>Ga0302319_10000100_pt1 | contig 165737 bp, 132 predicted proteins | sample Bog_T0_2_FD_203319 | JGI IMG/M metagenome (GOLD analysis project Ga0302319, IMG submission 203319) | Peat permafrost microbial communities from Stordalen Mire near Abisko, Sweden - Bog_T0_2 | ecosystem: Environmental > Terrestrial > Soil > Wetlands > Peat | place: Sweden: Abisko, Stordalen...
CCTCCCGCCTGCCGCATTTTCAATCACCTTCACTCGTTGAAACTCTTTCTGACTCATCATCACCATCCTGGGAGGGTGACAGAATCTCGTTGCAGTTATGGGGTGACATTATCTTGGAGCATTTACAACCCGCTGGCTGCGCGGTTTGACCCTCCCCACTCCCTCCAATAAACTGAGAGGTCCAGTACACCCGCAGGTTTTCAACTTATGGCAGACAGCATTCATGTGAAGCTCCCCGACGGGAGCGTGAAGGACGTTCCCCAAGGCACCACCGCGCTCGACATTGCGAAGTCCATCAGCCCGCGCCTCGCGGATGCGGCTTTAGCGGCCAAAACCAATGGCGACCTCATCGACCTCACCCGGCCGCTCGAAAAAGACACGGACCTGCGTCTCTTGACCGAGAAAGATCCTGAGTCCCTCGACGTTTACCGGCACTCCTCCGCGCACCTGCTCGCCGCAGCGGTCCTCGAACTTTTTCCCGAGACCAAGCTCGGTCACGGTCCAGCGACCGAGAGCGGATTCTTTTACGATTTCTACCGGCCCACGGCCTTCACTCCGGAGGATCTCGAAAAAATCGAGAAGAAGATGCAGGAACTGGTGCAGCAGAACATTCCATATGCGCGCGAGTTTCTTCCTCGCGACCGGGGCCTCGCCGAGTTCAAAAAAGAAGGCGACTTCATGAAGTGCCATTTCATCGAGCAATTCACCAAGCCCGATGAAAAGATTTCGATCTACCGCACCGGAAAGTTCGTCGATTTCTGCCGCGGCCCGCACATTCCGTCGACCGGCAAGATCAAGGCGTTCAAGCTGCTGAACATCGCGGGCGCGTACTGGCTGGGCGATGAGAAGAATCCGCAACTGCAGCGCATTTACGGGACGTCCTTCTTCTCGAAAAAAGACCTCGACGCGCACATGCAGCAAGTGGAAGAGGCGAAGAAGCGCGACCATCGCGTGATCGGCCAGCAACTCGATCTGTTTTCGATTCAGGAACTCGCCGGCCCGGGGCTCATTTTCTGGCATCCCAAGGGAGGCATCATCCGCAAACAGATGGAAGACTGGATGCGCGAGGAGTATCTGAAGCGCGGCTACTCCCTCGTCTACACGCCGCATGTAGCGCGGCGACAACTGTTTTATACCTCGGGACACGAGGGCTATTACTCGCAGAACATGTTCGACGCCATGGAACTCGACGACGCCGAATACCGCCTGAAGCCGATGAATTGTCCCGGCCACATTTTGATTTATCGCGACTCGCTGAAGTCCTATCGCGATCTGCCGGTGCGGCTCGGCGAACTGGGGACGGTCTACCGTTACGAGCGCTCCGGAGTGATGCACGGCCTGCTGCGCGTGCGCGGCTTCACCCAGGACGACGCGCATATTTTCTGCACGCCCGAGCAGATTGAAGATGAGATTGCGAGCTGCCTCGACTTCGCTCTGGACGTGCTGAAGGATTTCGGCTTCGACAAATTCCAGACCGAGCTTTCTACCTGGAATCCCGACGACCGGAAAAATTTTGTAGGCAGCGAAGAGCAGTGGATTCACGCCACCGAGTCGCTTGAGAAAGTATTGAAGGGCAGAAATATCGAGTACAAGACCATCCCCGGCGAGGCGGCGTTTTACGGGCCGAAGATCGACATCAAGCTGGTCGATGCCATCGGCCGTCTGTGGCAGCTTTCGACGGTCCAGTTCGATTTCAACCTGCCGCAGCGCTTCGGCCTCGAATACGTCGCCGAAGATGGTTCACGCAAGCAGCCAGTCATGGTGCATCGCGCACTGTACGGATCGGTCGAGCGTTTCTTCGGAGTGCTGATCGAGCACTACGCCGGCGCGTTTCCGGTCTGGCTGTCGCCGGTGCAGGTGGCAATGATCCCCATTAGCGAGCGCCATGCGGAGTATGCGAACAAGGTCGCGGATCAGCTCAAAGCCATCGGAGTGCGTGTGACCGTGGATGCGCGCAACGAAAAGATGAACGCCAAAATCCGCGAGCACGCCATGCAGAAGGTCCCCTTCCTGCTGGTCGTCGGAGACAAAGAAGCCGAAGCCGGCAAAGTAAACGTCCGCACCCGCGGCAAAGAAAAAACCGAAGACATGGCAGCCGCCGACTTCGTAGAGAAGATCCGCAAATTAATAGCAGAAAAGAGCCCAGGACTCTAGAGGCCCGATGGTCGTGTGGGGACAGCCGCCCTCGGCTGTCCGGCGAGCGCCAGCTCGCCCCTGTCGGCGTGCACCGTTGTACCATGTCTCCGTGCATGAACTGGCGGAGCGCGTGGCAGTCCACATTCGGCGCGACGAACTCCTCCGCGCCGGAGACCGCCTCGGGGTCGCCGTCTCCGGTGGCATTGATTCGGTCGCCCTCTTGCGCATCCTGCTCGAATTACGTCAAGAACTCGGCATCGTTCTCTCCGTAGTTCATTTCAACCACAAGCTGCGCGCCTCCGAGTCCGAAGCTGACCAAGAGTTTGTCGCGGGGCTGGCTCGTGAGCACGAATTGCATTTTCATGCCGCAAGCGGCGATGTAGAGCAGCTTGCTGCCGACGAACACTCCGGCCTCGAAGCAGCCGCGCGAGAACTACGTTACGGATTCTTCCGCCAACTTCTGGAAGCGGACGAAGCCGACGAGACAGAGCCGCAATCTGACGGACCGCCGAACGCCACATCTGAATCTAACCCGCTCCCAAATTCGCACCTAAACAAAATCGCCACCGGCCACACACTCGACGACCAGGCCGAGACGGTCCTAATGCGCCTGATCCGCGGCACTGGGCTACGCGGACTAGGAGCAATCCATCCCAGAATCCTGATCGAGCAGGAAGACGGCGAAAGCCACGGCGAAATCATCCGCCCGCTGCTAGGCATTCGCCGGCGCGAACTCGAAAAATATCTGGCAGACACTAAACAGCCGTGGCGAGAAGATTCTACCAACGCCGACGCCAAGTTCACTCGCAACCGCGTGCGCAGTCTCGTGCTGCCATTGCTCGAGCGCGAATTCAATCCCACGGTGGTCGAGAATTTCGCCGAACTCGCCGAGATCGCCCGCGACGAAGAAGATTACTGGGAGAACGAAATCTCCGGCTGGCTCGGCACCGTAGTCCAATGGTCCGAGCCCGCATGGACGCGCGAAGTCCAAGACATAAGTTTCGTCCAGATCGAGCCCGCAGGCGGCGGACTCGACGAGTGCCTTCCAATAGATTTGAGCCTAAGATCACGAATCGCAGCCGCGCCCTGGCTAGTCATGAACGCTTCAGTAAGCCGCCCGTGGCTGCTCACCGAACCCCGTGCGGTGCAAAGAAGAGTAATAAAAGCAATCGGAGAACAATCCGGCATTCCGCTCGAGTTCAAGCACATCGAAGAAATCCTGCGCTTCGCCGCCGAAGACGGCCCCCCAGGCAAAGAACTGTCTCTTCCGCTGAACTGGAAAATTCGCCGCGAGCCCGAGTCCATGATCTTCGTCACGCCCGATCTGCGCCGAAATCAAGACCCCATTCCCGACTACGAATACAATCTGCCAATCCCCGGCCGCGTCTTCGCCTTCGAAGCGGGCGGCATCATCGAAGCCCTGCGCATCGCTCCCGAGCAGCCCGCGGAGTATAATCCGCAGCAACTTCTTCGTGCAGATCTTCTGCGTGCAGATCTCTTGCCCGCACAATTGATCGTGCGGAACTGGCGTCCGGGAGACCGGTTTTTTCCGGCGCACACGAAGTCGCCGAAGAAGATCAAGGAGTTGCTCCAGGAAAAACATGTGCCACAGCCCGAGCGCAGGCTCTGGCCAGTCGTCGTAAGCGGAAACGAAATTATTTGGATGCGCGATTTCCCGGTTCCCGCGCACCTGCGCGCCAAGCCCGGAGAAGAAGCAATCCTCATCCAAGAGACCCCATGGGGAGTTGAGGCGCACTCGATCTAGGAGGCCCTGCCACTTCATGAACGACCTGAAAATGAACGAACTGAAAATGAACGAGCCGAAAGTCGAGGTACTTCGCCAGGTCATCGGTGCCGAGCAGGTTCAGAAGCGGGTGAAAGAACTCGCCCGCCAAATCTCCGATGACTATCGCGGACAAACCATCCAGGCCCTCGCCGTCCTCGAGAACGCATTCATCTTCATGGCCGACCTCGTTCGCGCCCTCGAGGTTCCCGTCGTCTGCCAGTTCATCAAGCCCAAATACAGCAAGCAGCAAGGCGCCCAGACCGAGATCGTCGAAATATTCTTCAGCCACGAACCGGATATCCGCGGCCAGCATATCCTCCTGGTCGAAGGCGTAGTGCATTCCGGCGTGACCAGCGAATTCCTGATGAACGACTTGCGTGCCCGAGGCGCAGCTTCGGTAAAGCTCGTAACGCTGCTCGACCGCCAATCCGCCCGCCGAGTGGCCCTGCAGCCCGATTATTTCGGCTTTCTCGTGGATGATACTTTTCTCATTGGCTATGGTTTGGGCGCGGTCGAGCAGACCAATCGCAATATCCCGTATCTTGCCGCAAGCCCAGTCCCGCAAATGACTTAAGTTATCGAGCGCGCGACGCCCCTTTTTCTCCGGGAAAAGGTAGAATAGTGTCGTTAGGGATTTTCCCTAATCCGAAATTGGCGGAACGGCATCTAAACGAATAGCAGAAGCCTCGGCGCTTACGTGTCGAACCCCGGTTTCTTCAGGAGCTTTTGGTGAATTCAACTGTAAAGACCGTACTCTTCTGGGTGGGAATTGGCGTGTCTGCCCTCGTGTTGTGGACCGTGATTCAGCAGGGCCGCAACTCGCAGAAAGACGCCGATGTGATCTTCTCCCAATTCCTGAGCGATGTGGATCAGGGCAAAGTGCATGACGTTACCGTGGAAGGCCAGACGGTGCGCGGCAAATTCGTCGACGGCTCCGCCTTCCACACCATGGTTCCGCCGAACTATCCCGACATGTTCAAGACCTTTAAGGACAAAAATGTCGGGGTCACCGTTAAGGATGCCAACGGCGGAAGCTGGCCGTTGCAGTTGCTCGGAACATGGGCGCCGCTGATTCTTCTGGGCGCGCTCTGGTTCTTCATGATCCGCCAGATGCAGACCGGCGGCAACAAAGCGCTGTCATTCGGCAAGAGCCGCGCTCGCCTGCTCTCAATGCAGCAGAAAAAAGTAACGTTCAAAGACGTGGCTGGCGTGGAAGAGGCCAAGGAAGAGCTGCGCGAGATTATCGAATTCCTGCGCGAGGCGCAAAAGTTCCAGAAACTAGGCGGCAGAATTCCTAAGGGAGTGCTGCTGGTCGGGCCTCCAGGAACCGGCAAAACGCTCTTGGCGCGAGCCGTCGCTGGCGAAGCCAATGTGCCGTTCTTCTCCATCTCCGGTTCGGATTTCGTCGAGATGTTCGTAGGCGTTGGCGCAAGCCGCGTGCGCGACTTGTTCGAGCAAGGCAAGAAGAACGCGCCCTGCATTATTTTCATCGACGAAATTGACGCCGTCGGGCGCCATCGCGGCGCTGGCCTGGGCGGTGGTCACGACGAGCGCGAGCAAACGCTGAACCAGTTGCTGGTCGAGATGGATGGCTTCGAATCCAACGAAGGCGTAATCCTGATGGCGGCCACAAACCGCCCTGATGTGCTCGACCCCGCATTGCTGCGGCCCGGTCGCTTTGACCGCCGCGTAGTAGTGAGCCGTCCCGATGTCCGCGGGCGCGAAGAAATTCTCCGCGTGCACACCCGCAAAATTCCTCTCGCTGAAGATGTCGATCTCACCGTGCTGGCGCGCGGCACACCAGGATTCTCCGGAGCCGACCTGGCCAACATGGTGAACGAAGCAGCACTGGCCGCAGCGCGTCAGAACCGCAAGGCCGTGCTGATGTTCGACTTCGAAGTAGCCAAAGATAAAGTCCTGATGGGCGTCGAGCGCAAGTCGCTGATTCTTTCCGACGACGAAAAGAAAGTCACTGCATACCACGAAGCCGGACACGCGCTGGTGGCAGCCAAGCTCCCAGGCTCAGACCCGGTCCATAAGGTCACAATCATTCCCCGCGGAATGGCTCTGGGTGTAACCATGCAGTTGCCTGTCGACGACCGCCACAACTACACCCGGGATTATTTGAAGACCGACCTCGCGATTCTGATGGGCGGCCGTCTCGCCGAGGAATTATTCCTCAACCAGATGAGCACAGGCGCGGGCAACGATATCGAGCGTGCCACCGAAATGGCGCGCAAGATGGTCTGCGAGTGGGGCATGAGCGATCTTGGTCCGCTGACCTTCGGCAAAAAAGAAGAGCAGATCTTCCTTGGCCGCGAGATCAGCCAGCACCGCGACTACAGCGAAGATACCGCCATCAAGATTGATGGCGAGGTCCGCAAGTTGGTCAACCACGGATACGAAACGGCAAAGGGCATCCTCGAAGGCAATCGCGATACGCTGCAGAAAATCGCTGCGGCTCTGCTGGAGCGCGAAGTGCTCGATGCCTCCGAAGTCTTGCTGCTGGTGGATGGCAAGGAATTGCCTCCGATGAAGTCGCCAGCCAAACCCGATGACGGCGGCGGCGTACAGCAGGTGTTGAAGCCGGAACCAGGCCGAGGCATAGCCAAGGGCGGTGAAAGTCCAGCCAGAGCCTGAAAATAACTCGCCGCCAAGATGCAACAAGTCTTGGCGGCGGAATCTTCATCGAGCATTACCATCCAGTTCCGTCATCCAGAGCGAAGCCGCCGTTCAGGCGTAGCGATGGATCTCCCGCTAAACCGGCCCTACGCGTAAGCCAAACGCCGATGGCGCGCCCGGAAAAAAACCAAAGATCCGCCCCACAGCCGTAAACGAAAGGGAATTGCCCGAAGCCCGAAGCCCGAAAGCCGACGCCCGAAGCCCGCTATTTAAGCTTCTCGTATTCCGCCCGCGCCGCCTTCAAGACCGGAACATCCGCGTCCGCATCTTTCCAAACTGCAAAGAAGTCCTGATAAGCCCCCTTAGCCTTCCCCGTTTCTCCCTGCAAAGCATAAGCGCGCCCCAACCCCAAATGAGCCAGCGAATAATTCCAGCCGACGGGATCAAGCCCGCGATGGTCGAGGATCTTCTGATACTCCGCCGCCGCCTTGGCTCCATCGTGCAAGCGCAGAAAAGCTTCGCCGCGAATGAAGTTGATTCCCAAGTTGCCCGTGCTCAATTCATAAGGCCTGGCCGATTCGAACTCCGCAACCGCCTGCTCGGGCTGATTGTGTTGCAGGCTGATCGCGGCTCGCACCGCCGGCAGGTGCACCTGATGCAGCAAGGTATAGTACGGAAATTCTTTGTCCAGTCCCTCCGCCAGCTTCTCGGCCTGGGCCGTGTCCCCGATGCGGGCAAACAAACGCGCGGCAGTCGTTCGCGAATTCACATTCTCAGCAATCGCGAGCGCCGCATTCATAGTCTGTCGAGCTTCTTCCGGAAAACCAACCGCGGCATCGCAACCTGCCTCGGCCCCCAGAATCGCTGCCCCGTACTCCTTGCGTCCCTGAGCCTGCGCCGATGTCACAGCCCGCGCATAGCTGGCCCTCGCATCTTTTATTTTTCCCTGCGAACACTCGCCCGATGCGCGAACCAAACCTATGACTGGCTCCTGCGGTTTTCCCACCGCTTGCTCCACCTCCCGCTGCATGGCGCCGTCGTCGCCGCGAATGAACGCAAGCTGGTACAGCGCGACATGCACCGACCACGGCTCGGCTTTCTGCGCGATGGCCTGCTCCGCCACTGCCTTCGCTTCGTCGTAGCGATTCAGCGCCATATAGGCGCCCGTCAGGTTCGCATAGGCGTAAGGGTCCTTGGGATTAAGCTTCAGCGCTTCGCTCGCGCTGGCCATTGCTTTCTCCGGCTGCCCATCGGCTGCCTCTACCAGGGCCAGGTTGTCCCGCGGAATCGTGTCACGGGGATAAGCCTGAATCCATTGCTCAAGAATCTCGATGTCTTTGTCGTCCTGTCTCCGGTAGGTTCCGTAGTAGTGAGAAGAAATGTAAAATCGCTCCCGCTCGCTCGCTCTCTCTTTTGCGTCAAATGCCTTTTGCAGATACTCTGAGGCCTCCTGCAGATGGGTCCTGTTGTTATAGACCACACCCAGAGTGGCCAGCGCCATGGCAAAGTTCGGGTCCAGTTCCGTAGCGCGTTTCAAGTGTGGAATTGCAGCCTCGTCGTTGAACTTTGTGTGCTCGGCCTCACCCAGGCTGAATTCCTTCAAAGCCTCCAGGGACGAAGTCGTAGCCGCTTCCAACGGAGTATCGTACTTCTGCACCGACCCAATCGACTCTCCCAGTTTGCCGCGCAAGCTAGACGCAGCTTTGTCCAGCGACTTCAGCACCTGCTCCTTGCTGTCGGCCTCCACCTGCTCGCGCGCCAGCGAGTCGCCGTTCTGCGCGTTCACCGCTTCGAGAGTAACCACGTAATGGCTGCCCAGGCTCGAAATGGATCCCAGCATCATCGCCTTCACGCCTTCGCGCTGGCAGATTTCGCGCGCCACATCGCGCGTCACCCGCTCGTCCGCCGACCGTCCCATAAACTTCAACGCCTGCCGGATTCGCGACTCCGGAAGAATATTCAAATACGGAGACTGCTCCAATTGCACCGCCAAAGCCTGCTTCAGCGTGCCATCGAAAACCGCATCGCCGGTCGTATTGACGAAGTCAGCCAGCAGCACGCTGTCCTTTTCTGTTAGCTTCGAGGATTTCGTGGATCGAATATATGATCCTCCCGCAATAGCAGCAATCAGAACGATCAGCGCCACTCCAGCCAAAATCTTCCAAGGCTTCTTCGCGGCAACGGCGGGATCCGGCGCAACGGCAACCGGCGCAACGGGAAACGGCGCGGCACTAACAACACTCACTGCGGATGCAGACGCGGGAGCGGCCACCACCTTGGACGAACCCGACGATTGCGCGGGCGCCCCCGTCACCGCCGCATGCGTCCCCATATCCTGCGCAATCGGAACAGCACCCGAATGAGCCGTCCCCGAATGCCCGCTGCCTGTGTCGCGCTTCAACCGCTGCAGGTCCGCGCGAATATCCGCCGCATGCTGGTAGCGCAGGTTGCGATCCTTCTCGATCGCCTTGTTAATAATGTCTTCCAGCTTCACCGGCAAATCAGGATTCATTCGCAACGGCGAAACCGGAGCGCGATCCAGAATGGCCTGAAAGATCAGCGCTGAAGTCTCTCCACGAAACGGCAACGTCCCCGTCGACATCTCATACAGCACCACGCCGAAAGAAAAAAGATCCGTCCGCGAATCCAGTTCTTTCCCCTTCGCCTGCTCCGGAGACATATAAGCAACAGTGCCTAGAGTTGAACCGGGGCTGGTGAGGTGCTCTTCGATCGCTACATCCGTCGCCGCCGTCGCTTCCAGCGGGCGCGCCGACGCCGCCGGAGTCGTCGTCACCTTGGCCAGCCCAAAGTCCAGAATCTTCGCGTGGCCGCGCTTGGTCACAAAAATATTTGCCGGCTTAATGTCGCGATGAACAATGCCTTCCGTGTGCGCCGCATCCAGCGCGTCGGCAATCTCGGTGCCTAACTCCAGAATATTTTCCAACTCCATCGCGCGCGCGCCGATCATGTGCTTCAGCGTGTACCCGTCAAGAAATTCCATGACAAGATAAGCGCGCCCATCCTCTTCGCCAATGTCGTAAATCGTGCAAATATTCGGATGGTTCAACGCAGACGCAGCCTTAGCCTCGCGCCGGAAACGTTCCAGCGCCATGCGATCCTGCGCCAGTTCTTCAGGAAGAAACTTCAGCGCGACGAAGCGTCCGAGGCGCGTGTCTTCCGCCTTATAAACCACGCCCATGCCGCCGCCGCCAAGCTTTTCGATGATCCGGTAATGCGAGAAGGTCTGATCGAGCAAGAGATGCTCCGCCGTCAGTCAGCCATGCTAAAGCCCATCGTCAGGGAAGTCAAAACTGACTCATGTAGCGCCGGCTTCCCGCCGGCTTCCTGGCGCAGACTGTCGGTTACTAAAGAATTTTAGGGGGTTACGCCGCGCACGGCCTCAAGCTATAATGAGTCAGTGATGTCGACCGCTGGCGATGCTGCGCAACAAATCCAATTCGCTTCCGTTTTCGAATCGGCCCGAGTGCTGGCTGCACTGCCTCGTGTGTCCACGACGCTATCGAGCCAACCTGCCATCACGCCTGCGTCCCAGCCTCTTCGCTAGCGACTAATAAAATCCTTCGCCTGATTCGCCTCGAACTACGTGTGCCTGAACCAGAGCCGCGTGTCCCGAGGTTGCGATAACTGGCAACCGGCAACTGGCAACTGACAGCTGCCTTCAGGAGGATTCCAATGACCACGAAGACCATGACCGCGACCGCTCCCGAAAAGATCGCTGCAGAAAAAACTATCGGTGCGAAAATCAAGACCGCCCTGCCCGGCCCGAACGCTCTGCGCGTGCTAGCGGGCGATGAAAAATATATTTCACCTTCCTACACTCGCTCGTACCCGCTCGTGGCCAAGAGCGGACGCGGCATCGTCGTCACCGACGTCGATGGCAACGAGTTCTATGACTTCTCCGCAGGCATCGCCGTCACTTCGACCGGTCACTGCCATCCCGAGGTAGTCGCCGCCATTCAGAAGCAGGCAGCTGAGTTGATCCACATGTCCGGCACGGATTTCTATTATGAGAGTTTGATCACTCTGGCTGAGCGCCTGTCGAAGATCGCTCCCATGCCTGGCCCGCACAAGTTTTACTACGGCAACTCCGGCGCAGAAGCGATCGAGTGCGCGCTCAAGCTCGCCCGCTATCACACAAAGAGGCCGAACATCATCGCATTCTTTGGCGCGTTTCATGGACGCACCATGGGCGCTCTGTCGCTGACCGCGTCGAAACCCCAGCAGCGGCGCCGCTTTTCACCGCTCATGCCCGGAGTGACGCATGTGCCGTATCCAGATCTTTATCGCGGGCGCAAAGATGCAATACAAGATTCCGACGCGTTCGCGCTCAATTGCGCGCGCTTTATCGAAGAGAAGCTGTTCAAGACCACGCTGGCTCCCGAAGAAGTGGCCGCGATCTTCGTCGAGCCAGTGCAGGGCGAGGGCGGTTACGTGGTCGCTCCTACTATCTTCATGCAGGAGCTGCGCCGCATCTGCGATCGCCATGGAATCCTTCTTGTTCTCGACGAAGTGCAGAGCGGCATCGGCCGCACGGGCAAGTGGTGGGCGGTCGAGCACACGGGCGTTGAGCCTGACATGGTTTGCATGGCCAAGGGACTTGCGTCGGGCATGCCGCTCGGCATCACGATGACTCGCTCCGAAATCATGGACTGGGTGCCGGGTTCGCACGCTTCAACTTTTGGGGGCAATCCCGTGTGCATCGCGGCGGCGCTGGCTACGCTCGACGTGATCGAGAAAGAACATCTGCTCGAACACACAAGCGAAGTGGGCGCGCACATGCTGAAGCGCATGTCCACGTGGCCGGCGAAGCTGAAGCTGGTGGGCGACGTCCGCGGCCGCGGCTTGATGATCGGTGTCGACATCGTGAAAGACAAAGCGACCAAGGAATATGGCAGCGCCGAGCGCGACCTGATCATCGAGCGCGCCTTCGAACGCGGCATCCTGTTTCTAGGTTGCGGGCCAAGCACGATCCGAATGTGCCCGCCGCTGGTAGTGACCAAGGAAGAAGCCGACGTTGCTCTTGATGTGCTGGAGGAGTGCATCCAGGAAGTGGGCAGGTAGGACGATGCGCAGGGCGAGGCCGTGGGGCGACGGCTGCCCAGCCCTGGAGGGGCGGCACCGGGCCCCGCCCCGTTTCAAGATCTTTATCTTCTAAACGAGCCAGTTCTCAAATGTGGCTTCAGGGGGTCACCTCTCTAATCTTCGCCATCTTGTCGGTAGTGAGCAGCGTAAGGTTGTGCTCCCAGGCACAAGCCACGATCCACACATCGTTGACGTTGACGCCAAGCGAAACCAAGTGTGCATCCGTTGAAGTACGTGGCTTCGGCAAAGGGGTTATCTTCCAAAGTCTTCCCATGATCTGACCGTAATAAGAGTCTGTGGTAGCAGACACCGCGATGACATAAGGGATGACCTCCCTACTGAGGAATTGCCTAACCTGATGGCGGCGCTGGGGATCTCCGGATGTCATGTAGAGACCCGCCGACATTTCCCCTAGACAGATAGCGGAAGTGCACACAATTGTGTTCTTGGGCAGGGAATTCAGTTTGGCAGTAAAGGCAAGATTTTCTGCTTCCCACGCATTTAGGTGATTCGTGTCCAATAAATAGCCATTCACGCTTGCGGCGTCTCCCCTCTTCGCTTGAGCAACTCACCTACAGTCGCCGAAGCGAAACCAGGCGACAGATAATCGGAAAGGGAGAAGTACGCAGTAAAGTCCTCCGGGAAATACTCCGAAAAAACGTGCCTAGTAGGACGGTCTTGGTTTCGGAAGAAATCCAACAACTGCCGCTCGATTCGTGGAGGCATCCTGTATCCAGATAAGACGGTAGCGTCAATCCGCTTCAATAGACCCTCTGCATCACCTCGCACACTTTCCAGCGGCATCGCAGAAGTGAGCTTCTGATATTCCTGTATGAGTTCCCGCAGCTTGATCCGTTGTGTCTCGGTAAAATGAGGCACTGGAATGAGCATCAATGTCTCTTTTTTTACGTCCGTCTTGCCCTCGCGTGTGGCGACGAAGGCATTCGCTACCGGGGAATTGAGTACCGCTGAGAGTGACCACTCGTCCTGGAAAGTTGACTTCGGCCAAACGCCAAAAAATGTTTGATAACAGGCTAGGCCCTCGCTATCGGGGAACGCTGCAATCCTCCATGGGCCGCGTGAATGCGTAGCTTTGTTCAAAATAGCTTTGGGTGTGTCCCAAGGACGACGCCACGGATTGCCCCTTTGCACCTCTTGGCGAAAATCCAAGTAGGCTACTGCGGGCCGTTCGAAAATCGTGAACTCCGCTTGCGGAGCCACTCCAAGTCTGAACCCCTCGACCGGGTTATTCCTGACCCGCTGCGATCTGTTGCCCGTCTCCTTTCCGTTCTCAGTCAATGGGGTATTCCATTCGATGCCACGATGGATCTCCGCAACGTCTCCTAAGGTTGGATAACTCACCAAGAAATCCCACACCTCGGGAAGCTCTGGAAGCAGTAGTGATCGCTTGGCCGCCTCGCGCGAGAACTCCGCTGCGTACTCGCTGGAAACTTGGTGCGATTCCTCGAATGCGGCCCACGACGAAGCGTTGTCGTTAACCTTGCGATTGATAACGCGACATCCCTTGTGAGGGATTGGATCGACTGCGATCAAAATCGCAATCTCTGAATCTGCGTCTTGGAAAGCACGATCGGGCAGCAGTGTGATTTCGACAGACGCAAATCGTTTGGCAATTCGTTCGCGCACTTCAGCATATGCGCCTTTGCCATCCACAAAGATTCTCGGCAACACAAAGCCGAGCACCCCCTCGGGATGCAGATGGTTGAGCACTTGATCCAATACGGCTGCTGGCCGCTGCACATAAGGCAAATCGTAGTCCGCGCGATGATGCAAATCGAAATCGCCGTATGGAGGATTACAGAGAACAACTGCTGCCCGCCTTAGGTAATCTGCTGCAGGTTCGCCCTTGAACACATCTGCCGACGCAACGTCCCATCCGTTCGAGTTTGGGAAATCTGCTAGCGTTAATGCGAATTTGCTTATTTCTACCGAAAATGGATCTGCCTCGATTGCGGCTAAGTGATCGACAAAATATCTGTGTCTTTCCAATGCGTCCATGGCAAACAGGCGGGGTCTTAAAAGGTTCATCGTTCCTAGCAGGAACACCGCGCTCCCGGAACATGGTTCTAGAATAATGCGCTTGTCTTCGCCTGAGCCATCGAACGGTAATCGTTCCACGATGTATCTGACGATTGTGCGCGAGGTGCGATGTATGCTCAGTTCGCGCTTGGTATGAGCATCAACAAGAGTGGTTGACCAAATCTGTGCAAGAACCTCCACAGAAAGATTCCTGAAATCAAATTCTTCCCAAATGCGATCTGCCGCGATTTGACGAGCCTCCTGCGTGAGCAAGCGCGGAACTGGCTCACGATAATGCTTAGCAACGGCTTTCAGTATGTCATCGGGATTACCGGACAACTTTGCAAACCCGTTTACCTGCCTGTCATAAAACACCTTCGCAGTTAGCGTCCAAAAAATTAGCTCAAAAATCTGCGATGCGTTTGGCTCTCGGCCTGTGGAGTCCAAATATGACTGCCGGACTTGCGAAAGAGTCTCCCGTAAGAGAGGATCAAGGGTTTCCTGGATATGGTCTTCAAGTTCCGGCAACAAACCTGAAAAAAGTCCCAGCTGTTGATTCCATTGATAAGAACCAATGTTCTTCAGGCGCAATAAATGTTGCGGTCGCCAGTCCGCGGCGCGAGTCTCAAGCATATCCGCGACTTTATCTACGCGGTAGCTTTCGACCAATCCATGACCGTTTTCTTTGCGGGAGACATTCCATTCCCGAATCTCAGTCGCATCGACCTCCAACATGATCGGCGCGCCTAGCGCACGACATCTGTTAATCAACGATTGCTCGCGCAATCCGTTGGGCTGCACAACCCCGATGCAGGCAGAGTCGTACGAGACCGGCGTCTGTCCAAAGGCAGCTGCTGCTACGCTCCATTCCTCCCCGTGGGAGAACCAATCAGGGAACTTGTAATTCTCCTCTAGCAGTGCGCCGTTGTAGCCGATGCTCCTCAATCCTGCGACAACTTGAGCGACTGTATCGGAAAAGCGGCTCAGATTGCGAAGGTCCGTCACGAGAAAAGAATACGCATGTGGCGTTGGAAATTCAACATAAATCATTACAAATAAAGGACTTGTGTAAGTTTTTCAGCCGTCAGCACTTAGGCGAACAAAGAGCATAGATGCCCTGTGACCCTTCCGTGTGCGTTTTTTGCGAAACGGTGAGAGCCTACGCAACTGCCCGGCCATGCCCCGGAAGAAGCCTACCAATTTTTCTTGGGCTTCCTTCCCTCCGGCTTCAGGCGCAGCAGGGGCCAGGCTTCGCGGTAGCACTCGTAGCGGTAGCGATTTACCTTGGGGCGCCGCATGGGGCAGACCATCAGGCCCTTCTTGATCTTGCCGATAACGGCCGGAGCCGGGATGAGATACCAGACATCCTGTGGGACGACGTAGCCAGCGAAGAAGTCGATATTGTCGAGCGTGTAGGGGCGCTGCGGGCCACTTCTTAGGTGGCAGAGATATCCCGTGCCCTTGCGGTAGGAGGTCGACTTTACCTGCACTCTTACGATGCGGTTGCCGAAATAGAGGGCGACGTCGAAGGGGGAGGATTCTCCCCAGGGGGTTAGCACCTTGTAGCCGTGGCGCAGGGCTGCGACCATGAAGCACAGCTCGACCCACTCGCCGCGCTCCTTGAAATTTTTGAAGAACTTGAATTTGTCCATCTGGCTCCCATCTTGTGGCTGCGCAAAAGAAAAGGCGCGGCCGATGGGCCACGCCTCGCTTTTCTGAATTTTACTCTCTATATTCAGTATATCAATTTGGAATGGGTAAACCCGCCACATTTCCCGGAAATATATCTGCCTGCTTTTCAGCTACTTAGAGTAGATCGGGTCATTTTTGCCTATTGACAAGAATCCGGAGACTTGCCGATTTGGCGGGTGGCGCATCCTTGCGCGCTCTTTGCGAAAGGGTGGGAGCGTGACCGTCGGCTCTAAAGAGCCCGACCCTACTCCATGTCCGATCCCAGAACCTGGTAGTGATACCTTTTCCCATCCCAGAAGAGAACGGAAGAGGTCGCTTCGCCTTCGCCGCGTTCTTCCATGTAGATTCCAAGCACAGTCTTCTTTTTCAGCGCCAGCCGTTTTACGGTCAGCGTCTGGAAGGGCAGGTTGATCAGGAGAAACTTGGGCTTCTCTTTGTCGGAACGCCACGCATCTTTGCCCACACCGTGAACAATCAGCAAAGAAACGCCTTTGCGGTCGGGCGCATCGGAGTTAAATGTCGAAGTCAGCTTAACGTCGCCAAAGCCCATAAAGCTGTTGTACGGGTCAGTTACGTGAAAGCCGTATTCCGCCTGATCGGCCATCGGGTTCTTGCAGCGCGCGGCAATAATAAGGTCGTCCACGCCATCGCCATCGAGATCGCCGACAAACTGCGGAGGCCCCGCCAGCAACGAACAGTTGTCGCCAAACTCCTTGTGCACATACTCGTCGGTGACGGCGGGCATGGGCGACTTGGCGTGAGCCGGCGGCGGAGGCGGCTGCTTCTTATCGGCAGCCAGCGTTGCAGACGTGGCACAGAGCACAAGCAAGCCAAGCAAAACCGAGCCAACTAAAACATGGAGGTGGGCAGTTCGTGTGTACGACATAATACCCATACTTTAGTCCCGTTTTTGCCGTGAGGGTATAGACACAGATGGTCACTGGTCACTGAAGTAACACTATTTGCGGAAGTGTTCCCACCCTCGCGGTTCGAGTTCGTACCCCACTCCGCACGGATTCATCAGGAAGATTTTCGTTCCAATCCCCCGAGTGATGTGCCCGATCTGCGTGATGGGAACTCCGGCAATGCGCGACGGGATCCGCTTGCCGCGACGCGCGGTGAACAGCAGTTCGTAGTCTTCGCCGCCATGCAATGCAAATTGCAAATCAACTTCCCGCGCCGGCTTGCCGACGCTGGCCCGCGGAATCGCTTCTTCCTGAAGTTCAGCGCCAACGCCGCTGGCTTCGCAGATGTGAGCAAGATCGGTCGAGAGTCCGTCGCTGGTGTCGATCATCGCGGAGGCCAGGCCTTTTTCGCGCAAGATTCGCCCCAGGTCGACCCGCGGCTCAGGAAAAAAATGCCGCGGATACTCGCGCGGATTCAGCTTCCGCTTCGGCGCTGTTCGCATCTCCCAGACCGCGGCCGCCGAACCGCCCAGCTCTCCACTCACGTAAATGCGGTCGCCCGGCCGCGCCCCAGACCGCAGCACAGCGTTACCCTTCGGCGCAGTGCCCAGCACAATAATGTCCGCCAGAATTCCGTTGGGAGACTCCGCCGTATCGCCGCCAGCAAGAGTGACAGCGTATCTCTCCGCCAGCTTGATCAAGCTGCGCGCAAAGCGGCTCACCCAGCTCTGCGGCAAATCGCGGGGCAGCGCCAGCGAAAGAAACGCCGCTACCGGCTCCCCGCCCATCGCCGCAATGTCGCTCAACCCACGCGCCAGGCATCGATGCCCAACCGATTCAGCCGAATGCCAGTCCCGCCGAAAATGGATTCCCTCCAGCGTGAAGTCAGTCGTGACCAGCGTGTCTTTTTCCCCACCTCGGCCCCTTGTCGGCAGAAGTCGCAGCACGGCGCAGTCGTCTCCAATTCCAGCCTGAATGGCAGGATTCTTCGCCCTCGCCACCATGCGGCGAACCTGGACAATCAGTGCTTTTTCGGCAATCACCACGACACCACTATAAGCGAGGTTCACCTACCGATGCTGCCATCGTCTCCAGGACTCAACAAGACGCAAAGCTGCCTCCACACAGAAATCATTCCACGGTATTGCGCACCTGCGAGATGGGTATAGACTGGCTGCCGTTCCGTGAAGTCAAGAAAAGGAGATTCCCCATGAAGATTAAAACTAAAGTGAAGAGCAGCAAAATTATCGCCGGCGCGGCATTGGCTGTCCTGAACGTCGCCCTGTGCACCATCGCCGTCGGGCAGGACCACGCAACCGCTCAGGATGTCGTCGCCAAGGTAAGGGAGGCGGCCAGCGCCCTGGCAAAGACGGGTGACTTGGCGCAGTTTAACCAGAAGCAGGGTCCGTGGGTGTGGAAAGACACATACATTTTCGTTCTGAACTGCGACAAGATGACCCAGGCCGCTCACCCCCTGAGGCCAGAACTCATCGGCACGGAAATTTCGTCGATCAAGGACCCTAAGGGGAAGGCCATCTTCCCGAATCCGAAGGACGTTTGCGAAGCGGCAAGGAAACCTTCCGGAACCTGGGCGGAGTATTCGTGGGCGAAGCCGGGTGAAAAGGAAGGCTCCCGTAAAGTCACCTATCTCCTGAGCGCCAAAGGAACTCCATACGTGGTGGCCGCCGGAGTTTACGACGACAAGGCAAGCATCGCGGAACTGTCAAAGCTGAGCAGCGCGAAGTAACGGTCGCCCCACACATCCACCGCGCCCATCGCAAGAGCCCTTCCTCCGGCAAAGGAGGGGCGGGCGCGTGCTATGCCAGTGCTCCGCGGCTTGATCTCTCCGCCCCACCCACGGCTGGCGAGGCTGCGGAAAAAACTCCAGCTCGAGTCGGTTTGGGAAAGGCCCGAGCTCTCGTGCCGCTGAGTCGCTGAAAATGGGCCCGCCCTTCAGTGCCTGGGGTCGTGCTCTTCGCTAGCGCGGAGGGTTTTTCCGCGGCCTCTAGCCTCGTAGGCCCGCTGGCCAGTATCGCCTGATGGCGACTCGCTCCGGTCACCGGCTGGCCTGCGACCAGCGGTTACTCAAGTCTTAAGTAACGTCTCATCTCCATTCGACTCGTTGACACGGGGAACCCAGTTTGTTACCTTTTACCAGTCATTCACAACACCTTTGGTGAAGTAAGTTGGACCAGCTTAAGTTCTGCGTTCCGTATCAATTGCAGATATCAGGTTTCAGCCTGGTCCGCGGTTCCGGTAGGTAAAGGGCGCGTTAAAGAGTTTCCATTCCCAAGATGGGAGCGGGCCCAAAAAGGTCAGGTCGTCCGAACAGGCTTTCTGCAACCTCAGAACTTTGCCTGGAGTTCCGGCCCCTGATCTAAAAACGTGGCGATCTAAAAGCGGTGATCTAAAAGCGGAAGCTCAATTAGCAGTTTACGAAGGAAGGCATTTGCATAAGCGCTTCTACATTCTTTTTGTGGCTCGCGGCGACGACGGCCAGCTCCGCAAGATCACCATTCCCGTCCAATATCTCTATGTATTCGTAGTAGGCGCGGCCATCGGCTTCCTAAGCCTCACTGGTATTGCCAGCTCTTATGCGCGCATGTTGCTCAAGGTTTCGCACTACAACCAGCTGCGCACGGAAAAAGAGCAGCTGAAGGATCGCTACTCCCGTCTCGAAGAGGTCGCCAAAGAGCGCGACGTGCAAGTTGCATCGCTAGGCTCGATCGCCAGCGAAGTTTCAGCTCTTTACGGATTGAAATCGCAACCCGCGCTGGTCACCGCTTCCGAGCAGAAAATTCACGACGCCGATGTCAGCTCATCCCTCGACCAACTGGGCGCGCTGCGCACTTCCGCACTCACTGGAGCCGCCACGGTTGGCATCAGCCTCGGGATGACTCGCAACGCCTCCACAGCCGATTGGGTCCGCGCCAGTTCAGCGCCCAGCCTGTGGCCGGTTGATGGACAAATTACCGGAAGCTTCGGCGAGCGCATCGACCCATTCAACGGAGAAGGCGCATTTCACAGCGGCGTTGATATTGGCAGCTCTTTCGGTCATGCCGTCATCGCGCCCGCCGACGGCGTAGTAACCTTCGCCGACTTTCTGGGCGGATACGGCAAGGCCATCATGATCGATCACGGCCACGGCATTTCCACTCGCTACGGCCACCTTTCTGGATTCGGCGTCACACCCGGACAGCAAGTGCATCGCGGCGACACCATCGGCTACGTCGGCATGAGCGGACGCTCCACCGGCCCGCACCTCCACTACGAAGTCCGCATCAACGACACGCCCGTCAATCCCTACAAATATCTCCGCATCACCGTAGCCCAAAGCGACGGCTACCAGCCCGGAAGCTAGCAACTGAGCTCTTAGCTCTTAGCTCTCAGCTCTCAGCTCTCAGCTCTCAGCTCTCAGCTCTCAGCTCTCAGCTCTCAGCTCTCAGCTCTCAGCTCTCAGCTCTCAGCTCTCAGCTCGTTGCGATGCAGTCCGGGATGTCGGGGTGGCTTTTCTTTGCGAACTCTTAGCGAGCTTCGCGGTTAAAGGCTTTTGCATTCCCCAGGCACGAAGATGCCCTTGCACTCCAGCGCTCCCTAAGCTACGTTCATGGGAAGAAGAACTGAGAACTTCCCTATGCTCCGCTCAGTCCGCGAAGACATCGCCGCCGTCCTCGAATCCGACCCCGCCGCTCGCTCCGTTTTCGAGGTTGTGATCCTGTATCCCGGACTGCACGCAGTCTGGATGCACCATCTCAGCCACTGGCTCTGGCGCCACGGCCTGCGCTTTCTGGCCCGGTACGTTTCGCAAGTCGCGCGTCTCTTTACCGGCATTGAGATTCATCCCGCAGCCGAATTAGGCCGCCGCCTCTTCATCGACCACGGCATGGGAACGGTCATCGGCGAAACCGCAATAGTCGGCGACGACGTAACGCTCTATCAGGGAGTAACTCTAGGCGGAACCGGCAAAGAAAAAGGCAAGCGCCATCCCACGCTCGGCGACAAAGTCGTGATCGGTTCCGGCGCCAAGGTGCTGGGCAACATCACCATCGGCGACAACTGCCGCATCGGTGCGGGTTCAGTCGTGCTGCGCAATGTCCCGGCGAATTCCACCATAGTAGGCGTCCCCGGCCACATCGTCCTGCGCGACGGCAAGCGCGTAGTCATCACCGATCCCAAAGAAATCCGCGACCCGCTGTCTGACGTGATCATCAAGCTGGCCAGCGAAATAAAAGAGCTGCGCGAAAAGTTCCAGCACCACTCCCACGAATCGCAGGACGCAGAACCAACCGCGACGATCGACGAACAAGGCTCAACCCCGAACATCTCTCCGCAGGATTTGTTCCAGGACGATTACCAGGACTATCAGATCTGAGTGAAGTGCAGTTGCCGGTAGCCAGTTGCCGGCTGCCAGTCTTCGCGTCGGCATTTGACTTACTGGCAACTGGCGGCTGGCAACTGGCTACTGCCTCAATCCCATCCAGCTCTCCGAGACCACCAGCGAGTTCCCGGGATTATGCGGATCGTATTTCACCGAAGTTGGCAGCCCGAGCCGGCAGGAATGCAGGTTAATCCATTGGCGGAGGTAGGTCACGTCCTGCGAGCACTCATACGAAACGCCCGCGACGTCATATTTGTAGATGAGCAGCACAGCTGCGTGATGCCCGTCGCTCACCGGCAATTCCTGCACATCAATGACTGTGCCATCGGTAATGCGCCCCACGCCCTCAAGCCAGGTGCGCCGTTCGCGCTCCAACTCGGCCGGACCCTTAGGCTTGCGCCGCAACAGCGCGTAAGCGCCAGCCACAACCGCGCTGCCGCCGACAACGATCAACGAATAGAGACGTAAAGAATCCATACGGAAGAAGTTATCAGCATATGACGGAAAGCCGCGCTGCGGAAGTAGGTTGAAAGTTACCGAGGTGGTGGGGCTGTGGAAAAGCGAAAAGCAGTGGTCAGTGTCCAGTGCTCAGTAAACCCAGATCGACAACATCACTGTCTCCAACTTCGTTTACCCGGCGTGGTTTGAGACCTTTCGCACAGGGGCAGCACGCAGTTCGACCGGCAAAACAGAATTCAAAAGCGGTTACATTTGCTGGCGGGCGGTCACATCGGAGTGTTCAGCGGCATTTCCTGCTGGAACTAACGCTGCAGAGTACCGCTTACAATCGTGTTCGCGTCCGTCTCAATGGCTAGCATTTCCTTGCCTCCGTCCACAACCACGAAGCTGAAATTCAGGGGCGACTGGCCCTTCGGCGTTATGGTAGCCGTGCCCCTGCAGTCCGTGCCGACCATGTAAGAACCGGTGACGGGCTCCTCTGCGAACGTCAGAAACGTGCCGCCTTCGCTACTCGCTAGGTGGCCGCTTATCACTCCTTCTCCAGAAGGGTTGACCGCTAACTCCAACTGGCCGATGAAAGCCACCGCTCCTGTGGCGGGCGTCCCTGGGAGGAATACGCCGGCTGTTTCAAACCCAAAACTCCCCTCAACTCCGGCATTGGTGCAGATCGAGGAGCCCTGCTTTACGGCGAATCCCTCCCCAAAAAGGTGAGCGGCCAGAAACCCTGTTGACGTAACCACAAGGGAGAAGGGGGTGCCTCCGGTGGGGTTACCCGTGCCAGTGCAGTTCGGGGCGACTGTGTATCCTCCGGTGACAGAATCGGTCACAATCACGCCGCCATGAGACGCTGTGGTCACTCCGGTAAAAATGCCTGTAGTTGAGTCAAACGTGATCTGGCTCACGGCGGCGGTGGCAGGGGCGCCATTGCTACTTGTGGTGTCGTGCAGAAACCCGTAGGTGCCATTAAGCGAGGCGTTTGAACAAGTCGCCGCCCAGGCAGCGGAACTGAACACAAAGGTGGCAAGAACAATCATTGAAGCGATGCGACACATTTTAGAAACCATGGCGCTCTCCTCTCTTTTTGCTTGCGTTCATCTATCCAGCAATGAAGCGAATTTAAGCAAAAACCAAACCCAGCGGAAACTCGCCGTCGCCGCTTGCAGGCTTTTCACTGACCACCGATCACTGACATCACTGACCACTGCCTTTTCACTTTTGCTTGCAAACAAACTCTCTAGCAATTCCGCCGAAGTCTCCTTCGGCCGTTTGACCGAACTGATCGTCGCGCCGAGCTTTTTTGCTCACCACCAGCGTTCCGCCGTGATCGCGCGAGTAAAACCATTCGGAGTTCGGCACTTCGCTTCCACTCGAGCAGTTAAAGCGAACCCGCGCCCTCAGTTCTACAAACGGACCACCCTGCGGCAGTTTCGTAGGTTCCTTGTATTCCACGCGCACCCACGCCGTACGCAGCCCGTTCTTCTGAGGAGTGATTGAACTGACCAGAACCTGATCGCCGGCAGGCGTAGCGCCAACCGCACGCCAGTCACCCGCAGCCAGCGCCACCAGTCCCACCAGCAGGACGGGAGCCAGCACTACAGCAAAGAGAATCAACAGCCCCTTTTTCATAGGGGACGGAGATATGCCCATAAGCACGCCGCACACACTTTGGGCTAAAAACCCACTTCTGTCAACTCGAAATACTTCGCCTTGTGTTCGCCCAGCTGGCGGTGTTACGCTGAAATGCCTCCGCGTGAGAAAAAATTATGGAAACCCTTCACACCGCAAGCGTCGACTCGCCAATCGGACCGCTATTTCTGGCAGCGTCCGCCCAAGGATTAGTCGCCCTCGAATTCGACGCCAGATTGCGAGGACAGCAAACGATTCGCCCGAATCCACGCGATCTTCGCCAGGAAAAAGAGAAAGAAAAAAAGGGATACGAGTTCGTAGAAGGTCCGCGCCAACTGCAGGCCTACGCGAGCGAACTCGAAGAATATTTCGCCGGAAAGCGCCGCGAGTTCACATTTCCACTCGACCTGCGCGGCACCGATTTCCAGCAATCCTGCTGGCGAGCGCTGCTGGCCATCCCCTACGGAGAGACGCGCACCTACGCCGACATCGCCCGCGCCGTGGGCAAGCCAACCGCATTCCGCGCCGTAGGCATGGCCAATAATCGCAACCCCATTGCCGTCGTCGTCCCGTGCCACCGCGTGATTGCCTCCGATGGAACACTCTGCGGCTACGGAGGAGGGCTGGACATCAAGCGCAAGCTGCTCGAACTGGAAGGCGCACTGAGCAGGACGCTGGCGGCGTAGGGGTCGTTGGTGTTGTACCTAGATATATAATAGGGTTGTCGAAGGGGTCCCTATGAAGGTCCTACAGTGGGGCGACAGCTTAGCAGTTCGTCTGCCCGCCGCGATCGTCGAAAAGTTCAAGTTGAAGGAAGGCGACGAAATCGAGATTCAAATCACTCACAGACACGTGGCTGAGTCGACCCCTGAACAGCGCCAGAGGGCTTTGGAAAACCTGCGCAAGCTCCGCGTGTCGCTCCCTCCCGGATTGATGTTTGATCGGGAAGATGCACATCGACGATAAGCGCTCTCGGATTGCAAGGCTTCTACAGTATCGCGCTCTCAAGAATCAGCCGCCCCTCGGCGAAGCGCGCCAGATTCAGCAACGACGCATCGATCAGGTCCGTTTTCCCAGTCAGAATCAGGTCGCTGAGAATCTTTCCCGTGGCCGGAGCGTGCATTACACCGTGTCCGCTGAAGCCGTTGGCGAGGAAAAATCCCGGCACGTTCAGAGCTTCACCCAGAATTGGATGATGATCGGGAGTCATCTCATACAACCCGGCCCAAGCCCGCTTGGGATTCACAGGAAGATTGGCGAAGCCGGGCACGCGGTCCGCGGCCCGCGTAAGAATCTTCTCGACAAAGCCCGAGTCGAACTCGGTCTTGAACCCCGCCGTTTCTTCGGGATCGTTCCAGGCCAGCAAAAATCCGCGAGCCTCGGGACGAAAGTGAAATCCGTTCGACATGTCGATGATCATCGGCGCGGTATGAGGAAATTCATCGAACGGCTCACTCGGGACCAGCATGCGGCGCAGCGGCTCGACCGGCACATCAACGCCAACGAACTTAGCCACGCTAGCAGCCCAGGCACCGCAGCAGTTGACAACTTTGCGAGTTGCGACCGCTCCGCGCGTAGTCTCAACCGATGCAATCCCGTCCGCATCTCGCACAAGCCCGGTGACGGCGGTGTTCTTCCAAAGGGCTGCGCCGTGATCAGTGGCCCAGGTCATGAATCCAATCATCGCGCTATAGGGATCGACGAAGCCGTCGCTCGAGCAGAAGCTTCCTCCAACAATGTCATCGCCACGCAACTGCGGGAACATGCTGCGAATCTCGTCGCCGCCCACGAGCCGGACGTTCTTCAGGCCCATCTTCACCTGCTGCGCATAATTTGTGCGCAGATAGGCCATCTGTTGATCGTTCGTAGCGCAGAACAGATAACCTTGCGGCCGGTAGTCGCAGGGATAGCCCAGCCGCTCCTCGAACCCGGCATAGAAAGGAATGGAATACAGCGACATCTGGATGCTGGCCGGCGTGGAAAACTGCGCCCGCACCCCGCCCATGCTCTTCCCAGTCGAGCCTTTGCCCAACGCCGCTTCGCGCTCGATCACCAGCACATCGCGGCATCCGTTGGCCGTGAGGTGATAAGCGACGCTAGCCCCAACAATCCCTCCGCCGACGATGACAACATCCGCAGTCTGCATGGGTTTCCGAAGTGACCAGCATTCTAGCTTAGAAGAAGGGATAAGGGGTTAGGGGCCAGGGTTTAGGGCCAGAGCCTTAGCAAATCAACTCGGGACTCATTGTGTACCCCTGCTCCCTAGCCTCCCGACCCCTAGTCCCTGTCTTCCAGTAACTTGCCGTGGTTACTCCCCGTGCTTAGGCTGGAATAGCATGCCCTTACGCTGCCTCTTATTCTCATCGAGTGAGGAGCTCGTCCAGCCGATCTGGCAGGTTCTCGCCGACCTCGGCATCGAGGGAGAATACTGCCAGAGCGCCGTCGACGCGGTCGAAAGGGTCACAACCCAGCTATTCCAAATCGTGATCACGGACTGGGAAGATCAACCCGAGGCCGCTTTCCTGCTGAAGACGGCGCGGGATCTGAAGGCAGCGCACCGCCCGCTGATTTTGGCGATCGTCGGCGACGATACCGGGCTGCCCGAGGCATTGCGCGCCGGAGCCAACTCAGTTCTAGTGAAACCAATTCGCGCCGAACAGGCTCGCGACACGCTGAGCACGGCGTGCGAACTGTTGAGATCAAAGTTTCAACCATCCGCAGTTCTAACACCGCCAGCCCCTGTCCTAGAACAACAGCCAGATCAAAAGAAAGACACAGTCGAAATCGCAGCAGCCGCTGCGGCCAGCGCGGCTTCAGCGTCCGCCTCAGTCGGCCAGGTCCCCGAGAAAACCTTCCGCGCGGGAGAATTCCTAACCTCAGCAAGCTCCGCGCCCGGAGCACAATTCGACACCGAACCGGAGAACGACGTCCAGAAGTCGATAGACCAAGCCGCCATCGCAGAAATGGACGCGCTCGTCGAACTCGAGCCAATGGCCTCGGCCGTGCAAGATGCCCCGGCAGAGCCAGTTCCCGCGCAGACGGCACTGACAGGCTGGGCAGCTTTGCAGGCCCGGCTCACCCAGCCGATAACTCCGCCGGCGCGGCAGGCTCCAGCAGAAGAAGCTCCAGCAAAGAGCGAATTGCTGGCCTACGGCGAAACGCCTTCGTATGGAGCGCCGCCTGAGGAGTCTCCAAAGACCGATGAGTCGAAGAAGGACTTCCGAGAGGAGTCGGCGGCAGAGTCCGCGCTTTTCGCTTACATGCCTGGCGCGACGGAACATCGCCCGCAGCCAGAGACGCGCCCCGAATCGAGACGCAACAAATTCATCCTGATGAGCGCACTCGCCGTCGCCTGCGTAGTTCTGATGGCTGTTCCCCGCGCCCGGGGAACTTTGCGAATGTTCTATCGCCTCGCAGTGCATGCCGCGGCGAATTGGCTGAACCCGCCGCCAGCGCCCCTACCGCAACCAGTTCCGCAGCATGACACCTTCGGCCAGTCGGGTGACGAGTACAAGCTACCCACAGCAGAGAATATCCCCGACGCGACCACCGATGCCTCGCAGATTCGTGTTCTGCCAGTCGTGGATCCTACGGCGAAACTCGACAAGCCGCCAGAGCCGAACACCGGGCAACCGACCACAGCCGAGAGCAGCGCCGCAGATCATAATCAGACAGCTGAAAATCAGCCTGGTCAAAATCCGCCAGATCAAAATCAGACAGCGCAGAATCCGGCAGCACAGAATCAGACTACGGAAGTCCAGAGCGAACAGGCGCAGGCTACCAAAGATCAGACTAAAGACTCAACTGCGACCAGCGCCACCGTTGTGCCCGCAATCACCACCGCAGTATCGCCGGTCACAAATCCCGCAGCAACGCCCGAATCACTAAAAGTTCCAATCGTGCGAACCGTTGCGCCGCCGCCGCGCCTGATCACATCGGCCCAGCCAAGCCTCACGCCACCGCATCCCGTTTCAGCCGGCAGCATAGGCATTCCTTCCAGCCTGAAATCCCAAATGGCTTCTTCCACTCCGGATGCCAGCGGCAACAAGCCCGCCGAAGCAGCCATGTCAGCGATTGAGCCGGTAAATCTTAACGAGTCTGCCGCGCGTGACCTGCTGGATCAACCGGTGGACCCAATATATCCACCCGCGGCGAAAGCCACCGCCCAGCGCGGCAGCGTAGTTTTGCAGGTACAGATCGGCCGCGATGGTGCCGTCCAAGAGGTGAAGTTTGTACAAGGGTCGCTGGTATTTGCCCGCGCCGCCATCGATGCCGTGCGGCAGTGGCATTTCAAACCTTATTCCATGAACGGACGCGCTGTCTCGGTGCAGAGCCTCATCACGCTGAACTTCAAGCCCCCCGCCTAAAGCGGCCATGATGACAAAACTGGCTTTGGACCGTCTTTAGTCATTGTGCAGTGCGTGAATTCCAGGCCGGTTACCACCAGGATCGAACAAGAGTAGCCAGGAGTCCAGAAAACGCATCTACAAGATATAATGGTCTAAGTTCCTCAGGAAGCGATTCCTTTCCAAAAAGAAGAATTATGATGTCGATGAAAATTAAAGCTGCGGTGCTGGTTTCGTCCTTTGCGGTGTTGTTGTTTGTTGTGGCCGGCTCGCTTGGCCTCGGCGGCGTCCATGCGTCTTCGAACGACGGCTCCTACCGGCAGATGCAGGTCTATAGCGAAGTTCTGTCGCGCGTGCAAAGCGAGTACGTGGAAGATCCAAACATTCCCAAAGTGACGAACGGCGCACTGCACGGGCTGGTAGAGTCGCTCGACGCCAACTCCAGCTACCTCACTCCCGAAGCTTACAAGGCGTACAAGGCTCACAAGGCAGAGGCGAAAGGCGAGATCGGCGCAACCATCTCGAAACGCTTCGGATATGCCGACGTAGTTTCAGTCCTGCCGGGCTCGCCTGCGGAAAAAGCCGGCATTGAGGACACTGACATTTTCGAAGCGATCGAAGGCCGCAGCACCCGGGACATGTCGCTGCCCGAAATTCGCAGCGCGCTGTCGGGCGCTCCGGGTTCCACGGTGAATGTTTCCGTGGTCCGGGCGCGCCGCGCTGAGCCACAGAAGATGTCGATCACCCGCGACGTGATCACCATTCCGCCGGTCACCGACAAGATGGTGGAAGAGAACATCGGCTATATCAAAGTCGACGCTCTCACCAAGGGCAAGGCGCAGGAAGTCGCCGCGAAGATTAAATCCCTGGAAAAATCAGGCGCGAAGAAGTTCATTCTCGATCTGCGCAACACATCGCAGGGCGAGGAAAGCGAAGGCGTTGCCACCGCCAACCTCTTCTTGAATCACGGCACCATCACGTATCTGCAAGGCCAAAAGTTTCCGCGAGAGGCTTTCAATGCCGATCCAGCAAAGGCCATCACCACCCTCCCAGTCGCCGTCCTTGTAAATAAAGGCACAGCAGGCGCGGCAGAGATCGTGGCGGCGGCCATCCTCGAAAATGCCCGCGGCGACCTGGTGGGAGAAAAAACTTTCGGCGAGGGCTCATTGCCGAAAACCTTCGATCTGCCCGATGGCGGAGCGTTGATTCTTTCTGTCGCAAAATACTATTCGCCCAGCGGCAAAGCGATTCAGGAAACCGCGGTAACTCCTAATGTGCTGGTAGCCGACGACACCGACAACGAGATCGTGGAAGATGAGGATGGGGCACACGAGCCGGACGTCAAACCCAGGGCGCCGGAAGGCACGCCCAAGGTCACGCCGGACGATCAACTGCACAAGGCAATCGAGGTTTTGAAGCTGCGCACGAGCTAACCGTTCTGTGTTGCTGTTGGCAGCATCGCGCGCCGAAAGATAGTTACGGAATCCCGTCGATTGCTTTCAATTCCATGTCAACGATTGGCTTCGGTAGCATGGTGAAGCCAACCGGCTCGACGTAGCTCTGTCCCTCAATTAGCGTCCATCGCAGGAAATCCTTCATAGCCTCCCGTTTCCTGGCATCCAGCTTCGGAGAAATCAGAACCCAGGTAAAGCTCGAGATAGGGTATGACTTTTCGCCCGTGGGATTAGTAATTGAAGCGCGCAAATCCAAGGGCACGGCCTTCGCCGCGGCAATCGCCGCAGCCGCCAGGCTTGCGGAATCAGGATTAATGAATTTACCGGCGGTGTTTTGTACTTGCCCATAGTGCAGACGGTTTTGCACCGCATAGGCTAACTCAACGTAGCCGATGGAGTTCGGCGTCTCCTTCACCATTCTGGCGATATTCGCATAGCCATCCCCCTGCGCGCCAACCGGCCAGTTGATGGATATGCCCCGGCCGTACGCGGTTTTCCACTCCGTGTTTACCCTGCTTAAATAGTCCGACCAAATATATGTGGAGCCACGTCCATTAGCGCTGTGGATCACAGCAATCTTCCCGGAAGGAAGTTGTGTCTCTGGGTTCGGACCGGAGATTGCAGTGTCGTTCCATTTCGTGATCGTCCCCAGGTAAATGCCGGCCAAAGCGCGCGGCGAAAACTTGAGCGGCTGCGCCAGTCCTGGAAGGTTGTAGATCGGCACGATCGCCCCGAGGAGCGCTGCGAATTGTAAAACTCCTGCCTTCGCGAGCTGGTTATCGCTCAAAGGAGCATCGCTGCTCCCGAAATCAGCCTTCCCGGATGTCACCAGCTGGATGCCCTCGTCCGATCCGGAAGGGATGTAGCTGAAGTGGAGATCGGGACGGGCTTTCTCGAACGCCTGAAACCATTTTGAATAAACAGCAAGAGGAGTGGTGGCTCCGACGCCAACCAGTTGGTTTTTTTCGGGATTTTGGGATGCCGCGATCGGAGCCAGCACCAGCACGCACACGAGCCGCCAGTACCTTTGGCAATACACGGCACTCCTCTCCATCGGGACCGGATCCAGATTTACTTTGGAGGCGGATCTGTGACTTAGTTTAGCTCATTCCCTCCCATCGCGTCCTTAAAAGGAAACCGTGGACGGCGTCTGGCCCATGCTCCATGTCCTGTCATCAGGGAGTCGCGCAATAATGACATTGTCATCCGAGCGCAGCCGCCTTTCAGGCGTTGCGAAGAGCCTGCCCTGAGCGATGTCGAAGGGATCTCCCTCTCACCCGGCCCCGCGCGTGAGCCCAATCGCGCGATGCAACCCAACCCGCACCACGAACCCATCCCGCCCTGCTATCCTGAAACCTATTCGCCATGAAGTCGCTCTATGAAGATCTTCCGCCGGTCGAAATTGCCGGAAGGAAGTTGGTGGGCCGTGTACTCTTCGGCCTGCTGGTGCTGATTTCCGCCCTGGTCGGAGCGACTGCCGGGCTTCTGCTGGTCTACACCACTGACTTGCCCCAGGTCGAGGCGCTGGAGGCTTATCGTCCGAGTTCGATTACCGAGTTATATGACGATCATGATCGCGTGATCGGATCCTTCGCGCTGCAGCGCCGCGTAGTCGCAGGCTACGACGATTTCGCTCCGGTGCTGCGCGACGCGCTGGTTTCGATTGAAGACAAGGATTTCTACCGGCATTCCGGCATCAACTTCTGGCGCATCGTGGGAGCGGCCTACCGCGACATGGAGTCAGGCGGTAAAGTTCAGGGCGCATCCACTCTCACCATGCAGTTGGCGCGCAACCTGTTTCTTTCTCCCGACCGCTCGTTTCATCGCAAGGTCCAGGAGGCGATGCTGGCGATCCAGATCGAGCGCCGCTTCACCAAGCCGCAAATCTTCACGCTATATGCCAATCAGATTTTTCTCGGTCACGGAGTCTACGGGTTCGAGGCCGCCTCAGAGTTTTACTTCGGCAAGCCCGCTAAGAACCTCACGCTGGCAGAAGCCGCGCTGCTGGCCGGTGTGCCCAAAGGTCCGGGAATTTATTCGCCAATCAACCATCCCGACCGCGCCACAAAGCGCCGCAACCTCGTAATCAACGCCATGCTCGAAGACGGAAAAATTACTGCCGCGCAGGCCGCAGACGCGCGCTCGTCTGCGTTGGTCCTGCACCTTCAGCACGATCCGAATTCGCTCGCTCCCTATTTCGTCGAAGAGATACGCCGCTATCTCGAAAACAAATATGGCGCCGATCAGGTGCATGAAGGCGGCTTGAAGGTCTACACCTCGCTCGACGTCGATTTGCAAAATGCCGCAAACCTCGCCGTGCTCGATGGTCTCGCGGCCTACGAACGGCGTCATGGATGGAAGGGCAATCTCGAGAACGTCGTAGCGCAAGGAATCGCAATCGACAAGTACCAGCATCCCGATTGGGATGACGAACCGGAAGTGAATGGATATATGCACGCGCTGGTGACTTCCTCCGGAGTTGGAATTGCAACGCTGAAATTCGGGCGCTACTCCGCGGCCCTCGGACAGTCAGACGTGGCCTGGACGCAGCGCAAAATACCGGAACTGCTGCAGACGGGAGACATCTGCTACGTAAAGATTCTAAGCTTGAGCCCCAACGGCGCAGCGCGCGTGAGCTTGGAACAGGACTCTGGCGCACAGGGAGCGCTGGTAGCAATCGACAACGCGACCGGCGGCATCAAGGCGATGGTGGGCGGACGCGACTTCAGCGAATCGAAATTCGACCGCGCGACGCAAGCGCTGCGGCAGGTCGGGTCATCGTTCAAGCCTTACGTGTACACGACAGTTATCGATAAAGGCGGAAGCCCCGACGATACGATTCTTGACGAACCCGTAACCTTTGAAACCGGCTCTGGGCCTTATTCGCCGCATAACTATGACGGAAAATTTGAAGGGATCATCACGCTGCGGCGGGCGCTCGCGCAATCGAGAAATATTCCGGCGCTGAAGCTCGCGGCCAAAGTAGGAATCAAAACCGTGATCGAGTATGCCGAGCGTTTCGGAATTACCGCGAAGTTGCCGCCCTATTTACCGGTCGCGCTGGGCGCGGCCGAAATCACGCTGATGGAACAGACTTCGGCCTACAGCGTGTTTCCCAACGACGGGGTGCGCGTTACGCCTCATTACATCACGAAGGTCACAGATTACGAGGGGCGAGTGCTGGAAGAAGATTATCCCGACGCGAAAGACGTCATCAGTTCGCGCACCGCGCGCATCATGACCGGAATGCTGCACGAAGTTGTGTTGCACGGCACCGGAGCGGCAGCGGCAAAGTTGCCTTTTCCAGTCGCAGGAAAAACCGGCACCACCAACGATTTCACCGATGCATGGTTCGTAGGATTTTCGCCGACGATGACTTGCGGAGTATGGATTGGCTACGACGAAAAAAAATCTCTGGGAACGAAAGAAACTGGAGCGCATGCGGCCCTGCCCATCTGGATGAACTTCATGAGCGCAGCCATGGTAGGCAAAGATCCAGGCCAGTTCCAGGAAGCGCCCGAAGTGCCCGTACAAGTGCCGGAGAAAGTGGATACTCCCGACACGTCGCCGGGCGAGGATGAAACTCACTAACGCCGGAATTTCACCGAAGGCTTTCTTATGACATTGTCACCCTGAGCGCAGCCATCCTTCAGGCGTCCCTTGTCATCCTGAGCGCAGCCGTTCTTCAGGCGGAGCGAAGGATCTCCCTCTTAGCCAGCCCAAAGCGTAAGCCGAAAGCACCACGCCAGATATCACACAGCACATGTGACATCTGACCTTGCGGCCAAAACAGAACAAGCAGATCATAGCCAAGGCGGAAGCAGTGGCTGCGCTCTATGCCCGAGTCTAAGTTCTTTGTTGTGAATATTTTACCCGTAAGCCATTGGAAACAAAGGCCAAAGTCGCCAGTGCGCAATTGCAATCGCGCCAACCCGCATGTCTACTGGCGATTCGCGATGTACGGGGGGAGGGGGGATACCCCGCAAACATCCAAACCACGCAATAATCTGCACACTCAGTCGACGCCGAAATCGGACGTAGGAAATATTTCCAAGGCAAATTTCCACAGGCATGAACGATCCAACGCCCGAGGCAATACACTAGATAGGTTCGCGGCCGGCGAATCGAATGGCTGACGATCGAATCTGACCGACGACCGAACCTAACCGCAACTTGCATTTCGCCATGAAACCTTTTATCCGCTTCGCGATGATGGCGCTGGCGCTGGTAGTTGTGGCACTCGTGTCTGCAGTAACAGCGATGCGATTCGCCATTCATGGGCAGGAGGTTCAAGTTCCGGCCGTGATCGGAATGGCTCCCTATGAAGCGGAACGCGCCGTCGCCGGCCTCGGCCTGCAGGTTCAAGTGGAGCGGCAGTATTACAGCGCGCAGGTTCCCGAGGGTCGAATCATGACGCAGTTGCCGCTGCCCGGAACGAAAGTGCGGCGCGGATGGCAAGTACGCGTGGCGCAAAGTCTGGGACCGCAGCGCGTAGTCATTCCGGATGTGACGAAGCAAAGTGAACGCGCGGCGGAATGGAATATCCAGCGCCGCGGCCTCGAAGTGGGATCAACCGCCGAAATGCAATTGCCAGGGACACCCGCCGATCAAGTGCTGGCGCAAAGTCCGCCAGCAAACGCAAGCCAGGTAGAAGCGCCAAAAACAAGTTTGCTGGTGACGATCGCGTCCGATGCTCCGGCATATGTGATGCCGAGTTTTGTGGGGCAGCCCTTGGGCACTGCCAGCCACACCCTCCAGGATGCAGGCTTTAAACTTGGCAACGTGAGCATGGCGCCGCTGGGGACAAATGCGGCGTCCGGCGCGGTTTCCGCCGCGGCAACGGCGTCGCCGCCTCAGCCATCGCCTGCCAGTGTGATCGTAGTGCAGACGCCGCCGGCAGGTCAGAAAATTCTGGCGGGTGAAGTAGTGAATTTCGAGGTGCGCTAAAAAAATACACCGACTGTCATCCCGAGCGAAGCGAGGGATCATGGTTTTCGCGTGCACTGTTCTAGATTTTTTCCAGGATCGCGGCGAAGAAGCCGTCGCAGGGATGACCGCCCGGTAAAGTGCGTAGATATGATCCGCGAGTGATTGAAGAAATGTCCGTCCAGATTAATTCGCCGTTTTGTTTTAGCCGCTCGAGTTCGGTGCGGCAATCGACTACGCGCAGCGATGAGTCTTGTTTAAGCGCGCGCTCGATCACATCTTCGTTTTCTTCTTTCTCCAGAGAGCAGGTCGAGTAGATCAAGCGGCCTCCAGCAGCGAGTTGAGCCATGGCTGATTGAAGAATCGCGAGCTGGCGTTCTTGCAGATCATCAAGATCTTCAGGCTTGAGCCGCCATTTTATTTCGGGGTTGCGGGAAAGAGTGCCAGTGCCGGAACAAGGCATGTCAGCAAGAACCCGCTCGAACTTTGAGGTGAAGGGAAGACTCCGCGCATCTGCGGCGATCACCGAGATATTCGAAGCTGCAGCTTCGGCGAGTGGAGGATGAGCGCGCAGTAATCTTTGCAGCAGGCTAGCGCGATGAGAATGAAGCTCAACCGCGGAGATTTTCGCGGCGCGATTACGATCGGCGATCGCCTGAGTCTTTCCTCCCGGCGCAGCGCAGCAGTCAAGAATATTCGATCCCTCCCCGACGAGAGCTGCGACGAGCTGTGAGGCTTCATCTTGAATAACGCATAAGCCTGCTCGAAATGCGGCGGTCTTGGTAATGTCTCCATGCTGCACTCGCCGCGCGGAGGTGAGCAATGCGCCAGGAGCGAGTTCGATTCCTTCCGCGCGGATTTGCTCTTCTGCTTCTGGGCTGCGAAGGCGGATTGCGGTCACTGGAACCGATTGATTGTGCTGGCAAATGCGAAAAGCTGAATCGATGCCATATGCTTTGACCCACCGCTCGACAAGCCAAAGCGGATGAGCGCTGCTGGCGGCTAAAGTTTCCCCCGACGCATCGTCGATGACGTGCGGAGAAGAGTTCTTAACTTGTGAAACGCCAGCGATCTTGCGCAAAACCGCATTAACGAATGAAGCTGCGGAACGCTTGCGAGCGCGCTTGACCAGTTCAACGCTCTCGTTAATCGCAGCGCGAGCAGGTATGCGGCTCAGCCAGCCGAGCTGGTAAACCGCGAGGCGAAGCGCGGTGAGAATCTCGGGATCGAGTTTGGAAAGTGGCTGATCAGAAGTTGCAGCAATTTGTGAATCGAGCAACGATCGCCAGCGTAAAACTCCCATCACTAATTCTGTCGTCAGGGAATGATCGACAGTAGAGAGGCGATCGTACCCATGTGAATGGAGAAGTTCGGAAGCGTAAGAAGATTCGCGCTCGACGCGAAGCAGAATGTCGAACGCAGCGGCGCGCGATGGGGAAATTGCTCGCTGCGAATTTTGGGATTTGGACTTCACTCTCGCCAGTATGACGGAAGCAGCCGTCGAGGAGAAAACAATCGTGCGGCGTTACGCTCCGAGCTTCTCGCCGGGCTGAAGACGATAGCCGCGAATAAAGTCAGCAGCTGAGGTTCGCTTCTTGCCTTCCAGTTGTACCTCGAGAAGTTCGATTGCAGTGCGTTCGCCGCAGCCGACAAAAAGATGATCGCCTTCTGGTGTCAGCTCTGACGTCGGCAAGCTGCGATCGAGAGAGCTCGCCTTCCAGATTTGCAAATTCTTTCCTCGAAACTTGGTATAAGCTCCGGGCCAAGGCTGAAAGCCGCGCAGTCGATTCAGGATTTCCGTAGCTGGGCGCGAGAAATCGATGAGCCCGTCTTCTTTTTTTAGAATTGGCGCGAGCGTCGCATGCGCGTGATTTTGAGGACGCGGATGAACGTTGCCAGCCTGCAATCCGCGCAGGGTTTCGACAATCAGGTCCGCTCCAATTGTCGCCAGCTTGGGCGCAAGAGTCTCGGCTGTGTCGTCGGGCGCGATTGGGATTTGTTGCTGCAGAAGAATGTCGCCCGTGTCGAGGCCGGCGTCGATCTTCATTGTGGTGACGCCAGTGACGGTTTCACCGCGCGCAATCGCCCATTGAATCGGCGCTGCGCCGCGATACTTCGGAAGCAGCGACGCGTGTAGATTGATGTTGCCGAGTCGGGGAAGATCGAGCATCCACCGCGGAATGATGCGGCCGTAACCGACCACGATGATGGCGTCGGGATTGAGCGCAGTAAGTTCGGCGCGAAAGGCATCGTTTTTCTTGATGCTCTCGGGCTGAGTGATCGGAAGTCCCAGTTGCAACGCTTGTTGTTTCACTGGTGACGAAACGAGTTCGAGCCCGCGTCCTTTGGGGCGATCCGGTTGTGTCACCACGAGTTGAACGTGGAATCCTGCCTCAACGAGTTTATCGAGCACAGGCACGGCAAAGCGAGGCGTGCCGCAAAAAACGAGATTGAGGGATGACGTCATTTGGTAATTGGGTAATTTTGTAATTCGGTAATTTAAAAAATCGTACGTCAGCAGCAGTCGCGACAGATTACTAAATTACTAAATCACCCAATTACAAATTCTTCTACCATTCTCCGGCTTTGACCAGCTTGCGGATTTTTCGTTTGATGAGGTCGCGTTTTAGGGCGCTGATGTGGCTGATGTAGAGTTTGCCGTTGAGGTGATCGGTTTCGTGTTGAAAGGCGCGGGCCAGCAAGTCTTCGCCGGTTTTTTCGAAAAACTGTCCGTTCAAATCCTGGGCGCGGATGGTGACTATTTTCGCTCGACTCACATTTTCGCGGAAGTCGGGGATGCTGAGACATCCTTCGCTTTGCGAGTGGCGTCCTTCTTTGTGAATGATCTCCGGGTTGACGAGGACGATTTGCGCGGCGGGATCCTCTTTGAAAGTTACGTCCACGACGGCGATGCGAAGCGGAACGCCGATTTGCGGCGCCGCCAGTCCGACGCCGCGAGCGGCGTACATGGACTCGAACATATCCTCGACGAGCATCTTTAATTCTCCGTCGAAGACCGCGACTTTCGCGGACGGCTTCTCGAGGACAGGGTTTCCGAACTTTATGATGGGATAGATCATTTTTCAGTCGCTATCAGTTCATTTGCAATCATTCATTCACAATCATTCACTCGTAATCAATAGTTTTTCAGTTGCAGGCAGTAGCCCTGGAAATTGCGCAAGGTTTCTCCCATGGAGTCGCCGCCGAATTTTTCGAGGGCGCAGCGGGCCAGAGTAAGCGCGACCATGGCCTCAGCTCCAACGCCAGCGGCCGGGACCACACAAACATCGGAACGTTCATACGCGGCGCTCACGGGCTGGCGCGTGGAGAAATCGATCGACTTCAAAGGGCGACGCAAAGTGGAGATCGGCTTCAGGTAGCCGCGAACGCGGATTTCTTCCCCGTTGGAGACGCCGCCTTCAATCCCGCCAGCGTTGTTACGCGTGCGCGTGAACCCGCTAAAGCTCTCCGGCTTGTTGTAGCCGATTTCGTCGTGCACCGCAGAGCCTGCTGACGCGGCGGCGGTGATGCCCGCACCGATCTCGACTGCCTTCACCGCTTGCAACGACATTACGGCGGCGGCTAACAGCGCATCGAGGCGTTCATCCCATTGCGCATAAGTGCCCAGGCCAGGCGGAACGCCGTGCGCAACCACTTCGAAGACTCCGCCGAGCGAGTCTCCGTTCTTGAGAACCTTGTCGACTTCCTCTTTCATGCGCTGCTCAGTTTCTTTGTCCGCACAATTCAGCAGGATTTCTTCGTTCGCATGAAGAGCGTGAATCTGCTCCCAGGAAACTTCCCGTTGTATGGACACATTGCCGACGGCGACTACGTGGCTGAGAACGCCGACGCCGAGTTCCCGCAGAAAAGCCTTGGCTAGAGCACCGATGGCGACACGCGCCGCCGATTCGCGAGCGGAGGCGCGCTCGAGCACATAGCGAGCCTCAGGGAAATTGTATTTCAATGCGCCGGCCAAGTCGGCGTGACCGGGCCGCGGAGACGCTACACGTTTGTGGCGGGCGAGGTCGCCTTCGCCGACAGGAAGCGACTCCTGCCAGTTTTTCCAATCCCGATTTTCAATCTGGATGGAAATGGGCGAGCCAATGGTCATGCCGTGACGCACGCCGGAGAGAATATGAGCGGTGTCACGCTCAATCTTCATGCGGCCGCCGCGGCCGTAGCCCTGCTGACGGCGCCAGAGTTCACGGTCGAGAAAAGCCTGATCTACTCGCAGCCCGGCGGGCAAGCCGGAGAGGAAAGCGACCAGAGCTTCGCCGTGAGATTCTCCGGCGGTGAAGTAACGCAGCATAGGTGCTCGATTTTACCTGATGCAGCGCCCTTGCGGAGTTTGGACTCGAGAAAGAAAATTGAAGCTGTGGCGAACCGCTGGAAAAATCCCCCTTGCGAGATTTTCGCGTGCTCAGGAGGGAAAATGATTGCTACAATAGCTGAGGCTTCATATTCTTTGGTAGTTTTTGCGGTCCGCCCATTCGTTGGCGCCGTTTCGCTGAATCTCTGGCCAAATTCTTGAGGAGGAACTGTGTGCCCCCACGCACAGAACTTAAGGGAGTAGTTTTCTCGGGCACGAAGATTCGCTGTCTGCTGGCGCACGACCATGTTCTGTTGCGGCAGGGCCTGCGCCGTTTGTTGCAGGACGAGCCCGACATGGAAGTGGTCAGCGAAGCCAGCAATGCGGCGGAATGCCTGCGCAAAGTTTCCGAGTTCCAGCCGGATGTGTTATTGGCCGATGCCGAAACGTTCGAACTGCCTGCGCGCGAGGCAGAGCTGCTCGTGGCGCGGGAGTCTCCGCAGACCAGAATAGTTTTCCTGACCACGCAGGAACGGAGTGTCGCTCTGGTTGGCGGCTTGCACGCTGCTTCGGGAAGCTGTGCGGTGCGGGGAACTTCGGCACAAGAGCTGGTGGCGATGGTTCGCAACTCGTACGCCGGCGCGATAACAGACCAGACTGCTGCTAACCATGTTGCTACAAACTATATTCCAACCGGCTCCGCTCCAACACTGCAGCAGACGGCGCCCACACGGCGCGACGCGCAGCGCTCACACGAGCAGCCGTTTCGACCGGAACGTGGTCTCGCTGAACGTGCTCTTACCGCGCGGGAATGGGAAGTGCTGAAATTGCTGGCTGAGGGACAGACTGTGCGCGGGGCGGCTTCGCTTCTGGGCGTGAGCAATAAAACGGTGGACGCACACAAGTTCAATCTGATGCGGAAGCTTGGAATCCACAATAAGGCCCAGTTGGTGATGTGGGCGATTCAGAGAAGAGTTGTGAAGATTCCGGCGAACTTCTAGCCTGCGTTTCGCAGCGTTAGCCCGCGCTGCAGGTAGGATCCCGATGCTTGCCTTCGCGACGAGTATTTCCACTGCCCCCAGACCCCAGGGTCCCTCGCTGCGCTCGGGATGACAACTTCGTGCTCGGGATGACAGTCTAGTGCTCGGGATGACAACTTGAGTAAGAAGATTGAGGAAGAGGATCACGACCTCGTGTAGGCGGCGAGTTCAGCGAGGCTTGAGATCTGCAAGTCTGGACGACCGTCTGCGGATTTGACCGCTCCCACGCTGGCTCGTGCTGATGGACGATTTACCCAAACAGTTGCGAGGCCGAGAGACTGTGCGGGAAGCACGTCGTGGTAGAGGCTTTGGCCGATGTGCAGGATTCGGTGGGCGGGCGTGCCGACGCGGCTCAACGCTAATTCGAAAATCTTCAACGACGGCTTGTAGGCGTTCGCCTGTTGTGCCGTGATGACATGGTCGAATTCCACTCCGAGTTGAGGCTGGGTCGCGGCGAAAAGGTCGTCGTCCACGTTGGAAACGATGGCCAGGCGAAAGAGTTTTTTCATTTCGCGAAGAGCGGTTACCGTGTCGGGCCACGGCTTCCATTGCGGAAGAGAGTCAGGTAGTGAGTTAAATTCTTCGTCCGTGGGCGTGAATCCAAGTTGCGCGCCGAACTGCTGCACGACCGACTGAAGCACTTCGCGATAGCGGCGATATTCTCCGTGCTCGGCGCGGGCTTCGAAATCTCCGTAGAGTTGAAGGATGGTCGCGTCGTCTATATTTTTGTCGTGCGCTGCGAGGATGCGGCGCAGGCAGCCGAGAATTCCATCTTCCCAGTTGATCAGCGTGCCATAACAATCAAAGGTGAAAACTTCGAAGCGATTGAAGTCGAGCATGGTCGAGCACTCACGCGCGGAAGCTAAGCTTTGAAACCGGGCAGTATCGGCGCTGCTTCGCTGGATTCGCTGCCGGGCTCCGGTTCGGGCTCAGCCGCGGAATCCTCTGCAGCGGAAGCGGGTTTCGGTGTAAGAAATTTTGTGCTGTTGAGCAATGGGCGCCCGAGCGATGCGTTGTAGCTGGTCCAGGGGCTTTCGAGGTCGGCCTCGCGCTCGAAGTGGGCGCGCATGGCCTCCATTTTGGAATCAAGGTCGTCCATATAGTGCAGCAGCAGCGCCTCGGGAAACATGGGCAACTTAGGCGAGCCGAATTCGTACTGGCCGTGATGGCTGATGATGAGGTGCTCGATAAGAATTTTGAGTTCGGCGGGAAAATCCGGGACGAGCGCAAGCTTCACTTGCAACATTTCAAGTTCAATGATCATGTGCCCGAGAAGCTGGCCGCGCGTGGTGTAGGAAAATGAACGATTGTAAGCAAGCTCGTGGATCTTGCCGATGTCGTGGAGAAACACTCCCGTGAGCAGCAGATCGCGATTCACTTGCGGATAATTTCTGGAGACCAGGTCACAGGAGCGACAGAGCGAGACCACATGGTCGAGCAGTCCGCCGATGTAGGCGTGATGCAGGGTCTTGGCGGCGGGAGCATTGCGGTACGCCGCTGCAATTTCCGGATCGGACATGAAGGCCTGCACCAGCGCCTTGAGATGAGGATTCTGAAATGAGGCGACGAAATCGGCGAGCGATTGCCAGAGCTCGTCAATATTTCTGGTGGTCTTCGGAAGATATTCGGAGAATTCGATTTCGGTTTCGCCCAGCTTGCGCAGCTTATGGATTGTTAGCTGGAAGCGGTTCTTGTATTTGTTGACGAGGCCTTTGACTTTGAGGAAGTCATCCTGCTCGAAGACGTTGAGCACTTCTTCCACGTTATCCCACATCTTGGCTTCGAGCTGACCGCTGCGATCGCCGAGGGTTAGAGCGAGATACGGCTCACCGGTTTTCTTGGGCTTAATTTGCTTGCTGACCACGACAAAGTTTGAGGTGATGATCTTGTTTTCGTGGCGGGTGCAGTCGCAGATATAAAACTCTTTCATTCTTCATCAGTGTAAATCAGAAAGCGGGAGGATGGTGCGTTTGGGCGAGTTGGCGCTGACTGAGGTCGTCGTGATGGGGCGCCTCGCTTCGCTTCGGCGGACAGCCAAGGCGCCTGTTCCTACATGAGCTGTTGTTCTCGCGAGCTTTCTAGATTATGCCCAGCTTCTTTTTCTTTTTTAGCTTCTTTGAGTCGGAGGGCTTTGCTGAGGCAGTTTCGATGGGCTTGGTTTGGTTGGGGCTGGCGCCGCTGTCGACGTAACCGTCTTTGTAGTTGATGTAGGCTTCTTCGCGCAGCTTGGTCAGATAGGCTCGGAGTGCGGGCTGCAGCTTCTGCATGTAGAGCGCGTCCATGATACGGGGCTCGATTTCTTTCATCGTCGGAATGCCGGCGGTCTGGTGGGCGGTGACCTTCAAGATGACGTAGCCCTGTTTAGTGCGGATCACGTCGGTGACTTCGCCAGCCTTCATGGCGAAAGTTTTATCTTCGAGTTCCTTGGCGAGAGTGCCGCGCTTGAACGCGCCCAAATCGCCGCCCTGCGAGGCCGACGGACCTTCGGATTCTTTCTTCGCCAGGTCTTCAAACTTGGCGCCGGCGCGGATTTGTTTGAGCAAGTCGTTGGCTTTGGCTTCGGCAGCGGCTAGAGCCGCGGCATCCTCAGCCTGCTTGGCGGCCGGATCCTGATTCTTCGAAGCTTTTGGGGCGACCAGGATTTCGCTGAGCTTTATCGACTCAGGCTGCTCCATCTCATTCTTGTGCTCATTGTAGAACTGCTGCTCTTCTTCTTTGGTCAGGCTCACGTGAGAACCGACCTGGTCGGCAATTACCTTTTGCGTGATGATCCGGTTCCGCATGTTTTGCTTGAAGTCTTCGTAGGAGATGCCCTGGGCGGTGGCGGCTGTTTCCAGCTCTTCCATCGAACCCAGCTTCATGTCTTTGCGCATCTGGTCGAGTTGCTTGACGAGGTCGGTATCTCCGGTGATGTCGAGGTCTTTGCCTTTTGCCAGCAGAAGTTGCTGGTCGACGAGATCGCGCAGGACATCTTTCTCGCGCTCGGCGTAGAGCTTGTCGGCATTGGCCGCGTCTTGCTGCTTCACGTCATCCCTAAGCTGGTCTTTGCTGCGCTGAAACTCGGACAGGGTAATTATCTGTCCGTTCACGCGCGTGATGATTTCTTCGACCACCTGCCCCGCGCAGAATACAGGCAGGCAAGCCATAGCAACGAATATCAGAACCAGTTTCTTCATAGGAGTTTTTGGATGGGCCGCCACGCCGCTCGGACTTATGGACAGCAAGACTTGCGGGCGAAAGCCTTGCCGTTATTTTACTACTTCCGGTCCGGGCTTCGCCTGTCTGGATCAGTTGGATGCGTTGGTGCGGCGGCCGGGTTTCCTGCGGGTGTAGGTTAGGCGGTCCGCACGAGCGCGAGAGCGGTCATGTCATCTGGATTGATGGCTTCGCAGGTGAACTCGCCCACGGAAGTTAAAATGCTGGCGCAAACTGCCTGAGCGTTTGATGAGGCACCGGCTTGCAGCCGCTCCTTTACGCGTTGCAGGCCGAATTCGAGGTCTTCGGCTTTGTCGTCTTTGCACTTGCCTTCAACCACTCCCCGCGAAACCAGCAGAAGAACCGCGCCTTTTTCCAGAGCGACTGTGGGAGCGTCGCAGGTAGCATGCGAAAAAAGGCCGAGCGGCAGTCCGGTCGAGGCGAGTTCGACTGTGCCGGTGCTGTCGCGGAGCAGGCCGGGCGTGTGTCCGGCGTTGGTGTAGCAGAGTGTGCCAAATTTTTCGTGATAGCAGCCGATGAATGCGGGGCAGGCGTGAACTCCGGCGGCGGCTTCCATCAGATCGCGATTGAGTTGAAGGCAAAGCGTGACCATCGCCTCGGATTCGTTAATATCGGGCGTCGCAAAAAGTGCAGTTCCCCGCGTGCGAAATATGTTTTGCGCGACCGACAGGATGTGCTGATTGCTCTCGCGGCGTCCGGCAAGATCGAGTAGGCCGAACAATATTCGTTCGGGGCTGACTCGCACTGAGTCAAAAAAATCTCCAGCGACGCGTTTGCCTAAGGTGCTGGCGGCGATCTCTGCGCCCTCAATTTTCGGGAACTCGTTTGGAACAGGCTCGACTGCAGCGGTCGACTCGGGCACGTCAGAGTGGAATAGGGAGCACATTGGGGACTAATGCCGAAACTAGCACAAGCGCCGACTGCGGGCAATGGGCGAACGCAGCATGCAGAAAACTCCTAGCTACTTGCCGTATTTGTCGCCGAGATACTTCGCTAGTTCGGATTCGAGTTGGCCGTAGTCGGAGTGAATGGTCGCGCGCAGCGCGGATTCCGTGGAACTGCCCTGGCTGAGCAGTTTCAGAATTTTCTGGATGTCGCCCATCCCGTAAGAATCGTTGATGTAGGAAACCGCGGCCAGCGACTCGGCATAGGCCACGTAAGCCTGTCCGCTGGAGAGGTTCATGAAACTGCCTTCCAGCACGTTCAGCGGAATGTTATGTTGCGAACTAAACAGTTGAGACAACTGCCGGCCGTCGCTACCCAACGATTTCGGTTCCTCAAGCTGGGCAATCCCCTCATGCAGCCAGATCGGACACCGTCCGGCAGAAAGCTGATTGATGAAGGAGTGCGCCAATTCATGCTTCAAGACGTGCGCCAATTCCGACGTCATGGAATTGAGGCCGCTGATGGGAATGCGGAGCTTGCCATCGTTGAGCGCGCCCGACCAAGACGGAGCGCGGGTGACGTCAAAGAATGCCTGCTCAGTGTAGAGCGTTACGAGAATGTTGTCGCGAGGTGGAGTGCCGAGATCGCGTACAAGGTCGTCATAGTCGGACTCGAGCGCCGCGAGAATTTGTCCGCGGAATGCTTCTGAAGTCTGCTTGCCTTCGTAGTGCATGACGAAGTGGCTGCTCTCGCGCTGGGCGAAATCGGTTTCGACGTTTTGTTCGCGCTGCGCTTTGTCCAGATATTGCTGCACGGCGGGATCGGGACGCAGTTCGAGCGAATGCTTCCAGGAGGCGATGGCTTCTTTCGTGTGATCGGAAGCCTGCTGCGCATAGCCGAGAACGGTGTAGGCATCGGGCGACCGGGGCGCAGCGCTCACCGCACGCTGGGCGTAGGTAACAGCCTGCGAAGCGTTTCCCGTTCGAACCAGCAGGGCCACATAGTAAATCAAGACAGTTGAATTTTCCGGCTGGAAGCGGAGCGCGCTATCGAAGTAGCGGTGGGCCTGGTCGATATTTCCGTGTTCGAATTCAAATTTTCCGGCGATGAAGTCGGCGGTGGCGCTCAACTCCGGCTTACCTTTGTTTTCAAGCTTGGCCAGAGCGTCGGTGTCGACCTTGCCATCCTTAACAATGATTTGCGGAAGATCGCCCTCATTGGCGAGACTGTCAGCGGGCGTGAAGGCCGGGAGATCGGCAATACTTTTTCCGCCAGAAGATGTGGAGTGCACGGGCATGCCGCCGGCTTCGACGCGGTCTACCGAACTTTTGGGAATGGCATAAGTGTCATCGCCGATTTCGTATTCGTAACGATTGCCATTCTCGCGGACGTGGTCCACCAGGATGGTGCGTCCATTTTTCAAATGGATCGTGTCCGCCGATGCCGCCTCGAAGGCGAACATGAGCATCATAGCTGTCAGGATAGTGACACGAAGCCGCATTGAAGCGCATTCTAACAACAGGTCGGCTCCATACCTACGTGACGAAAGTACTGTTAAAACGCGGCTTAGCGGCTATTCTTTTGGGCCTGCTCGCGGCCTTCTTGCCTGTTCCGCCGGCATGGGGTCAGCAGGCAAATCCCGCGCAGACTGCCCCCGAACAGACAAGTGCCGAGCAAGTAAGTCTGGTGCAGGCCGCCCCGTCGCAACCGCACCAGCCCGGACCGGCAGAGTCGCTTTATCTGCAATTGAGTAGTGTCGAACTGGATCCGGCGCGGGTCTTCCGCGTGCGCGGCGCGGCGCTCGATCGGCCTTCGTTCCACATCACTTTGGAGGATGGAACCATTGCCTTCACCAAGGATGTGCTGGGTAGAATTACCGGTGCGTTCTTTGAGGGTGATGGCGAGGTGCTGCTCACGCCTCCGAACGATGTGGAACGAAGGTCGATGAGCCTGTTCACGGGCATGGCGATTCTCGAAGAGCGCTTCTCGACCGCTTATTTCCGCTTCAACGACAACACTGCCAATGAGTTGCAGCCGGGATTCAGGGCCCCGGACGATCCCGAGGAATTTGTCACGAAGTGGGATTCGACAGCGCGCAATCTGGGGCAGATGGAAGCCATGCGGTTGCTGGAGAGCTTCAGCGGGATGTTGCCTGTCACGGGCGCGACCGGCTCAGACGATGCAGCAACGTCGAGAGTGCCTGATTCTGGCGATCGAATGTTGCATGCGCGGCTGCAAGGAAGCAAACTCGGCGTCTTCGATATCTTTTTTGATTCGACCGCCGGAGAACAAGTCGAAGTAGGGCAGAGCCGGAACGGAGACGACGGAATCACGTATTACGACATCTGGGCTTCATTCGCGATCGAGAGTGCGGGACGTCGCCGGCCGGCTCGGACAGAGACCGTGCCAACGCTGCCTGCGGAAACGGAAGTGCAGGAAGACGAGATTGTTGTGCACAGCTATGTGATTGATGCCCATGTGAAGCCACCGAAAGAACTCGATGCCGAGGTGGAATTGCAGCTCGACGCAGTGCGCGGCGGATCGCGATTTCTGGGGTTCGAACTATCGCGGTTTCTGCAGATCCGATCCGTCGAAGCGGATGGACAGCCGGTGGAATTCATCCACAACCCGGCGGTGGTAGGCACGCGCCTGGCACGCAGCGGCAACGACCTGGTGGCCGTGATTCTGCCCGAACCCGCGCGCAAGGGACAAAAGATTAAACTGCGCTTCGTCTACGGTGGAGAAGTGCTCGCGGAAGCTGGTAAGGGATTGCTATACGTCGGTGAACGCGGCACGTGGTATCCCAATCGCGGTTTGGCCATGGCGAATTTTGATCTTACTTTTCACTATCCGCAGGAGTGGACTCTGCTGGCTACGGGCAAACCGGCGCCGCGAATCCGACAAACTGGTTCGCCGGGAGCGGGCGCCGAACAAGTGTCGCGTTGGGTATCGGAGCGGCCAATCCCCGTTGCAGGGTTCAACCTTGGCAAGTATGTGCGAGGCAGTGCACAAGCTGGCAACGTCATTGTTGAAACTTACGCGACGAGCGGAGTGGAGCGAGATTTTCCCAAGGCGCCGGTGACGACTGTTCCGTCGGATGCGCCGACGCTGCGGCCGGGCGGAGGTATTGCGCCATCGTCGGTCGCTCCGAGCACGCCAATTATTCCCTCCGCGCCTTCCCCTGCGCGAAATGCGACTGCCGTGGCGGAGGTTGCCGCGCGAGCCATTCGTTACTATGCGGATCGCTTCGGTCCATTTCCCTACAGCCAGCTCGCCTTGACTCAGCTGCCGGGGCGCGAGAGCCAGGGATGGCCAGGACTGATCTTCTTGTCCTCTTACGCTTTTCTGACACAGCAAGAGCGCGACGAGTTCCACCTTGACGCGGTGCAAACTTTGCTGCAACAGCGGGTTCCCGCCCATGAGGCCGCGCACCAGTGGTGGGGCGATCTGGTGATATGGGCCACATATCGGGATCAGTGGTTTTCTGAAGGCCTGGCGAATTATTGCTCGCTGATGATTATTCAGGATAAAGATCCGGCGGGCTTTCGTTTGGTCATGGAGAAATATCGCAAGGACCTCGCAGAAAAAAATAAAGATGGAACTGTTTTGCAGGATGCCGGACCCGTGACCCTGGGAAACCGCTTGCTTTCGTCGCACTTTCCAGAAGGCTATGAAGCGATCAGCTACGGGCGGGGAACGTGGCTGTTCCATATGCTGCGCTCGATGTTAGAGGATGGGGCGGCTTTGGATTCGGGGAAAAATGGAAGCCGTAAGAATAGTAATAAGGATTTGACGGAAGATCCCTTCGCGCGATCTTTGCGAAAAGTGCGCGAGCGCTATGCCGGAAAAGCCGTCAGTACACGGGAGCTGCTGAATGTTTTTGCGGAGGATTTGCCGCCGTCGTTGCGGTACGAAGGCAAAGCATCGCTCGACTGGTTTTTGGATGGATGGGTGAACGGCGCTTCTCTCCCTAAGCTGGAGTTGCACGGGGTCAAGTTTGTGCCGAAGGCGAACGGTATGGCTGTCACCGGGGCGATTAAGCAAAAAGATGCTCCCGAAGAATTGGTGACATCAGTTCCTATTTATGCCTTGGTTTCGGGCAAGCCGCCGTTGCTCATAGGGCGCGTGTTTGCGGACGGACCCGAGACCTCTTTTCACTTGTCCGCACCGCTTGGCACGCACAAACTTTTGCTCGATCCCAACGGAACTATCCTCACCGGTCCCAAGTAAGCAGCGGTTGGCTCTCGCCAAAGGCAAGACCTATTCCTGGAAGGGAACTTTGTTTCGGAACGCGCGTTCCGAAACGGGCGCAGAAATCGAGAGGACGCAACATCCTAATAATTCCCTTGCTAGGTTAAGTGACTGAGTCGTATTCCACTTGCGCCGCATTGCGCCGAGAAAAACGGATGGCAGTCGAACTGCTGTAGAAGAAGCGGGCTTAAGCGCCGTCGAGTTGAACCCATTTAGTCAAGACAATGATTGAAGATGCCGTGCTCGTTGAGACCATTCCTGCCCCAGTATTCATGGAAGCCGAATCGTGGGGCCGGAGCGAAACAATTCTATTGGTGGAAGATGAAGAGTTCGTGCGGAAGGTGACTGCCGAGGTGCTCGAGGCCGCCGGCTACAAGATGGTGATTGCCCGGAGCGGCGCTGAGGCTTTGACCGCTTGCCGCAAATCGTCGCAACTGTTTGATTTGCTGCTAGCCGATGTCGTCATGCCGGGGATCAGCGGCCGCGAACTCGCGAATGAATTTGAATGCTTGTGTCCCCGTGCCCGGGTTCTGTTGATGAGCGGGCATGCAGGACAGTTGGCGTGGCGTCATATGCCGCTGTCTAGCACTGCATACTTGGCCAAACCATTCTCTGTGCGTGAGCTTCTGAGAAAGGTGCGTGAAACATTGGACACGAATCCGCTTGCTGCCGGAACACTCGCTTAGCCCACGCCAGTTTTGCGGTAACGCGTGGCTTGAAGAATTTCTCGAGGTATCTGTGACAGGGGCACGATCCGGTCGAGTATTCCCATCTCCGCGCAAACCCGAGGCATGCCGTAGACTGCGCAAGTCGTCTGATCCTGGCCCACTGTGAAACCGCGCTCTCGATGAATGGCGCTCATGCCCTGCGCACCGTCCGATCCCATGCCGGTCATAATTACGCCCATCGCATGGGAGTGAAAAGCGGAGGCCACCGACTGCATCATCACGTCTACAGAGGGGGCGTGTAAGTGCTCTTCCGGGTTGTCGGAGAGGGAGATTACCGTTTGTGAATTGGCGGGATGCTCTACGGTCATCTGGAATCCCGCGGGAGCAATGTAGACCACCCCTGGCCGAACCGTTTCTTTATGCGAAGCCTCACGCACGGAAACCGCGCAAAGAGTATTCAGTCTCTCGGCGAAAAACGCGGTGAAGCCGAGTGGCATGTGCTGCACCACCAGAATTGGAACGGGAAGATCGGCTGGCAGCGCCGGAAGAATCTGCTCAAGGGCACTTGGACCTCCTGTCGAAATTCCCAGAGCGACAATCTCCGTCCGCGGGAGCGAGGCTCGCCTTATGGGCACGTCCACGGCGTGAGGAGGCTTTCTGGGCAGGAGGAACCGCTCCTTGGCGCGCCACGATTCCGCCGCTGCCTTGATTTTTGCGACCAAGTCATCGCGGATGTCAAGAATATCCAACGACGCGGTTGAAAGTTGCTTGGGCACATAGTCGAAGGCTCCGGCGGCGAGCGCGCTAAATGTAGTTCCCGCATCTTTCAAAGTGGCCGAGCTTACCATGATGACAGGGCAGGGGAACTGAGTCATGATGCGGCGAAGCGTCTCTAAGCCATCAAGACCGGGCATCTGCACGTCGAGGGTAACGACATCGGGATGGATGGTCGCGATTCTCTGCAAGGCTTCAGTGCCGCTGGCCGCAGTGGCGGCGACTGAGAGGTCCGCATCGGAAGCGACTATGCGGGAGAGCGCTGCCCGCATGAAGGCGCTGTCATCCACAATCAGGACGCGAATTGGCGGCTTGGCGGGCTCGAGAATCATGCGCGGTAAATGGCCCGAACCAGGCTGTGGACTTCGTCCATGTAAGAATCCAGTTCGAACGTGAGGCGAGCCCAGTCAAAATTCTTCAGTCCGGTGGAGGTTTGGGCGAGCAGCGAGAAGCCGTCGTCTTCAAACAGGTTTACTTGGCGTTGTTCGGCGTAGCCGTAATTCAAGCTGCTCATGCGGCAGAGCAAGTCGGCAACGTGCACGAGCGCTACTAATCCCGAGTCCTGCGACGATTGCTCCGGGGAGTGATGATGAGTCACGACCGCGATCAGGTCGGGAGCAAGGCCCCAATTTTCTGCAAGCAGATGTCCGCTATCGCAGTGCGTAAACCCAAGCGATCTTTGCTCAGCTTCATGCAAGGGAATGCCTTCGGCTTGGGCAATCCCGAAAGCCACGCCGAATTCCTTGGGCAAAACCCAAAGGTTGACGATGATTCCAAGATCGTGAAGAAGGCCTGCGAGATAAGCCTTCCCGGGATCGCACAAGTTGATCTTTCGCGCCAGGCGCCGGCAGACCAGCGCACATCCCAGTGAATGCTCCCAAAAGACCGTAGGATCGAGGCTGGTTTTGCCCGCCGGAAGCAGGTTCAGCACACCGCACGACATTGCAATATCGCTGATGTGATGCACTCCCAAGCTGACCACGGCTCCGCGCAAGGATTCCACTTTCCCCCAGCGGCCGGAACCGAACAGCGGAGAATTCGCCATGTGCAGGCACTGTGCCGCCAGAGATTTATCGCGCGCCAGGAAGTCTGTAATCTCATGCAAATCGATTTGCTCTACCGGCTGCTGCAGGTAGCGCAATAAAGGAGTAAGAACTGCGGGAATCGTCGGAATCTGACGCAGTCCGTCGAGCCGCTCCAGTAAGACCTGCTTTTCTACGAGCGCAGTCGTCATAGGGTCTTGCCCTCTGGTGGCGAGGATTCGCCTTTCACATAGGCGGTGGTTCCCGGCAAATGGACCAAGCGAAAGTCCTGACTCACTCCGAACAGAGACTCCGCCTGTCCGAGAAATAGATACCCGTGAGGTAGAAGATTATTGAAAAAGTGCCGAATGACACGGCGCTTGGAAGTCAGATCGAAGTAGATCAGCACATTGCAGCAAAAAATAATGTCAACGTTCTTCATGAGCGCCATGCGGGCATCGTCGGAGAGATTGAGCCGGCTGAAAGTCACGTTGGCGCGGACCATCGGATTTACCCGAAGCTGATCGCCAAAGGGAAGAAAGTATTTTTGCTGATGACGCGGCGTGAGGTTGCGCGTGCTGTATTTTCCGTACAGCGCTGCTTTGGCATATTCCAGCGAGCGCTGATTTAGGTCAGTGGCGATAATTTCAACCACCCAGCCTTCGAGCAGGCCCTCCGCCTGGTCCAGCAACGACATGCGCAGCGCGTATGGTTCCTCTCCGGTAGAGCAGCCCGCACTCCAGATACGGAGACGGCGCTGCGGGCCGTTGGCCTTAGCCGCAAGAACATTCGGAATTACGATGCGGCGCAGCGCATCGAGTTGCGGTGTGTTGCGGAAGAAGCACGTTTCTCCGATCGTGATCTCATTGAGTAAAGCGATGAGTTCCCCTTGCCGAATCGGACTGATCGTGAGGCACTCGAAGTATTGGCTCAGGGATTGCATGCCGAGGTTTTTCATACGGCGGCCGCAGCGCTCCCGCAGCAGACGGAGTTTGTTGTCCGGATGAAAAATTCCAGCCACCCGATAAATCAGTTCGCGGATGCGCACGAGTTCGGGTTCGGGTGGCCCTTCCGTGATCGAAGCCGCTTGCATAGAAGGCGCGGTGGTCACGGATGCCTTTCCGATCCCTCATATGCTGGCGACCTTCAGAATGCGCCGGTCGCACTCTTGCAACTCGTCAGCACGAGGAACACACGCCCCACAGAAACTTCATCGGCGCGGGATGAGGATTCCTTTAGGGGTTAGGGCGCCTTGGAGGCCGTGCCGAGGATGACGATGTCTACACGGCGGTTCTGCGCCCGCCCTTGCGCTGTGAGATTGCTGGCAACCGGGTGATATTGCGCATAGCCGGCGGCCGAAAGTCTTTCGGGCGCGATGCGGTGGCGGATGATGAGAAGCCGAACCAGCTCTGTGGCCCGAGCCGTCGAAAGCTCCCAATTGGAAACGATCCGAGCGGTGTGAATCGGAATGTTATCGGTGTGACCTTCAATTCGCAGATTGTAGGTGCGGATGGCCAGGATCGAAGCAATGCGATCGAGCGCCGCCAGAGACTCAGGCTTGATGGTCGCCGAACCGCTATCGAAGAAACCGAACTCCTGCAGGCTGATGACCAAGCCATCCGTCTCCCGATGCAGGGTTACTTCGTGAAGGGCAATCTCGTGGTGTAATGCTTCGCTCAGTTGGTTTTGCAAAGTAGTGAGATCGGTCTCTTCCGAAGAGGCCGCAAGGGAATCTTCCGGAGGCGAAGCGATGCGTCCAATCGCGGCATTGTGCTTCACATTCTCAATGGCCTGCACCTTGCTGAACGGCATCGGCTCGTTGGTATCCAGCGGAATCTGCGTGGTCGAAGCCGGAAAGACGCCCAACTCCTGAAACGCAACCTGGATGGCCAGCGAGAGTTTGCCGACCTTCCGTTTATCGACCTGCGAAGAAGCGTACAAGACCACGAAAAAAGCAAACAGCAGAGTAATGAAATCGGCATACGAGACCAGCCAGCGTTCGTGGTTGGAGTGCGCCCGAGACCGTTTGCGGCGGCGGGTCACTCGCCAGCCTCTTTCGTTTGGTGCGGGATAGGATTCGCCTCGACCAGAAAGCCCAGTAGTTTCGTTTCCAGCATGCGTGGATTCATTCCTTCCAGAATCGATGCCACTCCCTCGAGCATCATCTCCCGCATAACCTGCTCTTCACGAATGCGGAGTTTCATCTTTCCAGCGATCGGAAGATACAGCAGGTTGGCCGAACCCACTCCGTAGATCGTGGCCACGAAAGCGACTGCGATGCCTCTTCCAACTTCATCGATTTTGTCCAGATGCTGCATCACTTGAATCAGTCCCAGCACTGCTCCCAGAATGCCGACGGTAGGGGCGAAGCCGCCGGCGGATTCGAACACCTGCGGAACCTGCTCTTCGTACTCTGCCTGGTTATCCAGTTCCAACTCCATCATCTTGCGCAATTCCTGCGGTTCCGTGCCGTCCACGGCCAGCATGAGAGATCTCTTCAGAAATGAATCTTCGATCTGAGGCAACTCCCCATCGAGGGAAACGATGCCTTCGCGACGGGCCTTCTGCGCGAACTGCACGAGCTGGCGAATCGCCGCCTGCTGGTCGCGCTGCGGGTTGATGAAAACCGAACCCAATTGCCGAAACGCGAGCACAATGATTGCCAGCGGAAATTGGAGCAGCACCGCTCCCAGCGTGCCGCCGAATACGATCATCGCGGCCGTGGGCTGCAGGATCTGGCCCAGGTTGCCGCCTTCCAGCAGAAGTCCGGCCAAGACCCCGCCCAGAGCCAGAATGATCCCGCCGAAACTGGCCTTGTCTACCCTCACTTCTCCAGCTCGCTCTTGCCGTGCTCGGAACGCTCGGGACGCGGGTTGTGCGAAGAAGAACTGTCCCAGGCAAAGGGCAAGCCTCGTAATACCGAGCGCCGGAATTCGATCAGCCGCGCCAGAACTTCTTCGGCGCTCTCACGCACCACAATTTTCTCTCCCGTGACCAGCGTGATCAGCGTGTCGGGAGATTGTTCCACGAACTTGATGAGGTCAGAGTTCACCATCAAGGGCTGATTGTTGAGACGCGTAAGCCGGATCATGGTTTCCCCTCGCCTGTCATCTCACTCTATGCAAGGAAGCACAGGCCCCTAGGAGGACACATCGGCGTGCCACGGTTGAGGCTTACGGCGCGCGGCAAAACACGCTTGTTACTTTGGGGCTACGCCTGACAGCCAGTGGCCGGAAAGAAGTTACTAAAGCGGAAACAGCAACCGCCGATGGACACAAAGACATTCGGGTTCCGAGCACGCAGAGGAACGGGAACTCCGCTGAAATCGAATGCGGAGACGGTTCCAAAAATAGCGGGACCAACTCACATAAAGGAGAAACACAATGCCTCTCGGTATCTTGTTTAACATTCCGTCCCTCGCGGCAGAAGACCAACTGAATGTGACCTCTAGCGCCCTGGACAGCACACTGGAAGAATTGTCTTCCGGGTCGGCCATCAATACCGGCTCGGACAATGCTGCCGGACTGGCCATTGCCAACGGGTTGCAGGCCAACGTTTCCGCCCTCACCCAGTCCGTAAGCAACGCTAACGACGGCATCGGCGAATTGCAACTGGCCGATGGCGCTCTCGCCCAGGTCACCACTCTTCTGAACCGCGCCATTACGCTGGCTACCGAATCGGGCACGGGCACGGTCTCCAACTCGCAACGAACCGCAATTCAGGCTGAATACGCTTCCATACTCACGGAAATTAACTCCATCGGCACCAGCACCACCTACAACGGCCAGGCCATCTTCCAGGGCGGCTCGACGCCCAACACCAACGCCGTTGACAGTCCCGGCAGCGGCACACTGCAACTCAACGAAGGCCTGACTGCGGGAACCACAACCACGGTCTCGGCGGGCGGCGCTACCTTCAGCTTCACCGCTGCCACCACCGGCCAGGTACCCACCAATCAGGTAAACAGCGCCACCACCAACCTGACCGCCTCTACCGCTCTGGCTTCGGGATCTATCCTTACCGTAACCCGCGCCACCGGCACCACCATCTACACCGCGACCGCCGCCACCACGGTAGGTGCATTGGAAAACGTGATCAACGGCGGAGTCGCTATCAGTGGCACTCCGATCACGGTCACCGGCACCGACACCGCGGGCCATACCGGCTACTCGGCCGTGATTGCAAGCGGGCAGCTGCAGTTGACCGATCTCAATGGCAATAACGACATCAGCGCAGTCGAAACCGGCGATCCCAATACCAACCAGGTGACCAGCAGTCTCGGCACCCTCACGACTGGTACGGTGCTGGCCTCAGGAGATGTCGTAACGGTGACGCGCGGGGCGGGCGCCGCCGTCTACACTGCAAACGCCGCGACGACCGTGGGCAACCTGATCACCGCCATCGATACCGGTGTTGGCACCGGTTTTACCGTTACTACCACCGGCACCGGCGCTGGCGCCGTGCTCACCGGCCTCGGGGCCGCAGTCGTAGGCGGACACCTGGTTGTCACCGACTCCAACAACAGCGGCGATCTCGCGGTGGCTCAGGGTACAGGCGCCGAATTGGGCACCTTCGCCGACACCGCCGATAAGACCTTCGCCGCCCCATTTATCAACCCCACGGGCTCCACATCCACGGTGCAGTCTCTGATCAACGCCATCAATTCCGACACCGTCGTCGGCGCCAAAGCGGCAATCGTCAACGGTCTCCTGCAAGTCACCGATCCCTTCGATCGCGGCGATCTCGCCGTCACCACCACCGACAGCGTGCTGGGAGCAACGGTTTCGGGCGCCCAAACCGCCTTCCAAAATACCACTATTGGATCATCGTCCCCTAATGCCAACGAGTTGGTCAGCAATGCCGGAACTAGCGGTACTCCTTTGACCGCCACCACCACTCTTGCGGCCGGCACTGTCACCAGCTTCACTGCCGGAGGCAAAACCTTCTCCTATACCGCGCCCACCGGAGGTTCCACCATCGGAGCCCTCATCAGCGCCATTGACAATCCTCTCACCGACCCAGCGAACCTTCAGGCTTACATCGGAACCGTCGGTTCGGCTGCCGGGCAGTTGGTGGTGGTCGATCCGCTCGACAATAACGATCTCGCGGTCGGTCCAGCCAATGCCAACACCGCGCTCGGATCCTTCAGTAGTCCAGTGACAACCGCCTCGCCAACCACCAACATCTTCCTGAGCGATTCCACCGCCGTCGGCTCCAGCGAGATCGCGGTAACCATTGGCTCGTTGAACACCGCTTCCATCACCAACGGGACCGGCACCAACGGCGTCAACCTTGCCAGCACCGACTTGAATACCCAGGGAGATGCGCAAGCCGCCCTGATTCAGATCGGTGACGCCATCGCGAACATAGCCAGCGTTCGAGGTACTCTGGGCGCGGTAGTGAACCGGCTGACCGCAGCCGGCAACGTCCTCAACAGCCAGGTGCTCAACCTGACATCGGCGGAGAGCACCATCACTTCCGCCGACATTCCAACTGTGGTGGCGAACCTTACGAGTGAGTCCATCCTGGAACAGACCGGCATCTCCGCTCTCGCCCAGGCTAACCAGCAACAGCAGCTCGTATTGAAACTCTTGCAGTAAGTTCGTCTGTAGCGGTTTGTCAGGGCAGGTTTGGCCTGGAAGGAGGCAGTCGAACTGCCTCCTTCCGGCTTCTATCCTCCCCGGTGCTCGATATGAGCTTTGATCCCGCACTCGTATTTTCCCCGTTTTGACCGGTGCTCAGGACGGAAGAAAGGAGTGCGCAAGGCGGCACGGTCGCTTCCCGCTTCAGGAAGCTCTTCAACTAGGGAAATCGCGCCGTCACAAAATGCTTTTAGCTTCATCCACCGATCCAGAGGGTGAAGTCAAATTGCTGCGAACCATCCCGAATCGAAGCATCCCGAATCGAGGAAGGAAAAGACCATGGGCATTAGTTTAAATCCCGCCACCCTCCTGTCCGGACAAGGCCTTGACGTGACTTCCGTGGTATCGCAGATTATCGCTTCGGAAGCTGGACCGTTGACGGTGTGGTCGCAGCAGCAAACCACGCTCGCGTCGGAAAACGGGGCGCTCGACGGGATCAACAACGATCTGGCCAACCTGCAGACCGCCGTTCAGGCCTTGGCAGATCCGGAGGCAGCCTTCGGCTCCCAGCTGGCTACGACCTCCGACGGTAGCGTGGTGGCCGCGAGTGCTGACGGCACCGCCATTGCCGGCACTCACCAGATCGTGGTGAACAGTCTGGCTACGACGGGCACGCTGTATTCGAATCCCGTCGCCGCCGGTGCGAATACCTCATTTCTGGCCAGCGGGCAAACCACCGGCGATGTCAAGTTGCAGGTCGGAGGAACCACCGGCACCACCTACGATCTTCCCATCACTGCGGGCAGTAACGACACTCTCACCACTCTCGCAAGTTACATCAACACCCAGAGCACCGCGAACGACTGGGGAGTGGCCGCCAGCGTAGTAACCGGCGCTACCGGTTCGCAACTGGCTTTACAGAGCCAGAACACGGGCAGCAGCGGAGCCTTGGCTATCGTCAACAACAGCCACACCACCCTGAGCTTTGCCACACCCGAGGGCGGCGCCAATGCCTCCCTGACCGTTGACGGCCAGCCCTTCACCAGTGCCACGGATACGGTCACTGGAGCCATCCAAGGAGTCACCCTGAGCTTGCTCAACGCATCGCCCGGCGAGCAGGTGCAGCTCACGATCGCCCAGGACACAAGCCAGGTCAGCTCCGCCGTCAGCAATTTCATCTCGGCTTACAACAGCCTGGTCAGCGACATCAACGCACAATACAAGGTGGACCCGACCGGCGTGATTCCTGTGCCTCCTCTGGAATCGGATATTTCCCTGCGCTCCGTGCAGTCCAGCATCCTGTCAGACGCCGCCTATTCCATTACCGGCAATGGCGGGCTCATCAACCTCGAGACCCTGGGCATCAACACCGCCAACGACGGCACCCTGAGCCTGGGTACCTCCGCAACCGGCCAATCGCTTTCGGAAATACTCGCGACCAATCCCTCGGAGGTTCAGAACTTTTTTCAGAACGCATCCGGGACCGGCTTCGCCAACAATTTCGCCACTGACCTGACCAACCTGACCAATCCCACGACCGGCCCCTTGAACGCGGACATAGCGCAAAACACCGCGGAAAACACGGACCTTACCAATTCCATCACGAACCTGCAAACTCAGTTGGCGGCCCAGACCACGGCATTGACCTCGCAGTTCGAGACCGTCAACGCCACGCTGCAAGCCTACCCGCTGCTCCTGCAGCAAGTCACCGAAACCCTGGGCACACTGGGCTCGGGCACTTCCAGTTCGGGTGCTCTAGTCTCCAGCGAACCTACACTTACTTCGGGGTTATAAACGTTTATGGATGCCGGGTCTTCCTACCGCGAAACTGCCGTCCGGGGCGCAAGCCCGGTGCGGCTCGTGATCTGCCTCTACGAACAGGCTATCGAAGACCTGCGGCGCGCCGTCATTGCCCAGGAAAAGGGCGACATCGAAGCCCGCACCCGCGGCATCAACCATGCCCTCCTCGTGATTAGCCATCTGCAAGGCTCGCTCGATATGGAGCGCGGCGGGGAAGTGGCAGCAAATCTGGCGCGGTTCTATAACGTCGTGCGGGCCGGCCTCGCCGAAGCCCACGTGAAGCAGTCCATACGAATGCTCGAACAACAGATTTCCCAACTCGCTACCGTTCACGAAGCCTGGCTGGAAGTGGAACGGGCCACCACCGCCCCCCTACCTCAATCCGCCGGCCTCGCGGAAGCTGGCCCCTCCACCCCATCTCGGGAAACTTCCCTTACCGATTGGAACGCCTGATGCCCGCACTCGCCCTTTCCCGATCGCAGCATTTGCATGAAACCAACCGTCGCCTGCGCTTTTGGCTGGACAGCCTGCGGGCCCAACCCGGTCAGCCCGCCGCCCTGGCCGCTCCCGAACACATGGCCGCGCTGCTTTCCGAACTCTTGTACGCAGGAGCAGCGCTACGCGCCCAGCCTATCCCAGCCCCGGGGCGGGATCCGGAACTCGACACCGAACTCCAAGACTATCGCAGCCAAGTGGAACTTCTCCGCGACCTTCTGCCTTCCCTTCAGCGCCAACTGCTGGCCGAACGCTCGCGTCTGGAAGCCCAACGCACCCGCCTGCGCTCCGCCGCGGAATGGGCCCGCGCCTCGCGCCAGACCCTCTAAGCGGGATTCTTCCCTGTTACCTTCCGCGCCGTTCCCGCGTGTCTTCCTTATCTCAAAAATGCTTACTATTTCAAATACTGGAATAAATTTGTGCTTTCCGTCTGCGCGATGGCTTCGAGCGTGGCCTGCAGCGAGGTCTGCGACGTGGTCAGGTTGCTGATCACGTTGGGCAGGTCCGCTCCGCCGATCGTAGTTTCCTGTTGCGCCAGTTCGGTCGTGTCGCTGGCCAGGTAGGTTTGCTGCGAGGTCAACTGGTCCAGGGCGTTGCCGTAAAACACGCTTTGCTCCGAGAGATAGCTGGAGGCATCGCCCACCTCCGTGACCGCCGTGCCGATGCTGGCCGTGTTGCCGCCCTGCAGGCTGGTGATCAAGTCCTGAATGCTCTGGAACACATTGCCCCCGGAAGCGGAAAACAACTGCGAGCCCGGCAGGTTGGTCTGCAGGGTGATCTGGCTGCCCACCCTGACCCGGTTCACGCCCGTATTCCCCTGGTAAGTTACCCCGGAAGGCGAACTGGGATCGAGCACGTAAGCCGCAGCCTGGGTCGCGGTGCCCGCGAAAACGTAGTTGCCCTGATAGGTCAGGTTGGCCAGGTTCAGCAGTTGGCTCTGGATGCCCTGGATCTGAACCACGATGGCGGCGCGGTCGGCCGCGTTCTCCGTCCCGTTGGCCCCCTCGGTGCCCAGGCTGATGGCTTGCTGCAGCGCGGTCGTGACCGAGTCCAGCGTGGAATCCGCACTCTGTATCTCACCCTGAATGCTGCCAATGCTGCGCTCAAATTGATCGGCCTCGGAAGTCTGGCCGGCGTTCTCGACCAGCAGCGCCGCCGCCCCGGGATTGTCGGAAGGCTCATTCACGCTCAGCCCGGAGGCGATCTCCTGCTCGTCGGTGTTGACCTGCTGCTGCGTCTGGGCCACCTCGGCGAGCAGGTCGGGATACGGATTGGGATCGATACGCATTGGGCTAGACCGTCAGGGTGTCCATGTTGATCACCGTGTACATCATGTCATTAATCGTGGTGATGACTTGCGCCGAGGCCTGGTAGGCGTCCTGGTAGCGCACCATGTTGGCCGCTTCTTCGTCGAGTGAAACTCCCGACACCGAAGCAAGCTGATCGTTCAGCTGCTGCAGAATCGAACTCGAAGCCGTCTGCTCCGCCGACGCATTGGCAGTGTCGTTGCCCACATCGAACACGATGCCGGAATAATAATCGGTTGGAGTCTGGCCGGCGACGATCGCCTGATTATTCAGATCGTACATGGCCTCCGCATTTCCGTTGCTGCCCGCACTGCCGTCGGAGCTGGCCGCAATCAGCGAGGGATCGGTAATGGCCACCGAGAGACTGGCCGCCGCGCCAGTGACTCCCGCTGGCGGCGGATTGAACAGGTTGGTCCCGGCATCGCCGTTGAGATCGAACCCGCCTGCTTGAACCGTGTTGACCGCGTTGGCCACGCCGGCGGCCAGGGTGTCAAGCTGGCCTTGAATCGCCGGAATTTCCTGATCGCGGGCCTGCAGAGTTCCACCCAACTGGCCGGAAGTGATCTGGCTGGTGACGTTGTTCCCCTGGGAATAAACGTCATGCAGTCCGGCGGGAGTGATCTGAGTCTGCAACTGGAAGCTCTGCTGGCCCGTCACCAGCGGAACGCCGTTGGCGGTGGTGAGGGTCAGTGAGTTGTTGGCGGAGATTACCGAGACGTCCACCAATCCTGAGAGCTGGTCAATGGCCTGCTGCCGCTGATCGACAAAGCTTCCTGCGCTCTCTCCAACATTTTGCAGGTTGCTGACCTGTTGATTGAGGTTGGCGATCTGCTGCGTGAGTTGGTTGATCTGGGTTACCGTCTGCACCACGCTCGAATCGAGACTGGTCTGTTGCTGGCTGAGGTTGTTGGCGGCGGTGTTGAAGCTGGTGGCCAAGTCGTCGGCGGCGGTGAGCACGCCCTGGCGCAGCGACAAGTTGGGTGGATCGCTCGAGAGCTGGTTGATGCTGTCGAAGAAATTGGAAATCGCAGTCCCAATGTCGCTGGTACTGCTGATGAAGTTGGCCTGAGTCTGTTGCAGGGCTGAAGCCAGCGTGCTGAACTGGCCCTGGGACTGGGTTTGCTGCTGGATCTGCGATTCGAGCAGCGGATCGCGAATGCTCTCGACACTTTGCAGGGTCACGCCGGTGCCGAAGGTGAGTGGACCGATTGCGACCGGATCGCTTGTCACCAGCACCGGATCTTCGCGGGAGTAGCCCGGCGTGTTCACGTTGGCCACGTTGTTGGTGGTCACCTGCATCGCGCCCTGTTCGGCAATCAAGCCGGTAAGGGCGGTGGCCAGGCTGGCATTCAGGCTCGACATTTTTCATGTCTCCGTCTCATTCCCAAGCCGCTTGCAATCCTAGCCGCGCCTGCCTCGCACCCGCTGCGCCAACAACGGCCCGTAGTCGGCGCTGGGCTCGGCCAGCATATTGGCCAGCACCCGCAGCTTCAGCTGCGCCCGCGCCAAAAGCGCCGCTTGCAACCGCGTCGCCTGCAGGATTCTTGTTCGGCTGCGGCGAATTTCTGCGCAAAGTTCGTCGGCATGAGCCGGAAAACGGAGTGCCGTGTTTCCCGATGCTTTCCTGATAGCGTCGAATTTCCCTATCAAGCTGGCCTGCTCGCTGGTACCCTGTTCGATCCCGGCTAGATCCAGTTTCAGCAAAGCCTTGTAGCTGCCGGCGAGGCTGGATTCGAGTTCCTCCAGCAAAGCAAAAATCCCCACGCCGGATTCATCGGCTGCTGGCGCCGCTTTGGCGGAAACAGAGATGCTAGTCAGATTGGATTCAGTGTGTGTCATTTTTCAACCGCGTATCTCGGCACTTCCGCCGGCGCCGCCTTTATCTTCTTCGCTTTTCCCGCGGGCCCGCTGCCTCGATCGTTATGCCGCTGGCGTCACCAGCATGTGCGCAAACACCGCGTCAGCCACTTGCTTTGAGCCGGGTTGGTAGGTGCCGCCAAGAACGGCCTGCCGCAGTGCGTTCACCTTCTCCTCACGGATTTCGGGGAACTGCAACACTTGCGCCGTCAGTGACTGAACTTGCCCTTGAGCGCCTGAAAACTGCGCCTGGTCTTCCCCCAACGCGCTGCTGCCCGCCGAACTGCGCGCCTCACTGCTGGCCGGACTTGGATTGGCAGCGCGGCCGCTTTCGGGAAGTGACTGTGTCGGCTGATTTCCATCGATTCTCATATACTTTATCTCCTTCACCGATTTCCCCTGCAATCCTGGTATCGGCAGGTGATTAGAAAACTTTAATCCTCTTGGCGTTTTTTCTACTACCCTTCCCACTTGCATCCTTATGTCACTCTGTCGGCATAAGTTATAGAAACTTTAGCGGCCAGTAACCGGCTTCGATCCAGAGGGAGCCGGCCCTCCGGGCGCGACCTTGGTGCCTCCAAAATGTTCGCAGATCAGCTTCGCGATTCCAAACCCACCTCCGGCCGCCATCACGGACGCGAGCGCCTGGGTTCCCATGTAGTTGTAGTTGTCCGCGCCAGCCATCGTGTCCTCGCCGGGAATTGCGGCAAATGTCTTCTCAAGCGATTCGAGCACGCTGCCAATCAGCTGCGCTTCGAATTCCCGCGCCGCCTTCGCGCCCTTGCCAAGCGCCGGCGTTCCAAGCGGAGGCAGCGTGGCTGCCGACGCCCCGGCAGAAGACAGCGGAAGACTGGAAGAAGAGCCGTATACCGTGCCCACTAGATCACCTCCAATTCGGCTTCGAGAGCGCCCGCAGCCTTAATGGCCTGCAGGATCGAGATCACGTCGCGCGCCGTCGCCCCAATGGCCTGCAGGCGCGTCACCAGTTCCTCTACGCTCGCGCCTTCCTGCAACTCAACATTGCGCGCCGGAGCCTCCGCCGTCTTGATGCTGGTTTCCGACACGACCACCGTCTCGCCGCCCGCCAGCGGATGCGGCTTCGATCCAATGTGGGTCGTGGTCACTTCGATCGAAAAGCTGCCGTGCAGAATCGACACCGCGCCCAGGCGCACATCCTGCCCCATCACCACCGTGCCCGTGCGCTCGTTGACTACAACCTTGGCCTTGCGCCGCACCCGGATTTCCAGGTTCTCAATTCGCGCCAGCAGTGCGGGAATGTTCCCCTCGGCCAGGGGCGCCGCGTTGCCCGGGGCCGGCATCTGGATTTCCACCCGGCGGCTGTCGATTACCGTGGCCGCCGGCGCCCCCAGTTCATGGTTTACCACCGCCGCCACCTCCTCGACCGTGGAGAAGCTGGCCTCGTTCAGCAGAAGCGACAGATGCTGGAGTTTCCTCAGATCGAGCGCGCTGTCGCGCTCCACCAACCCTCCGTTCGGAATGCGCCCCACCGTGGGATGGTTCACTTGCTTCGAGTTGGTTGCCGTTCCCACCGAATAGCCTCCCACCACCAGCGGCCCTTGCGCCGCCGCATACACCTGGCCATCGGCGGCATAGAGCGGAGTCAACAGCAGCAGCCCGCCTTCGAGACTGCGCGCATCTCCCGCCGAACCGACCAGCACATCGAGCGGCATGCCGGGCCGCGAAAACGGAGGCAGATCGGCGGTCACAAATACCGCCGCCACATTCTTCACCTGCACCGTGGTTTGCAGCACACTCGCCGGAATCTCCACCCCCATGCGCTGCAGAATGCTGGCCAAAGTCTGAATCGTGAAGTAAGTCTGCTGCTTGTCGCCCGTACCCTTTAGCCCCACCACCAGCCCGTAGCCAATCAGCGAGTTACTCCGGATGCCTTCTACGCTGGCCACATCGCGGATCAGCACCTTGTGGTCTACGCCCTCAGCCGCCGCGCTCTGCGCCGCTGCGCTCTCGTCCGTCACGCCCTGGGCCGGGTTCTGGCCCGCGCCCTCCGCCGCTACAAACAGCGTTGCCAACAGCAGGCAAACCGTCGCTACCAATCCAAAAGTGCCCCGCCGCATGACCTGCTCCTAGAAACCAAAGATCCTGAAGAGCCATTTCGTAACCACGTTGGGCGGCCGCACCCCTTCGCTGATCACGCCTTTGCCCTTCACCTCAACCTCCAGATCGCCCACGCTGTTCGAGGTCACCGTGTTCGTTGCGTCGAGGTCGCCGGGGCGAACCAGCCCGCGCAACACCACGGTCTCGCGCTGGTCATTCATCACGATCTGCCGCTCCGCCTCCACCACCAGCGTGCCGCCCGGCAGCAACGCCGCCACCCGCCCGGTAAGGGTCGTGAGCAACGAGGTGGTCGAACTGGCCGCCGCCTTGCCGGTCAGGGTTTGGGTCGAGTTCGGCGAAAACAAATTGGCCACGCCACTGGTCTTGATATGTCCAGGAAGCGCGGTGATGCCGGAGCTCGCCGAGAGCGCGCGATTGGTCGCTACATTGCCCGCATTCGTCGAAGACAAATTCTGGTTGATGCTGATGGTCACCAAATCTCCCACCCGCGACGCCTTGTAATCGGCCACCAGGTCGGCCAGCCGTCCATTGTCCACCCACAGGCTGCCCGGCGTGCTTGGGGTGGGAGGCGGGGCGGTCTCCGTCACCCGCCGCACATAATCGGCCAGCGCATCTTTTTTGGGCGCATCCGTTTTCTGCTTGGTGCGCGCCCCGGCGCCGGGCGCCAGCAGTAGCATGATCCAAATACTGCTCAGCATGGTCCCAAACGCCCTCCGCATCGTCTTCGGATTCACCTTCACAGGTTCGCCCGCACTGTTCCCGGACCCACCACTTCGGCCCGCAGAATCCGCGCCGCATTCTGCAGCCGCACCCGCACGAATTGCCCCAAACCTCCGGAGTCCAGACACGTTACCGGCAACACCACGCGAATCCCTCGCTCATCCCAGGTAAGAGTCGCCGTCTGGCCCGCCTTTACCAGGCCCTGCTTGCCGTTCGTCCCATCCTCAAGACCTAGAGGAAATTTGCCGGACGCACGTGCGCGCCGCCTGGCCTCACTCTGCGACGAAGCCATTGCGCTCGCTGCCTTGGAACCCGGCACCCAAACCATAAAAGGAATGCAATCCCCCGGCCGCGCGCAACGCAGTGCGAATTCCCAGCGCTCAAGGGCCGCGCTCCAGCCCGATTTCGTCACTTCAAGCGGAGCGTTTTCCGGGATGCCGCGCGCTCCGGCGCAATCCAAATCCTCCCGCCACTGGCTGGGAAAGTTCGCCATATCCTCCGCCGCCCCAGATCCCAACGCAGAACCCGCCACGAATCCCGCAATCTCCGCGCACGACTTCGTTGCTCCCTTGCGCCTCACCACAATGCGCTCGGGAATTATCGCGCTGCCAATTTTCTCGAGACTCAAGCTGCCGCCGTCGAGCCCGCCTTCGAGCCTTCCCAGCATCCGCCGGACCTCGCCTCCATCCAGCACTCGCACGCTCCCGGCCCGCGGCACGCTACCCAACTGCACTCGAGCCGCCGCCGCCCGCAATTGCGGACACGCGCCTCGCCCCAACAAATCGGCCAACGTCAGCGCACCCGGCTCAGCCTCAACTCCAGACTCCACCCCAATCTCAACGCTGGACTCGACCGTCACCTGCCGGCAAGCTTGGCCGCGAGCGCATCCGAGCGCTGCGGCCGCGAACGCCCCGCTGAACAGCGCCATGGCGAAAAGCCTCATACCGTGCACCTTAGTGCCGCCACCCAGCTAAATCTAGCGCCCAAGATTGTTGATCGTCTGCAGCATCTGGTCCGCCGCATTCACCACCCGCGAACTGGCCTCGTACGATCGTTGCGCCACGATCATGTTTACGAACTCCGTCACCACGCTCACATTCGATTGCTCAATCATCCCCTGCACCACGCTTCCCAAACCTTCGCTGCCGCCCGGCGCACCCACAATCGGAGCCCCCGACGCAGTCGTCTGCAAAAACAAATTGCTCCCAGTACTGTTGAGTCCTTCGGGGTTGTTGAACAGCGCCAACTGCAGCGATCCTACCTGCTGCGCCGCAGTCTGGCCCGCCAGCGTCACGCTCACCGTGCCATCGGAGCCGACCGTAATCGATGTCGCCCCCGAAGGGATCGTGATCGAAGGCTGCACCGCATTGCCATTCTGATCGACCAGGTTGCCCGACGCATCAAGATGAAAGCTTCCCGCCCGCGTGTAAGCCGTCTGCCCATCGGGCAACAGCACCTGAAAAAATCCCTGCCCCTGAATCGTCAGGTCCAGAGGATTGCCGGTCTGGCTGAAGTCGCCCTGCGTCTGGATCACCTCCGACGCCGCCGACCGCACCCCCAGCCCCACCTGCAGTCCGTCCGCCACGGTCGTCTGCTGCGTAGCCGCCGCTCCCGGCATGATCAGGTTCTGATAGATCAGATCCTCAAATTGCAATCGCCGGCTGCGAAACCCAGCCGTACTCGAGTTCGAAAGATTGTTCGCAATATTGTCCAGATTCAATTCCTGGGCAGTCATCCCGCTGGCCGCGGTATAAAGTGCGCGCATCATAAATTTTCCCTTTGCCTTCCTCTGTGTCTCTGTGCCTCTGTGGTGAAATTGGTTTGGACGCAAGGCCGCGTCCTCCACGCTCTCCCCTACACCTTCGGCAAATCCTGAACCGCAACCTGATTCAATTGCCCATCGAGCGCGCTCAGCGCCCGCGAAAGCATTTCCGTATTGCGCTGCACCGTGATCAGCTCCACCACGCCTTGCGTCGGACTCACATTCGAGCCCTCCAGCATCCCCTGCCGCACCGTCGAGTTCGCTGCAGCCACCGCCGACCCGGCCGGCGCGGAATACGTCGCATTGCCCACCGCCATCAGATTCGTTCCCGGAGGAAATTCCGCCACTTGCAGCTTGTCCACCACCTCGCCATTCACCGAGATCGTTCCGTCCGAACTGATCGACACATTCCCGTTCGGCAAAGTCACCGGACCCTGCTCCCCAAGCGCAGCGTTTCCCTCGCTCGTCACCAGTTGCCGAGCAGGCGTGAGATGAAAGCTGCCGTCACGCGTATAGAGCACGCCCTGCGCCGATTGCACCGCAAAAAAACCGCTCCCGGCGACCGCCGCATCCAGAGGATTGCCCGTAGGCGTAAGGCTGCCCGACGAAAGATCGAGCCGGCTTCCACTCAACACCCCATAATTGTTGACTGAGGCATTCAGAGGATTCGCGCTCACCCTCGCCGCATCCCCCGCCAACAAGGAACGAAACGTAGTCTGCTCGCCCCGGTAGCCAGTCGTCGAAAGGTTCGCCAGATTATGCGCCACCAACTCCAAAGCCTGAGTCTGCGCCGCCAACCCCGCAGCCGCCGCGTAATATCCGCTGTCCATAATTTGAACGCTCCCGTGAGAAGTGAAGCACGCGGCGTTCCATCAAAGATTGCGATTGGATAATGGTTGGGAAGCTCAGTCCAAGCGGCGCGAGGTACGAATCAAACGATAATCCGCGTCCGATTCGTATCAGGGTATGCCTTCAGGCATACCGTAACTGCTACGTGTCAAGAGCGCCTTCCGTCGCTGCATGAATCGTTTGGAAACTTGCAAGACCCACCACGCAAGGACAAAAGAAAATTCTAAGATGGAGCCGACCGACAGCATCTCTTGCCGGGTAGCGACGTCACTCTCGGCAAAATCTTCCGGCCCTGCAGAACAAAATGCGAAACTATTTTGCGTGCGATCAGCAGGTGAAGCAGATCTGCTGAACCTTCAAAATTGGGTGCCCCTTTTCTCGCGTCTTTTGCGAGAAGTGGGGATTTTGAAGCCGGGTAAAGAGATCGCCCAAGAAATCCAGCGTCAGCTACCGAATCAATTTCCACAGCCCCATTGTGACATCTGACCTTGCGCCCAAAATTAAATCGCGCAATGATGGTCGAGGCCATGACGGCGGATAAATCCGGCAAAGTCCCATTTTGGGCGATCTCAGCCAGGATTCTGACCCGTAAGTCCTTTAAGTTCAAGATTTTACCCGTAAGCCATTGGAAACAAAGATCGAATTCGCCAGTGTGCAATTGCAATCGCGCAAACCCGCATGAACACTGGCGATAAACAATACGGGGGGGAGGGGGTACCGCTAAGGGTACAGACCGCGCGCACCCTAACCCAAAAATCCCACCGAGCCTCGGCAGATTTATTTCGGTGCAGAAATTCACTGCGCCTAGAACGAAGACGAAGCAGAAGACTGAGAACCGGGAACTGAGAACTGAGAACTGGGAACGGAGAACGGAGGACTGGTTTCCCGCGTCCGCAGCACCAGCGTCACCGCTTCCTGCCGCAACCGTTCCAGGCGAATCCACAAATGGTCTCCACAACGCGCCATGCGGATTTCCTCGGCCTTCACCTTCGTGCTATAGCTGCCGATGATGTGAGCGCATTCCCGGACATCTTCCATCCGGTCAAAGACCACATCGCTCGATCCCGCCTGCCGCGCCAGAGACTGCAAGCCTTCCTGCAAAGCGCTGGGACAGACCAGACAGGCTTCCGTACGATAACCAAGCATCTGCTCAATGGCGACCAGCACGGTGTAATCGATGCCTTCGCCAAATGCCATCAGAAGGGTTCCGGTCGCCTCAACCAACTCAACCGGCATCATCTGAAAAGACTCGAGCAACGGAACTGGAATGCCACGAGAGCTTTTGGAAAAGGTATGAGAAGAGTGTCCGCCGCTCGCAGGCTCCGCTCCAGTCCGCAACACCGGACAAGACCATTGCCGCGCCAGCGCAGCCGTGATTTGCAGTTCGGTCGCGAAACCGAGCTCCTGCAGCCACGCTCCGATTTTTCTTTCGCTTGCGCCCTGGCCGCGTCCGGCAGTGCGCTGCGCCTCGAGCGCAATGCGAAGCTGCTCGGCGGTAAGTTGCTGCCGAGAAAGCAGCAGCAGTCCCAGCGGAATGCGGTGCGGCCGAACCGCGGCGCGGCGGGGCGCAGAGCCTCCCCGTCCTAGGAACTCAAGCAGCGCCAGTTCCAGGCATTCCGCGCGGCAGTACCACACTCCCTGCATGCGCACGCCCCGCGGACCGCGCCGCAAGCGCCGCCGTCCGCTATGAGCATTGAGAGCATCGCAGGATCCGCATAATGGTCCTGCGGTTCCAAACCAATCGCGGCAAGCCGCGCTCCGATTCGCGATCCAACCCACGATGCGTGATTGCAAGCGATTCCGCATTCGACTCATCATGCCGGCCTCGCCGTCTCCAGCGGAGATACGTCCGTCACCCGCAGGCCATAATTTCCATCGATGACGACAACTTCGCCGCGAGCGACAAGCTTGCCATCGAGCAGCAACTCCACCGGTTCCTGAATCTTGCGGTCCAGCTCAACCACCGCTCCCGGACTGAGATCGAGCACTTCCCGTAGCAGCAGCCTTCTCGCTCCAAAACGCATGGTCATCGATAGCTGCACGTCCATCAATAGATCGAGCGCAACCGGACTCTGCAACGCGTCAGACAAAGCCGCAGCTGGTGGAGCCGGTTTTGTCGAAGAGTCGACTGCAGCTGCAGTGCTTTCGGCTTTGACGGATTCAGGTTTCTCCGCCTTCAACCCGGCGACCAGCGCGGCACTTAAGCCAAATTCCAGCGCCATCAAATTGGGACCGGGCTCTCCAATCTGCAGCCAGAAGGTTCCGGCCGAGGACCACGAAGGCGCCGATGCGGCCTGCTCGACCCGCACTTGAAACTCTCCCCAACGAGCGCTTGAGGCCGTGGCAACGATGCCGGAAACCTGTCGCAGAAGCTCGACCACGGCCTCGCGGTGATCGCCGGTGAGTTCGGCTTCCGGTGTAGCCGGCTCGCTCATGAAGATCTGCGCCAGGCGAAGCACGGTCGCGCCCGCGAAACGCAAAATCATCTCTCCACGCAATGATCCCGAGCATGTGACCGCAGCCCAGAAGTCGCTTTCGCCCGGCGGAGTGAGATCGGGCGGAGCCTCCGTCCGCACCACACAAGGCACAGCCGACCCTGTGATTTGCGCTAAGGCCTGGGAAAAACTTTCGCCCCAAATCCCAAGAAAGGCTTGGAGAGATTCGGCCGGCTCGGGTTGCTGCGCTGGAGCTGGCGCTTCCGTCATCGCGTTGCCTCCTTCATTTCACGGGTTCCCAAATCAGCCTCTTCCGCCTCGACGACCGACGCGAGCACCTGCGCCGCGCGCGTTTCCCCGGAACGCGCCGGCGCAGCCCGAAACATCTCCACTCCCGCCACCAGCAGCGAGGCAGGCTCGGCTGCGCTTCGCCTCAGAGGAAGCAGTTGGCCAGGCGCGAGTTGTGACAGTTCGCTCACGGAGGCGTGCAGCTGTTTGACCGCTAACTCCACCAGGAAAGAACATGTCAACAGCCGGCGCTTAAGCGCTTCGCGCCATTCCCCATGGCCGCGCGGACGCCGGTCATTCCACTCCGCCGAGATCTTGCGCAACAGCGCGTGCGAGACGGAGATGGGAACGGCGAAATTCAGTCCGCCGCGCACCTCGAGTATGGCGATTTCAAAGCTCAGGGAAAGAATTTTTTCCGTAGCCAGCAGCAGGCGCTGCGCTTCCGCCAGCTCCATGCGCTTGTCAAAGCTCACCTCAAGATCGACCGCGCGCCAGGCTGCGCCCAGTTCACGGCACACGATGCGGGCTACGCTCTCGACAATCTGCTCTTCGATCTCGGTGATCTCGCGCGTGGCCGAAGTGCCTTTGCCCTCGCCTCCGAGCAGCAGATCGACAATCGGCAAAACGACCTTCAAGTCCAGTTGCAGCACGCCATTGACTCCCATGGGTTCCAGCTTGCACGCAGCCAGATAAGTGGTTTCCGGAATGCGCTCCAGAAATTCGCCGTAAGTCAGGTGCTCGGCGGAGACAAGGGTGGCGGTAAGAACCACGCGCAGATACGCTCCCAGCGCATCGGTCAGGTTGCGGGCAAACCCTTCGTGAAGCCGCGTGATCGCCTGCAACTGCTCCCGCCCGATCTGTCCGGCGCGGCGCACATCCCAAAGCTCAACCTTCGGCGGCTTCGCCTGCCCGGAGTCGGCGCCTGCGCCGCTGCGGGCGGCCCGCATCATGGCATCGATTTCTTCCTGGTTCAGAACTTGCCTCATGATGTGCGTTCCCTCCAGTAGTGCTTCACAGCCCGCCCGCCTGCGCCGCCGCTCGTGGCTTGGACGCTGTCATCAACTCCTCCAGCCGCGCCCGCAGACGCACCACCGCGAGGGAATGAATCTGCGACACGCGGGACTCTCCGATGCCGAGGACTGCGCCCACTTCCTTCATCGTGAGTTCTTCAAAGTAGTACAGGGTCAGCACCTGCTGCTCTTTTTGCGGCAGCGCCGTGACGGCGCGGGCCAGCAACTCCTTCATCTCGGAGCGCATGCAGCGGAAAAACGGAGTGTCTTCGGGCGCGTTCGGCAGGTAATCGCACAGATCTTCATCTTTGCCGTCCCACGGAGACTCGAGGTGAAGGCTGCCCACTTCGAGACCGTCGAGTTCGGTGAGCAGTTGCTGGAATTCCCGCAACTCCAGCTTCAGCTCCGCCGCGACTTCAATCTCGGTGGGAGCGCGGCTGAGATCCATGCTCAGCTTGCGCTGCGCTTCCTCGACCCGCCGTGCCTTGCGGCGCAACTCCCGAGGACCCCAATCCATTTCGCGCAGGCTGTCGAGGATTGCGCCCCGGATGCGAAACTTCGCATACGAACCGAATTGCACGTGCTTCGAGCGATCGAATTTGTTCAGCGCATCGATCAGCCCAATTACGCCGGCATGCACCATATCTTCGAGCGGGACGTGGCGGGGCAGTCGCTCGTGAATGCGGCGCGCCAGGTAGCGTACTTGCGGCAACTGTTCGAGCAGGATGCGGTCGCGCTCTTCTTTGTCCTGCCAGCTGGTGTAGGCCTGTGCTGAATTCTTGGTCATGATTGCATTCCCACTTCCGTTTCATTTCTCTGGTCTTCTGTTCGTTTGCCGCCGCTACGCTTTGCTGATCTGCTCGATCAATGCAAGACTCCGAGCGATTGCACCTCGATGACGGGAGGCACTTCGAGCGGAGAGAGCACCACTACTTTGGGCAGGAAGGGCTCGAGCAGGCGCTTCAGGTAATAGCGCGCCGGGGTCGAACAGAGCAGCACCGGGCTGGCCACAGCCACATGTTCCCCCGCCAGGCGGCGCAGTCCGTCGAGAATGCGGCGGGCAAACGGAGGCTGCAGAGCCGTCGATCCCACAGGTGCGGTTCCCGCGAAGGCACGCCCCAACTCTTCTTCGAGCGCATGATCGAGCGTAACCACGCGCAAGCCTCCGTTGTCTGAAAGCAGCGGTTGCACCAGTGCCCGGGCCAGGGCCTGGCGCGCCGCCTCGACCAGCAGCACGGGATTTTTGCTGGCGGGCGCGACATCGAGCAGGGTTTCGAGAATCGTGGATAAATCCCGGATGGAAACCTGTTCGCGCAGAAGTTGCTGCAAAGTTTTCTGCACTTCCCCCAGACTGAGAACTTTCGGTACCAGCTCTTCCACGAGCTTGGGATGGCTTTCGGCTAACCGGTCGAGCAGCCGCTTGGTCTCCTGCCGGGTCAGCAATTCGTGGGCGTGCTGTTTCACCACTTCGGCCAGATGCGTGGCCAGCACGGAAGTCTGGTCCACCACGGCGTAGCCGGAAGCCAGCGCCTGATTCTGCAGCGCCGGCGGAATCCAGACGGCGGCCACGCCGAAGGCCGGCTCTTTGGTTGCAATTCCAGGAAGCGGTCTCGGAGTGCCCTCCGAACTGATCGCGAGCAGGTTATCCTGGTGCAACTCCCAACGCGCCACTTCGACTCCGCGCAACGCGATGGAATATTCCTTGGGCTTCAGGCGCACGTTGTCGGTGATATGCACAGGGGGAACGATGAAGCCGAGTTGCTGCGCCAGATTCTGGCGCAAGGCTTTCACGCGGGCCAGTAACTGGCCCCCTTGATTCTTATCGACCAGCGCCACCAGCCCGTAGCCCACCTCGAGGCTCAGTTCGTCGAGCTTCAGCAAATCCTCGACTGAATCCTGGACTGGTTTTTTCTCGCCCGCAGCGGCGGCGACGGCAGAGGCAGTGCCAAGCTCCTCGGCGGAGCTGGGCGCGCGCCAGGCTAGAAACGCGGTGCTGCAGGCGAGCAGGAAAAACGATAATTTTGGAAGTCCCGGAATCGCGGCCAGCGCCAGCATCACGCCGGCGGCAATGATGAGGGGACGGCGCCGCGACAGAATCTGCCGCCCTACATCCACTGAGAGCGTAGCGTTTGAGGAGGCGCGGGTCACCACGATGCCCCCGGCCATGGAAACCATCAGCGACGGAATCATCGTTACCAGGCCATCACCCACGGTCAGCACGGTGTAGGTCTTCAGCGCTTCGCGGAAGGGAATGTCGAGCTGGAAGACTCCAATCAGAAATCCAGCGATGATGTTGATCGCAGTGATAAGGATGGTCGCGATGGCGTCCCGCTGGTTGAACCGCGCTGCGCCATCCATCGCGCCATAGAATTCCGCATCGCGCGCGATCTGTTCCCGCCGGGAACGGGCCTGCGCTTCGTTGATGAGTCCGGCATTCAAGTCGGCGTCGATCGCCATCTGCTTGCCGGGCATGGCATCCAGGGTGAAACGCGCCGTTACTTCCGCCGTGCGCACCGCTCCGTGTGCTACCACGAGATACTGGATCGCGATCAAGGCTACGAACAGCACGAATCCCACAACGTAGTTGCCGCCTACAACAAACTGGCCGAAAGCCTCGATCACATGGCCCGCGGCCGACGCACCTTCGTTGCCATGCAAAAGAATGCGGCGGCTGGAGGCCAGATTCAAGGACAGGCGAAACAACGTCAGCAGCAGCAGCAAGCTGGGAAATACGGAGAACTGCGACGGGCGCAGAATCTGAATGGCGGATAACAGCACCAGCACGCTGATGGTCATGCTCAGGGCCAGGAACACATCGAGCAGTACGCTCGGCAAGGGCACCAGCATGACGAAGATCATGCCCACGGCCGCGATCGGCATGATCCATTCCGCGGCGTTCTTCCGCCGGTCGGTGGCAGAGGAAAGCGAGAGTGCGGGATTCGAGGCCATAACTTAAGATCTCGACGCCGCCGCGGATCTGGAGCTTTGCGTCTGTGCCGCTTGCGTCTGCGCCCGCCAGATGGCTGCGAGAATTTCCGCGACCACGGCATAGAGTTTTGCGGGGATAGCCTGCCCGACTTCGACCGCGCGATAGAGGGCATGAGCCAGCGGCGGATTCTCCACCATCGGAATGCCTTTCCAACGGGCAATCTCTTTAATCTGCGCCGCCAGCAGGTTGCGTCCCTTGGCGACCACCACGGGCGCATCCATCTCCATGCGGTATTCGAGGGCAATGGCAAATTCCGTGGGATTGGTGATCACGACCGCCGCCCGCTCCACGTCCTTCAGCATGCGGCGGCGGCGGGTCTGGCGCTGCAGACGGCGGATGCGCTGCTTGATCGCGGGATGGCCTTCCATCTCCTTGAACTCATCCTTCTGATCCTGCTTGCTCATCCTCAATTCGCCTTCATGGCGCTGGCGCTCGAAGAAATAGTCCGCTCCGGCCCACAACAGCAGCACCAGCGAACCTTTCCATGCGACCTCGTACATTCGCCCAACCGTGAAGGCGACGAGCGTCATGCGGCTGCCATGGAGCAGGGCAGGCAGAAAACGGAAGTCGCGGGCCAGCACTCCCACTGCGAAATAGACCACCACGGCCGTGGGTAAAAGCGATTTCAAGAGGCGGCTCAGCGCGGCGAGAGAAAAGAGTTGCTCGATGTGGCTTACCGGGTCGAGTCGCTTCCAGTTGGGCGCCAGCGCTGTGGGAGCGAACACGATGCCGCCCTGGGCCAGTCCGCCGGCGGTGCCGACTATCCAACTCATTCCCGCGGCCAGCGCAACCCCGCGAAATACTGGCCACGCATTGCGCCATACCGGGACAAGCTGCTCGGGACGAGTGGCCGCTTCATCCAGCACGCTGCGCAACAGGCCGCGCCACTGGTTTGCGAACGCCGGCATCTGCGAAGCGAGAAACATGACGGCAGTCAAGGCGCCGAGACCCGCGGTGAGATCGCGGCTGCGGGCGACTTGCCCCTCCTCGCGCGCCTTCTGGCGCCGGCGCGGGGAGGCTTTCTCGGTTTTGCTCTCGTCGGCCATAAAAGCTTCTAGCTTCTAGCTCTTAGCTTCTAGCTCGTGTCTTGCGGATCGCTTCTGTCTTTTCCAACTTCTCAATTCCGAATTTCAACTTCTAACTTCAACTTCCAACTTGCCCCTCATCTCGCCAGACGCAGCACCCGCTCCGCGGTTTGAATGCCGAGCGCGAACTGCTGATTAAAAAGTCGCGGCCAGTAGGCCATCGCCGCCATGAGCACTGTCAGCCCCACCAGGTTTTTCACTGCGAGGCCGATAAAAAGAACCGGCAATTGCGGAGACGCCTTGCCGAGAAAACCCAAAGCCATGTCGGCGACCAGCGTGGCTACCAGCGATGGCGCCGCAATCTGCACGCCCACCAGAAAAATTCCTCCAGCGGCATGCAGCAGGCTCCCGGCGGCGGCGAGCGTCACCGCCAGGCCGCCCGGGGGAAGATAAGCGAAGCTGCGCACCAGCGAGCGCAGCAGCCAGTGATGCACATCGAGCTGCAGAAAAATCAGCAACGCCGCCAGTCGGTGAAACTCCGAGAGCACCGGCGTATCCGCCTGGGTTTGCGGATCGAAGACATTCGCCAGCGAGTAGCCGATCTGCACGCCCAGGATCTGCCCGGCCATCAGCGCCGCCTCAAAAAGAAAATTTGCCACTAGTCCGAGCACCAGCCCGATCATCGCTTCCCCAAGCGCGACCCCGGCCCACTGCCACGCCCCGAGTGCGAGCCCCACCGGGCCGTGCAGCGGGTGCAGCAGAACGGTCAACAGCAGAGTCAGGCCTGCCTTCACCGGAACCGGAACCGCGTCGCTTCCAAGCACGGGACAAAAGACCATCAATCCGGAAACGCGCGCGCCCGTATAGACGGCGCCGGCCAGCAACTCCTCGAGATGAAATCCGTCGGTCATTTCTTGGCCTTTATTTCTTGTCTTGGATTTTCTCGGTACTCGGTACTGGGTACTCGGTACTGCTCCTCACCGCACAAAAGGATGGAAGTCTGAAAATAGTTGCAGCGTGAACATCGCGATGCGGCGCACCATCCAGGGCATCAGCACCAGCACCGCCGCGGCCACCGCCGCCAGGCGGGGTACGGTTGAAACCGTCATGTCCTGCAGCGAAGTCAGAACCTGCACCACATTAATCAGCAGGCCCACGACGACGGCGGCGATCAGCAACGGCCCTCCCATCCAGAGCGCCGTTTCGATGGTGTGCCGCAGCAGGGCCACGATCTGGTCCGATCCCATAGCGCGCTCCTGTGACGAACTCTCTCTTCACGCAAAGCTCTTCATCAGCGACCCGACCAGCAGATTCCAGCCATCGACCATGACGAACAGCAGAATCTTCAGCGGAGTCGAAATAATTACCGGCGGCAGTTGCATCATGCCGATCGAAGTGGTCACCGCCGCCACCACCAGGTCGATCACTAAGAAAGGAAGAAACAGCGCCACTCCAATCTGAAATCCGGTCTTCAATTCCGAGAGGATGTAGGCCGGCACCACAACTCGCATGGGAACGTCGTCGGCACGCGCCGGGCGCGGCGACTGTGACAGTTCGAGAAACAGCGCCAGATCTTTTTCCCGCGCGTACTTGAGCATGAAGTGGCGCAGCGGAGGCGTGCCCCGCGAAACCGCTTCGAGCGCATCCACCTGTCCGCGCTGAAAGGGTTCAACCGAAGCCTGATAAATGGAAGCGCCCACCGGCTGCATCAGGAAATAAGTCAGCACCAGAGACAGCCCGATCAAGCTCTGGTTGCTTGGCGCCGTCTGTGTGCCCAGCGCCTGCCGCAAAAAGTGAAACACAATCAAGATCCGTGTGAAGGGAGTGACCGCTACCAGCAGCGCGGGCAAGAGCGTCAGCAAGCTGAGCAGGACGACGATGTTCCATGGCACCGACCCGGAGGATCCGCCGGGCGCGGTCCAGTTCATGCCGGAGGGATGGCGTGGCCGCACGATCCATGCCGCGGCCATGCCGGGGATTCGCTGAAATACGATCTCCGGATTGAACCCGCTCGCGAATCCATTCAACATTTTTCTCCCCGCTGCCTCGGTCGCCAGTTGGAGCTTGTCTCCGAACTCCGTGAAACGTCTTGCACTTCGTCCCTGGCCTGCGCGCCTGCTTGCTCCAGCCGCGACAGCAGCACCAAAGACGACGGCGTCCCGCCCAACAGAAAACGCTCTCGATCAAACTCGACCACCGCTACAAACCGGCGATCGCCGAGTGGCAGGCTCTCGCACAACCGGAGACGCCGGGGCGCGCGCCGGCCAAGCCGCAGAACTCGCTCCCACAACGCAGCGCCCCGCATCCGGAACCCGCCAGCCGACATTCGCAGTGTTTCTGCAGTCATGAAATTTCCAACCCCAAATCACTTTCGCCTTATGCCATCTCCGTCATGCGCACCGCCAGCCTGTCGCCCGCCACCTCAAACTCGGTCCACCCCATCAGCGTGCCGTTCAGTCGCAATGGAACATCCTGGCCCAGGCGCCAATGGGCGTTGATCACCGCTCCCGGGTGCAACTGCAAAAGATCCGCAATCTTGAAACCGGGCAGAGGCAGATCCACGGTGAGTTCGCAGGGCAACTCGAGCACGGGCTTCCACCGTAATTCGTCCTCGGCTTCCTGCGCCGCTTTCGGATTCGAATCAGCGATCACCGCCAATTGCCCCGCAACCTTCTCGACAACTCGTGCAGGACTGGCCGCCGCTGCCATCGCCATTTCCTTCCCCGCCCTCGCAGATCAGTTCCGCTTTCAACGCTGAATCAGAAACTCGGTGAAATAAACTTCTTCGACCTCAAGCCCCGGGACGCGCTCCTGCAGCGCTTGCAACAAATCCGCTTTCAACTCTGCCTTGCCCTTCGCCGTCAGCAAATCGTCGACCTGGGATTGCGCCAAGACGCCGACGATCGTGTCCCGCACCAGCCCGACCGGAGCCGCGTCTTCGCCCTTGCCCGGCTCCCGGCCCAAACCAAGGTCAATGCCTACGCGCAAGTAGGATCTCTGTCCGGGGTCGGCCAGGTTTAGAACGAAGGTCTCGAGATGCAGAGTTGCCTTCACTTGCGGCCTTCCGCCGGCCGAGACTTCAGGCCTGCGAGCGATCCAAAACCCTGCCCCCAGCGCCAAGAGCGCAGCCCCAAGCACGAAAAAAACCGTGCCCATTCGTCTCAACCTTTTTGTTTCGGCGGTTTTCGCGGTGGGCATGCACGGAGGAAAAAAGCAATCGAGGGACCGCCGTGGAGCACGAAAGGGATGGGGGCGAAGGACTCAACAGCCAAGGAGCAACTGTCCACAGGTCAACAGATAGGCAATATTCGCCGGCCATCGGCCGTCATCGTGGGAAGCTTCCAATGCGATGTCGCTGACGGTGGTGATAAAAAGTTCATGGGAATTCTCTCCGAAAAGCACTTCGTTTCCGGCGACCTTCGCCGCCGGAGACGAAGCTGGACTACAGACTCCACGAATCGCTTATTGCTTCAGGGCGATCGTGTCCTGCAGTATCTGATCGAACGTGGTTACCGCTTTAGCGTCGGCTTCAAATCCGCGCTGTGCGACGATCAAGTTGGCGAACTCGGTGGCAATATCTACGTTCGACAATTCCAGCGAGCCGCCAGAAAGCGTCCCCAGAACTCCCTCCCCGGGAATGCCAACTACGGCCGGTCCGGAAGCCAGCGTTGGGGTGTAGTCGGTGCTGCCATCGAGTTGTAGTCCGTCGACGTTAGCGAAATTCGCCAAAGCCACTTGTCCCAATGCCTGCGTCGCGTCGTTGCTGAACGTGCCGGTAATGGTGCCGTTCGAAGCAATCGTGAAGTTCACCAGGGAACCGCTGCTGTTCCCATCTTGCTGAGTCGCCGAGGCATTGCTCGGCGCCGCCACTTGCGTGATCACTGGAGTGGTTCCATTCAGCAGGTTCCAGTTGAAAGTCTGGTTGTTCGCACCGTCAGCGAAACCAGTGATGGGAATGCCAGTAATGTTGCCGAGAGTGAGGGCGGTCGTGGGCAAGCTGATCGTATCGCCGGTGGCGAACGCCGTAGACCCGGCGTTAATGGTGAAATCCGCCTGGCTCGACGTGAAGGGAACTCCGACCGTGGCCGTGCCCAGCGCACCCGTCACCGAGCCGACCACCGTGAACTGCGTCGCACTGGTCGCAGTCATCGTGATGGTTTGTGCTGCGGACCCGGCGGGCACCGCCAGCCCCGAGACCGTCCCATTTCCAACATTTGTCGCCCCATAGGTTGGAGCCCCAGTTCCTCCGGTCGTGCCGATCAGCACCCCGTCTCCGTTGAAGGTCAAGGTACCGCTCGACAGAATTCCCGTTGGCGCTACGCCGCCGACCGTGCTGAGATCGGCGGGCGGGATGTTCAGGGTGTAGCTCCAGGTGTTCGGGCCGGTGTTCGTAAAGTTATAAGTCAAAGTATGGCTGGCGCCGAGCGAATCGTAGATGGTTTCCGGAGTCGAGAATGTGGCTCCCACTCCGGCCGCTGCGTTAAGGTTCGCAGTCAGCTGCGAATTGGCGGTTGCGGTAGGCGGACTGATGGTTCCGGCGCCCAACTGCAGCGGCGCAATGCCTGCACCCGTATTGATCACTCCATTCACTGCCGGGTAGCCAAGCACCTGCTGTCCGGCCGAGGTGACGAGGAAATTATCGGCGTCAACGGAAAAGTCGCCGGCGCGCGTGTAGTCGATCACTCCACTCGAGTTTTGCACCGCAAAAAATCCGTTGCCCTGGATGGCTACATCCGTCGGCACTCCTGTGGCGCTGATGCTGCCTTGCGTGAACAACGCGGGCATGGACCCAATCTCGGTTCCGGCGCCGACCTGAATCGGGTCTCCAGATCCCGTGGTTCCCAGCTGCTGGTAGAACAAATCGCTGAACTGCACTTGAGTATCTTTGTAGCCCGTGGTGTTCTGGTTGGCGAGGTTATTGGCAATAGCCGACAGGTCCGTAGATTCGGCCGTTAGACCGGAGAGTGGAATAGAAAAATCAGGCATTTAGAACGCTCCTTGGATTTTGCTGGTTAGCGCCGAGATCGACGGCGATGCGAAGTTTGGCAACGGGACTGTGGCACTTGTAAGAGCTGGGGACGGTGTCGCCGGCAACGCGGCCGCCGCCGCGGAAATTGCAGGCGTAGCCTCCGCGCCGGTCGACCCGTCGCTGGCTGGCGCAGCGGATCCACTGGACCCCGTGCTCCCGGATGTAGGCGCATATGACTGCAACAAGGTGTAAATCGAAGTCACCTCGCTCAGTTCGCTGAACTGCGCCAGTTGCGCCACAAACTGCGAAGGGTCGACGGGATCCGTAGGATCCTGGTTCTGCAGTTGCGCCACGAGCAGTTGCAGAAACATATTGTTCAGGCTCTGTCCGTTGGGCAACCCGCTGGTCGACGTGGTTGGCGTCGTCGGGGTCACTGGAGTTGTACTCATACAGTTACTCCTTCTTCTTCATGCAAGAATGCTCAGTCCGCCGCCGGCGAATTCTCCCGCCGCTGAAACTTCCAAAGAATCGTCCACCGTGGCCTCGGCCAACCCGCCGCCCGAGGGCGTGCGCATGGGGACAAAAGACTGCTGCCGGGAATCGCCGCCGCCCGAGGCATTGTTCGAGAAGGCAAAGCCCTGCATGAAATTCACGCTGTTCAACCGCAGATTCTGCTGTTGCAGCGTGTTGGTGATGGCCGGCATGTCACTCGACAGCAGCGTGCGCAAATCTCCTTTTTCGCTGCCGATCACGAGCCCCACATCGTTGGCGTGAACCACCGTGCGAACCTCCACACTGCCGAATGCGGAGGTGTTCATGCCAATCCGCATCTCGGATTGCCCGATCCGGTTTATCATCTGCGCCACTTGTACGGGCCCCGGAACGGCCGCAGGCAAAGTTTCTGCTGGCACGGGCACCGCGGCCGCTGGCGCAGCCGGTGCGGAAGGCGGTTCTGGCTTCGGCAGCGAGTCGCTAACCGTGGCTGCTGGAGCGAGCGGCAAAGTCACTGCGGCGGAACTCGGCGGCGGGGGCGCGGCCGCCGGCGCGGCTCCGGTTTGCGCGACAGCCAATTGTGCGCTCGCCGCATTCCCATCTGCGTCACGGCGCGAGCCTGGCGCGGTTTGCAAACTTTCGTTCGCGGTTGGGTTGAGTGAGCCTTTCATGGGCAATGGGGCCGCGTTCGCCGAAGCGCCGCTCTGGGGAATGCCGTTCGGCAAACCGCTGCTCTGCGCACTCACACTTGACGCGTTCGCTCCGCTTCCATGACTGTCGCGGATCGCAGCGCTGTTCGGCGGAAGAATCAGCTTCGGCAAAGCCGATGCTGCCGATTCCGTGTCTGGTCCCGGACCAGAAAAGAAAACCGAAAACGGAGTCTGGTTTCCGGCGGGGTCTGCTACCGATGCTGCGCCGCTTGCGCCCGACGCTGGCGACAAAGCCGCACCGAGAATCGACGTTCGCGCGCCCGCGCCGGCGCGAACCCCGGCCACTACCGACCCTACTTTTGCAGCCGTAGACTGCAAAGCTGCCCGCACCGATCCCGCCGGGACGGCCGGATTCAGAAGGTTCGACGGCGCGGCCTGTCCGCTGAAAATTGCCGCCAGCGGATTCTCCGTTTCCGTTTGTGCCGCAACTCCGCTTTGCATCGCGGTGTCGGGGACAACATTCGGCGCAACATTCGGCGCAACATTCGGAACAACATTCGGAACAACATTCGAAACGACATTCGGAACAACATTCGGAACGACATTCGGAACGACGTCATACCCAGAATTTGCCTGGCCGATATTTGCCGTCCCGGCAAAAGCCGCCTGGACTGCCGCTTGCGCTCCGGCTCCCGAGTCTGCCTTTGCCATCAGAACTGGAGCGGAGAGAGTTGAACCAGACAGAGCTGTACCGGACAGAGTTGGACCGGACAGAGTTGGACCGGGCCCCGAACCATCAGCCACTGAATCTGTCTGGGATGTCTCATCTGCCGAATCCAATCCCAACTCATTGCCCTGCATCCCATTCGACAGATTGCCCGTAGGCTGCTGCACGAGCGTAGCTGAAATGACTGGGTGAGCTGTCGAGTCGAGACTAGAACGAGGCGTGTTCTCAGCCAGTTCAAACGGCTCCTCTAAAACCGGACCGTTCTGCGAACTATTATTCTGGCTTCCCCTGGCGATTTCAAAAAAACCTGAATCGCCCGCGGCAGCCTCCGAAGATAAAACCGGAGGGGTAAGGCTGCCATCTGTACTGCCTTGGCCTGTCGCGAACGCGGCGATCTCTGAGCCAGACTCGCTCCCAGATTTACTCGATCCAGATTTACTCAACCCAGATTGATTCGATCCAGATTCACTCAACCCAGATTGATTCGATCCAGACTGACTCAACCCAGATGGAAACGCTCCAGTCGAAATCATCGGCACAGGCAAAAGACTCGCCTGCGGAGGGGGCGGAATCTGCGTCGTCTCCGCGACGGTGTTCGCGGCAACAACATCGTGGTTCAGCAATTTCCTAATCTGAAGATTTGTCGAAGCCGCACTCCGCATCACCAGATTCATCGCCGCGTCTGCGCTCTTAGCTACAGGCGCGGCTGGCTCTTCCGCTTCGCCAGTCCCAGCCCCAGCTTCACTCGATAGCCGTCGCGCCGCCGCGAATATGGCCGCGAACGTCGACGCAAGCCCGCCACTCTGCTGTACCGAAGCCGCCTGCGCGCTTGGTGTCGCAACCGGCAGCGCAGATACACTGTTCGAAATGGATTCGAGAATCGGAATCACAATGACTGCTTCCGGTGAAATATCCGGAGGCTTGCCGGAGTTCATGCATTCGGATAGCCACTGGCGTTTTGTGCTGCGTGGGATTTCAGGACGACGTCAACCGCTGTGCATTCAAGCGATTCCGGTTTTTGCCGAAGAATAAGCAGATGTTCCGCAGGACACGCCGCAGGCCGCCACTGGGCAAAGTGTAGCCACGCGCCTCGGCAAAATTTAGCCACGCCGCAAGTATTCGCGCCGCAGCAGAAACTGATCGTCCAGGCTTCGCTGCTCCCGCCGCAACGCGTCCCTGTCATACCCGCGAAGCTGCCGATCACGCACACTCTCGAGCATCTCCCGCGCCCGCCGGGCTTGGTGAAAAACTTCCCGCTGCTGGTCGCGCAATTGCTGCATTCGCACCAGTTGCTGCTCGAGTTCGCGCCGCCGCCGCAGCAACTCCGTCTCGCACTGCAAACCGAAGCGCAGTTCCGCAGCCCTCATGCCGACGCGTAACTCATGGCTTTGCGCGGAATGGAATTCCTGCCGCCTCAAGTCCATCTGCTCGATCATGTGCTGCACCCGCGCCACCTGTTGATTCGCGGCGCGCAGCCGCAATTCCTGCTGGTGTTCCATACTCTGGCGAAGATGCAGCACAGCCTGCAACGGAAAATGGAAAGCCATGTTCTCGGAGTCCAAGTCTTCAGAATTGTTTTTCAGGATCTATTTTTGAAAGGATCTATGCTGCATAATATCTATTCTGCAGACAGCGGAGCTCAGCCCGGCAGAGCCAACAACTTCGCGATGGTCTCCGCCAGTGGAGCAGCCTCGCCGGCTTTCTGCATCAAAAACGGATCGAGCGCAGGAATCAGCGCCAGCGCCTTGTCGAGCGTTGAATCGCTGCCCTTCTGGTATGCCCCAATCCGCACCAGATCTTCCGAAGCGGAATAAGCCGCCAGCAGCCTCCGCAGGCTTTGCGCTTTTTGCAAATGCTGCGGCGAACTCACCGCCCCCATCAGCCGGCTTACGCTATCAAGCACCGCAATCGGAGGATAATGACTTCGCACAGCCAGCTTGCGGTCAAGCATGACGTGGCCATCGAGCAAGGCGCGCGCTCCATCCACCAGCGGATCCTGCTCATCGTCGCCTTCCATCAGCACCGTATAAAACGCCGTAATGCTGCCCCGGCCAAATCGCCCGGCGCGCTCAATCAATCGCGCCAGCATGGTAAAGCAGGATGGCGTATAGCCCTTGGCCGTCGGCGGCTCTCCTGCGGCCAGCCCAATCTCACGCTGCGCCATCGCCAGTCGCGTCAGAGAATCCACCACCAGGAGAACGTGCTTGCCCTGCGCACAAAAATGTTCCGCCACTGCAGTCGCCGCCAGCGCCGCGCGAATCCTCAGCAGCGGAGACTGATCGGAAGTCGACACCACCACACACGCCCGCTTGCATCCTTCTTCGCCGAGTGCGTTCTCCAGAAATTCCCGCACTTCGCGCCCGCGCTCTCCCACGAGCCCCAGCACGGTAAGATCGGCGTTGGTGTTGCGCGCCATCATTCCAATCAGCGTGCTCTTGCCCACGCCGCTGCCGCCGAAAATTCCCACCCGCTGCCCGCGCCCGCACGTCAGAAAAGCGTCGATCGCGCGAATGCCGCAGCCCAAAGGCTCGCGAATCGAGATGCGCTCAAGTGGCAGCGGAGCCGCCGCATCGAGCACGCGATACTCCGACCCGCGATACGATCCCAACGAATCCAGAGCCTGGCCGCCGCCATCAATCACCCGCCCCAGCAAGCCATCGCCGACGCGGATCGTGGGACGCTCGCCCCAACTCGATACGCGATCCCCGTGGCGGATTCCGCGAGGCAGCTCCAAAGGCATCGACAGCACTGTCGTGCCCCGGAAGCCGACGATCTCTCCGGGAAGAACTCGTCCGCTCGAATCTTCAATCTGGCACGTTTCTCCCACCGAGCAAAACGGCCCCGCGGATTCGACCAGCGGCCCCACCACCTGTGTGACACGGCCCTGCCAGCGCAGTTCGGCGCTCGATGCAACGCGAGCAAAGTAGGATTCGAGCAAGCTGTTGGCGCTCATGGCTTCTCTTTATTTCTTGTGACTTGTTCGCTTGAAACTTTTTCTCCAGGGACTTTTACTTCTCTTGCGGCTTCTCTTTTTCCCCCGGCCGCGCCGCCAGCAAATCCATCAGCCCCCGCTCAATTTCCTTGAGTTGCACCTCCAACCCCAGCGCGGCGATTCCCATCGACGTTCGCAATTCGCATTGGTCCTGCGCCATCGCGGCATCTTCCACCACCTCGGGCAACTCTGCCGGATTCATCGCCGACCCGAGGAAGCTCCGCCAATCCGCCGCCTTCTCCGGACGCACGGCCAGCGTCACGCCGGTCGCTCCTTCAATTCGTCCGAGCGCGACCCGCACGATCCCCATCAAGAGCAGCGGATCAACCTGCGCTTCCCGGTGCAATACTTTGCGTGCAATGCTTAACGCCAGCCGCACTGCTTCTTCTTCGATCTTCTGGTAGTAGTCCGCCCGCTCCCGGCGAAAATCGGCAACGGCCTTCGCGATCGCGGAGCGCTCGTGTGCCAGGCTTTCTTCAAAGCGCGCACGCGAATCCAGTTCGCCCTGCTGCCGTCCCGATTCCCGCGCGCGGGCCTCACGCTCCGCTGCCTGCGCCGCCAACGCCGATGCGTCCGATCCTGCACGAGAGAGTTGGCCCGCCGAGCCCGCCACTTCGCTATAGGGAAACGGCAAGGCTTCCAACTGGGCACCCGCAGCCGCAGCCGGAGCCGCCGCCTGCACCCGCGCCCGGCTAGCCGACGAACTCATCTTCGGTCTCCGGAGTCAGCGTCAGTTTGCCCTCGGATTCGAGCTTGCGCGCCACTGCCACCGCCTCCATCTGCGCCTTGTTGACGTCGCGCGACTTTACCGCCCCCAGCACTTCCATATCTTCTTTCAGCATTTCCACGGCGCGCGACGACATGGATTTGAAAATGTAGTTCTTCAGCTCCTCGGACGATCCGCGCAAAGCTGTGGCCAGCGTCTTTTTGTCCATCTGCCCCAGCAGCTCGCGAATGCCGGTTTCAGGGACGGTCAACAGATCTTCAAAGGTAAACATCAGGTTGCGGATCGAAAGCGCTAGCTTCGGATCCTCGCCTTCAATCGCCTCCAATATGCCTTTGCCCGTCTTCAAGTCCAGACGGTTCATCAGCTCTGCCACCCCGCGCAATCCCGCGTAAGCCTGCCGGCTCTGTTCTCCTAAAGCTTCCAGCCTTTTATGCAGAACCATGGCCACCCGCTGCGCCATTTCCGGGGAGAATTGCCGCAACTGCGCCAGCCGCTTGATCGGTTCGGCGCGCAGCTCCGGAGGCAGCTTCATCAGCACAGTCGAGGCCTGCTTCGACTCCAGGTGGGCCAGGATCAGCGCGATGGTCTGCGGATGCTCGCCTTCGATAAATTTCGCCAGCTGCTGAGGGTCGGCTTTGCGCAGTGAATCCAGCTTGCCTCCGCTTAACTCCGCCGCCTGCGCCACCTGGCGCATCAACTCGCTTGCCCCCTCCTTGCCAAAAGCCTTTATCAATAACTTGTTCGCATATTCGGTCCCGCCCTGGCTGACGTACTCGCCGGTCATCACCAGGCGCGCAAACTCCTCGAGTACAGCGAGCCCAATTTCGGGGCTGACGTGATCGAGGCCGGAAATCTCCTTCGTGATCTGTTCGACTTCTCCTGGCGGCAGATGCCGGTAGATCTCGCTGGCCGCGTCTTCCCCCAGAAACACCATCAGGATGGCGGCCTTTTGCAAACCGCTGGCAGGGGCCGTCACGTGGCTTTTTCCTCCCGCACCCAGGATTCAACCAAACGGCTTGCGGCCGCCGGCTCCGCCTTCACTTTGTCGGTGAGCAACTTCTTCAGCTGCGTGGCGCGCTGGCCTTCGCCTTCCCCGGCCTGGGTCAGCCCGGCGCGATCTTGCGGGTTGAGCGCTCCGCCCGCCCCCGAAGCTCTTGGCGCATTCTGCTGAGCGACTCTTCCCGGCAACTCGCGGAACGCGGTCATCGCCAGCTTCTTCACCGGCCGCAGGATCAGCAAATAGACCACCAAAAACAATGCTGCGAGCGCTACGTAGCGCAGCACCCAAAGCCAGGGTTCGAGCAAGCGCTTCCAGTGCTCCGATTTGCTCGGCGTCAAAAGCGCTTCGAGAGGCAATTCCTGAAACGACAGGTTCTCGACTGCCAGCACATCGCCTCTCTGCGCGTCCACGCCGATGGCGGCGCGGGCCAACTGCTCGATCGTTTTCATTTCTTCCACTGTGCGCTTGCGCCGCGTAGTAGTGCGCTTGCCCGCCTGTTCAGTCACGTCGACCGCATCATCCACCAGCACCGCAGCGGCGATCCGCCGCACGCGTCCGGCCGGCTCCACGCTGCGGTGCAGAGTTTTGCTGACGCCATAGGTTGTCGAATCGGATTTCGAGTTCGACTGCTCCGGGGAGGGAACTGCCGCCGCCGTCTTCGCCGCCGTTGCGCCTGCCGGTGCGGCCGTAGCTGGAGCTGCTGTCGTTGCGGGAACATTGCTGGCCGTGCCCGGAACTCCGGCGATTCCCGCGCCCGTCGAGCTCTCCTCCGAATGTTCCTGGGTCAAGGTGGCAGTCGTCTTCGGATCGTAGACTTCCTGCGTCTCCTCGCTGGTCCCGAGGTCATACTCCACGTGCACGCTGGCCCGCACGTGATCGGCGCCGACCACCGGCTCGAGAGTGTGAACCAGCGCCTTGGCGAGATCTTCGTCCGTGGTGAACGCCCGCCCGCCGGCGCCATCGCGTCCGTGGATCAGCGGCGTGTTGCTGTCGGCGTCTACCACCGTCACGTTTTCCGGGCGCAGCCGGTCGACCGCGCTGGCCACCAGTTGCGGAATCGCCTGCTGCGCCTGCTCGGACAGGCGGCCGCTTCGGGTCTTCAGAATGACTGCGGCTTTGGCTTCATGCTCCTGCTCGGTGAAGAGTGATTCCTGCGGCATCACCAGATGCACCCGCACCGCCTGCACTTCGCTGAGCGTCGCCAGCGTGCGCTCCAGTTCGCCTTCGAGGGCGCGCTGAAAGTTCACCTTCTCGGTGAAATCCGATCCCGCCCAGTTTGGAGTGTCGAACAATTCAAAACCCATGCGCGCGCTGCGCGGCAGGCCGGCCGCGGCGGTTTCAAGGCGGCTCGCATCGAGCTTGTCTTCTGGGACCAGAAGGCTGCCGCCATCCGGCGAAATCTGATGCGGAATGTTTTTTCCCGCGAGCCTGGCGCCGAGCGTCTGCGCTTCCTCGGGCCTCAGCCCGGAATACAGCGTCACATACCTCGGCTGGCCGAGCAGCGCCACAAACACCCACAATGTCCCGGCAGTCAGGGCCACGCCTCCGGCCAGCGAAAGCCGCTGCAGAAAGCTCAGCCCCTTGGCAACCTCCCCCAGCTTGTGCCGGAAGTCGTCGAAGGATTGTGGTTTGTTATCGGCCATCGCGGAATCATCGAACGGTCATTCCCAGCGAGCGTTATTGCGGCGCAGCATCGCGCGTTTGCTCGCTCCCTTTAGAACTGCATGCGCGAAATCTCCTGATAGGCGGAGACGATTTTGTTGCGCACCTGCATCATCAGCTGAAACGAAAGGTCGGCCTTCTCCACCGCGATCAGCGCGCTGTGCACATCGGCCCCGTTGCCCGTGAGCACGCCCGCCACCTTGGTCTCCGCCTGCGAACTCAGGTCTCCCATCTCATCCATCGCGCCCCGCAGCGTGTCGGCAAACCCGCCGCCGGACTCCGCCGGAAACCCGGACGCAGCGCTCTCAATCTCAGCGGGAAGAATACGCAACGATGAAATCGGGCTGCTCATAAGTTCACTCCTTTTCTGTCATCCTGAGCGGAGTTCACACGCAGTCGAAGGATCCCTATCCGCATGCGGCGGCGCCAGTGCCGCAAGGCATTTCCACCAACGCAGCAGGCCGGGTCATCTCGCTCCACTCCTAACTCAGAATCTGCAGCGATGTCTGGATCATGCTCTTCGCCGCCTGCACCGCCGCCGCGTTCAGTTGATAGGCCCGGACCGCGCTCAACAGATCCGCCATCTCCATCACCGGATTCACATTCGGATAGCTCACATACCCCTGTCCATCCGCATCCGGATGCCCCGGCTCATACCGGCTCGGCATCGGCGACATATCCGCCACCACCCGCTCCACCCGCACCCCGCCATCCGGAGCCGCCTTGCGCAATCTCGCCAGCATCACCGGAAAGCGCGGCATGGGTTCGGCGCGAAATACCAGCATCTGCCGCCGGTACGCTCCACCCTCGGACGTCCGCGTCGTCTCCGCATTCGCCATATTTGCCGCCACCACCTCCGCCCGCCAGCGCTCCGCACTGAGCGCCGACCCGCTTACCTCGAGCATGCCAAACAGGTTCATTGCGATGTCCCTCCTCCGGAATTGATCGCCTGCGAAATCCCATGGAACTCATCTTTCAACAGCTGCACTCCCAGGTTGTACTTCATCTGAGTCTCGGCCAGCAGCAGGCTTTCCCGCTCGACGCTCACGTTATTTCCGTCGGGACGCTCGAGCAGCCCGCGCACCCGCTTCACCATGGGTGCGTAAGAAGCGCGCGCGTACGCCGCATGCCCGTAAGCTCCCGAACCGTACGACGCATAGGAAAGCCCGGCCTGACCCTCCGCCGATTCCTCCGCTGCCGCCCGCGACAGCTCCGCCCGAAAGTCCAGATCGCGCGTCCGGAACCCCGGCGTATCAATGTTCGCCAGGTTCGATCCGATCAGCTTCAGCCGCGCCACATCCACATCCAGAAAGCGGCCGAGCGCCCCCATCATCTTCGTTTCAATCATGGACATAACTGCTCCAGCTCGGCAGCCCGTAGCTGCGCACTTTATTTCGCACCGTACGCAGGCTCACGCCCAGCAAATCCGCGGCCCGCGAGCGGTTTCCGCCAGTCGCCTCCAGCGTCATCTCGACCAGCCTGCGCTCCATATCTTCGAGCGAAACTCCCGCCCGCAAATAATCACTACCATTGCCCTTGCCATCGCTCTCGCGCTCCTGCGCTTCCCCTGCGTTCCCCATTTTTTCTTCACTCTTTTCCTCCGCCCAAGGCGAGCCTTCCAATCCCTCCCGCCCAATCTCCGCGCCCGTGGCCAGCGCCACCGCGCGGCGCAGGCAGTTGGCCAGCTCGCGCACATTCCCCGGCCAGCTATGCGCTTCCATCCGCTCGATGAATTCCGCGCTCAGCCGCAGGCTTCGGCCCTGCGGCGCATACATCCGCAGAAAGTGTTCCGCCAGCTCCCGGATATCTCCCTGCCGCTCGCGCAGCGGCGGCAGGCTTATCGGAATCACGTTCAGCCGGTAAAACAGGTCGGCGCGGAATTTTCCCTCCCGCACCATCTCCGACAATGTCCGGTTCGTCGTCGATATCACGCGCACATCTACGTGGACACTCCGCGTATCGCCCAGCCGGTCAAACTCCCGCTCCTGCAGCACCCGCAATAATTTCGGCTGCAGCCCCAGCGGCATCTCGCCCACTTCGTCGAGCAGCAGCGTTCCACGGTGCGCCAGTTCGAACCTGCCCGGCTTCGCCATCACCGCCCCGGTAAAAGCTCCGCGAGCGTAGCCAAACAGTTCACTCTCGAGCAGCGTCTCGGGAAACGCCGAACAATTAATTGCGACAAAGGCATGATCCTTTCTCGAACTCAGCCGATGGATCAGTCGTGCCACCAACTCTTTTCCCGTGCCGCTCTCGGCTTCGATCAGCACATCCGCCCCGCTGGCCGAGGCCTGCCGCGCCCGGTCGAGCGCCCGCAACCATCCTGGAGCGTGCCCCGCCAATCCCTCCGCCGCCTCCGCCTGCGTCCTGGCCTGCGCCAGGATCCGTTCCGCAGCCTGCTCCAACTGCTCAAACGACACCGGCTTCACCAGATAATCGCACGCGCCGCCCTTCATCGCGATCACCGCATCCGGAACATTGGCGAACGCCGTCAACAGAATCACCGCCGTATGCGGAGCCAGCGCGCGCGCCTCGCGCATCACGCTAAAGCCGTCGGCGCCCGGCATGCGAATGTCGGTCACCACCAGCGGATGCAAACCGCGGCGGAATTTTTCAAGCGCCTCACCCGCGCTCCCAGCCGTATCCACGCACCAGTCGCGCCGCAAAAAGTGCGCCTCCAGCGCCGCCCGCATCCCCGCCTCATTGTCCACCACCAAAACTCGATTCATTCCGCACCTCGTTGATTGTGACCGATTGTCATCCTGATCTCGTTATTCTGAATCCTGTCATTCCGAACCGGGCTGAGGGCCCGGTGAGGAACCTGCTTTCCCTTATTCCTCCAGCGGAAACGTCAGCCGAAAACTCGCTCCAGTCCCTACACGGTTCGCGGCTTCAAGCCATCCCCCATGCTGCTCGACGATCTTCCGGCACACCGCGAGTCCCAGCCCCGGACCGCCCGCCCGCGTGCTGAATCCCGGCTCAAATATCTTCATCTCGCTCCCCGGCGGAACTCCCGGACCGGTATCGCTTACCGCAATCGCCACCCCTGACCGATCGCCGTGGTACGTCTTCTGTCCGGAAATCTCCACCCAACCCCCGCCCGGCATCGCCCGCAGCGCATTCAACACCAGATTCAGCAACACCTGCTCCAGGCGATGGCGGTCCGCCGCAAACCACACTCCATGCAAATGGTTGCGCAGGCATAACTCGACCCGCGCCTGCCGCGCCATCGGCACCAGAAATCCGCCAGCCCAGTCGAGCAACGCTCCCAGATCCGTCGGTACCCGCTCCGGCTTCGGCAGGCTGTGAAAATGCAAAACATTGTTCACCGTTGCGGCCAGTGTCCGCAGCCCAGCCTGCACCTGTTCCACCCACTGCCGGCACTCGGGGGAGAGTCCCGCCCCGGCCAGCAGCCCGGCAAACAATTCCAGGCTGCCCAGCGGGTTGCGGATCTCATGCGCCAGAATTGCCGACATCTCCGCCAACGCCTGCTCCCGCCGCAACTTATCGCGCTCCTCCACCAGTCGCTTAGCGTCTGTAACATCGCGCAGGATGAAGACCGAAACGCACTCCGCACTTTCTGATTTGTTCTCTGAATCGCTCGCCCCGGCATCCTTTACCTTCGCATCTCTTACATCTGCGTCTTTTACATCCGCATCTTTCACTGCCGCGTGCCGCACCGCCAGCCAGCGCCCGCCTCCACTCCCATCCCCCACGCGCTGTTCCTGCTCACCCGCTTGCGCCCGCGCCCGCTTCAACAGATCGCCGAATTCCTCCGGCACTGCAGTCAGCGATTCCAGCCGGGACAAGTCCTCGCTCCAGCCAAGCAGCCTTCGCCCTTCAGGATTCACCAGCGATATCGCGCCGTTCCCCTTCACCACCAGCACACCGCAAGGAAGCCCATCCAAAATTCGGTCGAGATGCTCGCGCATCCGGCGGTTTTCCTCCAGGCTGCTGGCTAACCCGGCATTGCTCTGTTCCAGTTCGCCGTGCAGTCGCGCCACTTCCGAACGCAACCTGCCATAGGAACGCTCCAGCGAATCCGCAGCCTCGGCAAACGAGCGAAACGCCTGCAGCAAAAACTGCTCACTCTCGCCTCGTGAAATCTCTGCGCCCCCAGGCAACAGAATGCCCGCTGTGGGCAAGCATTCCGACATGGGCAAAGATGTCATGGCAACAAGGCAACATTTGCACGGGAAGGGCCAAGAGAGGAGGTGGAAAGCTGAGATTCTTCCCATGTGTGGCGGCTGGCCCACCTTTGCCGGAACAACCACAACCGAGGATGCCCCACCTTTGCTTCTTTTGCAAAGAGCCTGCCCTGAGCCTGTCGAAGGGTGGGCCGCGATGCCGCCGGTAGCGAGAGGGCGCGTGGATCGATTTATCGCCACGGCAAGCGTGATCGTAGTTTTGTCGGTAGTTCTTGTTACTAAGCGCGAAGGTAAAAGAAAAAGCCGCAGCTTCCGAACTCACAACGGCGGAAGCTACGGCCGATTAACCGATAACCAACTCGTTATAACTCGCGCCCGGCTCCTACGGAGTTATCTCATACAAGACTCCGAAGCCATTCGCTCCACCATCCGTAGCTGCGCCATAAAGGTTGCCGCTGCTATCGCGCACAAGGCCGGCCCAGACATTGGAACCATCGGCTCCTCCGGTGAAATCGTGCAGATCGTGGAACGTCCATACACCGCTGGATTTCGCCAACTCAAAAGCCATCCCGAGTCCGAACGCGCCGTTGTTGTATGTGGTGCCGTATAGATTTCCGTCACCATCCGTGATCAGCGGCGCGTATGGGCCGGGGCAAGAGATGCATTGACCGTTGGGCCCGGCTCCCGAGCCGGCAAAAGAATAGAGGAGATGAAACGTCCACCCGCCTCCACTCGCCGGAGAAAGTTCATAAATGGTTCCACCGCCGCCCGATCCCGCATATGCGGTAGCGCCAAACAAATTTCCCGCTCTGTCCATCAACAGTCCGGAATACGGCGCGCCACCGTCTGCGCCTCCCCTGAAGTCATAAATAATGGTTTCAGTCCAGCCAGAGCCCGAGGGGCTCAACTCATACACAACGCCGCAACCAGAATATCCCTGCGTAATGCAACCGCTGCTCGTACCTCCGGCAAGCGCAGTTCCGTACATGTTGCCTGCGGCATCGAAGATCACACCCGACGCGGGTTCCGCGCCATCGCTGCCGGAACCAAAATCCCACGTCACAGTCTCCGTCCACGGTCCGCCTCCTGAAGTCGGCGTCAACTTAAACGACGTGCCGCAGGCGTAGCCGTAAATGCAGCTGCCATAGGCGCCGCCCTGAAAGGTTGTGCTGTAGAAATCGCCGCCATGCTGCGCAACCGGTTGCAAGCCATAAGGCGCAATACCATCCAGTCCGCCGGTAAAGCGATAGAGCACGCGCTCGGTTCGCGGCGGCGGAGTCAGTTCGTATACCGTGCCGCATCCATCGTATTGGGGAAGGCCGCGGCAGCTCTTGCCTCCCGCTTGTGTCTCACCGATCAACGCGCCATTGGGAGCGAGATAAATTCCCGTCGGACCAGCTCCATCGTTTGCGGGAAACCCCAGAAAGCTATAAAGCGTGTTAAACGTCCAGCCCGAACCGCTGGGTGAGAGTTCGTAAGTAGTGCCGTACCCAGCGCCGCCGGTGAAGGCCGATCCGTAAAGATTTCCGGCCGCGTCAATCGCCAGCCCGCCCACCGGATCGCCGCCATCCGTGCCGCCGGTGAAGTTGTAAATCACGTTAAAGGTTTGCGCGGACATGGATGCCGCAGCGAACAAGAACAAGCCCGCAGCAAAAATCGTAGTCAGTTTGCGGACAGGCGTGAGAACCCAGCAAGTCATAGGTCGTCTCCTAATAGAATCGATATTTCGATCGGGGGCCCACAGCCAGAGTCAGGCTGTTGTGTCGTTTGGGGAAGAGACCAGAGTATACAGCGATTCCTTTGCTTGACGGAAAACTTGTGCGCTCAGCAGATATGTCTCGATAACACGCTAACTCACCGAGCCTTTCCCGCACGATGCCGCCCGCGCGACAGGGGCCTTCGCGATGGCGCAGGCTCTCGATCCCAACGCAAGATCAAAGAGTGTAAGGGGAACGGATCTTTACAAGCTTTCTCCTCAACTTGCCCGCGCGGCGCGCGCAAGGGGCCGGGCTGAAAGCGCGTTTTGAAACGGAAAATAAAGATGCTCGCTCAAAACCGTGTCCCCATTCTCCACCAGAATCGAAGCCCGCTCCATCACATGCTGCAACTCCCGCACATTGCCCTTCCACGGATGAGCTTCCAGAATCCCTACCGCCTCACCGCTCAGCCTCGGGCATGGCGCGCCCATCGCAGCGGCCATGCAGGCCAGAAAATGTTCCGCCAGAGGAATGATGTCGCTCGGGCGCTCACTTAGCGACGGAAGTTCCAGGGGAAAGGCCGAGAGACGGTAAAAAAGATCTTCGCGAAACTCGCCCCGGCCCGCGCGCCCCGCCAGATCCACGTTGCTCGCCGCGATCACCCTCACGTCCACCCGGGTCGCTTCGGCCGTGCCCAGTCGCTGCACTTCTTTCTGTTCCAGAAAACGCAACAGCTTGGCCTGCATGCCGAACGGCAACTCGCTCACCTCGTCGAGAAACAGCGTTCCCCCGTGCGCCGCCGGAATCCGCCCCACCTGCGCCTGCACCGCTCCCGTAAATGCGCCGCGGGCATACCCGAACAACTCCGACTCCAGCAGAGCCTCGGGAATCGCGGCGCAGTTCACGGCGATAAAAGCCTTCCCCGCCCGCGGACTCAACTGGTGCAGCGCCCGCGCCACCAATTCTTTCCCGCTGCCCGTTGGACCAGCCACCAGCACCGTAGTCGATCGCGGAGCCACCAGTTGCGCCAGCCGGTAAATGCGCTGCATGGCTTCGCTGCGCCCAATCATGCCGGGCAAAGGCTCGTATTCCCGCTCTCGTTCTTGACCTTTTTTTGTATTTTGATTTTTCTCTTCGTATTTATTTTTATCTTCGCCTTCAACTTCAATTTCATCCTGAAATTGATTATGAATTTGATTTTGATCTTCGTTTTGCTCCGGCTGAGCAGGCTCAAGCAGGAGCGGTTCCGGCTGCACGCCGCTTCCTTCTTCGTGGGACGGGATTGCCGCGCCGGAGTCGAGCATGACCACCTGGATTTGAGGAAAGCGCCGTTGAATGATTGGCACCAGTTCGTTGCTGTCCAGGTCCGGCAGGCAGCGGTCGAGAAAGAGCACTTGCCAATCTCCTTCTTCTAGTTTCGCCAGAGCCTCGGCGCCGCCAAGAGCGAGTTGTACCGGCCGCCACCGGCCGTTCAGGCTGTGCCGAACCTGCTCGCGCAAAGCGCCGCTCGGGCTCGCAATCAACGCCCCACCTGCGGCACGAACCGCAATCGGAAAAACCGGCATAACACTCATCTCAATTCTCCCCCACGCGATTCCATAAAAAACGCAATTCTTTTAGCCGGCTTAATCTCTTGGGATCAAGAACCGCACGTCCGATAAAAATCCTGTCATTGCGAACCAAGCCAAAATCTTGCCATTGCAAACCAAGCCAAAATCTTGCCATTGCAAACCAAGCCAAAATCTTGCCATTGCAAACCAAGCCAAAATCTTGCCATTGCAAACCAAGCCAAAATCTTGTCATTGCAAACCAAGCCAAAAATCTTGTCATTGCAAACCAAGCCAAAAATCTTGTCATTCCGAACCGGGCCGGAGGCCCGGTGAGGAACCTGCTTTTCTGCTCGCACCGCCACCGCGGCCCGCGAGAACCCGAGGCAGCCGTACCGTCACCGTCTCCAGATTCTCGCTGCGCTCCCGCTCCCACTTCGCGCCGGCCCGCTCCCAGCCCGCTTGCGCCACCAGCAACCCCAGTTCCGCCCGCGAGAATTCCGCCCGCGGCGCCTTTGCATACCAGCGCAGACGAATCCATTGCTTCTTCATTTTGTCTTGCGACATATTTTCCTGCGGCTTATCGCCGGCATCGATCCGCAACTCACTCCCCGCGTCGGCCAGGCTCAACATCGATTCCACGCAGCGGAAGGCCACGCCGCCCATGCGTGGCCGCCCCGCGGCTAACATCAGCGACGAAGCCGCCGAGCAATCCAGCGTGATCCGAACGCCCATGGCTTCCGCCACAGGTTTCAAATCTTCCGACACCTCGCGCAGCAGCGCGCTCAAGTCAATCGCCTCCGCGTCTTGATCTGAATCTTTTTTCCCCGCTTCCTCTGCCTGCGCCGCATCCACCACTTCCCGGATCGTCTCCACCAAAGCCCGCATGCGCTCGGTGAGTTCCAACCACTCGCGCAATCCCTGCACATACTGCTCGCCGGTCCGCGGACTGGCCAGCGCCACTTCCATCGCACACTGCAGCCCGGTCAGCGGCTGGTTCAAGGCATGCAGCAGCCGCTCCAGCGGATTGCGGAATCCCGCCCTCTCACACTGCGCCTCAGGGAATGTTCCGTTCACGCCGGCACTCCCGCTTCCCCGCTCAACTCATAGCCCACCCCCCGCACCGTATGAATCAGCTTCCGCGCGTGCCCATCATCCACCTTCCGCCGCAAATAGTTGATATAAACATCCACCACATTCGTAGTTGTGTCGAAGGTGAGGTTCCAGACGTGTTCTATTATCATGGCGCGGGAGATTTGGCGGCCGGCGTTTCGCATCAGGTATTCGAGCAGGGAAAATTCTTTTGAGGTGAGTTCGATGCGGCGGCCGGCGCGTTCGGCGCGGTGTTCGACGCGATCAAGCTTGAGGTCTTCGACCACGAGCACGGCTTCGGAAGGCAGGTGGCTGCGGCGCAGCAGGGCGCGGATGCGGGCGGAGAGTTCGCTGAAGGAAAACGGTTTCGGCAAGTAATCGTCAGCGCCGGTGTCGAGGCATTGCACGCGGTCTTCGACGCGGCTGCGCTGGGTGAGCACGAGCACCGGAAGGCTTGGCCGCTTCAGCCGCAGATGGCGCAGCACGCTGACGCCATCGAGCTTGGGCAAGTTCAGATCGAGTATGACGAGGTCATAGTCAAACTCGCTGCCCATGGACCGCGCCTGCTCGCCATCTTCGACGACGTCGACGGCATAATGTTCCCCTTGCAGACCCTGGCGCACAAAGCCGGCCAGGGCCGCATCATCTTCTGCAATCAGAATCCTCATAAGTGGGCCTTAATTACAACCTGATTCTAATTAGAGCGGACTCAGTTGAGACGGAAAGTCGATCGCACGGAAGGTGTGTGCTTGCAGGAATGGGGCGCGGTTTCAGAAGGGGAAACATTGTTAGTGGGCGGAACTCGCGGTGCTGGCGGCAGGTTGCATAGGTCCCTTCGACAAGCTCAGGGCAGGCTCTTCGTTGGGAGTCCCCGGCTGTCGCCGGGGACTCCGCTGCCTCAGGATGACACGTGCTTTGCGCCTCTTAGTTGTTTCCAGGCGTCGCGGTAGGACTCGTACTTGTAGCAGTCCCTTTGCATGGGCTGGACGGGGCATAGCATGAGGTCTGAGCTTTTCGTTTTCAGGACTACAGATGCGGGGATTACGTACCACAGGCCTTCGGGGACGATGTAGGCTGCGAAGAAATCTACTTTTCGACGCGCGTATCGTTTTCTTCTTTGGTTCGGTTTGAATCCGCAAAGATAGCCGTTGCCCAGCCTATAGCTGGTTGACTTTACCTGAACTCGAATGAGACGGCCTAAATATTCGATGCCGACGTCATAGGGCGCGGAGTCTCCCCAAGGCTTTAGGACTTTGAGTCCTTTGCTGACGGCCCATGCCATAAAGAGCAGTTCGACCCACTCGCCGCGCTCTTTGAACGTGTTGAATCCTTTGCACTTCGCCATGCCTATACCTCATTTCGTCCAAAAGAAAAGGCGCGGCCTGTGGGCCGCGCCTCGTTTTCTTAAACTTTTACTCTATAATTTCAGTATAGCATTTTGAGATGGGTGAATGTGTCAGGTTTTGCGGAATTATATTTCCATTGTTGTGAGCACGTTAGGCTGAATTGGGCGATTTTTGGCTATTGACAAGATTTGGGTAACTGAACCCTCAAGTCGAGGTGCGGCTTGAACGAGATTATGCACTTGACTCAATCTGCCTTTTCTGCTACTTTCTTTATGTGACCTACTTTGATGACTTTACGGGCTTTTTGGCTGAATTGTCCTTCTCAAGGTGTTCCCGCACAGCTTTGAGCACCTTGGGATGGAACACGCCTTCAGCTAATTCCCCGCTGGTCATCTTCGCCGGGTGTTTCTTGAACTTCACTTTGCTCATGGTGAACCTATGACTTCCGCTCCTGTGAATTTGAGGGACGTAGTTAAGAAATACAGCACAGACGATCATTGCCGCGAAGCCTTGACGCATCTCCGCTGGCCCGATGGCGTGCGCTGCCTGAAGTGCAAGAGCGAGAACGTCGCGCCTGTCCACGAACGCAAAGTGTACGTGTGCTATTCATGCGACTATCAGTTCTCCGTGACCGTGGGAACGATCTTCCACGATACACATTTGCCGCTCACGAAATGGTTTCTTGTTACGTATCTGATGACCGAATCGCGCAAGGGGATTTCCGCCAACCAGATTAAGAGAATGCTCTGGGGGACCGACAAAGGCTCGTACAGAACCGCATGGTATCTCTGCCACAGAATCCGCAAGGCAATGGAAGAAACAGAACACAAACTCTCTGGCACCGTAGAAATTGATGAGATGTACATCGGCGGCCACACGAAGAATGCAGACAAGTGGAAGAAGCACCAGCCCGTCGTTGGCATCCGCGAGCGCGGTGGGCATCTCCACTTCATCTCTGCCGCGAACCTGAACCAAGACAAGATCAACGAAATTATCGCTCGGAACGTTGACAAGTCGGTAGATGTCATCATGACGGACGAATCGAAGCTCTACAATTTCGAGACTACGAAGTATCGCGGCAAGCACAAGACGGTCAGCCACAAGTCGGAAGAATACGCCCGCTACGAGGGCGGCCTGTGCGTCACGACTAACGCGATTGAATCCGCGTTCTCGCTGTTCAAGCGGGGTGTCGTGGGTACGTGGCATAAAGTTTCCGTGAAGCATCTTCCGGCCTACCTGCAAGAAATGACGTGGCGTTTCAACAATCGTAAAAATCAGTTCCTGTTTCGGGACACCCTCCAGAGATTGCTTGCCTCGGAAAACCTTGAATATAAAGAACTTGTTAAAGCAGCATAAAAGTGCATACAGGGCACGCCCTCCCGTAATCGAACGATTTTGGGCGTTTTCTGTTAATCTTGTTGACAGGCGAAGCACCTTAAGACAGAATTCCTTCGCAATTAAGTTCTCCCCTTTCTTACACTGTAGGCATCCAACGAAGACGGAGGGCTTCCATCTCGTGTCAGTACTAGATAAAATTTTCGGCGAAAACAAAAGCGACAGCAGTGCTTCCAGCGTGCTAGAAATACCCGTCTTGGCTCGTCTCTGGCGAGAGGAAGACGTATGGAACGGAGAAGCCACGGACCTGCCCATTGCCGTTTTTGGCGATACCTTTGAAGACGCATTAAAACACTTGCAAGATGCGTTAATCTCCCATCTCGAAGCTCTGCAGGAAATCGGCAAGCTTGAAGAGACTGCACATATCTTGCGCGCCTGCGCGCGCAACCACCGGGTCAGCCTCGACGAAATGGGGTCGAACCAACCATTCGTCAAATTCAACGCGGGCCTCCAAAACCACAAAGTGGTCTGCATAGCGTAATCATGGTTCAACTCCCAGCGCATCTGAGTTGGGAACAGTTGTTGTGCGTAGCGCATAAACTTGGTTACGGACCCTCAAAACACAAGAAACATGGATCAGCCCGAGATTTCGTAAATATCGAGCGCGATCCGCCGATTGTTACGTTCCACGAACCCCACGGCAATAAAACCATTCCACGCGGCACGATGGGCTTGTATATAAGCAAATTGAAACTTTCCAAACAAGAATTCGCCGATCTCCTCGAAGGGTGCTGACAACCTCGAATACAAGGAACTCACGAAGGCCGCTTAGGGCTGCTCCGGTATTTTTTGTGCGACCATTTTATACTCCAATGATACGGGCCTATTCATTACTAAATATTGCCCTTTTACCCAAAGACCTCTGGCCACTATCTTAGGCCCCGCGAACTGCTTTTCATCTCCCGATAAACTGATACTGACATTTTTCTTCTGTCCGGGCACAATCGGGCCAAGCGGCTTCGCGTCGGGGTTCACCAAGGCAGCCAATACTTCCATAGTTGTATTCTTGGGAAGTTTAGGACATCGCAACCTAAATCCCATGGACGACGCCCAGAGTTCTGAAACCTGGCCGGGCTGGACAAAGTTGCTCGGCTCCACGAGAACTAGGGAAACGTCCGGGACGTGGCTAACCTGTGTAACCTTGCGCGTAGGAACGTCTGGCGTGAAATAAATATCCACATCGTCGTAATCGTTGGCTGTGTGATTCGATATGAGAATCCTCATTTCCGATAAGCCCCGCTCCCACTTGATACCGTACACATCCGTGTCGTCTGGGTAGTTCCCAAAGTTGGCCGATGGGAAAATGTCGATTGGAGCTTTCACGAATACAGCTTTGGCTGAAATGCCAGCAGCCACGATGAACCACCCGAGGCATACCGCTATGCGATGTTTTAGCGGCCACCGTTCAAGTAGCGCTCCCACGGCCAGCGCGACCATTCCTGCATAGAACGCTCCCACGCTATACCAATAAAGCGAGGGGAACTGAAACGTGGATACAACGCTTACCAGCGACAACCCCCCTCCAATGCGATTGAGATATGCAACCGCTGGATTTTCCTTTGGCCGTCTTTTCCGTGCGGGTACGGAGGGCGACACAGGAGGTTCCGACTTCGGTGGCACGGGTTCTTTGGGGGTCGGTCTAGCTTCCGGGTGCTTTTTGTAATAGCCCTCCGAATGCCAGCTTGGGGTATGCTTAGGGTCATCCGCCATACTCCAAATTGTGCTCCACCCTTGAGTGAAGTGCATAATCTCGGGCTTGAACGTCGCCAGGTGCATGCGTTTCCGGCGCTGCAAGCGAGTTGCATAGTTCCTTCGTTGGGAGTTCCCGGCTATCGCCGGCAACTCCGGTGCCTCAGGATGACAAGGAAATGCCGGGACTTCGCTGGGTCAGGATAAGAGCGCGCTCGCTTCGCTTGCGGGCGGACGAAGGCGTCCGCCGCTCCCTCTATTTTCGTGGGCTATTCGGCTTGGGCCTGCCAGACTTCGACTTGGCGGCGCATCAGGTTGTAGCATTCGCAGGCGGCTTGCTCTAGTTTTGGGCGATTCACGATTCTTACGTCGCCGCGGGTGTAGGCGATTAGTCCGGCCTTTTGCAGGATACCGGCGGCTACGGTTACGCTGGAGCGACGCGTGCCGAGCATTTGACCGAGCACTTCTTGCGTCAACCCGAGAGAAGCGGAGCCGACACGGTCGGCGGACATGAGCAGCCACCGGGCCAAGCGCGATTCAACATCATGCAGTCGATTGCAGGCCGCGATCTGTGTGGCCTGCATGGTCATGATTTGAGAAAACTGCTGCAGCTTGCGCTCGAGTTGAGGACACTGGCGCAGAGTTACTGCGAAGGCATCGCCATCCACACGCAGGACGGTGCCTTCGATTTGAACCACGGCCCGTGTGGCCGAGGTGTAGAAGCCGGCGATCAGCGGCAAACCGATGAGACCTTCTTTCCCAACGAGGCCCACTTCGACGGTCTTGCCATCGGATAACACGCTTAGGATCGAGATGAGGCCGGTGTTGCAGAAATACGCGGACTTCAAAGTGTCGCCGGCTTCATGCAGCACCTGGCGAGGCTGCAAGCGGACGAGTTCCAGCTTGGGTGAGACGGCCGCGAATTCATTGCGGGGAATTTCGCGCAGGATGTCGTTGTAGACGAGATTGCCCGCGCCGACCGACCGTGGCGGCTCTTGACTTCGTTTCGGCGATCGTTTGGTAGTCACGTGCTCGTACCAGGTCAGTGGATGGTCTCCGGGCGAGGCAGAGTTTCGAGGACTTCGCGCTCGCAAACCGGGCAAACCGGCAAAGAAAGGTTGCGGTTCATGCTGGTTCCAATAAGCAGGAAATGAGCGCCGAGGAGTTGCATGGGCGAGCCACAATGAGGACATGAACGCGGTTTGGGAGGTGAGGATTTTTGCTCCAGGAAGTCTTTGAGGGAGCGGAGAATCTGCGCTTTGGACAGGGTTGTCGTTGCCACGGAAGTATCCTGCCTGAATGCGAGATGGGAGTCGGCACGTCGCGTAACTTATGAATGTGCGGTTGGCGACAGAGGGTGCTCGCTAATTGCTGGCGGGCGGACGAACGCGTCCGCCGCTACGTGATTTGACGTCCAAGCGGGGGGGTGCTAGGCGTTTTGAGTTTGCCATTCTTTGACTTGCCGCTGCAGCAGGACGTAGCAGTCGCATGATGCCTCTTCCAGTCTGCGCCGGTCTTGGATGGTGATGAGGCCCCGGGTGTAGGCAATCAACCCGGCTTTTTGCAGCGCGCTGGCGGAAACGGTGACGCTGGAGCGCCGTGTTCCCAACATCTGCGCCAGAAATTCCTGAGTCAGGGGAAGATGCTGGGAGACTACGCGGTCTTGCGTCATCAAAAGCCAGCGGGCCAATCTTTCATTCACTTCGTGCAGCCGGTTGCAGGCGGCGATTTGCGTGACTTGCACCGCGAGGAGTTGGGCGTAGCGGTTCATCTGCCGCTCGAGCGTGGGGCATTTTGGCAGCAGAGTGCGCAAGACATCGACGTCGATTCGGAAGGCAGTGGCGTCGGCTTGAACCACGGCGCGGGTGTGGCTGGTGCGAAAACCGGCAACCACGGGCGTGCCCGAGACGCCTTCTTTACCGATCAAGCCGACTTCGACACTTTTGCCGTCGGGCATAACATTCAGGATCGACAACATGCCGGAATTGACGAAATACACTGACTTCAGGGTTTCGCCGGCCTCATGAATGAGTTGTTGGAGCTTCAATCTTACGAATTCCAGTTTAGGAAAAACAGCATCGCACTCGGTGCGGGGCAGAGCGAGCAGGATTTCGTTGTAAACCTGATTTCCGTCGCTATCTTTTCTGGGAGGTGCGGTTCCGCGACCGGTATTAACTCGTGTGGAAGCGACGGACGTGCGAGCAGAGAGAGAGGACTTGACCATAACGGCTCCTTGCGCAGCGAACCACGCTGTCAAATTTTTGCAAGGAACCGTCACCGTTTGGGCGCGGCGGAAAGATGCTAGAAGAGACAGTTCCAGACTACTCTCTTTTGCCGGACTTAGTTTGATATTGGATAGTGATGGGGCTGGGAAAACGTGTGTCCGCAGCGGGAAAAGAGGTTGCGGGGAAACTCGTTGAGTGCACGGGTGCGTCCACTGGGGCTGAAGCCCTACGCTATTTTTGTTGGCTTACGCGGCGCTGAAGCGCCGCTCTTCCACGGTAGTGCACGCGTTCGAGGTAGAGCGCGCAATCGCGATGGTGCGCATTCGCGGTAGTGCATGCGTTCGAGGTAGAGCGGACATTCGCGGTAGTGCATGCATTCGCGGTAGGGCGCACCTTCCCGGTCGTGCACGCATTCGTCACTTCGGACCGAGAAGCTACCGGAAATTAGGATTGATCTTATGTTGCTGCTGTTGCTGCCGGCTTGGCGGCAGGCGCTCAGGACGGAGTGCTTTAAGCTGGCGCAACCGGAGGGTGTGTTCCTCGATGCGAATCTCGACCACTTCGCGGATGCGGCCATCGGTACAGGTGTCGAGGGCCGATTCCAACTTCCTTAACTCCTTCGCGATTTTTGCGATCTCTTCCGCTCGAAGCATGGGATCCTCCGCGGGCGGTTAATTTCAGGAAGTTATATCACACTACGGAATGTCAGACAAAGCACATTATTTTGTGCGTTATAGTACGGTTTTCCATGTATGTACGCGGTGCCTCTGAGGGACTAGGGTGCAGGCAGTGCCTTCTCCCGTCGCCGGCTTTCCCGAACGGTTAGGATCCCGCCAGCAACCTGCCAAGGCACGCGGGGAATCCTGCATGTCTTTGAGAATTCTTATCGTCGATGACAGCGCGTCCATTCGGAAGCTGTTGCGATCGTTCATCGAACACAACACTGACTGGCAGGTATGCGGCGAGGCTGAAAATGGCCAGGTTGCGGTAGAAAAAGTGTCAGAACTTAAGCCGCAAGCTGTGATTCTAGATCTGTCGATGCCTGTCATGAACGGGTTGGACGCGGCTCGCGAGATTGCGCGCATCGATTCGAAAGTGCAGATGGTCATGTTTACGATGCACGTGAGCGACGACCTTCGGAGAGATGCTGAAGCTGTGGGTATCAAAGATGTGATCTCAAAATTGGACAGGATTGGGGATCACCTGATCGGCTCGTTAAGAAGCATTTGCGCCCGGGAGTTTCCTGCGGCCTGAAATCTCCGCATCGTAAGAAAAGTTTTGCGTTCGGTGGCGGCATGTGTGTAAAGTTCGCAGTGGAGAAATCGTCTCATGTGTTTCTCAGCCACAGCGAACTTTGTCGGCAGCACAGTTCTCGGCGCCGTAGGCGTAGTCACCCTGACGCGAGTGAAGCACCGCCGCGAATGGCTTTTCGCTTCACTGCCGTTGTTATTTGCCATTCATCAGTTCATCGAAGGATTCGTGTGGCTCGGCCTGGACGGCATTCTTTCGCCCGCGGTGGCGCATGACATGGGCGCGGCCTTCATGCTCTACGCGCAGGGATTGCTGCCTTTTCTGCTGCCGCTCAGCGTGTTCTTGTTTGAGCCGACTGCTCAGGCCCGACAGCGCATGCGACCATTTCTGATTCTTGGCCTGGGCACCACGCTCTATATATTGTGGGCGTTAACGGCGTTCCCAACGCAGATTTTCGTCAAAGAAAATACCATCGTTTATATGAATCAGGCCACCAACCATGAAGCGGTCGCAGTGCTCTATGTGATCGCAACCTGCGGGTCGTTGTTCTTCTCAAAGATCAAACCGATGGTAATGTTCGGCGCGGCTAACCTGGCAATTCTTTTGGTTGTGATGGAAGTGAGGCGCTACGCTTTCACCTCGCTGTGGTGCGCGTATGCAGCAGTGGCCAGCGTAATCATCCTGGCCTACTTCTGGAAAAGCCACGGTAGTCGGCCATTTCAATATGCGTAGCGAGGGCCAGACTCTGGGCTCCGTAGTTAAAATCGACATAATAAGGATAAGCACTTGAAAACGAGACTAACCGTAATTCTGCTATTCATTTTGTCGGCGCTGAACGTTGTCGCGCAGACAGCGGCATTACCAAAGAGCGCTTTCTTTAAGACTTCTGACGGCATCAGCATTCACTACCTTGAGGCAGGCAGCGGCAAGCCGGTTGTCTTCATTCCGGGCTGGACCATGCCGGCGTGGATCTGGCAGAAACAAATCGATGAATTCTCGAAAAAATATCACGTAATAGCTGTCGACCCGCGTTCACAGGGCGAGAGCGACAAACCTTCCTATGGCCATCTGCCTGAAACGCGGGCGCGCGATTATAAAGAGTTGGTCGATCAACTTGGCTTGAAGCATCCGGTGCTGATTGGCTGGTCGATGGCGTGCGGCGAGCTGATTAAATATGTGGAACAGTTCGGCACGGGCAATGTGGGCGGGATCGTGCTGGTCGATGGCTATATAACAGATAAGCCCAGCGACCTGTTCGTCCCGCTCTCAGGATGGATGAATCAAGTGCAACTGGATCGCCAGAAGCAAGCTGACGGTTTTGTGCGGAGCATGTATAAAAAGCCGCAGACGGAGGAATATTTGAGGCGGGTGATCGATGCTTCGGTGCAGACTCCGGCCGACACGGCGGCGCTGCTTATTTACAACATGATTGCCGTAAAGGATTTTTTGCCGGGCTTGAACATTTTGGCCGACGTGAAGTCGAAGACCCCGGTGCTGTTCGCTTACCAGCCCGAAACGCAGCAGACCGCGGACTATCTGAAAATGAAACTTGGAGACAAACTCCGGCTGGAGATATTCGAAGGCGACGGGCATGCGCTCTTTGTCGACGATCCGGAGAAGTTCAACCACGTGCTGGAGAGTTTTCTGCAAACGGCGTGGTCGTCGCATTGATGAATTCAGGCTTGCTCTCTCGACTGGGAAAAACACTGCTCACCGGCACTCTCGCGTTGTACTTTCTGATCGTAGCTTTCAATAACATCGTCGACTACGAGACCAACTTCAAGTTTGTCGAGCACGTGCTGAGCATGGATTCGATTGGCGCCGATGCGCACGTGCAGTGGCGGGCCATTCGCAGTACGCAACTGCACCATGTTGCCTATTGGACGATCATTCTGTGGGAACTTGCGACTGGGTGCATCTCCGGATTGGGCGCGATGCGAATGTTTTTCGCGCTGCGTTTCAAGGATAAGTTTGAGACTGCGAAAACCTTGTCGATCGCGGGCCTTTGGCTGGGATTGCTGCTGTGGGCGTTAGGTTTCATCACGGTCGGCGGAGAATGGTTCTTGATGTGGGAGTCGAGCGTGTGGAACGGCGAAGCCTCGGCGTTGCGCATGTTCATTCTGAATGCATTCGCGTTATTGTTTCTCTATTTGCCGGATGCTGAGAAGGAATCGAGCGCTGGATAGAAATGCCGTTCGTGGAATTATCCAACTCGCCGCACGCTCCGGGGATTTGCCCCGTGAAGATTTTTTACAGAGATGTGGGCGAAGGCCAGCCGCTGGTTTTTCTGCATGGCGGTTGGGGCTATGGCGTTTATCCGATCACGCGGCAGATTAAAGCGTTCAAGAGCAAAGTGCGATTCATCATTCCGGATCGCTCCGGCTACGGGCGCTCTACGCCGGTGTCAGCACCGATGCCGATCGACTTCCATCAGCGGGCAGCGGAAGAAACTTTGCTGGTGCTCGACAAGTTGGGAATCAAGCGCGCGATGTTTTGGGGACACAGCGATGGAGCGGTGATCGCCGCCAAGATCGGTCTGCTGGCGCCCGAGCGCTGCGAGCGGCTGCTTCTGGAAGCATTTCATTTCGAGCCGGGCAAGCTGAACTCCCGCAGCTTTTTTAAACAGTTCGCTTTGCATCCTGAGGACGTGAAAGAAAAAATGCAGAAGCTGCTGATCGCGGATCATGGCACGGTCGGTAATAAGGACCGGTGGAAGAAGGTGGTGCAGCGGAATTGCCGAGTGTGGCTGAAACTTGCGGCGCAAAGCAGTGGCACTGCGGACGATTTATTCGACGGGCGGCTCGGCAAGTTGAAAGTGCCAGTAACATTTATGCACGGAAGCGGCGACCCTCGAACTGAGGCAACCGAAATGGAACGAGTGCAGAGAGCGCTTCCGCGTGCTGAGATGCGTTTCGTGGAGACCGGCCGGCACAGCCCGCACAGCGAAAGAAAATCCTGGAAGCAATGCAACGGAATTCTGCGCGAGTTTCTCGCGGGAAAGTAGTCCTTGGGCCGCGCTACCATTTGGCGCAGGCAGAAACCAGGATCCCTCGTTCCACTCGGGATGACAAGCATGACACTTCAATCGAAATTGCCATTGCTCGAAAGCGGAAGATCGCGCACGCGCTTGCCTGTGGCCGCGAAGATTGCGTTGCAAAACGCGGCAACGAATGGAGGCACGCCAGGCTCTCCCACGCCAGCGGGCGGTGCGCTGCTCTCGGTGATGTAGACGTTGGTGTGAGCGGGCGCTTCGTGGATGCGGGCCACGGGATAGTCATTGAAATTCGATTGCTGAATGATGCCGTTTTTGGCGGTGATCTCTCCGGTGCGCACAATGCTCGTGCCGAAGACTGCAGCGCCTTCGAATTGCGCGCGCAGCGCTTCAGGATTCACCACGATTCCGGCGTCGACGGCGGTATCCACGCGTGGAATGCGGATGGTGCCGTCATCGCTGATCTCAACTTCAACCACGGTGGCAACGTAGGTGAGAAAGCTGCGGTGCGCGGCGAAGCCAAAGCCGTGGCCTTTTCCGCTCTTCTTTTTCGCCCAGCCAGATTTTGCGGCGACGGTTTCGATCACGCCGCGCAACCGGCCGGTTTCCCAGGGATACGTTTTGTAATCCGCACCGTAGTTTGGATACGTCACGCCGGTGAAATCCAAAGTGCGCGGAGGACCGATAAGATCCAGTTGGTACTCTACGGGATCGCGATGGGCGCGATGGGCGAGTTCATCGGTGAAACACTGCACTGCGAAGCCGTGATAAATGTTGGCGACGGAGCGCAGCCATCCGATTCTCACATGAGCCTGCGCGGGACCGTTTTCGATTCGGATGCTCGGCAGATCATAAGGAAGATCGGTCCATCCCTGCGCCAGGTGCGGCGGATCGCCATAGACCTGGGTGACATCGAAAATCGAGCTGATGGGAGGAAATACGGATCTCTGCAGCCACGCCGTCGGCTTTCCTTTTCCGTCGACGGCGGCCTTCATGTACATCGCCGCGACCGCATTGTAATAATCAAACTGCACATCGTCTTCGCGCTTCCAAACAACTTTCACGGGACGGCCGAGTTTCTTCGACAGGACGGCGGCTTCGGCAACATAATCGGGCTTGGATTTTCTTCCGAATCCTCCGCCGAGGAATGTGACGTGGCAAACGACGTCTTCTTTCGCGATTCCGAGTTGTGACGACACGATGGCCTGCACGGCTTGCGGATTCTGCGTCGGCGCCCACGCCGTGACTTTTCCGTCTTTAAATTCGGCGAGCGCCACGAGGGGCTCCATGGGCGTGTGCGCGAGCAGCGGAACGTAGTAATCGGCCTCCACTACATTTTCGGTGGGAAATGTCTTATCGGAATCGCCGACACTGCGAATGACTTTGCCGGGCTTGTGCGACGTCTCGCGGAGTTCTTTCTTGTATTCCGCGGAGTCGTAGGTTTCGTTCGGTCCGTTATCCCAAGTGATTTTCAGTTTCTTGCGGCCCTGGAATGCAGCCCAGGTGTTGTCGGCGATCACAGCGACTCCGCCTAATGGCTGGAACGCGGCCGGAGGCTTGAAGGGATCGATGCTGACGGTCTGTCGAACTCCCGCGACTTTCAACGTTTCCTGATCGTCGACGGTTTTTACTTTGCCGCCGAACACGGGAGGATGTTCGATCGAGGCGTAGACCATGCCCTCCATCCGCGCATCCATTCCAAAGACAGCATTGCCGGTGCAAAGATTTTCGAGGTCAACGCTCTTCGCTCCCTTGCCGATGTAACGCCAGTCGGCGGGCTTCTTCAGTTGCAGGTCTTCTTTCTTTGGAACGGGAAGGTGCGAGGCGTCCGCAGCGAGGTCGCCATAGGCCAGGCGCCGGCCGCTTGCTTTGTGAACTACCACGTGCAACTCGGTGGAACATTCGGCTGGCGGAACATTCCAGCGCGCAGCGGCGGCCTGTACCAACATTAAGCGAGCGGTCGCGCCGCACTCGCGCATGGTGGTAAAAAATCTTCTTACGGATTGCGAGCCGTCGGTATTTTGATCTCCGTATCGCTTGTCGCCGATGCCCTGGTCGATCTTGACGCGCTTCCAGTCGGCGTCAAGTTCGTCGGCCAGCACCAGCGGCAACGATGTGCGGATGACGGTCCCCATCTCTGAGCGATGCGCGACGATGTAGACGGTTCCGTCTGGCTGAATCCCGACGAAAAGATTCGGATGAAACGCCGCGCGGTCGGCCTCGCTCTGCCAGTCCAGAGGCGCGCCCTGAGCTAAAATCGACGGGATGAACCGCGCGTGTCGTACAGCGAGAACGAACGCGCCCGCGCCAAAAGCGCCTTGCAGAAATTTCCGCCGGCTTACGTTTTCGATTTGCGTCATGCTGTTTTCCCCGCTGCCAGCTTGATGGCCTGGCGAATTCGTTGGTAGGTTCCGCAGCGGCAGATGTTTCCTGCCATGGCTTCATCGATTTCGTTATCCGTGGGATGGGGCGTGCCTTTCAAAAGCGAAGCAGCCTGCATGATCTGGCCGGACTGGCAATATCCGCACTGCGGAACGTTCAACTCCATCCAGGCTTTCTGCACCGGATGCAGGCCGCTTGCGCCGAGATCTTCGATGGTTCGAATCTCGCTGTTCGCCGCCGAGCTCATCGGCGTCACGCACGACCGGATGGCTTGGCCATTCTTGTGCACAGTGCAAGCGCCGCAAAGCGCCATGCCGCACCCGAACTTGGTTCCGGTCAGCGCGAGAATGTCCCGCACGTACCATAAAAGGGGCATGTCAGGATCGCCGTCAAAACTGCGATCGATTCCATTTACCTTGAGCTTGATCATCCGGATCCCTTTCGTAACGCAGGTGGGTATTTTACGACTACGCAGTGCCGAAGCCAATCGGGAAAGCCGGGAGCGGATTTTAGTACGGCCATGCTGTCCTCGCCAGCGATTTGCATAGGTCCCTTCGACAGGCTCAGGGCAGGCTCTTCGTTGGGAGTCCTCGGCTATCGCCGGGGACTCCACTGCCTCAGGATGACAACCGAGGGGTGTGGAGTTAGACGTTCCGGGCGAACCCTATCCGTTAATCACTGTCGTGCTTCCGGCCCAGCGATAATTGGAAGGACGCGACTCTGATGAAGTCTCTGCTCACGCCCGGCATTTGTCTGGCGGCCATCGCGCTGCTGTTGCATACGGGCTTGCTCGCGCCCAATATAACGCTCGTCACCTATGCCTTTGGCGCCGCGACCGTCGCAGGACTGCTGCTCGCCTGGCGATTTCATTCCAGTCGAATCTTCTTCGCGCTGTTGTCCCTATTCCTGGCTCAGCAGGCAATCGCATACTTTTCCAAAGGACATGTTGGCACCGGTCCAGGCAGCACTGCGTTAGCTGCCGCGGGCTTGCTATTGCCGCTCAACTTCGTGCTGCTCTCGTTCCAGCAAGAAAAAGGATTCACGGTTTCCAGCATCGCTCCTCCATCCTTATTGTTATTCTTCCAGTCCGTAATCGTGGCCGTGCTCTGCCGTCCTGACGCAGCGCAACGCGCTCTGCATCACGCTTCCGCGCGAGCCCCGCTGCCCTTCGCCACATTACTGGCATTCGCCGCAGCCGCAGTAGTGTTGCTGATACGCTACCTGCTCTTTCACAAGCCCGTTGAAGGCGGACTTCTATGGGCGCTCGCAGCCTCACTGTTGTCGCTCTACTTTGGAGGCGTAGGGCGAATCCCGACTGCATACTTCGCAGCTTCCGCATTCATTCTCGCGGGGGCGATCGTCGAGACCTCTTACCTGCTCGCCTATCACGACGAACTCACGACGTTGCCCTCGCGTCGCGCCTTCCATGATGCATTGCTGCGACTGGAAGCACCGTACTCCATTGCAATGGTGGACATCGATCACTTTAAGCGCTGCAATGACACCTACGGCCACGACACCGGAGATCAGGTATTGCGCATGGTCGCGGCAAGACTGGCGCGAGTCACGGGCGGAGGACAAGCCTACCGCTGCGGGGGCGAGGAATTTGCCATAGTCTTTCCCGGCAAGATAACCAGCGATGTGATGCAACATCTGGAAAAGCTGCGTGCCGCAATCGAAGCCAGCACGCTCACCGTGCGCGGGCCAGACAGACGGCAAGAAACGCGCGGTTCCGACCGCCGTACCCAACGGGCACGCAGCCGCACTCGAGGCCAGGCAATCCGGCAACTCGCACGCGCTGCATCGCACACGGAAATATCGGTCACCGCCAGCATGGGAGTAGCAACCTCGAGGCAGGAAGATTCATCCGCGGAAGAAGTCACACAGGCAGCCGATAAGGCTCTCTATCGCGCCAAAGCCGCAGGACGCAATCGCATCGAAACCGCAGCCTCACCCCGCCGCCGTACTCGCAGCAAGGCCGCCGGCATCGCGTGAAGTGAATCCGAAGATGGTCGGAAAAAGTTCCCCAAGATAAATCAGAGAACGTTCGGCCCGGAGCGTCATTCACGGCGGAAGCAATGACGCGCCGGGCTCGTACGTTTTCGCAAGCACCACAGGCCGTGCGGTCAGCCCGCGGTCGAAGGAGGCGTCGAATTTCTCCGGCCACTGCCGGCACAAGCGGGACACTTCATACGGATAAATGCAACGCCCTCAGACTTACCGCGAATGTCCACGGGCCGCGCAATATATCCGGTACCGCCGCAGTGCGGGCAGTTCTTCGGATCCACTGATCCCCCTCAGTTGGGAATGAGTTTTTCACTAATTTGAGATGGCAGCGCTACAAATTTAATCTTGTTACGAAATACGAACACACTGGGAAGGAGACTGCCCCTGGTCCTTCAACTCCGAAGGCTGTGGTAAGCTAGTGAAAACCCGCCGGAGAGGTGGCAGAGTGGCCGAATGCGGCGGTTTGCTAAACCGTTGTACGGGCTAACACCTGTACCCAGGGTTCGAATCCCTGCCTCTCCGCCACGCAGTCTGAACTGCAGAGAAAGTTTGCCCCAGTTTCCCTCGAACTAAGCGAAACATGCCCGTATTTCGCGATTATTCCCAGACAAACCGGACTGCAGAGAACGGACTGCTCAGCAGCGACGTAGGTTAATGTCCTGGCTTTTCTCCGGAAGGCACATTCGCAGTCCGGTTTCCAGTGGGGTGTTAGGCGAATGCAATGCGATCAGAAGCCGGGGATTCGGCCATCGCGAGTTGACTTTTGCAAGCACCTTAGAAACTTGAGGTTGGCAATAAGCGCTGGTCGGCGTTATAGCCGGAGTCAGTTTGTGTAAGTATCGTTAATCGCTCGCGCCCGTGAAACCTTTTTATTCGCGCGTCCACGATTTCTTTGCAGTCCATACGGTATATTCTCCACGCTGGCAAGTGTCTTGTAGTTCAAGTCTTCATTTTCAATTGTGGTGGGCCTCAGGGCGCACCCGCCGGTCACATCTCGCGATAGCTTGCTAAAACGATTGCGCTGCCAGACATCCCAGGCCTGTGATGCTAGGCAGGAAGCAATACGCCGAGCCGCGCGTGATCACAAACCTCGAGAATCCCGACAGCGACACGTAGATCTCATTCCCAGTAGGCATATAGAATTCCGACGTGCCCGCCTCGTTGTCGCCGATGATCGGATCGACGCCCATAATCTTTGGCCCGGCAAACTCGCTCTTATTAATCCACGTTTCCATCAGAAATTGAAATTGGTTTCCGAGATCGGCGTTGATGAAATATCCAATGAGTCCACGCTCGATTCCGTCGTCGGGGCAAAGCGGATCCCATTCCTTGCCGTAGGGCAGGTTGCGCCGGATGATGCGGTGCGCCTGGGTAAAGTTTCCCGCCACGGTATCGTCGCGCGGATTGCCGCGCCGGATATGCGCCCCTTTCGGGCATGCAATACCGATGGGATCGGGATTGGCTTGTCCGCAGGCGTCGGCTTGGTACAGAAACATGTTCAGACGGTCTTCCAGGATCGGCGAATCGCTGTTGGGCGATAACGTCAACGGCACGCCATTGCTCCATCTCCCTAGCAGCTTGGCAGCGATTTGTTCCGAAGTCAGCTTGACGCGCGCGGCTTCCATCTTCAGGTAATCGAAAAACGCCGCGACGTCTTGCTTGAGAATCCGGAACGCGCCAAAGCTACCGTTCTTGCCCAGGCCGGTCTCCGCCAGGCGCCAGGAGTAGCCATATTCGTTGAAGCTGTTTGGATATCCGAGCATGAAATCGCCCCACGGAGAGCGTCCATTGACTCCCAGTTGGTTGGGATAGGGAAACGACGGCTTGGGGCCCCCAACCAAAGCCGGCTCCGAGATGCCGTCCCGGTAACCGAAGTGGACGCGGCCATTGGGCAACGCCCGTCCATCGTGACTATAGCTTTCGCTAAAACATCCTGCGAACCCTTTCCTGAGCGCCACGCTATGCAATTCCAGCGACTCCTGAGTAGTCGCAAACAAAGAAAAAATCGCATGAACGTTGCCCGGCGTTCCCATTCCGCCTGCCCAATTCTCAGGGGCGCTGGTTCCCACGTCGGTAATGATCTTGGCTTGGCCCACGGCGCCCGACACAAACACACTCGGAAACTTACCCAGCACCTCATCGGAGACGCCCAACGCCTTCAGCCCTTCATATGTAAAGCCCACGTTCAACGTATAGTCGGGCTTTACTCGCCATGTCGCGGCTGTGGTGATCCGTAGTCCGCCGGATGTCTCACTGACAAGAGAGCCGAGCAGCGCCCTGGCGGCCGTGGGTGAAGCCACAACAGTCACGAAGTGCCGTGAGTGAGTGAACGAGCCGTATCCCCGTATCACAAAACCCTGGATGTCGGCCAGGGGAAGAACGGGAGGCGGCGAAACCTCGGGAGGTGGCGTCTTGGTCGGCATATGGTATTACGGTTTTGCGCAGCCGTTTCCCCAGATATCGAGTACGGTGCATTGCGGATAGGCCGAATAAAGGCTGCTCTGCAGGTTGTTTTTCAGAATGTAAGCCTGGAACTCATCCTGGTACTTTTGCACCGGCAGCGGCGGCGCAGGGTCGATAAATGCGAACAGGTGATTGAAAACGTCGCCCAGCAGGTTGGTGAAAGCGGTTATGTAGGTCACAAAATCGCCGTCATATTCCGTCAGCACGAACAGAGTATTGGTGTTGGGCACCAGAAGGAAACGGGCGAAATGGACCGTTCCCACCTGAGTCAGCGCAGAGTTAATCTTCTTTTCGGTATCGGGCAAGGCCAGGTACGCTACCAGCGCGGGGAGGCTGCCGGGCTTCACTGTCATCATCGCGTTCAAAGGGTTTTGCATTTGATTGACTCCTCTAGAATTCCAGCCCCCCAGCCCGCGGGCTGGTAAGATCACGACACCTAATTGGAATTTCTCTTTTGGCTTCCCACAACCCGACAAGAATGTTGATTTTCTCTTCCTGAGCCCAGTGGCACCTTCAACCCCAGGAAAGGTCGTACCGCTGCCAATGCATTCATTTTGGTCCACCTTCTGGTCCTGCTTCCGGCGTGCCGTCCCGTTAACTAACGACGGAGAAATTACTACAGACTCTTGAGATACTCCAGCAGATCCTTGCGCTGGTCTTCGGTCAACGCTTTCTCGGTGTCGCCGTTTGGCAGCTTTCTGTCTCTCGCACCGTATTCATGCCCGGCGTTGCTGTTGCCTCGATGGCTGGTATCAAACGTGAATCCGTTGTACCCGTCACTCTTCAGGCCGACTTTAGATGGGTCGAACTCGCGCGATCCGACCTGGAATTTGTCGGGCCGATACTCGCCATTTTCCGGGTCGCCAGGGTGTTTCTTTGGCAGTAGTAAGTCGTAGAGCGTGGGAACAGAACCGTTATGCAGATATGGCGCCGTCGCCCAGATGCCGTTCAACGAACGCCCCTTGTAAGAAAGCAAAGATGCATATGGATCGGCGGTTGTGTCCGGATCGTAATCCCCGGTCTTCAGCGAAGGTTTGATCTCGTTGCCTAAATACGCCCTCACCAGGTCATTAAGCCACTGATAGCCGCGCTCTCCGGGAGTAGCGACTACGCTGAGAGTGGCCTTGGTCAACAGCGCCACGACCGGAGCCTTTTCGTCTATAAGAACGTCGCCGGGACCGGCAGTTACGTAGTCATTCCTCAGGATCCCGCTCAGGCCCTTGTAGCTGGCCGCATTACGAGCCATCTGTTGATCAGTACCGATGTCGGCGAGCTTGGTCATAGATGCGACGACACGGCGCATCGGGTCGTCACGTTTGATTCTGGTGTGGCAACTTTCACAGTAGGTTGTAAACAAGCGTTCCCCACGCACCTTTCGCGCCTGGTGGATGGGACCTAAGATATCTTCAGGCCATTGCGGAGACTCCAAACTCTTCAGCTGATTCTCGATGAGGCGCAAGTTGTGAACATCGATCGAAGACTTGAAGCTGATGTGAGTAGCGTGAAAACCCTGGCCACTAAGGAACGAGACCACGGACGTCCCTGGTTCTTCTGCCCAATCCAGAGTTCCAAAAACCCCGATCACCTCCCCAGCATTGCGCCCTATCGGTCCCAGTTCCGCATTCGCTCCCACCCCGTTCCATTGCACGTAGTCGTGCTGCGGAATGTCCCACAAGAAGGGGTAACTCACCGGAGCATCCGGACGATTGAAAATCCGATCCTTGATCTTGAGCAGAACCTTGAGAGGCAGATGCTGCGAGAGTCGCAGCACCAGATGGTCGCGCTGTTTGTCGCTCAAGACACCACCGCCCTGCTTTTGCTGCTGCACGATGGAGTCCACATCGGACTGCGTGAGCGTGCCGTCTTTCACTAAATCCGCCACCGCGAGATCGAGCTGCTCCTTGAGTTCGTTCTGGGTGACGATGTGCTCCAGCACGCGGTTGTAAATGCGTCCGAACGCGTCCAATCGCGAGTAGCCGTAGCGAGTCTCGCTATGATTGATCACGTTGTACATGGAAAGGCGCTGGGCGTACTTCTGCAAGTCATTGATCACGTCCTTCTCTGAAGCATAGTGGCCGCGATCCAGGACTCTCTTGACGAACCCGGCGCGAGCGCCGCCTGTGTCGGTCCTCGCAGCCCATACAGCAGTGGCAAGATTCTGTAAGAAGGAATCCATGTCGCTCCCCGCCGGACCACCGTCGATGCGAATACCGGTGCCCTTGTAGTTGAGCTGAGCGGTGTGACACGCGGCACAGGTAAAGCCGAGGTAATCGACGCCCTTGTACCTGTCTTTTACGAACCCGACTGGCAATCCGTCAGGATTGCTCAAGGTGGGCTTCTGGGGCAGATAACGGTAGAAATTCAAGTTGTCGTTGGAGCGGAAAAGCTCGGAAGTGCCGGGTTTCTCCAGGGCCATGAAGAAATCGTAGGGCAGCAGGTCGGAGCCCTGCGTGGTGTTGTAGAACCACATGCTTTCCGCGGGTGTCCATCCCTGCGCTAAATACTTTATGCTCGAAAATTGATCGCTGAATTGGTCATGCTCGACCGTGGCGGCTCCACGCTGAAACACCCAGCCCTCACCCTTAAGGCGATCAAACCAGGAGTTAGAACCTACGTCCCAGAACCGATAGATCTTGGAGACACTGGCGACGACAATCACCGTCACAATCAAAAGGAAACATAGAGCAATCACGTGCCTGCGCCAGTTTCTCTTAAACGAATCAAAGAAAATACGAGCCACTGAAATCGCGAGCCTAAAGGTTCGTATGATCCAACTTAGAAAGCGACTCATGCTTACTCCCAACGCCGTTGGCTACGGCCACACCCGGAATCTGCGGTGACCTCCTGATTCTGTCTTTGCAGATGTTGCCTCCATTGCGCCTATTGCAAAATCAGCCCGCCCGCTGCGGAGTGCCATGGGGGATGCCGGGCGTGCATGTTTTCGGAAAGCCTTGTGGTCGAGAACCTGTCTGCGTTTACGGCGGGTTCGCTCCTGACGCGAGTGCTTGATTGCTCGGATGACAGTCCCAGAGGTTTCTGGGATGGTCTTGGAGCATAGTGTTCCATTGACGGTTGCGGACACTTCCGCCCGAGCGCTCCAAGTTCGCGCCAAAACCAACAATAGATTCCTGGGAAAGTCGGCGAGAAGAAGCCCCCGAAAGCGAAACTCTACGCGAGTTTCACTTTTCTGTTCGCCGATTGGCGTCCAAAATAGTCCCAGAATTCCAGAATGTCAATAGCGAATGTTGAAAGCGAACCCTGAACGCTCGGAACGAGCAAGCGGCCGAGCATTCTCCGTCGGACGGAAACCTCTGCCTCACTCTCATCACCGCTAATCGGCCCCTCTCGGTGGCTTTCCTAGCCACTACTCGGAGTGCCGCCGTGGTGTCAGAAGTGCAGAGACTAGAGCTATCCAGAAACGGCTTCGAGGAAGTTGGGCGGGTTAATAATGGGAAGTCGGCCTGTTGAAAGTTGGGCGCTTGCCGAGAATCGCCAGTCATTCGCCTTTTAATAAACACAGCCCGCAGAAAGATTTTTCGCTTTGGACTGCGTGGCAAGCACGCAGTCACACGCCAACCAGGCCGATTCATTAGCTCCGAAGTGACCACTTTCGGCCACAGAATCGCCAAGGATTCGCCTTCGAAATCCTTTGGAACCCCCACAGGTTAGCGAGGACTCCGCGGCTAGCAAGCAGTCGCAGAGAATTCTTAAACCTCTTGATTCCGCGCAACTCACGCAAACGTCGGTTCTTACAGGTTTCAGACCTGTACTAAGGGTTCGCGAATCCTTTCCGCTTCGCCACCGAACAAGAAGCGAAGTTAGTGAAGGCCAAAATCGACGGGGATGCGCAGTAGTTCCTGCGGAGCAGACAATATTAAGATAAAAATGAGGACTGCCCAATCATGCGTATTATGGCTGCGTTCGCACTTACCCTTGCTTGGCTTCTGCTTCTCGCCAGGCCTGCCGTGGCGGCAATCAACGCCTTTAACTTAGGCGCAAGGTACGACTCGACTCAAAACAATATCATCTTTCGGGTCTATTCTTCGAGGGCGACGCGAATCGACGTTTACCTCTATGCATCTCCCATGGGTTCACCCGAGGTGCTTAGCTTTCCGCTCAGTGCCGACAACAGTACCAATATCTTTTCCGTTTCTATACCGGTGGCGACGCTGCAGGCAGCCGGCATCAACGGGCCGGTGTATTACGGTTATCGCGCCTGGGGACCGAACTGGCCTTTCTCCAGCAGTTGGACCACGGGTGGTTCCAGCGCTGGCTTCATCTCGGACGTGGACGCCCAAGGCAACCGCTTCAACCCCAACAAGCTGCTGATCGATCCCTATGCGCACGAAATCAGCCGAGACCCGGTCAACGCTACTTGGACTGACGGCACGGTCTATGCCTCTGGTGCCAGCAACCGCAACCGCGACACTGGCACCATGGCGCCTAAGAGCATCTTGTGGACGCCAGTTAGTCAGAGCGTAGGCACAAAGCCCATGCGCGCGCAGAAAGACGACATTATCTATGAAGTGAACGTGCGTGGGCTGACAAAGAACGACAGTAGCGTCCCGGCGGCCATGCAGGGTACGTACGCTGGCGCCGCGTTGAAGGTGCCGTATCTTGCGAGCCTCGGAGTAACGGCGGTGGAATTTCTGCCGGTGCAGGAAACACAGAATGACCAAAACGACAACACACCGAACTCGACGGCGGGGCAGAACTACTGGGGTTACTCAACGCTGAGCTATTTCGCACCCGATCGCCGGTACGCTTCGAATCAGGCTGCGGGCGGTCCGACCAGCGAGTTCCAGGCCATGGTGAAGGCATTCCACGACCAGGGCATCAAGGTTTACATCGACGTGGTTTATAACCATACGGCCGAAGGCGGGGCGTGGAACGCGAACGACCCCACAACTTACTCCATCTACTCCTGGCGTGGGCTCGACAACCCAACGTACTACGAACTGACGTCGGACATGCAGTATTCCTACGACAACACGGGCACTGGCGGGAACTACAACACCTATAACACGGTCGCGCAAAACCTCATCGTCGATTCGCTCTCCTACTGGCGCGACACCATGGGTGTGGATGGTTTCCGTTTCGATCTCGCCTCCGTGCTGGGCAATAGCTGCAGCGTGGGCTGCTTCAACTTCAGCAGTACTGATAGCAACACAGCGATCAACCGCATCCTGCGGGAGTTGCCACCGCGTCCAGCCACCGGCGGCAGCGGAGTTGATCTGTACGCCGAGCCCTGGGCGATTGGTGGCAATTCCTACCAGGTGGGCGGCTTTCCGGCAGGCTGGTCGGAGTGGAACGACCACTATCGCGACACGCTGCGGCAGGCACAGAATGATCTGGACGTCGCAACCATTACCACCGGCCAATTGGCGACGCGCTTCGCCGGCTCGTCCGATCTGTTCGGTAGCCGAAATCCATGGAACTCAACCAATCTCGTAGTCGTACACGATGGCTTCACGCTCGACGACCTGTACAGCTGCATCGGCCCCAATAACAATCAGGTGTGGCCCTACGGACCCTCGGACGGGGGCAATTCAACGAATTACAGCTGGGACCAGAACGGTGCCGCCACCGCTCAGCGCGCCGCCGCACGCGTCGGCTTCGCCTTACTGATGCTGAGTGCCGGCACGCCGTTGATGACGGGCGGAGACGAATACCTGCGCAGTCTCCGCTGCAACAACAATCCCTACAACGATGACTCGATCGCCAATTGGCTCAACTACAGCTGGACCGGCGACCAAAGCAACTTTAACGCTTTTGTGCAGGGTATGATCGCCTTCCGCAAAGCTCACGCTGCGCTGCGCCCACTCAACTTCTACTCAAGCCCGCAGTTGGCTTGGTGGACGCCGGCCGGCACAACACCGGACGCGACCTACTTCAACAATGGCATGAATCACGCCATCGCGTATCAGTTGAGTGGCAGTTCACTAGGCGACAGTTATTCGTCCGTCTACGTCGCCTACAACGCCTGGAGCGGCAACGTGAATTTTATTTTGCCGTCCCCCAGCGCGAGCACGAACTGGTACCGCGTCACTGATACCTGCAGCTGGGCCGAAGGCCCGAACCAAGTACGCGCTCCCGGTGCAGAGGACTCGATTGCTGGACAAGGCTATAACCTATGCGGTCGAGGGCTGCTGTTGTTGATCGCAAAGTGACGAGACAACAGACAGAGATCGGAGTAGCGATTGAACGGGGTTATAGATTAGATGTCACATCAGCCGACGGTGTTCGTTTGCTTGTTGACCCCAAATTCCTCCCAGCCGACCTCTGGGGCAGAATAATTTACGGTAGCGTAATCGGGAATGAACGGAGCACCCACCCCACCGTATTCAGCCGAAACCAAGAGCGGGGCTCCAATAGTCTCCGTTTGGGCGCCATGTTCTTGCGGTGCACATAGCACCGCACTGTCAATTCGCTCTACACAGCTTTCTAGTAGGGAAAGAAGTCCGGCACGGTCCGCCGGGGCAAACTCTTTGAACAGCGTGCGACGGCCGGTTGTAACGTCCACACGCTCGAGCCGGCAGGGCAGTTCGGCGCGACGATAAACCAGCACCGAATGTTCGTCTGCGCTCCACAGGGGGAGGATGTCGGCCGGCATGAGTCCGGGCACGGGCCGCAGATCTCCACCGGCTATCGGATATATGAAGTAATTTCCATCCGGCCCGCGCGCCAAAATGAGCTTCCCGTCGGCGGAGAGCAAGCCATCGCTGGTGCCTTCCGGAGTCACGGGCTGTGGCGTTCCGCCAAGTTCCTGCACGTAGCGCGTGCCCTTGCCGGCTTCATTGCCGGAGATCAGCACTCTCTTGCCGTCGTGAAACCATTGAGCGGTGGCGTAGTGTTCCAGATTGCCCCGTTCGAGTTGTCGCGTCTCGCCAGCGCCCGTCGGGTAGACGAGGAGCCTCGGCGGTGCCGATTGCATCAGAGCAAGCACCCACTTGCCGTCGGCCGACAGGTCTGCGGGCCAGCCTTCACCGAGGCGCAACACCGCGGAACCATCGGTCTTTCTCAGGCAGACGGCATAGTTGGTCCCCAGCGCCGTCTCCGCGGCCAAGAGCGTCTGGCCGCCCTGCGACACCCCCGCGCATGCGAGGTATTGAGCCAGGAAAGGTCGCGATCTTTGTCCGCGTTTGATCCATTCCCGGGAGTGGTAGCCTTGTTCTTGTGGCAAAGGAATCAGACAACAAGGTGCTCACGATTGAAGGGCGCGAGGTCCAAGTCACGAACCCTGCGAAGCTTTATTTTTCCGCCCAGGCGAAAGTTACCAAGCTCGAACTTGTTCAATACTATCTCTCTGTCGCGCCGGGTGCGCTTGCTGGAATTCGCGATCGGCCAATTGTTCTCAAGCGTTTCGTCAACGGCGCCGAGGCGGAGGCATTTTATCAGAAGCGCGCGCCAGAGAATCGCCCAGCCTGGTTGCGTACCGTCACTTTGTCGTTCCCTTCCGGCCGAACCGCCGAAGAAATTGTAGTCGCCGATGCGGCCGGACTTGCCTGGATCGTGAACCTTGGCTGCATCGAACTGCACCCGCATCCGGTGCGATCAAGCGATCTGGATCATCCGGATGAGCTGCGCATCGATCTGGATCCGATCCCCGGCGTTAGTTGGGATGATGTTCGCCACGTCGCACTTGAAGTGCAGAGCTTTCTCGATGAAGTCGGCCTACGCGGCTGGCCGAAAACCAGCGGTTCGCGGGGCATGCACGTGAATGCGCGTATCGAACCGCGTTGGACGTTTACGCAAGTTCGCCGTGCGGCGGTTGCGTTATCGCGGGCGATCGAGCGCCGCGCTCCAACGCTGGCCAGTTCGAAATGGTGGAAGGAAGAGCGCCACGGCGTTTTTCTCGACTACAACCAGAACGCGAAAGATCGCACGACATGCTCTGCCTATTCAGTGCGTCCGCTCCCAGATGCTCGCGTTTCGACTCCTCTTTCTTGGGAAGAAGTGCCCGATTGCGATCCGGCGGACTTTACTATTTTCACAGTTCCGGAGCGCTTCGCGAAAATCGGCGATCCACATTCGAAGATGGATGCATCTCCTGGCTCGCTAGAAAAATTACTCGAGCTCGCGGACAAAGACGAAGCGGCCGGTATGGCCGATGCGCCCTGGCCCCCACACTTCCGCAAGATGGAAGGCGAGGCTGCGCGCGTGATGCCTTCCCGCGCAAAATCTGCCGCGAATAAGACAGCAATCAAGAAGCCGCGCGTGAAGATGCCATTGATTACGGTCGCGAACTCACCTGATAAAGCGGCCGCTCTGGCGGGTCTCGAGCGCTGGAAGGCCAAACATGCGAATATCGCAGGTCTTCTCGCCGTGGACGATGTGCTGGTCGACTCAATGCGCGGGAGATCATCCACATGGACACGCATCCGTATCAACTTGCGTCATATCCCCGAAGAACAGCGGCCACTGCAGGAAACTCCAGATCCAGACGATGATCCCACACGTGAGTGGCGCGAGCGGTGGAAAAAGAAAAAGGCAGACGAGTAAAACTCACCTTCCCTGCGGAAAAATCGCAGCCAACTCCTGCGGGGGAACGACTTCAAGCTGTGCATAGGTACAATCGCTGGGATCTTTGTCCGTGCGCCATCTGCGGAATTGGGCCGTGTGCCGGAAGCGATCGCCCTGCATGTGATCGTAAGCAACTTCTACAATCAGTTCAGGCCGCAATGGTTCCCACGACAAATCTTTGCCCTGGCTCCAGCGACTCTGCCCGCCGGGCTTTCGCTTGACACCTTCGTCATTCTCGGTCGCGTGCTCAGCCCAAGCCTTCCACGGATGGTTCAGCAACGCCTCTTTTCGATAAGGCTTCAGAAACTCCACCAACTCTTTTCGTTTTGCCGTGGTGAAACTCGCACAGACTCCAACGTGTTGCAAACCGCCGGCATCGTCCAACAAACCGAGCAATAGCGAACCGACCATTGTGCGCTCGCCCGTTTTATGCCAGCGGAATCCAGCCACCACGCAATCGCAGTCGCGTTCGTGTTTCACTTTCAGCATCACGCGCTTGTTCGACTCGTAAGCTCCTGCAGGATCTTTGGCCATCACACCATCCAAGCCTGCGCCCTCAAAGCGGCGAAACCAATCGGCGGCAATACTACGATCACGAGTTGCAGGTGTTAGATGAATCGGCGGTGAAGCTGGAGCGAGAAGCGACTCCAGTTCGCGTCTCCGCTGTTGAAACGCCTCGCCTCGCAGATCGCGATCTCCCAGGCAAAGCAGGTCGAAGAATACAAATGACGCGGGAATCTGCCCGGACAAAAGATTTACGCGTGACGCAGCGGGATGCAAACGTAATTGCAGCGCATCAAAATCGAGTCCATCATTTTTGACAATGACCATTTCTCCATCGAGCACGCAACGTGCGGGCAGCGCTGCGTGCAGTGGTTCCAGCAACTCAGGAAAGTAACGATTGAGTGGTTTTCCGTCGCGGCTCTGGATAAAAAGTTCATCTCCATCGCGAAACACCAGGGCGCGAAAACCGTCCCACTTCGGCTCGAAAATCCAATCGCCCTCTGCGGGCAATTCACTCACCCGTTTCGCGAGCATCGGCAAGATCGGCGGATTTACTGGAAGATCCACACCCCATGGTATAACGTGGCTTGCTCGAAGCAAGGTTTCGCGAAGCTTCTAAAGGCGAACCACCTCCGCGCTCTCCTCTCCTGTTCCGTTTTTGTAACAAGAGCTCGTTCGAGGGTGGCGAAAATGCCAGATACAGTCGTCGTACATTTTGGCCATCCGAAGCTCACATGAAAGGTTTCATTGCTTGTCCCATCCCCGCTTCATCACCTGCCCGCCATCGCAGCTGAATTCTGCCATCAGGCAGTGTGTTCGCTTTTCGTAACAGAAACCACGTTGCCGTTGAAAAGACTTACTGACGCATTAGACTGCGCGCACTTTTTAGCCGCGCCAGCACCCCGCTAGACGTTTCCCCTCGCCGGTGCGATCTGGCCCTTGTAGCCGATATTCCCGCGGTTCGGAGGCTTTTGTGCTAGGCCGCGCTCGGTTCCAGAATCCCTGAAACGTTCGCACAATTTTTGGCACTATCCCCAAGGCGGTCCAAATGACTCCGAATCTCAGCAAGTACGTGAACAAAACTATCCTGGTTTCCATCCCCGTTCTCTCCGAGGACACTAAGTGCAAACCTTATACGCTGATCGGAATTGAATTGATCGGACTTTGGCTGCAGAGCCCCGATCTGGCTGGCGGCTTTCTTGATCATCGTTACAAGTCGCAGCAGGCGACGACTTGGGCATTCTTTATTCCCTTCTCTCAAATCGCCTGCGTCGTAGTTCCCTCGGCTGGTGCGGCACCGTCCGGGCCCGGAGCCACCGTCGCTGGCCAGAGTCAGGCGGGAGTGCAGCCTGCCGCGCCTCCGGTATCGGCTCCCTCGCCGGACAGCGGTTCTTCGTCTCAGACCGCCCCTAAGACCGCTTCCACCACACGGAAGAAGCAGAAAGAGTAATCAGAAGACTAGCGCGGCAATCACGCAGCGCGGGATCGCACGGGTGAGTATGGATGAAAATGTAAAACCGGCGAGCGCCGAGAACGAAGGTTCTTCGACACCTTCGCAATTCGCCGCGCCCCAGATCAACCTGCCCAAAGGCGGAGGTGCGATTCGCGGCATCGGCGAGAAATTTTCCGCCAATGCGGTTACGGGTACCGGTTCACTCACCATCCCCATTGCGGCAAGTGCTGCGCGCTCCGGCTTCACGCCGCAGCTGTCATTGCAATACGATTCCGGCTCTGGAAACGGTCCGTTTGGAATGGGTTGGTCCCTCTCGGCACCTTCAATTACCCGCAAGACCGACAAAGGACTACCGCAATATCGCGATCGCGTCGGCCCCCCTGAGTATCGCGATTTCAGTGAGCCGGACGTCTTCATTCTCTCCGGAGCCGAAGACCTGGTTCCAGTTCTGCGCCGCGAACGGGATGGAGTCTGGGTGAACGAAGAGTTCGAGCGCGATGGATACTGCGTCAAACTGTACCGTCCTCGGATCGAGGGCATGTTTGCGCGTATCGAGAAATGGACCCGCATCGAGGATGGCGAGATCCATTGGCGATCGTTTTCGAAAGATGATGTTCTGACCGTATATGGAGCGACCCACGAGTCACGCATCTGCGACCCGGCCAACGAGCGCCATGTTTTCAGCTGGCTGATTTCTTCGAGCTTCGATGGCAAAGGAAACGCCATCGTCTACGAATACGTCTCCGAAAACGATGCCAAAGTCGATTTGACCCTCACCAATGAGCGCAACCGCGACCGAACCGCCAACCGGTACTTGAAACGTATTCTGTACGGTAATCGAGAACCACATCTGCGCTCGAACTCTGTAATGGAAGACGCAGGTTGGATGTTCGAAATCGTCCTGGATTACGGCGAAGAAGATTATCGCTCGCACCCAGTCGATGCCGAAGGCAAGGTCTTTGTCGAAGTTACAAACGACTCGCCTGTTCGCCCATGGCCTGTACGCAGGGACCCGTTCTCGAAGTACCGTTCTGGATTCGAGGTTCGAACCTACCGCCTGTGCCAGCGTTTGCTTTTGTTTCACCACTTTCCGGAAGAACTGGGTACGCCGCGGTACCTGGTGCGCTCCACTGAACTGGAATATGAGCAGAAAGCGATTGGGTCATTTCTGACCCGCGCAGTGCAGTCAGGTTACACCCGAGAATCCGAGCGTCGATATCTACAGAAGAGCATGCCAACTCTTGACTTGAGCTATTCGGCCAGCCCCATCGAAGACAAGTCGTTCGATCGCTATGCGGATCTCAAGGATGCCGAGGCGCAAAACCTTCCCGAAGGCATCGACGGAACGAATTATCGCTGGCTTGATTTGGACGGTGTGGGCATCTCCGGCGTGCTCTCCGAACAAGATAAAGGCTGGTATTACAAGAAAAATTTAGGACATGGACGATTCGGCGCGACCGAACTGGTGGCGCGAAAACCTTCAACTGGCGCGTTAACGGAAGGCAAACAGCAACTTCTCGATGTCGCGGGTGACGGCAACCTTGATCTGGTGGATTTCGAATTTGGTCAAGCGGGATTCTATGAGCGCACCACGAATGGCGCGGGATGGCAGCCATTCCGCACCTTCCGCTCCCTGCCGGTCATCAACTGGGAAGACCCCAATCTCAAATTTGTCGACATTACTGGCGATGGCGTAGCCGACGTCCTGATCACGGAGGATATCGCCTTCCGATGGCATGCCTCGTACCTGCGCGAGGGCTTCGGAGAGGAGCATCGCATCCCTGCCGCTCAACATGAGGAGCAAGGCCCGAGCGTAGTGTTTGATGACGGCACGCAATCGATCTATCTGGCCGACATGTCGGGTGACGGTTTGTCCGACATCGTTCGCATCCGGAACGGAGAAGTCTGCTATTGGCCGAATCTCGGTTACGGACGCTTCGGTCGCAAGATCACCATGGACAATTCTCCATGGTTTGATCTGCCCGACACGTTCGATCAGAAGCGAATTCGACTGGCGGACACTGATGGTTCCGGCACCACCGACATCCTTTATATAGGTGTGCACGGAATCGATGTCTATCTAAACGAATCCGGCAATGGCTGGACCGCGCGCCGCACGCTGCATGGCATTCCCGCCGCCGATCTCACCACGATTTCAGTGACAGACTTTCTGGGGCGAGGCACCGCCTGCGTAGTGTGGTCGTCGCCGCTGCCTGCCGACTCCCAGCGCCCACTACGCTATCTCGATTTAATGCGCGGCCAGAAGCCGCATCTCCTGACCCGTATTTGCAACAATCTGGGCGCCGAGATCTCTGTCGAGTACGCCTCTTCGACCGAGTTCTATTTGGCCGACGAAGCCGCCGGGCATGCTTGGATTACCCGCCTGCCGTTTCCCGTCCACGTGGTGAAGCGAGTTGTAACTCACGATGCCATCAGCCGCAACCGATTCATCTCCCGAAAAACCTATCACCACGGCTACTATGATGGCGTCGAGCGCGAATTTCGCGGCTTTGGCCGGGTCGAACAACTCGATACGGAAGAGTTTAGCTCCCTAGCCCAGAACGGCAGTCTTCCCGTCGCGAGCAACGAGCAGGCTTCTTTCAACGTTCCCCCCGCGCTGACAAAAACCTGGTATCACACCGGCGTATTTATCGGGAACGGCCGGGTCTCGCGCCATCTGGCGCACGAATATTATCGCGAGCCGCACGAAAGTTCCGAGATGCTGCTCGACGACACGATCCTGCCCACTGATCTCACACCCGAAGAAGCTCGCGAAGCCTGTCGTTCGCTGAAGGGCTCGATGCTGCGGCAAGAGACGTATGCGCTCGATGGCACAGTGTTTTCGCCGCGGCCTTACGTAGCTTCCGAAAGCAATTTCAGCATACGTCCATTGCAGCCGCGAGAATGGAATCGGCACGCCGTGTTCTTCACGCATCCGCGCGAAAGCCTCACCTTCAACTACGAGCGGCAACTTTACCCAGTCGATGGCGTTGAGTGTGCCGATCCGCGCGTCGCCCACGCCATGACTCTTGACGTGGATGAGTACGGCAACGTGCTCAAGGCGGCGAACATCGGCTACGGTCGGCGCTTCCCAGATATCTCCGGCCTGCCGCGTGATGAGGATCGGCGCCAGCAGGAGCAAATCCTGCTCACCTGCACCGAGAATGACTATACGAATGCGGTTTGCGAACGCAATGCCTACCGCACTCCCCAGGCATCGGAAACGCGTTTGTATGAACTGTATAACCTTCGGCCGGAGGTGCAGCGTTTCGGCGTTACGAATCTTTTTCGCTTCGAGGAAATGCAGAGGAAACTTGCCGAAGCCAGCGATGGCCGCCACGATCTTCCTTACGAAGAAATGCACGCCGCAGGAGCGTTCGATGGAGCGCCGTGCCGCCGCCTTTTTCAACGCTCGCGCACGCTCTATCGCAGCGACGATTTAGAGCGCCTGCTTCCACTGGGACATTTGGAGTCACTGGCGCTGCCGGGTCAGGTGTACCAACTCGCCTTGACGCCCGGTGTCATCCGCGACACTTACCGCCGAGAACTGCCACATCTGCCGCCTGAAAATCTTTTCCTGGACCCCAAGCCGGTGCTGAAAGAGGGGGGCTATCACGATCTTGATGGCGATGGTCACTGGTGGATCCCCTCGGGGCGGTTATTTTACTCGTCCCATGCGGACGACACCGCAGCCTCCGAACTCGCGTATGCCCGCCGGCATTTCTTCACGCCTCGCCGTTACCGCGATCCCTTCGGAAACACAACGTTGGTTACATTCGACGCGCATGATTTGACGTTGATCAAAACACAAGATGCGGTCGGTAATACAGTGACATCCAGCACTGACTATCGCGTTCTCGCTCCAAAGCTGGTTACCGACGCCAACCGCAACCGGGCGGCGGCGGCGTTTGATGCGCTCGGGATGCTCGCTGGCACGGCCATCATGGGCAAAGAGGGCGACGGCCAGGGCGATTCGCTCGACCGCTTCGTTGCCAATCTCAGCGAGCGCACGATTCTCGAGCACATCCGCCATCCGCTGCGCGATCCGGAAGAAATCCTGCAAGCTGCGACCACTCGATTTGTCTGCGACCTTTTCGCATTCGCACGCACGCGGCGCGATGCCCAACCGCATCCCGCCGTCACTTATGCGTTGGCTCGAGAGAATCACCTGTCTGATCTTGAACCCAGCCGCCACACGAAGATTCAGCATTCGTTCGCGTACTCGGACGGCTTTGGCCGGGTCGCTCAAAAAAAAGGACAAGCTGCGCCCGGGCCACTCGAACCTTCCGGACCCCAGGTCGACCCGCGCTGGCTCGGAACCGGCTGGACCATTTTCAACAACAAAGGAAAGCCCGTACGCCAGTACGAACCCTTCTTCAGCGCCACGCACCAGTTCGAATTCGCCAACATAGTCGGCGTCAGTTCGACTTTGTTCTACGACCCCGTGGGCCGCGTCATCGCCACTCTCCATCCCGAACATACCTACGAAAAAGTGGTTTTTGACCCCTGGCGGCAAATGACATGGGATGTTAACGATACTGTACTCGAACGCGATCCCGTCGATGATCGCGACGTTGGCGGATTCTTTCGCCGCCTTCCGCAGGACGATTTCCGGCCCACTTGGTACGAGCAACGTCGTAATGGCGAGTTAGGACCGAAGGCAAAAGAAGCTGCCGAGCAGACTGTCCTGCACGCCAATACTCCGAAGACCGCCTATTTCGATAGCCTCGGACGCACATTCCTCACCGTCGATCTCAACCGCTCGAAGCGAGACGGAACGATAACCGAAGAGCGCATCGTCACCCGACTCGAACTCGACATCGAAGGGCAACAACTCGCAGTAACCGACGCACTTGGCCGTCGGATCATGACCTATGCCTACGATCTGGTGTCGAACCGTATTCACCAGTCCAGCGCCGATGCTGGACAGCGGTGGAGCCTGGTGGAGATCGCCAAGAAGCCGCTGCGCACCTGGGACAGCCGCGGTTACCGATTCCGTTACGAATACGACGCGCTGCGCCGCCAAACTGCGCTGTTCGTAAGAGACGAAAATACCGCCGAAAAACTGGCGGAGAAGATCGTTTATGGCGAGGGGCAATATAACGATCTTGCGCGAAACTTGCGCGGGAAGCTCTTCCAGCATCTGGATGCGGCGGGCATCGCGGCCAACAATTGGTTTGATTTCAAAGGCAACCTGCTCAGTGGCTCACGGCAATTATTGCGCGACTATCACGACGAGGTTGACTGGAGCAGTTCGCCGGAACTGGAAGATACGACATTCACGACCAGTACCAGTTACGACGCGCTGAATCGCATCGTCACATTCACCACGCCCGATTCGAGCGTGGCCCGGCTGGAATACAACGAGGCAAGCCTTCTCGACAATGTAAAGGTCAACCTGCGCGGAGCGGAACGCGTCACGCCCTTCGCTACGAACATCACGTACAACCCCAAAGCCCAGCGCGAGTCGATTGCATTCGGCAACGGAGCCCGCACGCATTACACCTACGACCCGCTTACTTTCCGCTTGATCCATCTGCGCACGACGCGCGCGCACGATCATGCGCACCTGCAGGATTTGAAATATACCTACGACCCCATCGGCAACATCACTTCTATCGCCGACCATGCCCAGCAAACCGTGTACTTCGATAATCAGGTCGTTTCGCCGAGCAACGACTATCGCTACGACGCGATCTATCGGCTGTTCGAAGCGCACGGACGCGAGCACATCGGCCTTCTTGCTCGTCCGGAGGTGGACTGGAACGACGAGCCGCGAATGAACCAGCCGCAGCCCGGCGATGGTCAGGCGATGCGGCGTTACCAGGAGGACTACCAGTACGACCTCGTAGGAAACATCCTCTCGGTCATTCACCATGCGGCGGATGGCGGCTGGAGGCGGTATTACGACTACTCCGAGTTCAATAATCGTCTGGAACGGACCCGCGTTGGAGAGCTTAAAGAACACTACGCCTACGACGCGAACGGCAACATGGTCCGCATGCCGCACCTGCCGTTGATGGACTGGGATTTCAAGAATCAACTGCACGTCACGCGCCAGCAAGTCGTGAATCACGGGGACGGGCAGAGAACGTTTTACGTCTACGATTCCGCCGGGCAGCGCGTCCGCAAGATTACCGAACGCCCCGACGGATCAAGAGCGCATGAACGCATTTATTTAGGCGCCTTTGAGATCTATCGCGAATACCACCGTAACAAGATTTCTCTGGAACGAGAAACTCTGCACGTGATGGATGACAAGCGCCGCATCGCGCTGGTCGAGACGAAGACGATTGACATCGAGGCGCAACCCAACCACCTGCCTCACGTGCTGATTCGTTACCAGTTCACCAATCATCTGGAATCGTCGTCCCTGGAATTGGACGAAGAGGCTGCGATCATCTCGTATGAAGAGTACTACCCCTACGGCAGCACGTCGTACGAAGCGGTGCGGCGAGAGGTAGAGATCAGTCCGAAGCGCTACCGCTTTACCGGACAAGAACGCGATGAGGAAACGTCGCTTTACTACAACGGAGCTCGCTACTACGCATCCTGGTTGGGACGGTGGACAGCGTGTGATCCGCAAGGGCTGAAAGACGGACCCAATCTGTTTGCCTACTGTAGCGACAATCCGGTCGGGTTGCGTGATCCCAATGGAACTGATGGGGAGCAGATATCCACGACCCCGGCCGAAGATGAAGCGCAGGCCTGCCTTGTCGATCCAAGCACGCCTGTGCCGACTGCTGCGGAGGAAGCGGCACAGCAGAGTATTCCCTCGGAGCACCCGAACGCTTCTCCAGCACCGGCACCGACACCAACGCCTGCGCCTACGCCAGTCACAAATAATGCGGCCCCAACCGGACACTCGATCGCTCCGCCGCCGCCGGTTAGCCCGCCCGACATGACCCTTTATGTCCCTCATGGCGTAGTTTGGAACCAATACTCATCAGCCGTCAACGAGGCACTCAACCCCGATAACCCAGCTTGGGCGCGGGTCACCCTTGGGACGCTAGCGGTTCTAGCTGCGCCCTTGGCCGGCGCTGAGGAGCTCGTCGGCCGGTCGCTTGCAAATGTGCCGTGGGCTGTAGAAAACGCGGGCGTTGGCATCGGCGAGCACCTTGGAAGGGCTTCGCAATGGGCAGATCAGGGAGAATATGGCGAAGCCACCGTAGACGCTTTGGGGGCAGTTGTCGATACCTCGAAGGGCATGATCGCCGGTCTTTCAGTGGGCGCGCCCATCGCGGGTTCGCTGGAGTCATCAGCGGCACGCACCACTGTAAACACTGCCACAGACACCTTGAGCACGGCGGCTGAAGAAGAAACTGTGTCGGTCTATCATGGGTCAATTAAGAATGGGCCCGAGATTCTTGAGGGTGGGCTAAAGGCGAGTAAGGCCCCGACCTCGGTCTCGCGCGATTTCGCGGCCGCTCAGGATGCTCTGGTCAACCATCCGGACGCTATTCCAGGGGAGGGGATGATTATCGAATCCCGCATACCGGCATCCGAGTTCAACTCGCAGTTGGCTCCCCTCGAGCGGTCGTATACCGGCTTCTATCCCAACGTGATTCGATCAACGGAGATTCAACTGAGAACCGCTGAGCACATTGATCTGTTTAACCAATACATCTGTAGATAGGACCAGAGCAACATGGGCCAATTATCGAACTGCTTGGACCACCTTTTCGAGTTTCTGACGAATAGGCAACTCTTTCCACCGTCACGAGACGTTCGTATCGTCGAGGTCGGAAGGGCCACCGAGGTGGATCGACGAGGTCGCCTCCAGTTATCCGCCGCCGCGCTGAAGGAACCTGCGGCATACGAGGCTCGCTTCGATGAGATTGTAAAGTCTGGTTTGCCCTGGATCAACATCAGCTGTTACGGGGTTCATAAAGGTCTTCTTATCGTTGCCGTCGAAATTCCCGGCTCAGGCGCCGGGATCCGTTCATCGAAACCCTTAAGTGTGAACTATTCCGGGCCTACTGACTCCGTTATCAAGCATGGTTGGGACGTAAGTTCAATTGCAACTATCGAATGACCGGAGAGAGTTGTGACTACTAGCTTAATTGTAACCCGCATCGTTCCACCGCCACCGGCTGCATCTGCTGGGTCTACACGACCGGGCATCACGGATTATCTGGCCAACAATATTGGCTCGAAGATCTTGGCTTAAGACTTTGAAGTACGGGACTCAAGAGAGTTAGAGCGAGCAAAGCAGCCGCTGTTCGCGGATAAGTTATTCGCAGTGTGATCTAGGAGAAAGTTATGGCTACCAAGTTAATCGTAATCCGCTTAGTTCCACCCGCGCCGGTTTTTGCAAATCCTGCCCAGCCGGAACAGGGCGCCGTGCCGCCGTATTTTTCCGACTTTCTGGCGCAGAACGGCGGCCTGCAGATCGCGGCCTACGACTTGTCCTATGGAAATCCCACAACCGGCACGTTGGTAGGGACAGGGCCAGCGAAGTATGTGGCGCCAACCACGCTGCCGCAGACGAGCGCAGCTTTGTTGCAGCCCTTAGGCTCTGTCCCCACCCCAGCTGTCTATGCTGCCGGCACGGGCATCGTGCAACAACTGGACGAAACGCCGGCAGTGATTGGCTCGCCTGGCGGCGGGGCTCCCCCGGAAGAACTCGAATCGGCCTTCTATACCTTCGAGTCCGTCGCCACGGCGATCATCGAGTTCACTCCCCCCGCGGCCGCAACCTTCTTCGAAAATCTCAGGCTGGTCGCCACCTGGCAGACCGGCGGAGCGCAAGCGATTTCGATCACCCAGGATTACTACAACGTCCCGTTGGCGGACGGCCCAATCCCAGATGCAACTACTTTCGTCGCGAATCCCTCCGACACCACGCCTCCCGGCGTTCTGGTCGACTCTTGGTCCAACCTTTCGCCAAGTGTTTACCTGACTGTTCCTCCGCCGGCCACTCCCGGCGGCACTAATTTCACTCTTCCCTCCGATGGCAGCGCGCCGCAGTTCGACGATCTGCTGACAGCGGTTCAAGCGACTCTGGCCATTGATCCCGGCGGAGCTACGCCTGATTTAGGCAAGCTCACCTTCGCACAATGCCAGAACATCGCCTACGAAATCATATGGAGTCAGCAACCGCCTCTGCCCACGCCGCCGGAGCCCATCGAGGATATGTACACTGACCCACCGAACACTGGACAGATGATGACCGGCGGGAGCAGCCCCACTCCCAATCAGAATGAAGGGAACCGCCAGCAGTTTCAAGCAAACCTCGCCGGCTATTATGGTTTGCCCGACGCCAATGCAGACCGTCTGACGAACTTTGTTTTCTCTCTCGCAGCCGCCGTAGCTTGCGAGGAATTGAGTCTCGCCGCCACTAAAGTCTATTTAGAGTTTCCCACCAACCCTGGGGAGACGGGCAGTCCTGACGTGGAAGTGATTCTGCAAGGCGTGGGTGCGTTGACCTCGAACTTTGGCGTCCCTGCGGCATACTTCTACGCCCTTGGCGCGAACATGCCCACCTCGATGCTGGCGCCACAAAGATACACGCTGGCCCTTAGCGAGGGCCTGCCGCAAATGCTGGCAGAACTCACCGCAGCATTCAACGCCGGCACAATCACGGACGCGGAAGCCTTTGTCACTTCCGCCATGCCGGCGATTAACGCAGCGCAGGCCGCACGCCGCATGCAAGTCCTGAATGTTCCCTCGGGTTCGTCGGCGCCCACACTGTCGCTGGATGTCACAGTCCAGAATATCGTGACGGACTGGCTGAAGTTCGCCAGCACCGACGCTTCACCCAGCACCCAGACCTATCAGCCGATCGACGAACTGGGTTTTTGGACGACGGAACTGACCTCCCAGCCCGCAGCCTATCTCGAACTTGTGCTGTGCGCGTTGACGCAAGGCTACAAGATTCCCGCGCTCCCAAATCCGACCCTGGCCAGCGAGATCATTACACCAGCTAACTGGCTGGTGGGAACACCGGCAATAACGTCTGTGGGCGTTCTCGTTACCATCACCAACGCGCAGTGGAAGGCTTTCTTCACCGCACAACCGACCTGGCTCCCTCCATTCACTCAGCCGGGAAACCTCGCCGCGCAAATTTCCAACTTTCTCGCCTACCTGCAAAAGTTCTTCGCGGTCACCGATGCCAACGTAGCCAGCACAATTTTTCTGGTAACTCAGCTTGACGCCAAGCCGAGCGACGGATTTGGAGGCACGGTTCTGACGTTCGTGTCAACGACCGGTATTGTGACTGGGATGTCAGTCAGCGGGGCCATCAGCGGCATCACAACCATCGCCTCCGGCACCGAAGTTACTACGCCAGCACCAACGAGCAAACAGGTCACCATAAAACCGGGGTTGACCGGGGACGTTCCCGCCGGTACCACCATCACCTTTACCACTAATTACGCCACCACCGGATCGGCCAGTGGTTTGAATCTTCTGCAGGGGCCCTCCACCGACTGGCTTACTAAGTGTTTCAACACTTATCCGGGCGCGACTTACGTGCTGGGTTCTGAGAAGCCCGCCGCCATTAATCCAACATTGCTGCAAAACGCTGCGGCCAAACTTTTCTCGAACGATACTTGCATACAAAACTGGGTGGTCACCGCAATCCTGACTCTCGACGGTCTCTGCCAACTGATTCAGCAGGCGCTGCCGGGCGTTACAGCCAATCTTCAGTTTTCAATTGCTGAAGCCCTGTACGCGCGCGGATTCAAATCTTCAGCGGACGTGACGGAGTTCATCAGCGCAGACTTTCAGACTGCTCTGACGGGCACCGTGGCCTATCAATATGCCTCACAGATTTTCACCGCGGCGCAGGGCATCAGCCCCAACACTCCCACTTTGCCCTCCACCGGAACCTTCACACCGATCAACCCCGATGGATCCCTCATCAACTGCATTCCTGCTCCATGCCGCTCTCCGTTGGGACCGATCGAGTATCTGCACGAGATGCTGCAAGTCTCACCCAATGCCACTTGCGCCAATCCAACCGCCACCGGGTCAACCACCCTGGGCACGGTGATCGCGCAACGCCGTGGTCCGTTGGGTCAACTGGCCGCCAGCTGCGCAAATCTTGAAACTCCCCTCCCGATGATCGATCTCGTGAACGAGTGCCTGGAGTTTATGGCCTCGACCAGCACGGTCACCGACAACGGAACGGTTTACAACACTTCCTCCGACGCTGTCGCAGGATACGAATTGTGCCATGAGGGCTGCCCACCGGAACAAAAGACTGATTCTGCGTGCCACGATCCGAAGGAGCTGTTCAGCGCCTTGCCGGAGTATTCCACTCCCGGTACGCCAGCCGTCTCGACCAATCCGATGGAAAGCAATCAGAACGTCGAGCCGGCTGTCTGGACAATTCTGGAATCGGATCCTTCCGCATGCTGCCTTCCTTATTCGCAGGCAGCAGACGTCAGCCGCACTTACTTACGCCATCTTTCCACCTGCCGTTTCGAAGTGATGCGTACCTTCCGCAAGTGCATCACGGAGTTCGTGCTGGCTCCGAATAGTCCGCCTACGGAGTTCGAGAGCTACCTATGGCGCTATCCCGTGCGACTCGATATCGCCATTGAATATCTCGGCATTACCCCCGACGAATTCCAGGTGGTGTTTGGAGGAGTGTTGCCGCAAGCATGCGGGTCAGCGTGGGCTAATAATCCGGGTGCGAGAAAGCCTGCAGCACGACAGCCAGCGCAGTTGTTCGGATTTACCCCAGCCGCTGCGGGGGACAACTCCGAGGAGCAGACTGGATTTCAACTGTCGCAATTCCTGCAGCAGGCCTGCCTCACCTATTGCGAGTTTCTCGAACTCTGGAAATCGCAATTCGTGACATTCAACGATGGAGGCGCAGAGGACGGGAAATTTCCCGATTGCGAGCCGTGTTGTCTGGAACAGCATTGGCTCCAGTTCCCCAATCAGCAAACCCAGCCGAGCGATCCTAACCAGCCGCAGAATCCGTCGGGAACACAACCTGCAGCAGCACCGGGCGCAACCAACCCACCAACCCCAGCGCCGGTGGCGGGAGAAGGCAACACACTCGGCCAGCTCGCAGTTTTCATTCGCTTGTGGCGCAAGCTGAAAGATGTTTGCAACGCGAACTACACCTTCTCCCAACTGCGCGACATTTGTGATGTTCTGCAGCTGTTCATCGGCGGAGTTATCAATCCCGAGTTCATCCGGCAATTGGCGGCGTTTCAGATGCTGCGCGACCAGTTCCGTCTGCCTTTGGTGAACCCCGCCGACAAACCGGCCGCTGGCGCAATCGACGCCGATCGCACGCAGATTCTGGCGCTGTGGGTGGGCTCCAGCGCCGCGCAGTATCCGTGGGCGATCCGGCAACTGTGCGAGGGCGTGGAACGTCACGCCCAGTGCCGCCACAAGTGCGATCATCGACCGGCAGAGTTTGTGCAGATGCTGGCCTCGAACCTGGATGCACTTTCAGTTCTCGCCGGATTCGATCCCACCTCAACCACCGCCAGTTGGAACGCACTTCCAACGTGCACTCTGCGCTTTGCGGAAGTTCTGGCCAAGATTTATGCCTCGCGCTTTCACAGCGACGAGTTTTTCTACCTTTTCACCACCGGCGCTCAGGCCGAGAACGCTAATCTGTTTCCGCTGCAAGGAAGCGATGATGCCGTCGAGTTTCCCCTCAATCTGCCCGACGACGAACACCAACATTCCCTCTGGAAGCTGCGACATAAGCTGCTGGAAGCGCGCGTCTCCGACGAAGATGTGCATCACTGGTCCTGGAACCGTATCGAAACTTCACTGCGGGAAGAATTCGGTTATACGGCTTCCGCCGTACTAAATCTCGGCCAGCATTTTTTTCCGGCCGCCGTGCAGTCCGCTGGATATCAGGTCACCGCTCAACAGCGCCGCTACTCCTCCAGCCTGCCTGCCGCTCAGACCACGCCCGCGATGTGGAGCACGCCAGCTACAGGCCCATTCCAATATGACTCCACTTCCGGCGGCGTATTATTCATCCAACTGCCATTGACCGATAAAGCGGTGATCGAGCAGTTGCAGCGGTTGCAGCAACTGAACGCGAATGAACAAACTGCCGTTCAGGATTTGTATTTCCAGCCTCGAGCCGCGCTGGCGTCATTTGCATTTCTGTTCGTAGACTTCGCCGAGGCCCAGGCGCACCTGATTCAGCAACCGGACGAGCCTGAGCGCTGGAATTATTTCCAGCGGGAATTTGCCCTGTGCCACGCGCGTTGCAAAATCCTGGCGGAGCACCTCGCCGCCCACGTGGATTCCGCTACCCACCAGCATCATCCCGAAGGAGTAGGCGACGCTTTTGTCATTTTGCGCGAGCTTTATGCGGATGAAAACAATCCCGGAGATTGGCAGAACGACACCGGCATGCCTCCGACCATACCCTGGCCCGGACCCGACGGAGGCGCGTTCGCAGCCCTGCTTGGTTTGATCGGTACTGGTCTGCTCCGCGAGATTACGCCGGCGGGAGGCAGCGTGATCTGGCGCGACCTCTCGGGCCCACTCGGTGGCTTCGGCCGCGAATCGGACCGCATGAATTGCCCACTGCCGACGATCGTTCCGTCGTTAGGTCTCACACTTACGCCAGCGCAACAGGCGAACGCCGGCATTCTGAACGGCATCGCCACCAGTCTCGTCAGCGGCGCCTGGCTCGGCGGCGGTGAAGGCTTCGCTGTGCGTTGGTCGGGCGCACTGCTTGTGGATCACGATGGCGTCTACGAGTTTGCCGCGGGCGCTCCTACGCCCGAAGACGAACGACCGAACGTGGAAGCCGCCGAGAAGTGCCAGTGGCGCGTCACCGTTACCCGCGACGGCAAAACGCGGCTTCTCCTCAACCACAACTGGCCGGGACAAACCGGGCCAACCGTGCCGTTCCCGCACCTCAAAGCGGGCGCATACGAAATTACCGTCGATTTCAGCGAGCCCGCTCCGCCATTTTCCACACCCGACGAGCACCGCATGCACACCGGGTTTCAACTCAAGTACAAGGGACCGGACAGTCACGACCGGATGATCGAAATTCCGCACAGCCGTCTTTTCCGCATTTCAAAAAAGCTGTTCTATAAGGACGGGGGGGAATTTCAGGATCTCAGTTCCGGAATCAGCGGCCTCGCTCCCGGGGCCATGAATTTCCTGAAAGGCTTCTACAGCACAACTCTGCGCGATATTCGCCGCACCTACCAAAGAGCGTTCAAAGCGCTGTTGTTCGTTCATCGCTTTCCACTTTCCTCCAAGCGCCGCGCCGATGGCCAGTCTGAGCTTGGATTCATGCTCGCGCAGCCTAAAAACTTTGAGGGACAGGCCTACTATTTGAGCGGCAGCTTCTACCTGCAGCATGCCGCGTATTTCGACTTTAACTTCCTGCCTCTGGTCGATAACTACGACCCACCTACGGCTGCGCAGGATTCGCGCGTGCAGCCTTCCACCCAGCGAACCCAGGCCATGTTCGACTGGTTTGAGCGCCGCTTCGACTACGAGATCGCGCGCAATCAGGTGTGGGCCGAACATCAATCCGATCTTTGGGAACTGTTCGAGGACGCGCAGCTTCACAACCCCACCAACCCTGCCGACCTTCTTCGCCACATGGGCGCCAGAAAACGCGACTGGCCTATCGACTTGCGCTACTTCCTGGATCAGTGGAATGCGCCTTACCAGGTCTCCAGCAGCGACCTCACCTCCGATCCGTGGGTGGTCCGCGTGTGGCACTCCGAGCGCCTGGCTCGCATCATTCTTCAAGGTTCGAGCGACAAGGATGTCGCCCTCGCACGGCCCGATCTTTGGGCATCCGACGATCCCAGTGGCATCGTGGACACGCAGGGAGTTACCGGCAATGCCAATCTCTCCACGTTCCTATGCGACCGCTGCTTCAACTATGACCATCCTCGCCGCTATGAAGAAATCCGTAAACTCAATGACGGGTTGCGCGAGCGCGGTCGCCGCGCCCTGATCTGCTATCTGTGCGCAGATGATCGTGTTGCCCTGCCCTGGACCACCGGACAATATGCTCAGGTTGCACGCGATCTCAGCGATCTTCTTCTGCTCGACGTCGAAGCCGGCATTTGCGAGAAGGCCAGTCGGATTGAAGAAGCGATCACTGCCGTGCAGAACTTTATCCGGCGCGCCCGCCTGGGCCTGGAACTCGGCTGGCCCGTGACTTGCGATTTTGCCCAGATGTGGGATCGCCATTTCGCTTCGTTCCGTGTTTGGCAAGCCTGCAAGCGCCGCCACCTGTACCGGGAGAATTTCATCGAGTGGGAAGAACTCGGCAAAGCACGCCAGGTGGAGGCATTTCGCATGTTGGAAACACAGCTGGGCCGCAATGCCCTTTCCATCGCCGCCCCAGGCGGCATGGACTGGTGGCCGGATTCGCGTCCACCCGCTCATCATCCCGTCGAGCTGCTGCAGAAAATCGAGCCGGATGAAATCTTATTGCTCTCGCAAGAGCGCGAGGGTTTTAATCTGCTGGCCACCGAGGAGCGTGCCGCCCGGCCAACCTGGCTCGCCGCCGTGCAAACTACCCTGCCGCCGGCACCCACCTCAAGCTCAACAACATCGCTGCCTTTCTGGATGGAATCGGCCATCGGAATGGGGCAGACGTTTTACCGTATCGCCGCGGCCGGAGTTCCTCCCGCCAGCGCCGACTGCAAATGCCTTGGCAATCCCACCGGCGCCTGCTGCAAGGAGTGCGGCTGCAAACACTGTCCCCTGGTCGACGAATATTATTTCTGGCTGATTCCTTGCCAATACTACGTCGAGCCCAGCAACCCGCAGCAGAATAGTTCAAGCGGATCGGCTACGAATCCCGACGATTATCAATACGGTTTCCAGGACGATTTTTACAGCCAGAGCGACCAGCAATCGGGATGGCAGGATCCCACTCAGTTGCCGCAGATGTTGCTGTGGAATTCGAGTCCCATGGTGAGGCTGGGTTGGGTCCGAGTACACAATGGCGAGTTTCAGCAGCCTCGCACGTCGTCGTTTGGTGTGCCCGTCGCACCCAATACCAGTAACGATCTAACGTTTCTGGGCAGAACCGGCGACTCTCTGATGTTCTCGGTGACGAATCCCGCGCCGCCTCCGTCTCCGCCACCGATCTTGGGCGACACTTCCGCTCCCGGTTTTCGCTACGATCTTGCCCCCGATTGTGCGGTCGTGCTCCCGCAGGTCATGGCACCGCCCACTCCTCCGACTTTTCTCGGCGGACTTCCTGCCTATCCATATTTCGTCTACGTCGCTCCAGGCACCCACCTGTTGCCGCTTTCGTTCTTCAGCCCCGCCAACACAGTGGCCCGCGCCTTACGCGCGAACTGCAGCTTTGAAGCCGCGCTCAGATGGTATGAGTTGGCCTTCAATCCCCTCACCAGCGATTGCACCTGGATCGAATGCCAGAAAAACCATCGCTCCACCACAACGGAAAACGGAGGAACCTCAACCGGCGCTTGTTGCGACAGCACCAACATCAACGTTGGTCAGGGCAAGAATCGTGCCATCGTCCTCGAGTTCCTGGAAACCCTCAAAGAATGGGGCGAGGCTGAGATGCGCGGCAATTCTCCCGAGCATTTCCAGAAGGCGCGCCTGCTCTTTGACACAATGGAACTCATCCTGGGCAAGCGGCCAATATCCATTCTCCTTCCCGAGACAGCTACGTCGCAGACCGTGGCCAGTTACGTTCCGGACTATGCTCCGCTGAATCCGCGGCTGATGGATCTTTACGACATCACCCGCGACCGGTTGAATCTGATTCGCAATTGTGCCAACGCTTTTCGTTTGCGCAACGGCCATCCGCGCTGCGACATGCCCTACTTCGGAAACAGCCCTCTGCGCGAAGGCTGGCGCACCGGCGACGACTGCTGTTGCGACGAAAACGATTGGTGCCATCTGCATAGCCCCTACCGCTTCACCTTCCTGATACAAAAGGCTGAGGAGTATGCCGCCAAGGTTCGCGAACTGGGGGCCGAGTTACTCTCTGCGTTCGAGAAGGGCGATGCGGAATACCTTGCCTCGCTCCACGCCGTGCAGGAGCGCGAGATTCTCGATCTTCAATTGGCGGCGCGCCAGGATCAATGGCGCGATGCCGACTGGCAGGTCGAAGCGCTGCAAAAAACCAAGGCGGTCAGCCAAACCAATTTCTCCTATTACACGCAGCTGATTCAGAACGGCCTGAACGGCGACGAGATTGGCTACCAGGACCTCACTGTTGCTTCCACCGTCCTGCGTGCCGCGGGTGATGCGCTCGAAGGAATTGCCGGCGGAATGGCCATCGGGCCCAATACCTTTTCAGGCGCCGCTGGCTTTGGCGGCTCGCCGCTTTTGTACGTGCAACTCCCCATCGGCGGACCGCTGTCAGAAGTTTTTAGCATTGCCGCCCGGGTGATGAACGGCCTCTCGGCGATCGCCGGTTCCACCGCCGGCCTGGAACTCACCGAAGCCGGATGGCAGCGGCGCCTTGACGAATGGAACCACCAGGTGGCAGTTCTCACCATCGAAATCGAACAGAACGAGTTGCAGATTCTGGGCGCGCAGCGCCGCCGCGATGTGGCCATGCAGGACTTGAACATTCAACAACGCCAAAGCGAGCACTCCACTCAGGTGTTGAACTTCCTGCGCGATAAGTTCACCGCGCACGATCTCTATCTCTATCTGCAAAAGGAAACCCTCGATCTGCACCGCCGCATGTTCGAGTTGGCGTACCGCCGCGCCTGTCAGGCGCAACGTGCCTTCAACCTGGAGCGCGGACACACAACCAGAAAATTCATCCCCGAGTGCGCGTGGAATTCGCTGCAGGAGGGCTTACTCGCAGGCGAGCGCCTCGACGTTGCTCTGCGTCACATGGAAAAGGCTTACTTCGATGAAAACACGCGCGAGTATGAACTGACCAAGCACATCTCCCTCCGCGAACACTTCCCACTCGAGTATCTACGCCTGCGCACCACCGGTTACTGCGAAGTCGACATTCCCGAATGGCTGTTCGATCAGGATTACCCCGGCATGTACATGCGCCGCATCCGCTGCGTGACCATGACGATGCCCTGTACGACGGGCCCGTTCAACAACGTGAATTGCCGTCTCACCCTGCTGAGCAGCGTGACGCGAATCGACCCCCGTCTCGATCCTCCAGTTCATCGCTGTTGCTGCGACCGCCGACATCTCAGTGAATATGAGCTCTGTCCTTGCGATCCCCGCGCCGTTCGTGAATACGACGCGCGCGAAGCCATCGCGACTTCCACCGGCAAGAACGATTCCGGAATGTTCGAAATGAACTTCCACGACGAGCGCTACCTCCCGTTTGAATACCGTGGCGTGGTTTGCCGCATGCGTATCGAGGCGCCCATCGACAACAACTATCACGATCCCAATACCGTGGCTGACGCGATTCTGTGTTTCTACCATACCGCCCGCGAAGGCGGGCCAATGCTGCGGCGTGCCGCCAACGAAAACGCCCGCAAGCACCTGCCTGGTGAGGGCTGGTGCTTCTTCGATGTGCGCCATGATTTCCCCGACTCCTGGGAACTGCTGCGCATGGCCAATTCACAAGAGAAGCGCCATAAACAGCTGAATCTGCGCCTGACCCGCCGGATGTTTCCCTACGTTCCGGGATGCCCGGAAGTCCGGATCGACGGCATGACGTTGTTGTTCGAGGCCAGTCGGCCCCGCCACGACTGCTGCGAGGTTGGGGAATGCGCCTGCCTCGAACGCAAGCCGCGCGATTCTTACGAAGTGGGGTTGCTGCTCAAACCGGAATGCGAAGCTGGCCGCCGTCATGATCGCATTGAGGTGGCTTGTGCTGCGAGCGAAGGCTGCTCTAACTTGTACATCGGGGAATATAAAATCAACGTGCCTCGCATCGTCGGAGATGTGCCCGTCACATTTGAGTTTCCGTATGACGCGGAGGAGGTGTCGCGAGTATTTCTCTTCTGCCACTTCGCGAGGTAGATGGCCACGAGACGTTAAAATTGCCTGGCAAGAAAATCGCCGATCTGTATCGAGCTTTAACCTGACCGGTGACATCGGCAGCATGGCCCTTGCCTTCGGCAACATATTCTCAGCTGGCAACGGCTTTCGCGACATAGGCGCCAGCGTCACGCAGCCCATCTTCGACGGCGGAACGCTGATGCATCGAGAACGCGCCTTCTGTTTTTGATCGCATTGCTTTCGCCTCACGCTCTCCTTAAAACCGGACTGCGTCTGTGCCATCCAGAGAAAAGCCGGGACAGTGACGCTCTTCACCGTAGAGCAGTCCGTTCTCTGCAGTCCGGTTTGTCTGTGAATAATCGCGAACTACGGGCATGTTTCGCGTATTTCTTAGGAAATGGGCTGACCATGCCAAATAGACGGTCTTCGCGCTTGGCTCCGTCGGCCCCACGCAATCCGCAATATCGTTTGCGCAGTCTGCAAACTGCGCGTGTTGACAGGGGACAAGACAGCCCTTAGCATCCCCTCTCAGCGAATCCTTGCAACATACTTAGGTCCGCGAAACGAGCGCACCCATGAGCCTTCGAGACTTTATTTCCAAACAGTTCATTGACGTCATCGATTGGGTTGAGCCAGAAGATGGCATTCTGGCTTATCGCTATCCCATGCAAGACCGTGAGATTCAAAATGGTGGGAAGCTGACAGTCCGGGACTCGCAGATGGCGCTATTCGTGAATGAAGGCAAGGTCGCGGATGCCTTCGCGCCAGGCTTGTACACTCTAGACACGCATACGTTGCCCATCCTTACCTATTTACAAAACTGGGATAAGGCATTCCAGTCTCCGTTCAAGTCGGACGTGTACTTCTTTTCGACACGCCTTCAGACCAACCAGCATTGGGGAACGTCCAACCCCATCACAATTCGCGACAAGGAATTCGGAGCAGTTCGACTACGCGCCTTTGGAATCTTCACCTATCACATCAAAGATCCCAAAGTGTTTTATACGAAGGTGAGCGGCACGCGCGACATGTATCGGGTCGAGGATCTGGATGGCCAATTGTTGAATACGATTGTCGGTCGCATCACCGACACTTTCGCGAGCAGCGATCTTCCCTTCCTGGATATGGCCGCAAATCAAGTCGCACTCTCCGACAAGATTGCCGCACAGCTTAGGCCGGGATTCGCGGATCTGGGTCTGCTGCTGGATAGCTTTGTGGTCGAGAACCTGTCGCTGCCGGATGAACTTCAGAAGGTTTTCGATCAGCGCATCAGTATGAATATGGTTGGCGACATGGGACGCTACACGCAATACGAAGTGGCGCAATCCATACCGATTGCGGCGGCTAACGAAGGCGGAGGTGCTGCCGGAGTAGGGACTGGCCTGGGAGCGGGCATTGCGATGGGGCAGGCCATGATGGATGCGCTTAAGAAAACCACCTCCGCGAGCGGAGAATCGGCCTCTGCAGCAGCGGGCAATCCCACAGCGAGCAGCGAAACAAAGTTTTGCCTCAACTGTGGCAAGCCGATTCTGAAGGTCAGCAAGTTCTGTCCAGAGTGCGGACACGCACAACAGTAGCTGCATTCGACATTTATGAATGGAATCGAGTGGGTGGTTGATGCACATGGATGTGCCGCTGAATCTCTGCGGAATCCTGCTCTCTTGCGTGAACTTTTCGACCGCATCATCGCCGAGCTAAGACTCCGGCCGGTTGCAGAAACACAATGGCACCAGTTTCCAAACGCTGGCGGTATCACGGGCCTTTGTCTGCTGGCAGAGTCTCACCTGGCTTGTCATACATTTCCTGAGTTCGGCTCCCTTTCTCTGAACCTCTTTTGTTGCGTTCCTCGAGAAGAGTGGGATTTTGAAAGCTCGATTGCAGCCATGTTTGGCGCAACCTCGGTTACCGTTCGAACGGTGATTCGGCCCTATAGCCCAACCGATGGGTTCGGCTTGGAATCCGTGGTCGATTCCAGCGACCTGTTGCGGAGGAGCCACAGCGGATGACTCAGCCGGTCGCGAATTGTCCGAACTGCGGGGCGAAGATTGTTTTTCGTTGGTCGAGTAGTGTCCAGACTGTCTGCGAATACTGCAAATCCATTCTTGTCCGTACGGACATCGACTTGAAGAAGGTCGGCCAAGTTGCGGATCTGCCGCCAAACAGCTCTCCAATCCAGATCGGTACAGAAGGAATTTACAATCGACAAGCCTTCGTAGCCGTTGGACGGATTATTTACGAGTACGATCTGGGAACGTGGAATGAGTGGCATCTAGTGCTCAACAACGGCAGTGCTTGGCTCTCTGATGCTCAGGATGACTACGTTGTGACATTCGCCGCGCCGGGCCGAAAGTTGCCGGCCGAATGCAAGATTGGTCAGCACTATACGTGGGACAACACTTCTTACACCGTGACCACGATCACGAAAGCACATTACCGCGGAGTCGAAGGAGAGTTGCCGTTTCAATACTGGGACAAGCGAGATGTCGTATTTGTCGACTTGATGTCGGAAGGGGACAAATTCGCCACTATCGACTACGGCGATGATTCACCAGCGTTGTACCTCGGAGAGTCGGTTGACTTCGATCAGTTGGGGCTGAAGAATTTGCGGACGTTCGAAGGATGGTCATGAGCACAAGCGGCCCCAATCCTCCCGGGCAGCCACAGGTAAAGTCACTCAATTGTCCGGGATGCGGCGCGGCGCTCACGCTTCGATCTTTCGCACAGGCAGTCACGATTGTGTGCGATCACTGCCATTCCATTCTGGATGCGCAGGATCCTCGGCTGACAATTCTTCAGAAATTCAAAGCCGCTACTAACGAAGATCCGCCACTTATCCCGCTGGGTACGCGGGGAGCGATTCGCGGAACTGCCTACGAAGTGATCGGCTTCCAACGCCGCACAATTCACGTTGAAGGTATCTCGTACAGTTGGCACGAATACGTTCTGTTTAACCCGTACAAGGGCTTTCGCTATCTCACCGAGTACAACGGACATTGGAATGACACCGCTATCTTGCGCTCCTTGCCGATCGTAAATGACGCTGTCAGCCCCCCGACGGTCAGTTACCTCGGAGAGACCTACCGGCATTTCCAGACCGCCGCAGCCGGGACGAGCTTCGTACTCGGAGAGTTTCCCTGGCAGGTCAGAGTGGGCGAATCCTGTGACGTCTCGGATTACGTTTCCCCTCCTCGTGTGATTTCAAGTGAACGCAGCGGAAAAGAAATTACGTGGTCGATGGGAGAATACGTTCCGGGCCGTGATATCTGGAAGGCTTTTGCATTGGCGGGTGATCCGCCGCTGCGTGTCGGAGTTTACGAAAACCAGCCATCCCCTCTCCGCGCGGATACCAAAGCAATATGGCTTGCCTTCGCCGGTATCGTAGTCGTTCTTATCGTGATGCTGGTTGCATTTTCTGCTCTCGCGCGCAACGAACAAGTATTCACCGGAGACTACAAATTCGACCCGAACGCGCGGGGGGAAGCATCGTTTGTGACAGAGGTTTTTGAGCTCAAGGGACACACCTCTGATCTCGAACTGAGCACAACCACTAACATCACTAACAGTTGGATCTATCTGAACTGCGCACTCATTAACCAGGACACGGGAAAGGCATACGATTTCGGCCGGGAGCTAAGCTACTACTACGGCTACGACGAGGATGGGCGCTGGACTGAGGGGAAGCAGGACGACACGGTGACAATACCCAGCGTGCCGCCAGGGAACTACTATCTCCGCGTCGAACCGGAATCTGACAGTCGCGGTGGAATCGTTTCGTACACTATCTCAGCCAAGCGCGACGTGCCGCAGATGAGCTTCTTTGGAATCGCGCTTCTCGCTTTGCTGCTGCCTGCGGGACTCATTACCTGGCGATCCATGAGCTTTGAACATTTGCGATGGGCAGAAAGTGACGATGCACCTGCAACATCAGATGATGACGACGATGATGACAACCCCGATCGGCCTACTACACTCGGCAATATCTCAGGAGGGAGAGACGGATCATGATCAGGAATTTGTTTGTATTCTATAGTGCGATTGTTCTTAGCAGCCTGGCGGTGGCAGAATATCGCGGATGGAGTCTGGACTCTGTCGACGAAGTAAAGAACGTCCCCAAGTCGGTTCGCGACAACCCCGGTTCTTATCGCTCGGTCTATAGCAGCTACCATCACTACACAGGAGGCAAGTAATGGGCATACAGATTAGCAACGTCGTGAACGCAATCGTTTACGCAGCGATCGGCATTGTGGTTTTTGCCGGAGCATTTCTTATCATCGACAAGGTAACGCCCTACAACCTCTGGAAAGAAATTGTTCAGGAGCACAACACTGCCCTTGCGATCCTGCTTGGGACAATGTCCATCGGAATTTGCATCATCATCGCATCGGCAGTTCATTAGACCTTGGGAATCCTGCTCTTCATCACGGTGCTGCTGATTGCGGCGTGCGGGCTCATCTATGAGCTCATCGCTGGAACGCTCGCCAGCTACCTGCTGGGCGACAGCGTTCTTCAGTTCTCCACGATTATTGGCTGTTACCTGTTCGCGATGGGAATCGGTAGCGCCCTGTCGCGCTATATCGATCGTGGCCTCGCGTACCGCTTTGTGTGGATCGAATTGCTGCTTGGCGTGGTAGGAGGTTTTTCGTCAGCCCTGCTGTTTCTAGCCTTCGCCTACACTCAGGGCTTTCAGCTTCTAATGTACGCACTGGTAATCGTAATTGGAGTTCTCGTCGGTCTTGAAATCCCGCTGCTGATGCGCATTATTCGCGACCGTTATCATTTTCGCGACGTTGTGGCGCACGTTTTGACGTTCGACTATCTCGGTGCGCTGGGAGCATCGCTTCTGTTTCCGATACTTCTTGTCCCATATCTCGGGCTTGTCCGCTCCGCGATGCTGTTTGGGATCATCAATGTAGGAGTCGCGTTGTGGAGCACTTTCCTGTTTGCGAAACAACTTGCATCGGCCCGCGCTCTGAGAATCATCTGCGTCGTCGTGATGTGCGGACTGGGAATCGGATTGGCGCAGGCCAAGCGCATCACGATTGCGGCGGAAGACAACATTTATGCGGATGAGATTATCTTCGCTCGGGACACTCGATATCAGCACATCGTTTTAACGCGTTTCAAGGATGACATCCGACTGTTCCTCAGCAGCCATTTGCAGTTTAGCTCACGCGACGAATACCGCTATCATGAAGCGCTTGTGCATCCGGGTTTGTCCGCAATCCCTGCACCACGCCACGTGCTGGTGCTAGGTGGCGGCGATGGTTTGGCGGTTCGCGAGATTCTCAAGTATCCGCAGATCGACAGCATCACGTTAGTCGACCTCGATCCGGAGATGACCCGGCTATTCTCCACACATCCGATGCTGACCGCGTTAAACAAGAAGTCTTTCTTGTCGCCAAAGGTCCACATCATTAACGCCGACGCGTTTCCATGGGTAGATTCGAACACTGATAGCTTCGATTTCATCGTCATCGATTTTCCTGACCCAACGAACTATTCGCTGGGAAAGCTTTACACGACAGCTTTTTACAAAGCCGCTGCGCGTCACTTGAGTGCTCAAGGTCTGATGGTGGTGCAGAGTACCTCGCCCATGTTTGCGCGCGATTCGTATTGGTGCATCGCTCAGACACTAAAGCAGGCGGGACTGCGAACCTACCCTTACCACGTTTATGTTCCATCCTTCGGGGAGTGGGGATTCGTAATCGCCGCTTTCCGCGATTATGAGCTCCCGACCTCGCTGCCCGATGGCCTTCGGTTTGTTAGTGTCGACGGCTTGCCAGGGTTGTTTAAATTCCCGCCGGATATGTCGCCGCTGCCCATGCCCCCAAACCGGTTGAACGATCAGGTTTTAGTTCGAGCCTATGATCAAGACTGGAAGGATGTAAGTCATTGAGCACCACACGGCGCGAGTTTCTGCAATCGGCGAGCGCCGCTCTGATTGGCCTTTCCATCAAGGGTGATCGCGTCATCGCGGGTTCATTCGTGAATGATTCATTTCAGTTGGGTCATCAACTGCGTGATCGCGCCAACTTTCCTCAACCCACACAAATCGTAAAACGCGCTGTAGTCATCGTAGGTGGTGGAATCGCCGGCCTTAGTGCCGCATGGCGGCTTCACAAGAAAGACTTTACTGATTTCGTTCTTCTCGAGATGAATGACCAAGCGGGTGGCAATTCTCGGTGGGGTGAAAACGAAGTTACAGCCTATCCCTGGGCGGCACACTACGTTCCCGTTCCCGGTCCAAAGGCGATTTACGTTCGGGAGCTTTTTGAGGAACTTGGAGTGCTTAAGAACGGACAGTGGGAGGAGCGATATCTTTGCTTCACGCCGCAGGAAAGGCTATTTCTGTACGGAAGGTGGCAGGACGGAATTGAGCCGGCGATTGGATTAACGGCAGCCGACCGAGATCAATTCCGAAGGCTCGAAGACCAAATCCAAAAGTTCCGTGCCACCGGTAAGTTTACCGTGCCCATGGAACTGGGGTTGTCAGATAGCACGGCTGATCTGGACCGGATTTCTTTTGCCGACTGGCTCCGCGCGCAGGGCATGACTTCTAGCCTTCTGAATTGGTATATGAATTATTGTTGCCGCGACGATTACGGCGCAACTACCGGCGATACGTCCGCCTGGGCTGGCATCCAATACTTCGCATCCCGCGAGCCAGAGGAAAAGGGGCCATTAACTTGGCCCGAAGGAAACGGTTGGATTGTCCGCCGACTGTTGGAACGACTCGGAAGCTATGTACACACAGATCGCATGGTGCACAGAATCCTGAAACGCGGAAAAGGTTTCAGTGTCCTGGCGGGCGATACTGAATATCAGGCCGAATTCATAGTTTTTGCGGCACCCACATTCATGGCGCCGTATTTGCTCGAAGGCATGGCTCCTCTACACGATTTTGAATACTCGCCTTGGTTGACAGCAAATCTCACGCTTGAACATCTCCCTGATTCTTACGGTACTGACCCTACCTGGGATAACGTCTTCATGGATTCACCCACGCTGGGCTATGTGGATGCGACTCACCAGAGTCTACGCTCTCACGTCGACAGAACTGTCTGGACCTTCTACTGGGCATTGTCGGAAGGAATATCCTCGGCCAACCGACAACTGCTATTGAACCGTGATTGGAGCTACTGGAAGGATGCGATTCTCCATGATCTCGAACGCGTGCATCCGGATATCCGCAGTTGCGTTTCGCGAATCGACATCATGCGCATGGGGCACGCCATGGCCCGGCCCAAAGTAGGAGCCATTTTTTCCGCCGAGCGCCGAACTCTCGCCCAGCCTCGAGGAAGAATTCTATTCGCCAACTCCGATCTCAGCGGGTTCTCAATTTTTGAAGAAGCACAATATCGGGGTGTTACCGCGGCCGACTCGCTCATGCGTGAGGTCGCCGGGTAAAGGCCGGATGGTGCAACGTGTGCCGCACAACTTTCAACGTAGTCGTCCAATAACTGTCACCATGTTTCCCCACCCGAGCGGGAGTGGACAAGCAGCAACGTTCATGTCCCCGTTGTGCTTCGGTGCAGGCCTTGTAAGGTGGCCAATACTGAACCCAAAGTCAACCCGCTTTCGCCGAACTACCGGTTTGTAATCGCATTGTGTTCGCCTGATTGAGTCTTTGAAACCGGACGCGCCCTTCCGGAGAAAAGCCATAATACTGACCGCATTGCTGCTGAGCAGTCCATTCTCTGGAGTCCAGTTTATGTGCGAGGAATCGCGAACAATGGGCATATTTCGCATATTTCGGGGGAAAGTGGCGCGGCATTTCTCTGCAGCCCAGACTGCGTGGCGGAGCGGGAAGGATTCGAACCCTCGGTACAGTTTTGCCGCGCTAAGCCTCGACATATCCGTAAGTTGCACATAGCAAACCTGAGCAGAGAATTTCACACCAAAACCCGACATCAAGAGCTTCGCGATCAGTCCGGTTTCTATTCGCCGTCCATTCGGACATAAAAGGCGAACGCCAGGCGATTCTGTGGCAAAACGTGGTCACTTCGCGAGGCCCAGGCAGCCCGATTGGGTTCGCACGGGACTGCGTGCCTAGCGGGCAGGCACAACATCGAAACTTTCATTCGGAGACGAACTTGCTGAGTGTCCCAGTTTTCCGCAGGTCGATGCAATTTCTGCTCGCTCCTTTTGGACAAAACAAGGTGAACGTCCAGAAACATCTGGGTTTCAATCCTGAATTTTTTCCGCCGGGTGTAATAAACCGGTCCCTCCGGCGTCTTTAGCTATGAAAGAGAAGTCGAGGAGGCGTAACCTGCTCAGCGTACTAGAGGAAGCGGCAATCGCGATTCCGGACGAACTCGGGACAATTTTCCGCGCGCACTACGGCCTTGTCTTCCGGACGGCCTACCGGATCACCGGTAACGCCGGGGACGCGGAAGATGTGCTGCAAACCGTTTTTCTGAGAATGTTGCGGCGCGGGCGAGGTGCTGAACCGCTGGAGAATCCGGAGAGTTATCTCCGCCGCGCGGCGATCAATGCGGCGCTGGATGTGGTCCGGGCGCGCCGGGATCACCAGATGGCCCCGCTGCCGGAAGAATCCTCGGGACTGATGCCATCTGCCCCGACGCAAATGGATGTTTCGGGGCTGCGTGGCGCCTTGAGCCGTGCAGTCGCCCAGTTGAAACCCATGCAGGCCGAAATCTTCGCGTTGCGCTTCCTGGAAGGGCTCAGCAATCAGGAGATCGCGCAGACACTCGGCATGTCACAGGTACGCGTGGCGGTGATTGTACATCGCACCCGCCTGCAGCTCCGCAAAGAACTTCGTCCATACCTTCATCCGCAACTTCGTCCGTAAGTTCGTTTGTAAATAGGAGACAGATCATGAGCGATCATAAATTCGACCGGCTACTCTCGGAGATTCGTAACGAAGCAATCGATGACCGCGTGCTCGCTGAGGCCAGCGACCGGGTATGGAGTTCGATCTCGGCATCGCCGTCGGCTCAGCTCAGCACGCAGAAGCTGGGCAGCTGCGAAGATTTTCAGGCTCTCATTCCCGCGTATCTGGAGATGAATCTCCCGGAGCCTCGCCGGTTGCTGTTTCAAGATCATGTGCACCAGTGTGTCGCATGCCGCCATGCGGTGGAGCAGGCCCGTCTCGGCGAGATGCAGATCGCGCGCGGGCCCGCGTGGCAGACGGATCGGCAAACGGATCGACAAGCCATGATGGCGGCCAGCGGTTTCCCGGTGTGGCGATGGGCGATGGGCGTAGCCGTTGTGATCGTCGCAGGAGTTGCGACGCTCGCGCTTTGGAACGGTTCTTTCCCCGGCCAGCACATGGTCCGCGGCTCGATTCAGAACGTGGATGGCTCACTGTATGCGGTCGTTGACGATCAGGTGCATCTTATTCCTGCGGGTTATCAGATCAGGAATGGGGATGAAATCCGCACGGCGAAAGGTTCGAATGCCGTGATACGGCTGCTGGATGGATCGCTGGTGGAAATGGGCGAGCGTTCCGATCTTTCCGTGTCTCGGCAATGGAAGGGGACGACCATCCGTCTGGATGGCGGACACATCATCGTACAGGCCGCGAAGCAGCGAACGGGCCGGCTTTACGTTGCCACCGACGATTGCCTCGTGTCAGTCAAGGGGACAATCTTCTCGGTGAACCATGGCACGAAGGGTTCTCGCGTGGCGGTGATCGAAGGCGTGGTTCGAGTATCTGCGGGCGATCAGACTACCGACCTGCGCGCGGGCGATGAACAGACTTCCAGTTCCAGCCTTTCCAAGGTTCCCATCCAGAATGAGATTGCCTGGAGCCGGAATTCGGCGAAGTATTTGGCGCTGTTAGGAGACTTTGCGCTGTTACAGAAACAGTTTGAGGCAATTCCGGGACCTGGATTGCGGTACAGCTCCGACCTTCTGCCTTATGTTCCCGACAATACGGCGGTCTATGCCGCGATTCCCAATCTGGCGGCGACTTTGGGCGAAGCCAGCAAGCTTTTCCAAGACCGGCTACAGCAAAGTCCGGCGCTGCGCAGTTGGTGGAATGAACAGCAAAACGGAAAAGGCCCGAAGCTTACCGATCTGATGGATCAGTTGAAAACTTTCAGCAGCTATCTGGGAGACGAGATCGTATTTGCGTTGCCGAAGGAGGGAGCGAACCACAGCTCGCCCCTGATGCTTGCCCGGGTTCGCCAGCCGGGACTGGAAGATTTTCTGCAAAGCGAGATGAAGCATTACAGCGGCACCGGCCCCGCGCCAGGCTCAATGCAGATTGTGCACGATTTATCGGCGGTACCGCAGTCAGCGAATCATCCGTTTCTGGTTTATGTGAACAATGGCGTGCTGGTTGCGAGTCCCGATGTTGCGGAGCTGCAGCGTACCGTGGCGCGGATGCAGGAATCCGGCGCAAGCCATTTCAGCGAGACCCCTCTCTACCAGCAGGTGCTTCGTGCTTACCAGCAAGGGACGGGCTGGCTTTTCTGTGCGGACATGGAACAAATTGTCACGCAACACGTACTTGATGGAAGCGATCACCGGATCCCGCCGGGAATCGCGGACGTGCGATACCTGATGCTGGAACGACGCGAGGCCGGAGGCAAGACGGAAAATCAGGCGGCGCTGACCTTCGCCTCTGAGCGGCGAGGTGTTGCGTCCTGGCTGGCCGCGCCGGCATCCATGGGCGGTCTGGAGTTCGTTTCACCCGACGCGAGTATGGTGAGTTCGATGGTCATCAAGAACCCGAAGAGCATCGTTGAAGAGATGTTCCGGATGATCGGCAGCGGCGATCAGAAATTCCGGCAGGATCTAGGGCAGTTTGAAAGCAAGACCGGTGTGCGGGTGGTCGATGACATCGCCGCGCCTCTCGGAGGCGAAGTAACCTTCGCGTTCGATGGTCCGGTGTTGCCGACTCCGCGGTGGAAAGTAATTCTTGAAGTGTACGACCCGGCGACACTGCAATCGACCATCGGCAAGCTGATCGAAAGTTTCAACCGCGAGGCGGGCAACTCGCGAGGTCCATTCCAACTGGCGCAGCAGCAGGTTGGCTCGCAGACTTATTACACGCTGCATAATTCGGAACAGCCAAATCTCGAAATCGATTACACGTACGTGGACAGTTATCTGATCGCCGGGCCAGACATCAGCACGCTGTCGCGGGCTATTCAAAACCGACAGAGTGGCAACAGCCTGACCCACTCGCAAACTTTTCAGGCGCTTCTTCCCAGCGACGGGTACACGAATTTTTCAGCGATCTTCTATCACAACATTGGTCCGGTCGTCGGGCCGCTGGTGGAGCAGATCAAAACCGTCGGCACACTTACGCCGCAGCAGCAACAATCAATCGCCACGCTGCAGGCCAACACTGCGCCCGGCTTGATCTACGCCTATGGCGAGCCTGACCGGATCGTGGTGGCAAGCAATAGTGGCTTCATGGGCTTCGATCTCGGTACTCTGATGACGCTCGGTCAGGGCGGCCCGATCCCGACGCAAATGTTTCTGGGCCCGACCTCGGTGAAGAAGCACCCTGGTTCGACCAGTGGTTCGACCCAGTAGTCCTGATTCGGTAGGGAATGAGCACAGCCATCCAACCCGAAGCAGCATCGGCAACAACTGAGCCAACAGTTGCTGCTCCGCAGACGCCGGTCATCGAACTGCAAGGACTGTCGGTGCGCTTCGGCAAGCGCGAGATCCTAAAGGACCTCACCTGTTCTCTGCGCGGACGCGCGATCGGACTGCTCGGCCCCAATGGCGCCGGCAAATCCACTCTGATCAATACGCTTCTGGGCTTCTACAAGCCAACGCACGGATCGGCCCGTGTGCTGGGATCCGACATCCGAACGGAGACGCGGCGCATTCGCAGCCTGGTCGGCTACATGCCCGAGAATGATGCGTTCATCTCCAAGATGAGCGCGGTTTCTTTCGTACAGATGATGGCGGAACTCTGCGGCCTGCCCCCTTCTGCGGCGCTGGAACGCGCGCATGAGGCCTTGTTTTGCGTGGGACTGGCGGAGGCGCGCTATCGCGAACTGGGTACATACTCGCTCGGCATGAAGCAACTGGCGAAACTGGCGCAGGCGATCGCCCACGGGCCGAAGTTGCTGATTCTCGATGAACCGACCAACGGTCTCGACCCGTCCGCGCGGCAGCGCATGATCCGCATGATCGCCGATATTCGAGACAGCCGGCAGTTGCAGATCGTGCTGTGCTCGCACCTCTTGCGCGACGTCGAAGACACTTGCGAGGAAGTGTTGATCTTGAACCAGGGGCGGCTTGCGCATTATTCCAACCTGGAAGAAGAGCGCAAGGCCAACAAGAGATTTCTGGAGCTGGAAACCTACGGCGCAAACGGCGATTTCACCGAGGCGATCGAGAAACTGGGCTGCGAATGCGCGGTCATGGCGAACCGGCTGAAAATGATTCTCCCCGACGGAGTCGAAGTTCGCGACATTTATCGTATCGCCGCGGAGCGCCAGGTGCGGATCCGCCGGCTCAATTTCCGCCGCGACACGCTCGAAGATATTTTCCTGAAAGCCATGGGGAGCTGAGGAAATGGCCGTTTACAGGCGCACCTACACGTCGTACTCCGGCCCACTCACACCAGCGTGGTCGCGGAGCCTGGTTCTGCTTCGCTATTCCCGAAGGAAGCTTTTTCAGTCGAAGCTGCAAACCGCGCTCTTCGTGCTGTGCTTTTTCTATCCGCTGGCGTGTCTGCTCGTCATCTATGCAGCTCACAATTTGTCATTTCTTCAGGGCTTCGGCGGAGTCGCCGAGTTTGTCAAAATCGACAATAAATTCTTCCTTTACTTCATCGAAGTGCAGGGCGTATTGGGGTTTGTGCTCACCGCATTCACCGGACCGGGGCTGATTTCGCCCGACCTCGCCAATGGCGCGCTGCCCCTTTACCTGTGCCGCCCGTTTTCCCGCGCCGAATACATTCTGGGCAAGGCGTCAGTGCTGGCGATTATGCTTTCGCAGATCACTTGGATTCCCGGCCTGGTTCTGTTCGCGGTGCAGTCGAGCCTGGCTGGCGCGGGCTGGGCCTGGGATCATCTTTGGATCGCCGGGAGCATGGTGCTCTCCTCAGTGCTCTGGATCATCGTTCTATCACTGCTCGCCATGGCGTTGTCGGCGTGGGTGAAATGGAGAGTCGTTGCCGGAGCACTTTTGCTGGGCGTGATGTTCTTCGGCGCCGGCTTCGCGCAAGCGATCAATGCGGTCTTGCGAACCCAGGTGGGGCACTTCCTCAACATCGTCTATCTGATGGGGACGGTTTGGACTTCTTTGTTTAGAGTCGACATGGAGGGCAAGATAACGCCGTCGGAGGCGTGGACCGCTCTGCTCATTTATTGTGCGATCTGCCTCGCGCTGCTCGTGCGCCGGGTGCGGGCATACGAGGTGGTCAAGTGACCGATAGCGGCCGCATCGTTTTCGACAATGTCTCGAAGTTTTACGGCGAGATTCTCGGGGTGAACCGGGTGAACCTTTCGATCCCTCCCGGCGTGACCAGCCTGGTCGGTCCCAACGGCTCGGGAAAAACTACTTTGATGAATCTGATGACGGGGCTAGTGCGGCCCACACGCGGTCGAATCCAGGTCCTCGGATGCGATCCGGACGAGCCCGAAAAACTTTTTAAGACCCTGGGTTACAGCACGCAGTTCGATTCCTTCCCCAAGGGGCTGACCGGATTTCAGTTTGTTTCCTCGTATCTTCGGCTTGCCGGCCTGGACTCCCAAACGGCGGAACAGCTCGCCTGGCGCGCCATCGAACGGGTGAATCTCACTGAGGCCGCACGACGTAGCGTTGCAGGCTACAGCAAAGGGATGAGGCAACGCATACGGCTGGCTCAGGCCTTGTGCAACGATCCGCGCGTTCTTGTGCTCGATGAGCCGATGAACGGCCTCGATCCGCTGGCCCGCGCCGAGATGATCGCGCTGCTTCGCGCGGCCGCAGCCGAGGGCTGCTACGTGATCGTTTCGAGCCATATTCTTCACGAGGTGGATGCTCTGTCGGATCAGGTGATCCTGCTCAGCAACGGATATGTTGTGGCGGAGGGCGCGATTCACGGCGTACGCGACGAAATCCGGGAACATCCTGCGCAGATTCTTATTCGCTGCGACCGGCCGCGTTATCTCGCGTCGAAGATGATGGAGTCCGAGCAGACGATCGAGGTCCGCATTCATAACGACGAGCGCGGGCTGTTGATCAAAACGAAAGATGCGGACCGGCTCTATCTTGCCCTGAACCACATCGCGCTTAACGGGATCCAAATCGAATCCGTAGCGCCGGCCGACGACGACGTGAATTCCGTCTACGAATATCTGATCGGCAACACCGAGGTCGCGCCATGACGAAGCTTTGGTGGGCGCAGATAAAGGCTGTCATCCGCCTGGAAATGAAGAAAACTTTCTTTGCCCGGCGCGGCCTTTGGATCTACGTCCTGGCGCTGCTGCCGCTGGTGCTCTTCGTTGCACATGCGGTCATCGTCTCCCACGAGCAAGCGCAAAGCCGGGAAATGGCCAGCCGGAGCGAGAGGCCGTTGAGTTACCAGGATCTAAACTCGGTCAAGCCAGGCATGACGCGCGACGAGGTGATTACGCTGCTGGGGAAGCCGCCGTCGCGTTTCCACTGGAAACAGCGCAAGCCAATTATTCTGACGACCGCCGTTACAGGTACTGGAGGCTTGGGTACGCCCGTGAACCTGTCGCCGGCCTATAACCGAAACGGCATTTACACCGACGGGACGCAGTTTGACAACGAAGGTTTGGATGGCATCGGTTATGCGTTTTCGTCGAACCTGCTGACCCCGAATCGGATTTTCGACGGTGTTCAGTTCAACTTCGGGGCGCCCAATCAACCGAATGCAGTCTACGGCGATGACCGGGCGATCAACCTGCCAGCCGGCCAGTTCGCGACACTGCGATTGCTGGCTACCGGCGCCGAAGGGCCGGTATTGAATCAGAACATCACCGTCACCTATACCGACGGCTCCAACAGCACGTTCACGCAGAATTTCAGTGACTGGTGCAGTTGCAGTTCGAATCCCGGCGAGCAACCCGGCGAGTCTCTCGCGGTGGTGATGCCGTATCGCATTTCGAGCGGCGGCACGAAAGATGACCGTCCGTTCTATCTTTACGGTTACAGTTTTACTCTCAACCGGGCCAAGACCGTGCAGAGCCTGTCTCTGCCTAACAATCGCGACGTCGTTGTTTTGGCAGCCACATTGACAACGCAAGAGCAGGGCACAAAAGCCGGAAGCCACGGGCGAGTTCACTTCGCTGATGTTCCTCACGAAAGCTATCAATACTCCGACGGATCCAATACTCTGTCGGTCGAATTCGAGAATGAAAAGGCCGTCGGCATCAATATTCGCGAGGGTTACAGCGAACCTCAGGATTCCGTGATTTTCGCGGGCGTCTTCCAGTTCTTTTATTTGAGGCTCGCGATCTTTTTCGGCTGCCTGGGAATTTTCATGAATCTGTTTCGCGGCGAGATTCTCGATAAGAGTCTGCATTTCTATTTTCTGGCGCCGATTCGCCGCGATATCGTGATGGTGGGGAAATTTCTGGCCGGGTTACTGGCCACATGCACGATCTTTGTGACCAGCGAATTGCTGCAACTCGTCGTTTTCAACTGGCAACTCAGTCCGGCTGCGCGGGAGCTTTTCCTTTACCACAACCACGGTCTGGCGCAGGGCGCGGCGTATCTGGGAGTAACGGCGCTGGCTTGCCTCGGCTATGGGGCGTTCTTCCTGGCAGTGGGGATGCTTTTCCGGAACCCCATTCTGCCGGCAGCGGCGATCCTGGTGTGGGAAGCCGCGAATCCGTTCCTGCCGGCGTTGCTGAAGAAATTCAGCGTGATCTACTATTTGAAATCTCTGTGCCCGGTCGAGATCCCAAGCCCTCCAGGTACGCCCCCGCTGATGGGCCTGTTGGTTTCGAATCCTGACCCGGTTTCTACGCCGGTCGCAATCCTCGGCATCGTGGCCGTGGCATTGCTGATCTTGTATGTTTCCACCTTTCAGGTGCGACGAATGGAAATTAACTACACCTCCGAGTAGATTGAGGGCGGCCCGCGCAGGATTACTTTTTCCTGGCTTTCTTTTTCGGGGACAACAATCCAAAGATTTGCAGTTGCTGGTAGCTTGCCACGAAAACCTCGCCGTTAGCCACCACCGGAACCAGGTTCGCGTTGTTGCCGTAGTTTGGCCACGATCCAGCGGGTGCCTGGAAAAGCACTGGCATGGTACTTCCGCCTGCGTCGGGGTTGAACGCATACAGCGTTATTGCAGGCTGACTATTTGATACGGGGCGCGAGAGGGCCCAGATAACGGCATTTGTCGTACCGTTGGACGAGATGCTCGTGAAGAAACCTGGGTCCTGGCCGCTGCTGATCGTGCCGCTGGTCTCCAACGTGAGCGCAACATTCGGCGTGGTTTGCAGTTCCCAAACTTCGACGGTCGCGTCGCCGCTCGTGACCACCCTTGCGTTGAGATCCGTAGGATCAACGTAATATGACGGGCCACACCAACACCAGCCGATTTGAACGGTGCCGAGCACGTTGTTCGTTTTCGTGGAATATCCGCCTAGACTGTCTTCATTCATCAAGAACATTCTGCCATCTTTGCCGGCCGCGACAGCGAGATGGGGTATGGCGCCAGGCTGATCGGGAAGCACCATCACGCCACCACTACCCAAATCCCTATCGCCTTTATCTAACGAGGCCCAATTGCTGGGCGTAAACAAGTCAAGTACCGAACTCAGATCGGGCGCCTCCTTGATAACGCTCTCCTGAATGTTGGTTACGCCATCGTAAGTTGTGCCGGAGGGGTCAGAGTTTCCTGTGACGAACAATACATTGCCCGAATCGTCCGCGGCCAGACCGTAGCCGGACATCCAGATGGCGGAGGAAAAGAAGTCATCGGCGTCCGTCGCTTGGATGTCTGTGACCAGGGTCGACGTCATCGGCGTGAGCGTTCCGGTTTGCCAGCCCAGCACCCATCCGCGGGATAAAGCGTTTTCGCAGAAGGCGCCGAATGCCGCATATACGTTACCGTTGGCCAGAAGCAGAGCGGGGCGCTGGCGCTGGTAAGTAGCATCGAAGTCGAAGGTGCTGCCGTCAGACAAAACATGGGATGCTGCCACCAGCACAGGCGGTATCGTATCCGTCAGGCTTCCGAGATCGAGCGCGTGGAGGTAATAAGTAGGCACGCCAGCTTGATTGGTATAAACCATCACATACAGAATGTTGGCGGTGAGATCGATGACCGGCGTGGAATGAATGCCAATCGAGGGGTTCAGGCATCCGGTGGGATACGTTACAGGCGGCCCAAAGTTTGGGCTCAGCAAGATGGTGCCGCTCTCGGCATCGATGGCATAAACCGTATCGTTTTCGGTGACGACATAAACAACGTCATGCGTGCCCTGGTAATTTCCAGCGGTAATATTTACGCCGGGTACGACCAGCGGCTGCGTGTCGACCTGCTGGTCAAGGGTTACGGTTTGCAATAGTCCAAATGATGAACTGTTGACGTTGGTCGGATTGAGGATCGTTTCGTTCTGGTTCCAGCCGGTGCGGTAATTGTCGTAGTGATAGGTAGTGACCGATTCCGTGGGAGTCGCTGGATTCACGGTGAGTGTGTCGGAAGATGAAGTCACGGATCCCAGCGCGGCAGTGATCGCGGACGTGCCTACGCTGACGCTCGTGGCGAGGCCCTGGCTGCCCGAGGTATTGCTGATGGTGGCGACAGCGGTGTTTGCCGAAGCCCATGTCACGGAGGTGGTGATGTTCTGCGTGCTGCTGTCAGAGTAAGTTCCCGTGGCTGTGAACTGCTGGCTTGCGCCCAGCGATATGAACGGCAGGGCCGGCGTGAGTGCAATCGAAACTAAAGTTGCGGGCGTTACAGTTAATGTAGCAACCCCGGTAATGCTGCCCGAAGTCGCGCTGATGGTGGCTGTCCCGGCGGCCACACTGCTGGCTAGGCCGCTACTGGCGACCGTTGCTACGTTTATGGCAGAAGAATTCCACGACACTGAACTTGTTAAGTTCTGTGTGCTGCCGTCTGTGTAAGTTCCCGTGGCGGTGAATTGCTGCTGCGTGCCTGCTGCAATCGACGGTGCCGACGGTGCCACCGAAATCGACACGAGCGTCGGAGGGGTCACGGTCAAAATCGTCGAGCCTTTGATTTTGCCCGAGGTTGCGGAGATCGTTGCCGCGCCGGTAGCCAGGGCGCTGGCTAAGCCTTGGGTGCCTGCGATATTGCTCACCGTTGCCACGGTGCTCTTGCTGGAACTCCAGGTCACTGAATCCGTCAGGTTGTAAGTCTCGCCGGTGCTAAACGTGCCGGTTGCACTGAATTGTTGGGTCGTGCCTGCAGGCGCCGAAGGGTTCGCCGGCGTGACTGTGATCGACGTCAATCCCGCAGTCGATCCTGTGCCTGTGAGGTTCGCTGTCTGCGGACTATTGCTCGCGTTATCCGTTACCGTGAGCGTGCCCGTGCGCTTACCCACAACGGTGGGAGTAAACGTCACGCTGATCGTGCATTTGGCTTTCCCAGCTACCGTCGTGCCGCAGGTATTGGTTTGGGCGAAATCGCCGCTTACTGCCACGCTCGTGATCGTCAGCGTTGTGGGCAGATTGTTGGTGAGAGTTACGGAAATCGGATTGCTCGTGTTGCCCACAGTTTGGCTGGTGAACGTAATTGCACCCGGGGATAAAGTTACATCTGCAATGCCGGACCCTGTTGTGCTGATCGTCTGAGGGCTGTTGCTCGCGTTATCCGTAATGGTGACTACGCCTGAGGCTGATCCCAATATCGTGGGGCTGAACGTGACTGAGATCGTGCACTTCTTGCCGGCCAACACGGTGCTTCCGCAGGTATTGGTTTCAGCAAACGGCCCAGTAACTGTGAAGCCGCTGATAGATAAAGTTGCGGTGCCAGTGTTGGTGAGCGTGACATTCTTGACGGCGCTGGTGGTTCCGATTGCCACATTGCCAAAGGTCAGCGTGGTGGCGGAAAGTGTAACCGTTTGTGCTGCCGCGGCAGCGGTCAGCAATGAAAATGCCACACTTGACAACAGAATGGTGGCATGGAGTTTGCTCAAAAAACTGAGCCGGGCTCGGCTCTTGACGAAGCTCACGGCGAAGACCACGGGCTGCCTCCACTTTTTGATTTGGCAGAATACACGTCACGATCGCTGAATGCAATTGTGAATCGTGTGATTCCGATCTCTGCAACTTCCACTCGAATCGAGTAGTCCCTGCTCGGGTTAGAAAAAGCCGTCGGGAACGGTGTCGGACAACTTCGCAGCTCTCGCCTTCCCGCCTTTGCTGGCAATCTTGGCGACTTCGGCTCGGGATAAGTTCTCTGCCCTTGCCTTACCACCCAGACTGCCGAGCGCCTGTGAGCCGGATTGCGAAGCTAGCCATTGCATCCCGCTGCTCCTCCAAAACGGAGTCTCGATTGTCTATGTGAAAGAGCCAATGGGCCACAGCTCGATTCAGGTCACGGTGGACATTTACGGCCACCTGATTCCGGGCGCCAACGTGTCCTTTGTCGATCGGCTCGATGAGATCGTGCCGGAGCCGGCAGAAACAACTCCGCAACAATCCGCAACCCCCGCGCAACTGGAGGAAATGGAGCTTCCGCCCGATCTGCCACAAGTTGTTGAAGAAATTGGTGGCGGCGCGTGGACTCGAACCACGGACCTACGGATTATGAGACCGTCGCTCTAGCCACCTGAGCTACGCCGCCACATTGTAAGCAACTTCTTGATAGGAATCCCGACACAGGTACCGCACCCTTACACCGCGCGGCTACGTTTGCGAAACTCGGGATGGTTTACATCCGTCAGAACGTTAATTGAGATTGTAAACGGTGAGTCGAAGCCGCTGCAACGTCACGGCGGCGTCAGTAAGCAAACACTAATTGGCAAGCAATTTTCGGCGATTGCTGGCCTCTCGCAGTCTGTGACGCCGTTTTATTCGCCTATCGTATCGTGCGCGGATGTCCTGCCGATTTTCGCGCACGAGTGTAAATGTTCACGTGTAAATGTTCACGTGCGACAGCACCCGGCTGATCGCGCCAGGGTTCGGACTATCCGCCTTCAGCCCAGCCGCTACGAACAAAGCAATCCCAGCAACTAGGTCAGCATCACATCGACCGGAGCTATACTGATGAGCCATCGCGAAATATATAGAAATGTTTAGCAACAAATATGGCAACAAAACGAAACCGCATCAAACGTCCAAAACGAAGCGGTTGTGCCCTGAGGACGCCTCCGATACTCACGTGGGGACAGCCGCCTCGGCTGTCGAGGCGAAGCTTGCCCTGAGCCTGTCGAACGGGCCAAGCGAGGCGGCCTCTGAGCAGAAAGCCGGCAAACCAAGCATGCAGGATCAAGATATGCGCCAACACCAAACACCGCGCGCAGTCGCCGTAATTGGCGAACTCAACGTAGACCTGATCGCCAGCGGCTTAACGTCCGCTCCAATCCTAGGCCAAGAAGTCCTGGCCGAAGATTTCCAAACAGTCCTTGGCGGCGCCTCTGCAATTTTCGCCTGTGGAGCAGCGCGCCTCGGCCATCCCGTAAGCTTCTTCAGCAAAGTAGGAGACGACGACTACGGCCATTTCTGCCTCAATGCCCTGCAAAAAGCCGGCATCTCCACCAAAAATGTCGCCCAGGTTGCAACGTCGAAGACAGGCGTAACCATCTCGCTAAGCACGCGCCACGATCGCGCCCTGGTGACGGTCCTGGGAGCGATCTCCGAACTGCGCCACAAAGATCTCGACTTGCAAGCCCTGCGCGGACACAGCCACCTGCACATGACTTCTTTTTTTCTTCAAACCGCTCTGCGCCCATCTTTCCCGCAAATTCTGCGCCAGGCCAGAAAGATGGGCCTGACCACATCGTTCGATCCCAACTCAGATCCCATGTCGTCGTGGGGCCCCGACGTTTGGCGCGTCATCGATGAAACCACCATTCTCTTTATCAATCAGGAAGAAGCGCTTCATCTCACAAGAAAGAAGAATGTCCGCGAAGCGCTCCAGCAGCTGTCCGAAAGAGCCCCGTGCGTAGTAGTCAAGCTAGGCCCCCGCGGAGCCGTCGCTGCGGCCGCCGGCCAGGTAGTGTCCGCGCCGCCGTTCAAGGTTGGTCCCGTAGACACAACCGGCGCCGGAGACTCCTTCGCCGCAGGCTTCGTCCACGCCTTCCTCTCCGGCCGCGATCTCCACGGATGCCTGGTCGAAGGCAACGCCTGCGGCGCCCTATCCACGCAACAGGTAGGAGGCACAGCCGGCCAGCCCGACCTGATGAGCCTAGAGAACTTCCTGCGCCGCGACCGGCAACGCCAGTAAGTCACGCGGGGATTGTCATCCTGAGCGGAATTTGTCGCGCGCGAAGCGCGTGACAAATGGAGTCGAAGGACCCCTATAGCGCCGGAATCATCTGAGTCGCATCAGGGCATCCTTACGATGCTGAGCTCGCGCGTTCTCACTCCCTCAGTGAATGATTCTGAAACTAACGTTGCTAGTGAGCGCGCCGCCGGTTGTCGTGACCACCGCCGAGCCTGTGGTCGCGAGCTTAGGCCCAACCGGACGACTTCACTGAATTACGGGACCGTGATCTCAAATACCGTTCCAGAGCCGTCAGCCCTGCCGAACTCAGTTGTCCCATAGAATGTGTCGCCTGAGGCAAGAGTCAAGCAGGTAGGCATGGCTCCGTCCGTGCCGCCCGTAAAGTTATAAAGCACGTCCTCGACCCATGCGCCGCCCTGCCGGTAGACCTCGTAGACAACGCCGGCTCCGTTTGCGCCCCCGGTGGGCGCGACGCCATAAAGATTTCCGGAGGCGCCGAGGCTGAGCGCGCTCACGGGATAGCCTCCATCGGCTCCGCCAGAGAAGTTCCAAAGGATATCCAGCTTCCAGAGCGCTCCGGAGGTTTTCTGAAGTTCGAAGACAGTCCCGTATCCTCGACCCCCTTCGTAAGTCGTACCGTAAAGGTTGCCCGCTGAATCCAGGATCAGAGCGCCCTGAGGATATTCTCCAGCACCGTTAAAATCCTCAAGCACGCTGATTGTCCAGCGCCCGCTGGACTGGCGCGTAAGCTCGAAAACGACGCCATATCCGTAAACGCCAATGTTGGTGCCGTAGAGATTGCCGGCTTTGTCGAACACGAGAGGACCCATGGGCAATCCCTGGTCCCGTCCGTCGGCGAACGAATGAAGCACTGACTCATTCCACGCGCCGTCAGGCTGGGGCTTCAGCTCGAAGACGGCGCCAATACCGTGTGCACCACCGTAACGAGTCGTCCCGTACAGGTTGCCCGCGGCGTCAAAAATCAACCCGGCATACGAGTTCGCGCCATCAGGCCCCGCAAACGTATGGATTGTATTGAAGGTCCATCCGCCGCCGGAGGCGGGTGTCAACTCGAAAACCGTCCCGTCGCTGGAAGCGCCTGCTTCGGCCGTAGTTCCGAAGAGGTTGCCGGCAACATCCACGATCACGCCTCCCGCTGGGTAGCGGCCGTCGTCGCCGCCAGTGAATGTGTAGAGCACGCTCTCCGTCCATCCTCCGCCAGAGTTCGGCGTCAGCTTGAAGACCGTCCCGTCGTCATAAGCGCCGCCCCCCTCAGTCGTTCCGTAAAGGTCGCCAGCTGCGTCGGAGGCCAGACCGCCAAGCGGCGCGAACCCGTCGTTCCCGGCGGTGAAAGAGTACAACACTGTTTCCGTAGTTGCTGTGGAGACCCTCTTTGAGTTCTCCGCGGAGCTGTACTGCGCGTAGGACAGAGGTGCGGCAAAAATGCTCAAAGTGAGTAGAAACAGAATTCCCTTTGTAGGGAGTTGACGATAGCGCATGACGTTCCCCTTGGGTCTGACAGCTCTGAAGGTGAGCCGTCCTTACTCGCGAAATTTGACTCAATTCCTGGCGACTCAATTCCTAGCGACGGAGCGCTTCATGGCACCCGCGCTTTTCAGTCCACGGAGCATACTCCAGCAACGGGGGGGGGCGTCAAGATGAAGGATTTTGCATTGTAAATGCTCCAAGATAATGTCACCCCATAACTGCAACGAGATTCTGTCACCCTCCCAGGATGGTGATGATGAGTCAGAAAGA
>Ga0302319_10000102_pt1 | contig 164353 bp, 124 predicted proteins | sample Bog_T0_2_FD_203319 | JGI IMG/M metagenome (GOLD analysis project Ga0302319, IMG submission 203319) | Peat permafrost microbial communities from Stordalen Mire near Abisko, Sweden - Bog_T0_2 | ecosystem: Environmental > Terrestrial > Soil > Wetlands > Peat | place: Sweden: Abisko, Stordalen...
ACGAAAACCCAAGATGCCACGCATCTACAACCTCTCCGGCCGCCCCGCTCTCGCGGCCGTTACTTAATCGATACGGGGTGACAAAGTCTCGTCGCAGTTAATACGACATTTTCTCGTTGCAACAACAGGGGTACGACTCTGACGTTAATGGCAGAATAGGGCGCGTTGACTCCATCGATGGTGGGAATGCGGGACAGACGGGACATTCCCTACACGCCGTAAGTCCATGCAATTGGCACTCGCCGCCTCCAACTGCCAACAGCACAACGGTCGAAGCGGCGTACCTTATAAAGTACGTCGCTCGCTTGTCAAGTCTACTTAAGTAGACATTCGACCCCCTCGAAAGTAGACATTTCCTCCACAGCCTAACCCGTTGAATCCATTGGCTCGCCAAAAAGCCCGCACGAAGAATCAACAACTTACACCAAAAGTTTTTGCCATTTTTAAATGTTCCAGCTGGAACATTCAGCACAAATTTCCAACCGAAACCCGTGTACATACAACCGCAAATCGCCAGTATGTTCCAGTTGGAACATACTGGCGGAAGCCAAGCGCCGGAAGCCAGCCGCCCATGGACGCATCCATCCCCTCAACAGGTTTATAATCTCAAGAGCGTATCGCACGCACACCCGACTAGCATGCAGACAGATCAACTCAGAAAAAAATTGCAGGAAGAAGTCGACGCGCTCGAGCACGAACTCGTCCACGAGCTGCCCAAAGAAATCAAGCGCGCCGCAGCTCTCGGAGACCTCAGCGAGAACGCCGAGTATCACATGGCCAAGCAGCGCCAGGAATTTGTTAAGGCGCGCTTCCGCCAGCTCGGCAAGCGCCTCGCCGACCTCTCGCTGACTAACATGAACAACATCCCGAGAGACAAGGTGGGCCTGGGTTCCACCGTCAAGGTCTACGACAGCTTTAAGAATGAAGAGATCGAATACAAACTCGTGACCAGCGAAGAGTCTGACGTGGGCGCGGGAAAAATTTCGACCACGTCTCCCATCGGACGCGCGCTGCTGAATAAAAAAGTAGGCGACGAAGCCACCGTCATCACGCCCAACGGCAAGCGCGAGCTGGAAATTTTATCTCTGACCACCATTCACGACGAGGCTGAGCCCGAGAAGGCGGGCGCCTGATGTCGTGGCACAGTTGGACGAGTGCGTTCGGGCGCGCCTGCGGCGTGCTGCTCGATACGATCGTGCGCTGGCTTGCGCTGTCGCGCATCAATCCCAACGTGCTGACCTTCATGGGGCTGGTGGTGAACACGTGGGCTGCAATTCTTTTTGGCTCTGCCACTGCGCTTACACAGCGGCGCATGTTTTTTTATGCTGGCCTGGTTATTATTTTTTCAGGATTTTTTGATCTGGTGGATGGGCAGGTCGCGCGTGCTACGAACCGCGTGACGCGCTTCGGAGCTTTTTTTGACTCGGTGGTCGATCGTTACAGTGACGCGTCGCAGTTTCTTGGGTTGCTGGTTTTTTATGCTCGCGGCGACAAATTTTTCTATGTTGTGCTCGCAGCGTTCGTGATGATCAGCGCAATCATGGTGAGCTACACGCGGGCGCGCGCCGAGTCGCTGATTGGATCGTGCCGCGTGGGATTTATGGAGCGTCCGGAGCGGCTGGTGCTGGTGATTATTGGCGCGCTCTTCAACCGCATGGCTCCAGTGCTGTGGGTGATCGCAGTGCTGTCGACGCTGACAGTGATCCACCGCATGCGCTATACGTGGACGCGGACGCAGGATGCGCCGCCTGCGGCGGCTAAGGCTGGGCAGGCTGCTTAGCTAATTAGAAATACATTTGTTTAGCTATAAGCTGACCAGTTACAGCCTCCTACTGACTTCGGATTAGCTTCTTCATGTGTCTGCGGTCCGAGAGTGTTCCCGCTTTGGGACTCAGTGCATAAATTAATTGCCTCATGGTGCGGCTGAGCCCTTCGCATGAGAATAGACTTATTTTCTGCGGGTGGCGTTTGGAGGGTGTTGCCAGAGGGTACTGGCCGCCCGTCTGCGAAACGGTCGAGTGGCTAACAGCCACTAGGGTTCGATTCCCTCGCCCTCCGCCGTCACTCGACTTAAGTTAAATGTGCTTGACAATGCCGCTGGCGGAGTTATCCTAGAGATGTTTCGCAGACGGCATCCAGTACCAATCAAGGCCTCGGCTTATTGCCGGGGCCTTTGTGTTTCCTCTCCATTCTTTGATGTAAGATGGCCCTTCTCGCTTTCTCTCAGGCATGGCAGAGCTTATTTGGGATGGCAAGTACGACGAGCACGGCAACAAGCGTGCGCCCGTTCGTATTGAGCTGCCCTTTCAAACTGTCGAGACTGTCAACGAGAGCGTGCAGGAACGCCAGCGCACGCTGGAGCTTTCTTCTTCCGGCCACGACCCGGAGTGGCGCAACCGCCTCATCTGGGGCGATAAAAAGTACGTGCTGCCCTCACTCCTGTCTGAGTTCGCCGGCAAGGTGGATTTGATCTACATTGATCCGCCGTTTGGAACCGGCGCCGACTTTTCATTTACGGCGATGGTGCCGAATGACGCGAATGGCCCAACGGAATTCACCAAAGAGCCAAGCATGATCGAGCAGAAGGCCTACCGCGACACGTGGGGACGCGGCGTCGACAGTTACGTCGGCTGGTTCTCCGAAACGGTTATCCTGCTCCACGAGCTGCTGACGGAAGCTGGCAGCCTATTCGTTCATCTAGACGATAACTTAGCGCCTTACGCGAAGGTAGCCCTGGATGAGGTTTTCGGTGCGGCATGCTATCAAAGCGAGATCATTTGGCAACGTACAGACGCACATAACGATGCCCGCTACAAATACGGCAACGTTCACGACACAATTTATTGGTTTGGAAGATCAAACCGTCCACGCTACTACCCGGAGGCAGTACGAACGCCCCTTTCACCTGCCGGATTGGCGGAATACTCGCTGCTGGAAAGGCCGGACGGAGCAATAGTGCCTTATGCTGGCAACGAGGACGCGCTCGGTCGCAGGTTCAAACTTGACGATGCGACGTGGCGCGGCAGTAATCCAAAGAAGAAGTTTACTTGGCGGGGCGCGACTCCCTCGCGGAACCGCGAATGGATGTACGACGAAGAGGAAATGGAACAAGCGCTTGCGAAGGGCGAACTGTATCTGCGCGACCCAATCAAAGGTGCCGCCCGATGCAAAAAGAGTTATCTCGACATAAATAAAGGCATCTACCTACAAGATATTTGGACCGACGCGGGGCGGATGAAAGGCGGAAGCTCCTATGCGACCGAGAAACCGGAGCCTTTAGTGGAACGGATTGTGAAATCCTGCACCGCTCGATGGCAATCTCATCCTCGACTGCTTCTGCGGCTCCGGCACTACTGCCGCCGTCGCCGAAAAGCTCAACCGCCGCTGGATCGCCTGCGACCTGGGCCGCTTCGCCATCCACACCACGCGTAAGCGCCTGCTCGGCATCCCTGGCGTGAAGCCATTCATTGTCCAGAACCTCGGCAAGTACGAGCGCCAGCAATGGCAAGTCGCCGAGTTTCCCTCTAACGGCAAAGACCGCCTCGAAGAACAGAAAGAACGCGAAGCCGCCTACCGCAAGTTCATCCTTGAGCTTTACCACGCCACTCCAGTCAGCGGCCACGCCTGGCTGCACGGCGTTAAGTCCGGCCGCATGGTGCACGTAGCCGCGGTTGACGCTCCCGTAACCCGCGCCGATGTAAACGCCATTGCCGCCGAAGTGTGGAAGGCTGCCGGCAAAGGCGCAAACTCTCCTCAGAAGCCCGCCGTCGACATACTCGGCTGGGAATTCGCCCTCGAACTAAACGAAACCGCCAAAGAAGTCGCAGCCCAAGCCCGGGTGGACGCCGCCTTCAAGAAAATTCCCCGCGAAGTGCTGGAAAAGAAGGCGGTCGAACAAGGCGACGTTCATTTCTTCGAGCTGGGCGCTCTCTCCGTCGAAACAAAAATCAAAAAGCGCGAACTGACTTTGACCCTCTCCGATTTCGTGATCCCACTCGACGACGTTCCGGCAGAAGTGCGCAGCGCCATCAAGCACTGGAGCCAGATGGTGGACTATTGGGCCGTGGACTGGGACTTCAAAGACGACACGTTCCACAACCAGTGGCAATCGTACCGCACCCGCAAGAATCCCAAGCTGGATCTATCGGTGAAGCGCGAGTACCCAGAACCGGGCCACTACACGGTGGTGGTGAAGGTGATCGACATCCTGGGGAACGACACGACCAAGAGCCTAAGTGTGGAGATAAAGTAAGGACCGGAATTCAATGCCGCGCCCTAAGAAGACCGCCGAAGAGACGCCGAGCCTCTATGACATCACAGCCAAGCTCCGCTCGGGGCCTTGCGTTCCTGCGCTGCGGGAGGCGGTGAAGTCATGGAAGGCAGGAGGATGCAAGGGCATCACCGATACGACGAGTATTTTGCTCAACTATTGGTTTTGCGCCGACCACAAACTCAAGACCGGCAGGCCCTTTCGATACCACGATTCCCAGCGGGAAGCAGTCGAAACGCTTATTTACGTCTGGGAAGTGGAGAAGGTGCGGGCCCGCAAGGATTTGCTTGAACGCTATGCCCAAAACGTGCCCGACTTGCGGCTTGCCCAGTATGACGAATTTGCACGCTACTGCACCAAAATGGCTACCGGAAGCGGCAAGACGAAAGTCATGTCGCTCGCGATTGCGTGGCAATACTTCAACGCCATGCGAGAGCAGGAAGAAATCGCCAGGGACTATGCCAAGACTTTCCTGGTGATTGCCCCCAACGTCATCGTGCTGGAGCGGCTGAAGGGGGATTTCGCCAACGGCAACATCTTCCGGGAGGATCCGATCCGTCCAAAGGAATTCGGCATCTTCTGGGACTTCGACTGCGTTATGCGGGGCGAGGGTGAGCGGGCACATTCCGAGGGCGTGCTCTTTCTCACCAATATTCATCAGTTCCATGACCGCTCTGATCGCGCAAAAGACGATGAGCCCGATGCAATGGCTGCGATTCTGGGGCCGAAGCCTCCTACGCAGAAATTGGAGCAGTCGGATTTCGCCGAGCGTATTGCGCGGCGTAAGGGACGGCTGGTGGTGATTAACGACGAGGCCCACCACACTCATGACGAAACTTTGAAGTGGAACGAAATTATCCACCGGCTGCACGAGAAAACGCCGATCGCTGCTCAGCTCGATTTTAGCGCTACGCCTCGATTCCAAAAGGGTGGGATTTTTCCGTGGACGATTTCCGATTACCCGCTCAAGCAAGCCATTCTGGATAACATTGTGAAACGCCCGGTGAAGGGCATTGCGAAAATCCCGGAGCCGAATTCCGATTACGCGAGCGTGAGGTATCGCGGTTATCTGACCGCAGCCGTGGAGCGCTGGAAAGAATACCGTGACCAACTGTCGCCGCTGCGCAAAAAGCCTGTGCTGTTCATCATGATGAACAGCACCGAAGATGCTGACGATGTGGCGGACTGGCTGGCAAAGGCTTATCCGGCTGAGTTTGGCGACGGAAAGACTCAGATCATTCACACTGACAAATCGGGTGACGTGAGCAAGAAAGACTTGGAGGCGGCTCGCAAGGCTGTGAAGTCTGTCGACGATCCTCTCAACCCGATTCACGCCATCGTCAGCGTCCTCATGTTGCGTGAGGGCTGGGACGTGCAGAACGTGACGGTCGTGGTCGGCCTGCGGCCCTATACATCGAAAGCGAACATTCTTCCCGAGCAAGCGATTGGCCGCGGCCTGCGCCTGATGTTCCGCGACCTCACCGCCGATTACACCGAGCGCGTGGACATTATCGGCAACCAGAAGTTTCTAGAATTTGTGGATGATCTGGAAAAATTGGAGGAGTTGCAGCTTGATACGTTCGAGATCGGCAAAGACAAACTTCGAATCGTCACTATTATGCCGCTGGAAGAGCGTAAGGAATTTGATATCGGTCTGCCCGTACTCACGCCTACCCTAGTCCGAAAAAAGAGCCTGGCGGAGGAGATTGCGACTCTCGATGTGATGTCCTTCCAGAGCATGCTTTTGCCGCTTACGCCGGATGACCCTAACAACAAGACTTTCCGCTATGAAGGCCATGACATCATTACTCTGCAGAAGATCGTCGAGCGCGATTACAGGGTGCCGGAGCCTCAGACCGCGCAGGAGCTGATCGGGTATTATGCCCGGCGCATTGCAGAGGCGGTTAAGTTGCCTTCGCAGTTCGCCGCGCTGGCGCCGAAGGTTCGGGATTTCTTTGAGAATAAAGCTTTTGGGCGCTGGGTAGATTTGAACGACATGGTCACGGTGCGAGCGATGAGCACACAGGTGGCGTCGTATGTGTGCATTCAGGAGTTCAGCCGGGTGCTGAAACAGTTAAGCATCGCCGATCAGGTGCCGCAGCTACTGGCTCCGGACCGGCTGCTTTCGACTTGCCAGCCGTTTCCCTGGTCGCGCAAGGTTTACGAAGCGAATCATTGTGTGTTCAATATGGTGCCTTGCGATAACGACTTCGAGAAGGCCTTCGCCCGGTTCCTCGACGGCGCGGATGACGTCACGGCTTTCGCGAAGCTTCCGCAGTCTTTTGGCTTCTCCATCGATTATGTGGACGCGGGGATGAACTTGCGATCCTACTATCCGGACTTTGTTGCGCTGGATTCAGCAAGCGTGCACTGGCTGATCGAAACCAAGGGGATGGAATCAGCCGAGGTTTCGCAGAAGGATGCGGCTGCAAGTAACTGGTGCGAGAACGCTTCCAGTCTTACTGGTGCGGCGTGGCGATACGTAAAAGTTCCGCAGAAAGGGTTCGAGATTTTGCAGCCTCGGCATTTTGCGGATTTGGCGGCGTTACTACCTTCCTCGAAGTTACTTTAGGCTGATCCATCATTCTCTGCCGGTGGCTTACGGTATGCCTGAAAGCATGCCCTGATACGAATCGCCGCTTGGCGGGCATCGAAGTCGTGGGCTACGGACAGGAGTTTTTGTCCGACATGGGCTTCGGTTGCGCGGGAGATCCCTCGCCCCGCTGGTGAAAGCGCGGGGCTTCGGGATGACGCGCCGGTTTTACTTCGTCCTTGGCATTTTCCTGCTGGTTAGAGTAGTCGGACTGAAATGTCCACCACTCTCGCGGCTGACCTTGCGCGGTCCTAACAAGTCCATTGCGGGAAACGGAACGGCAAAAAGCTCGAGCATCGAGGTCGAATCATCCCAAGATGTGCAATCCTGTCGGCAGTGCGTTAGGCCGCGAAGCGCAAAGGGTTACGCGGTCGAGGTATCCGTCGTTCGGGCGGCCGCGCATCTGCCGAGGAACTCTCGCCGCCGCGATCAAACGTGTGAGAACTCCCTGACGCGTCCGTGCCGCCGCTGACTGTCAGGGGGTCCTTCGACTTCGTAAATGCTTCGCTTCGCGAAGCATTTACTGCGCTCAGGATGACAGGGAATTGATATGAAGGATCACGAGTATTTCGTTTATATCGTTTGCAGTCGCTCTGGAACGCTTTACATCGGTATGACCAACAGCATTTACCGACGCGCCTTGCAACATAAGCGCCGGGAGATCGAGGGATTCGCAAGCAAGTATGGATGCGACCGGCTGGTGTATTACGAGGGCTTTGATGATGTTCACAAAGCGATTGGGCGGGAGAAGCAGTTGAAGGGCTGGGCTAGAGCGAAGAAGATTGCTTTGATCGAGTCGAAGAATCCGCGGTGGGAAGACTTTGCGGAGAAGTGGGGAGAGCGGATGGCCTTTGCGGGCGAAGCCATCACGGGTAAATGATTGTGCTCTCCCTCCGATCGCCCAGCCTTTCGTGTTGTCCCGTCTGCGGCAACCCCAGCGTTGCCGATGCTGCCGACGAATCCATAGATCGTTCGGCAGGCTCAGGGCAGGCTCTGAGAAGGGAAAGCGCTGAAGCACGAAACGGCGTATGCCGTAAAGATAGCCGGGCCAGCGCTGGGGCGATGAGGTAACGTTTTGCAGGGCATCCGATATGGCGGCCAGGAAAGCTGCGCTCGCTTCCGGGCTGCGGGCGGCGTACCAATCGTCGGCCGCCTGAAATTCGCGCCTTGCGGCGGGATGGAACTCATACGGCTTACTCGCGGGCACGGCGCATGCGGGCGGAGATGTCGCGCTCGATTTCCTCGCCGGGTATCATCTTTACTTTGCCGGAACGAATTTCATCCACTCGGCTCTTGATTTCCGCGGCCCAAGCATCTTCAGTGCCGGCTTCGGCAAGTTCCTTGTCAAGGCTTTCGATCAAGCGGCCGATCAGAAGTCCGCGCTCGCGGTCGGAGAGCTGCAGCGCTTTGGCCAGAACTTCGGAGGCCGCTACCGTCATGTGTGCCATGTTCGCCTCCCACGCCTGATTTTATCGCAGGGCGGGGCTAAGGCGCGGGTTCATTTTGACGGCGTAATGCCAGCTCTAATCGAAGATTTTCCGAAGGCCTTTGCATTTCCCTCGTGGTTAGAGTGGACGGACAGGAGGGTCCTTCCCCACACGGGCTGTGCCGGGGCCTTCATTCGCTTCAAAATATGCAAAAACGTTCATCCTTCACTGGGGGAGAAAAGCGGGTTATAATCCGAGGCGTTTTGGGTGAAAATTGGTGCGTTTGAATCGGCTGTTGGACCGGCTCTTTTAGGGTTATTGGGCTTCGAAAGGGAGTTTATGGCTTACAAGGCTGTGGTGCGGGGTGGAGTTTTTGCGGTGGTGATGGCTTGGGCGATGGGTGGGTTGGGCCAGGTGAACGTTCTTACTTATCACAATGACAATAGCCGGACTGGGCAGAATACGAGCGAGACTGTTCTTACTACCAGCAATGTGAACTCGACCAGCTTTGGGAAGCTGTTTTCGCAGGCGATTGATTCGGACGCTTATGCGCAGCCGCTTTATGTATCGAATGTGACGATTAATGGGTCTGTGCACGATGTGGTTTATGTGGCGACGATGAATGACAGCGTTTATGCGTTTGACGCGAATAGCAATACGGGGAGCAATGCGTCTCCGCTGTGGAAGGTGAATTTTACCGATGTGGCGAAGGGGATTACTACGGTCCCGACGAGCGATGTGCATTGCACGGATTCGATTGTGCCGATCGGGATTTTTTCGACTCCGGTGATTGATACGACCAGCGATACGATCTATGTGGTGGCGCGGACAGTAGAAAATGGGACCTATTACCACCGGCTGCACGCGCTCGATATTACTACCGGGGCGGAGAAGTTTGGCGGGCCGGTGGTGATTACGGCTACGGTGGCAGGTACGGGCGCGGGATCGAAGAGCGGAGATATTACCTTTAATTCGCAGTTGCAGAATCAGCGGGCGGCATTGCTCGATCAGAACGGGTTTATCTATGTTGGGTTTGCGTCTTTGTGCGATTACGGAAATTATCATGGCTGGCTTTTTGCTTATAACACTTCTACATTGGCGCAGAGCGCGGTGTGGCTGACTACGGCGAATGGGAGCAAGGGCGGAATTTGGGGGAGCGGGAATGGTCCGGCGGGAGATTCTTCTTATAACACGTTTGTGCCGCTGGGTAATGGGACGTTCGATGTGAATACGGGCGGCAGCGATTATGGGCAGAGCGTGATGAAGCTTGGGATTCCTTCGGCTGGGGCGTTTCCGATTCTGGATTACTTCACTCCTTACAATGTGACTAGCTATAACTCGTCGGATCTCGACATTGGGTCGGCGGGATTGGTGTTGTTGCCGGAGCAGAGCGGTCCTTACCCTCATTTGCTGGTGCAGGGCGATAAGGCGGGGAACTTGTTCTTGATTAATCGCGATAACATGGGGCACTACAATTCGAGCAATAATAATCAGATCGTGCAGTACATTACTTCGGCGGACCCTGGGATGTGGAGTTCTCCGGCGTGGTGGAACGACTATGTCTACATTGGCGGAAACAGTGACTACATAAAAGCTTTTTCGTTCAACACGACCACGGGATTACTATCGACTACACCTGTTTCTGAAACGGGTCAGAAATATTCTTATCCGGGGGTTACGGTTTCGATTTCTTCGAACGGAACCAGCAATGGAATTGTCTGGGCGTTGAATAATGCTAAGTTTGCGTCGACCACTGGACAGGGGTCTCTGCATGCTTATAAGGCGACGAATCTTGCCACTCAGCTCTACAGCAGCAAAGATAATGCGACGCGGGATGATCCGGGTGCTCCGGTTAAGTTTACGGTGCCGACGATTGCGAACGGCAAGGTGTACATGACTACGCAGAAAGATCTGGTCGTGTACGGGTTGCTGAATTAGCGGGCTTCGGCTTCGGGCTTTCGGACTTCCGGCTTTCGGGCTTCGGCTTTTTGCTGATTTGATTTACATTTGAGGGCATGGCTGAGCTGGCGCGGTACTTGCTTCCTGAGTTTCTGTACGGTACTGCCTGGAAGGAAGAGCGCACTGCCGCGCTTGTGGAGTTGGCGCTGCGCAGCGGGTTTCGCGGTATTGATACGGCCAACCAGCGGCGGCACTACTTTGAGGCTGGGGTTGGCGAGGGGTTGGCGGTTGCTTATCGCGCGGGAGTGGTTACACGCGCCGATCTTTTTCTTCAGACGAAATTCACTTACCGGCCGGGGCAGGACGATCGTCTGCCTTATGATCCCGCGGCCAGGCTTTCGGTACAGGTTGCGCAATCGCTGGCTAGTTCTCTCGAACATCTTGGGACGGATTACGTTGACAGCTTTGTGCTGCATGGGCCTGCGGCGGGCTACGGCTGGGCTGATGCTGATGCTGAAGTTTGGGACGCGATGAGCAGAGAGCGTGATGCCGGGCGGGCCCGCTTGCTTGGGGTTAGCAATGTTTCGTTGCGGCATTTGGAGCAGATGGTTGAGGTGCATTCAGAGGCGCCGGCGTTTGTACAGAATCGATGCTATGCGCGGCTGGGATGGGACCGCGAGGTGAGGGCGTTCTGCAAGGAGCGGAAGATTATTTATCAGGGATTCTCGCTGCTGACTGCGAATATGGAAGTGGTGCGGCATCCTGTGGTTACTGGGATCGCGGCTCGCGCTGGTGCTACTCCGGCACAGATTGTGTTTGCTTTCGCGCGATCGGTCGGGATGTTGCCGCTGACAGGGACCTCGAACGCTGGGCATATGAGGCAGGATCTGGACAGCGGGGCGATTGTGCTTTCGGGGGATGCGGTTCGGGCGATTGAGGGTTTGGCGGGGTGACGCACCTTCAGTCGTTACTCTTTCGCGGTCCAGTTCGAACGGTTGCGAAATGCGTGACGTCCGCTGAATTGGACTTAGTTTATTTCAGCTTCGATTCCGGGCACTCCCGCGCCGGGCTTTCACATGCCGCCTGACGGTGCTGGATCACAACTGTGCTAGCGCCCGATCTGTGGTGATGAACTTTGCTCCGAGGGCTTGCAGTTCTGCCGTGGCGCGTTCTCCATCTTCTGCTTTCAGGGTTTCGATTGCATCTTTTACTACTGAGACTTTGTGGCCTCGTTCTAGCAATCCTTTCGCTGCGAAGCGGACGCAGTATTCGGTTACCACTCCGAAGACTACGAATTCCGCGGCATCTCCCAATCGCTTTACGAGTTCGTCTGCGTGGCGGCTTTGGAAGATATCCAGCGTCTGTTTCTCGAGATGGATTTGCTGGTATTGAGACAGATCGCTCGGCAGCTTTGCCTCGGGATCGTTTGGGATGATGACAACTTTCTCCGTCAGAGCTTCTGCAACATAGGCTGAGCCTGCGGTGCCTCTGATGCAGTGCGGCGGGAAGGTTTTGAATTCGGGGTCGTTCTCTGGGTGGTAGCAGCCGTGCGAGATGAGCAGAACGCTGCCTTTTCGCGCGGCGTCGGTGAGCTTGCGAATGTTCGGGAGGAGGCGCTCGGCTCCGGGGACGTAGAGCTTTCCTCCCGGCAGCATGAAGTCTGCTTGCGTGTCGACTTCCCAGAAAACTTGTTTGCTGGATGACATTTTTGTATGCCCGACCTCTTATACATCTTTAACACAGAGGGCGCAGAGGTTCACAGGGTGAGGCGACAAGAATTTCACAAAGTCGTGACATGGCCGTGACAAATGCTGGTGCGGGTCATCCTAGCATTGGTCTGCAGCTGTCAGAGAAATTACGGACCATCTAACTTGGAATTTGGTTTGTGGCTCACCCCTGCCTCTGATCTGTTCATTTCTGCACATTTTTGCAGATCCGAAAAGGAGACTTCTATGCAGCATCGCAGAATTGCTTTTGCCACTTGCCTTGGCTTGGCGCTGATGTTTATTTCCAGCGCAGCCGTGGCGCAATATACACTGACAAACCTGGTTTCGAATCAGGCAGGGGCCGCGAAGCACCAGGATCCTCTGCTCGTAAATGCGTGGGGGTTAACGTACGGGCCGGGCGGGCCATTCTGGATCAGCGATGAAGGCACGGGCTGGTCCACGCTTTACAACGACAGCGGAGTGAATCAGGGATTGGAAGTCGTGATCCCGACGTTCAACGGTAGCGGGACGGGATCTCCCACGGGAATTGTCTACAACTCATCGCAGCAATTTTCGGTGGAGGGCTGGCCAGCGATCTTCCTGTTTGCCACGCTGGACGGAACCATCAGCGGATGGGCGCCGCAATCGAATCCTACGCAGGCGATTGTGGCCGTGAATAACTGGAGTTCAGGCGCCGTGTATACGGGGCTGACGATTACGAACTATCCCACGGGAACCAACTATCTGTTTGCCGCCGACAATTGGAACAACAAGGTAGATATCTACGACGGCAACTTTAACCTGGTGACTTCGTTTACGGACACGACGCTTCCGCCGGGATTTGCGCCGTTTGGCATTCAGGACATCGACGGGCAGGTCTATGTGTCTTTTGCCAGCACGTCGGGCGGGTCAGGCGGATACATCGACATCTTTACCGAAGCCGGAGTGTTTGTGAAACAGTTGACGAGTAGCTCGAAGCTGAATCAGCCTTGGGGGTTTGCGGTTGCGCCGTATAACTTCGGGCGGTTGAGCAAGGCTTTGCTGGTTACGAATAACCTCAACACCACCGGAGAAATCAACGGATTCAACATCACGACAGGAGAATTTATCTCCACGCTTTCGTACAGTGAGGGCAAGCCAGTTTATATCGATCAAATCTGGGGCATTGAATTTGGCGGCGGATCGCAATACGACGGCGGCAAGAACGAACTTTTCTTTACCGCCGGTCCGAATAACAATGTTAATGGGACGTTCGGAGTGATTCGAGTCGCTGCTAAGTAGTCGCGATAAGGAAGCGAGCGTGCGAGTTATGTTGGCATCCTGAGCAACGCGAGGGATCTTGGGGTTTGCGAGCGCCGGCGACGCCGGTCGCGCAAGCAAGAACCAAGATCCCTCGCTCGCTCGGGATGACAGAAGCTACGGCCTTTGACAGAAGTTACGGCCTTTGTGTTTGGGCTGGGACTCGCACTCGCGTGTTTCATTCGCGTGGTTGTTGAAAAGTGAGCGCGACTTAAGAATCCGGGGGCTGCTGAACGAATGCCAGCAAGCCTGCCAGCAAAACATTCTTATTCGCCTCAGGCAGCTCGAGGAAGCGGAACGGCTGCAGCCAGCCCTGCGTTGCCCACATGGGAAACATGATCTGCGCTTTTTCGCGGATTGTAGTCTTGCCGAGGTTGAAAATAAGTTCGACTTCGAGTTTTTCGTCGAGCGGCTTGTCTACATGCATGAGGCCGCCGGAGGTGGAAAGCTGATGCAGTTTTCCCCGCACCTCGCGCCGGTTGGGCAGGCGCATGAGTGTGAGGACCGATCCGCGCAGCTTAACGCGAAACGGGCGCTGCGGCTCCTGGCGGGCTGTTCCGGCTGAAGACGAGGGGGGAAGGGATTCTGGGGTCGACATCGTGGATAGAGTATGGAGCTTGGATGTGCCCGAGGCGAGGTTACGAAAGAGCGAAGAGCAGTGGTCGGTGGCTAGTGGTCAGTGGTCAGTTATTCGTACCTCTTACGGCCTCTTGGACACTGGCCCGCTGATTGATTGCTAATTCCTTCCTGCTATTTTCTGCCGGGGTGGGCTTCGCCTTGGTCGGAGAACAAATTGTAGGGCCAGGCGTTGCCGCTCTTGCTTGCGGCTTTGTCTGTGGGTTTGCTTGCGGCTTTGTCTGTGGGTTTGCTTGCGGCTTTGTCCGCGCCTGCGGCGACGGCCGCGGTTGGGTTCGAAGCGCAGTTCCAATCCTCGGGCGGATTGGTGATTCCCCAAACATTTGCCTGGTTGTAGAGCGCCACTCCAATAAGAAAGAACTTCTGGTCGTTGCCCAGCGGCAGGCAAGTCGCCACGCGAGCCGAAGCGCTGCCGCCGCCCGGCAGATCGTTCAGCAGTATAGGAGTTTCGAGCGGCAAGGCTTGCGAGGCGCGAACTCCGCAGCCCTGTGGACTCACCACCAGAGCCATACACCTTGCGGAGAAAGGATGTTTGCGGTCGAGGCTGGTCACGGTTACGGGAATCTCCACTCGCAATCGCGTGCTGCGCCGCACCGGCCTGGGTGTGAGTATTTCCATTTTCCGCTATTTCATCGGATGCGCTGTCTCGACTCATTAGTTTTACAGAAGCGGCTGGAGGCAAGCCCAAGAAAAAACAGATGAGGGTGACGAAGGTAACCTGCTGAGAATCCCGCCTGTTAAGATGGCTCGACATCAGCATCAACACGCCATATCAGTGAACTCAACATCCGCCATATCTGTGGACCATTCAGCGGCAACTGCCCCGCTTGAGCTCGAGTGGGATCTTGTTCGGGCCGCAAGCTGTGCCGATGCGCGGGAGAGCGACCTTGCCCGTATTCGGAGCTTGCTCGCCACGACGAAGTCGGTCGAGTGGGAGGCTGCGCTTCGACTGGCCGACCATCACGGCACATCTTCCCTGCTTTATCAGAACCTTTCGCGTTTCGGCGATATCGTTCCTTCGAGTGCGTTGGCGGCGCTGCGGCAGAGCTATGAGAGGAATGTGTACAAGTCGCTGTTTCTGGCGCGCGAGTTGATCCGTATCTTGGATTGCCTCGATGCGATCGGCGTGGAAGTGGTGCCATACAAGGGCATTGTGATGGCTGAGGTTTATTACGGCGACATGGCGCTGCGCCGGTCAGGCGATATGGATTTATTTGTTCGCGGGCGCGATGTGAGCCGCATTAAAAAGGCGGTGCGTGAGTTGGGATACGCGCAGCGCGTGCCTGTTCCTGAAGATGCGGAAGAGGATTACATTGCTTCGGGATATGAGTGTACGTTCGACAGTCCCGCGGGAAAGAATTTACTGGAGTTGCAGTGGGCGCTGCAGCCGCGCTTCTATGCCGTTGACTTTGACATGGAGGGATTGTTCGAGCGTGCGGTGAGCGTGTCAGTGGCGGGACGCGCTGTGAAAACACCTTGTGCCGAAGATCTCGTGCTGGTGCTCTCGGTGCATGCGGCGAAACACGTTTGGGGACGGCTGATCTGGCTGTGCGACATTGCGCAGATTCTGAAGCGGGAGAATTTGAATTGGGAGTGGGTGCAGGCTCGCGCGCGGCAGTTCGGCATCGAGCGGATTCTACATATCACGCTGCTCCTGGCGAATCGCTTTTTGACGGCTCCTATTCCGGCGCCCATCGGGGAGGCGATTGTGAGCGACCGCGCGGCGCGGTTCTTCGCCGACAAGATTGCAGCCGATGTGGCGCGCGGAGTTTCCTATGGGGAGGAGCAGGTATCGTATTTCCGTCTTATGATGCAGCTTCGCGAACGCAAGGCGGACCGCTTGCGGTTTCTCACGCGGCTGACTTTCACTCCTGGCCCTGGCGAATGGGAAACGCTTCGTCTGCCTAAGCCGTTGTTTCCCTTGTATCGCGTGGTGCGGCTGGCGCGGCTTGCATCGCGATTCGCGCGCGGATAAGTTAGACGAGCAATCCTTGAGCCACGGAGGGCTCGATGGCAAAACAGAAACTGCGGTTCACGGCAAAGATCGAGGGAAGAGAAGCGGGCGTGGTGGCGGCAATTGCTCCGCCGGTAGATGTGCCGGAATTTTTCGGGACGCGAGCCCGCGTGCCGGTGAGAGGAACCATCAACGGCTATCCGTTTCGCTCGTCGCTGTCACCCTATGGTGGGCGGCATCTGATGCCGGTGAACAAGGCACTGCGCGCGGGTGCGGGAGTCAATGCCGGCGACATGGTTGAAGTGGTGATGGAGCGGGACGACGAGGAACGCACGGTGGAAACTCCGCCGCTGTTGAAGAAAGCGTTGGCGAAGAGTAAGACTGCACAGGCGAACTGGGAGAAGCTTTCGTTTACACATAAGAAAGAGATAGCTCTGGCCATCGTTGGAGCGAAACAGGAAGAGACGCGGGCGCGGCGGCTGGCTAAGGTCGTGGATATTTTGAAGACTGGGAAGAAGTGGACTGGGTAGGTAACGGGGCAAAAGCCATTCGCTTTCTTGATTCTTAACGCAGGCCTGAAGGCCTGCTCCACCTCCGTGTTCGTCTGCAAGATTACGGCAGTTGAAGCACTGCATGCAGAGGCCTTGCTGCGCTTGGCTAGACCCTTCGGCTTCGCTCAGGGCAGGCTCACGAGGCGCCCGTCCCCACATAATCCTATGTACTGCCCGCCCGAGTGCTAATCGCGGTCGCGGGTGGGATTCACTAGCCACTTCAGCACCATGTTCACCAGGCTTAGCACGATCGCGCCTAGGAACGCCGCCGTGAAGGTTCGCACTTGGAATCCCGGGGCTAGTAGCGCGGACGCTAGTTCGAGCATCAGCGCGTTGATCACGAACCAGAAGATTCCCAGCGTGAGCAGAGTCAGAGGGAAGGTCAGGATCTTCAGCAGCGCTCCGACGGTGGCGTTGATAAAGCCTATTACGAGTGCGGCGATTAGAGCTGCTATGGGACCGCTGACAAAAATACCTGGCACGATTCGGGATACAATCCACACGGCCAGCGCACTGAGAATCCAGCTTAAAAGCAGCCGCATTGCTCGCTCCTTCCGCCGGTCGATGCAGGACGCGAATCACCCGGCGTAGACACTATACAATAGCCGATTTTTGTCATGCTCGGCAGCCGAGGTCCGGGACCGGCGCGAGATGCAGGCATGGCGGTTTGCCTGATTTTCCTCTAACCCGGTCGTACACTCCCTTTTGGTAACCCTTGGTAACCATGCACTTCCGCCTTCCAGCCGTACAATTGCCCTAGTCCGACCGGCCACCTCCGAAACAGGAGTTAGGCCAGTAGCGTTTCGCCGGGTATTACTTACCCGAGCGTTCAGTGGTTAGAAGTCTAAGACCAGGGGCTGGAGTTCGTACTCATATGGCGTTCGGTTTCGGGTTCAACAAACAGAAGGTGCTCAGCGCTGCGGAGAAGTATGTCCAGCAGGGCAAGATGCAAAATGCCATCGCTGAGTACGAAAAGGTGCTGAAGGCCGATCCCAAGGATCTCACGGTCACCAACACGGTCGGCGACCTTTATTCGCGCCTTGGAGAAGCCGACAAAGCCACCGAATGTTTCAAGGCTGTAGGCGATGCCTATGCTACGCAAGGTTTTACGGTTAAGGCGATCGCGATGTACAAGAAGATCAGCAAGCTCAAGCCATCGCTTGAGAGCGTGCTGAAGCTGGCCGAACTTTATACCCAGCAGGGACTTTTCAATGATGCGCGCGCGCAGTATTTGCAGGTGGCCGAAGAATTTTTGAAATCGGGCGCGCTGGATGACGCGGTCCGAATTTTCCAGAAGATTCTGGAAATGGATCCGGAAAATACGAACATGCGCGTGCGGCTGGCGGAAGTGTACATCCGCCTGAATAAGAAGAATGAGGCATGGCAGATATTTTCTGCAGCTGCGGAGACCTTGCGTTCCAAGGGTTCGCTGAGCGCGGCGGACGAAGTTTTGCAGCGCATGCTCACACTCGACCCGGGTAACAGCTACGCGCTGCTTATGCAGGGGCGCAACCTGCTGGAAGCCGGGGACGCCGCGGCCGCTATCGAATCGCTGCAGAAAGTTTCCGATCTGGATTCCAATCCCGATGGCTTGCGCGATCTGCTCAAGGCTTATCTGAAGACTGGCCGCCTTTCGGATGCCGGCACTCTTGCCAGCAAGCTTCTGACTGTCCACAACGAGCTGCCCGCAATATGTGTCTTCATCGATGCTCTGATGCAAGCCGGTCAGTACGAGAACGCGCTCCAGGTTTATGATCAGCATGCCGAGCGGTTGCTGGCCGAGGACTCCGACAAAGTTCTAAAGAATCTGCATTCCATCATCGGGCACGTACGCGAGAATCCCGCTTCGCTGGAGAAACTTCTCGACCTCTTCCAGAAAGCTGGAGAGAACACTCACGTCACTGAAGTCATCGAATTGCTGGCGCACGCCTCGGTGCAATCGGGCGATCTGCACCGGGCCCGCGACCTTTACCAGAGGCTCGCCACCATGGAGCCGGGCAATCCCCTGCACATGAACAATTACCAGCAGGTGGCCAGCCAGATCGGCGGCGATTCCTCACACGGTCTTATCTCGGCGGAGGAAGCGGCCGTAATTGTGGATGAGTTGGAAGCCACTGCTCCCTCAATTCATCAGCACTATTCCGATGCGGTCGCGCTCGCGGTTCGTTCCGCCCTCACCGATGCGGAGCTTTTCATTTCCTACAACATGCCGGCCAAGGCTCTGGGGCCGCTGATGGCAGCCTTGCCGCAGGCGCCCAACGATCTGCGTCTGAACCAGCGCCTCGCGGCGCTGCACACACGGGCTGCGCGTTTCGCGGAAGCCGGCGTCTGCTGCAGAACTTTGCAGAACATTTATTCCGAGGCGGGTTATCCCGACGAAGCTACGCGTTACGGTGAGCTTGCCGGCCGTCACGAAGAGCGCTCGGGAGCACCGGGTCTCGCAGCGCCCGTTGTCGAACAGGCTGCAGTTCCGGTGATTCCGGAGCGAATTTCAAACACGGTTGCAGCATCGGCCCCATGGCCAACGGCTCGGCCCGAGCCTGCGGAAGAAGCCGAATTCGCCATCGTCAACGATCCAGAGGACAGTCGAGATCAATCTCAGCACGCCACTCAAGAGTTACCCTTAACCGAATCCACAAGCAGTTCCACGGAGCTCGATCTCTCCTCCGAGTGGGACGATGCATTCACCATTGAGGCTGACATGCCGCTTGCCGAAGCTGAGGAGACCGAGGTCGGCGCACATGAGATACCCAGCGGCAGAGTCGATCAGGGCAAGCCCAGCAAAGCAGCGTTCGATCCGGAGAAGATCGCCGAAGCCATCGAAGAGATTCACTTTTATCTCGATCATGGCATGCCGGAGCAAGCCTCGTCTGCTTTTGAAAAGCTTGAGGCTCTGCGCGCTGATGAAGCCACATTAAATACTCTTCGAGCTGAAATCGAGGCTGCTCCGCAGCACACTGCGCCGGCCGAAGAAGTGACCGCAGTAGAATCCATCTCTGAATTTGCCAGCGACGAGCCTCAGGCCGAATTTAGCGTCGACGAGATTCCAGTCGCCGCTCCGGAACTCGCGGCGCCCGTCCCACAAACTTTTGCCGAACCCTCAGCCGTGGTGGCGGAGACTCACGTCGAGCGCGCGTTGCGCGAGGAGCCGGTTGCGGCCGAGCTTGTGGTCAGCGCGACAGCTCCGGGAGTTCTTCAGGAGTTTGTTTCCGATCTTGAATCCTCCATGGGCGACAACTTCCTGCCGGGGACGGTTTCGCATGAAGCCGAAGCTGCCACCGAGCACGCTTCAGCGCAGGCCTTCGCGCCAGAGCACGACGTTCAGCCCGAGGCCAGGGAAGAACTTGAGCCGATCGGAAACTCTGCGCCCACGAGCTTTGGCATTTCCCAAGCAGAGCCCATGGGCGAGTTTGTAGCCGATCTCGAAGCTTCACTTGGAGACGACTTCCTGAAGGGTGCGCCGGTTGCCGAGCCTGAACCTGCGGCTCAGCCGCAGCCGGCACCGCAGATTGAGGCGCCACTTGCGGCAGTTCCGCCGCAACATTGGCCCATGCCCACACCTGCGGCTGCTTCACCGGTCGGCGCCCCGGCCGCCAGCGCCGCAGCAGCGGCGGCATCTTCTGGCAGTCCCACACTTTCAGCGCACGCTACGGCGCCGATCGTGCAACAGTCCGCACCCGCTGCGCGCATGGCACACACTTCGCCGGTCGCCATTCCGCCGGTCGTTCCTTCGCCAGTCATTCCCAGCGCGCCTGCTGGCGCGAAGGCTTCTCCGTTCGGCGAGGACGCGGGTGTGGATCTCGCGGAGATGTTTGGCGAACTCAAACAGGATCTCGAAGCCGGATCGTCAACAACGGAAGAAGATCCGGAGACGCATTACAACCTGGGCATCGCCTTCCGTGAAATGGGACTGCTCGATGAAGCCATTGGCGAGTTGCAGAAAACCTGCCAGGCCGTCGACCGGGGACATCCATTCCCGCAAGTCATGCAAACTTATACCTGGCTGGCACAGTGCTTCCTCGACAAGGGATTGCCTGAGGCTGCGATTCGATGGTATGACAAGGCGCTGCACGCTAACGGCATTGACGAAGAGACACGCACCGCGCTTCACTATGAACTCGCAGCCGCCCATGAGACCGCTGGAGACAAACCCTCAGCGCTGAAGCATTTCATGGAGGTCTACGGCCGCAACATCGATTATCGCGACGTAGCCGAGCGCATCAAGCCCCTGAAGTCGTAGAATAACCCGATGGGTTTTGTCTCTCACTTTTTCTTTTCGGCACATGGTGGATCGTTCTCCCATCTGCGCCTCAGGCCAGCGCCGCAGCGGAGCGCTCTATGACCGATCCTAATGTGCCAGTGGAAAACAGACCGGCAGCATCCGGCCAAGCCCCGCCCGGGGCGGGCGAAAGCATGTCCCGACTCCTCGACCCGAAAACCGGCGTCGTTGTTCAAACTCACAATGGGATGCAGCTCTGGCTGCATCGCACTTCCGTTTTTCTTTTCGTCTTGATCAGCGCGGTCGCCGGTGTGCTGCTCGTGATTCTGCCCTGGACCCCCGAATGGACCGACAACTATCTTCTGCTCTCCTATCCCGGACTTCGTTCACTGGTTACAACCGGCTTCTTTCGTGGCTTGTGCAGCGGCCTGGGATTACTCGACATCTGGATCGGCTTCTGGGAAGCCCTTCACTATCACGAACAGCCGTAGCTTCGACGAGCGGAATGCCAGTGGCGAAACGGCTGGGCTTCAAATGCCCGCGAGACGCTGAGTTTCAAGAATGCTGGATTTCGTAACTCTGTATTCAGAACGTGAGTTTCCACATGACCGATAGACTTCAACCCGCGCCCCTGGCCTACAAGAACGAACCGTTTCTCAACAGTCCTGACGGACGCATTCTCCGCATCCTGGCTGAGTATCAGGAACCGCTGGCGCGCTTTCGCCGCGAGCAGATACAGGACACGGTGGTCTTCTTTGGCTCGGCCCGCTTTCAGGGAGGCGATGCCGCCAGAAAAAATCTGGCCGCCGTCGAGAAAAATGATTCGAAGACGCCGCAGCAGGATAAGGACGTGAAACGAGCCCACGCCGCAGTCGATATGGCTCGTTATTACGAAGACGCTCGCCGTCTGGCTTTTCTTCTGACCGAGTGGTCGATTCAGATTCCCGCGCGGCGCCGACGATTCGTCGTCACTACCGGCGGAGGTCCGGGCATTATGGAAGCCGCGAACCTGGGCGCCCACGAAGCTGGAGGCAAAACCATCGGGCTCAACATTAATCTGCCGTTCGAGCAGTATCCCAACCCTTACATCACGCCCGCGCTGAACTTCGAGTTTCACTATTTCTTCATGCGCAAGTTCTGGTTCGCCTACCTGGCTAAAGCGCTGGTGATTTTTCCCGGAGGCTTTGGGACCATCGACGAACTTTTCGAAATTCTCACGCTCGCGCAGACCGACAAACTAGCCAAGAAAATTCTGGTCGTCATTTACGGCAGCGAATACTGGCACCGCATCATGAACTTTCAGGCTTTCGTCGACGCGGGTACGGTTTCCGCTGAAGACCTGAATCTGTTCAAGTTCGTCGATTCTCCCGAAGACGCTTTCGCATTCCTCCGCGACGGCCTTACGGAATATCATCTGGGCGGTCCGAAGAAAGAAAAAGAAAAAGAGCAAGAAGTCGAACCGGAAATCGCCAAGACCCGACCGTGAAGATGTGGATTTACCCTGTGGGCCTCTGTGTCCCCTGTGTTTAAGAATTTGAGAAACGACCACGGATGCGTGCCATCGATTCTTGCCTTAAACTGGTAGCTGAAAGCTGATGGCTGACAGCTCGCTCCTGTACTACATTACCGACCGCAAAGCCTTCCCATGTGACGAACGCGCCCGTCGCCTTCGTTTACTCGAAAAGATCGCGGAAGCTGCGAGCTGCGGCATCGACTACATTCAACTCCGTGAAAGAGATCTGTCCGTTCGCGAACTTGAGTCACTGGCTCGGGAAGCTGTGCGCGTAATCCAAGATCAGACATCGGCATCCGGCTTCCGCCGTCCCGTAACAGCTCTTCTAATTAATTCCCGCACAGACGTCGCCCTTGCCAGCGGAGCGGCGGGCGTTCATCTCCCTGCCAACGATGTGTCCCCGGAAGAAGTGAGGGGGGCGTGGGCGGGCAAATGTGGCGCGGGCGCTCCCTTCGACGAGCTCAGTGCAGGCTCTGCCAGCGAAATCTCACCACCAAATCCGCTGATAGCCGTCTCCTGTCATTCCCCAGGGGAAGTGGCTCAAGCGGCATCCCACAAGGCTAACTTTGCCGTCTTCGCTCCGGTCTTCGAAAAAAAGAACACGACCGGAATCAATCCCGCCGGGCTCGACGCTCTTCGCCAAGCGTGCCTCGAGTCGATCCCAGTTCTTGCTCTTGGAGGAGTGACGCTGCAAAACGCCGAGTCCTGCCTGCAAGCCGGCGCGGCCGGCATCGCGGCCATCCGCCTCTTCCAGGAAAACGATGTAGCCATGATCGTTCGCGGGTTGCGCGGCGGTTAGTCATCACTGCTCTTGACGAGGATGACGACACGCCGCAAAACAAAAGGCCACGCCGCGAGAGCGACGTGGCCTTCCCCATTGCAAGTTATTGTGCAGGAGTCCCGGGAGCGCTCGAAGTAGCTGGCGCATTCGCCGTAACTTCGGGTACAGCCGGCTCGATCTTCACCGTCGCCAGAATCTTTTCCAGCCGCTGAAAGACTTTTTCACGATCCACGTGCGTCGCGCCACCCTGGTTCTCGATCCCCATAGTCGCAACCTTAAGCGCGAACTCGTAGCAAGCGCCGTTCTCGAACACGTGATAGTACTTCGACGCGACCTCGCGAGTGCCTTGACTGGCAATGGTTTCCGAGGACTGTAGTTCCATGTCGCCGATTATCAGTTTCGACGGCTCGTGAACTGAAGGTGCGGTCTCAGGCGAAGTCGTAGCATCAGCCGGCGCAGATGGCTTGGTCTCGGAGAACCCTCCACACTGCTCCGTCGTGAGTTCTTTGTTGATGCTCACGCCGAAGAAGGCCGACGCGAGATCGCTATTGGGATACGCGGACTCAGGAAGCGCAACCGCCGCGAGCGCAACTCCGCCCGGTTGCACGAAGTCCATGGGCAGCGGGTCGGAGGATACGAGCTCGTTTGCTGCTGTGCCTGTCTCCAGAGCGTACTTGCGCGGATATTGGAACGAGACGCCCGAAGTTTTGTCGGCGTAGGTCACTGTTGCAGGAACTTTGCGGACAACTTTCTTATGTACAGGCTTGGCGGAGGCTTGCGCTGCCGGCGCTGGCTCAGTCGCCGGAGTTACTGGGGGCGTAGTCGGCTGAGTCATCGCAGTCTGGCTGGTCGAGCTTTCTGTTTTGGGTTTCTCGCTTGAGCAGCCGACCGCTAATGAACAAACGATCAAGAGCGCGGCGAATACCAGGGTACCGGTGTTCTTGTCGAAGTTAATGTTGCTCTTGCCCCACGCAACGGAATCGAATGTTGCGGGGGTGGTGCGAACTGTGGTGCTGCGAACTGCTGTGGCGCTGAACAGATTGATACGGGTCATGGTTGTTCACCTCCTGCTGCTGAAGCAGCGCAAGTGATAATGCACAAAGGGGGCCATCGGGCGGGACGTTGATTTTACGCGGGTTAGAGCACGGCAAAGGACACACTATCGTGGCGTGCCGGACGCGATGTGGCGCAGGAGACACGGCGAAAGTTACATTCCGCAATCATTCAAACTGTTTACGAAATGTGGCGAGCTGTTGCCGGATGTCCGCGACCTCACTTTTCAATTCCGCCACTTCGCTTTCGAGGCTAGCCAAGCGGTCCTCGTCTGCAGCAGGTCTGGCTACACTCCGAGAAGACGCAGCTTCCGCGGCAGGCGCGACGCCGGAAAACAGTTGCATGTAGCGCGACTCCTTCGTGCCCTGCTGTCGCGGCAGCACGGCCACCAGCGGAGGATTCCGCTGGCTCAGGCGGTCAAGCGTTGCATTCACGTCTTCCAGTTCTTCAAATCGATACATGCGTTCGGCGCGGCCTCGCAACTCACCCGGAGTTTGCGCGCCGCGTAGCAGCAGCACGCACAGGATCGCGATTTCGCGACGGTCGAAGTTGAATACTTCCTGCAGGCGGTGCTCGTATTTCGTAACTCGACCATCAGCGCCGCTGGCCGGGCCCGCCAGTCGCTGCCTTTGCAGGGACTCGAGAGATGCGCGCACCGCGTTCCCGTCCAGCGCCATCACCGGGTCGCGATTGTTCTTCTGGTTGCACGCGTTCACCAGAGCATTGAGCGACAAAGGATAGTAGTCAGGAGTGGTGATGTCTTTTTCGATCAACGCACCCAGCACTCGTACTTCAACATCACTCAGAAGATCCACGCGCGTCCCCATTGAAAAAAGTTGTTGAGTGGATTTTACTGCACTCGTGAGGAGAGGACGAACAAGGTATGCTTATGGGCTGTGTGACGCGAGCATGGATCTTCTGCAAATGTTGAATCCTACTTTGTGCGCCGGACTAATTTCCCCGGGCGCTTTTTCTTTGGAGTTGAGATTTCTCAAGTCCGCTGCGGCGGTAGTGATCCTCATATTTTTGCAGATCAAGTTTTCGCGCACATGGCTCGGAACGCTGGGCCTGGAGCGGCTGGAACGATTCGGCAGAAGGATCGCAGTCAAGAAGCGGCTTTGCATTTTCTTAGTTGGCTTCTCTCTGCTCACGATTCGATCGGCGCTGATTCCCGTCTCTGGCGTCCCGCTGCCTCGCTATCACGACGAGTACAGCTACCTGCTGGCAGGCGACACGTTTGCGCATGGCCGACTGACGAATCCGCCTCACCCGATGTGGATGCATTTTGAAACCTTCCATGTGATCTGGCACCCGACGTATATGTCGATGTATCCGCCGGGACAAGGGCTGGTGCTGGCCGCCGGCGAAATCTTGGGCAACGCGTGGATCGGACAGTTGATGTGCGCGGCGCTGATGTGCGCGGCAATCTGCTGGATGCTGCAAGGTTGGATTCCGCCGCGCTGGGCGCTGCTGGGCGGACTTCTCACTATCCCTCGGCTCAGTCTTCTGAGCTATTGGACGAATGGATACTGGAGCGCGTGCCTTCCAGCACTCGGAGGGGCGCTCGTGCTCGGCGCATTGCCTAGAGTCAAGCAACACTTGCGTTGGCGCGATTCCGTGATCATGGCGATCGGTTTGTTCATGCTCGCAAACAGCCGTCCGTATGAAGGACTTCTGTTGAGTATCGGGGTTGCCATTGCGTTGTCGGCATGGATGTTTGGAAAAGACGGACCTCGGTTGAGCATTTCCTTTGCGCGGGTCGTGTTGCCTCTCGTGCTGACGCTTGCTCCTCTGGCGGTTTGGACCGGTTATTACTATTACCGCGTCACGGGAAATCCTTTTCGCATGACCTATGACATCAACCGCCAGACCTACGCCATGGGACGGTATTTCGTTTGGCAGAAACCGTGGCCGCAGAAGACATACAACCACCCAAGGATGGAAGCTCTATACCAGCGGGAAGTTCGAGAGACAGAAGAGAATCAGACTCTGCGCGGATTCATTTGGCGATGGCGCATCAAACTTTTTTATTTCTGGCAGGTCTATCTGGTTCCACCGTTGCCGTTCGTGCTCATCGCGCTTCCATGCGCGGTGCGCGATCGCAAACTGCGCGTGCCTTGGATGATCATCGGCGTTTTCGCAGCTGGCCTCCTGGTCGAGACCTGGGGCTTACCTCATTATTTCGCTCCAGCCACGGCATTGGTGTTCTTGATCCTGATGCAGTGCATGCGGCATTTGCGCTTAGTCCGCTGGCGCGCACAACCTGTGGGCATGGCCTTTGTGCGAGCTGTCTCGGTGATTTATATCGGCGCGGTCGTGCTGCGCGTCGCGTTGGCGGTAACGCACATTCATCCCGAGCCGGAGTGGCAGCATGGAGACATGGAGCGGGAGTCGATCGTGCAGCAACTGAAGGCGCTTCCCGGCCAGCACGTGGTCCTGGTCAGTTATTCCCCTGATTTTGATCTTGACCGCGAGTGGGTCTACAACCTTGCCGACATCGACGGCTTGAAAATCGTGTGGGCACGCGACATGGGGCCGGAAAAAAATCGGGAACTGTTGGCGTACTATCATGGCCGGCAATTCTGGATGGTACATGCAGGCTCATCGCCACCGAACGCGGAGCCGTACCGCGAATCAGCAGCGGGCGCCGGCCTCTAGTACAAATGTGCTATGGGGTGGAGGTGCGCAACGGTGTAACCTTCCCGTGCGAAATTGAAAGAAACTTGTGTGAAGGACAACCGCATTTATGACTTGGATTCGAACCATACCGATGTCGGAGGCCGACGAGAAGTTGCGCAAGGCGGTTGAGGCGCAGCGCGAGGTGTATCCCAAGGAGTATGCGACGCCGGTCCATCCCGATGAATCGGGAGGGTCGACGATTGTGGGGTCGCACACGCTGATTCCGGATGCGCTTCATCACTCGTTCGCCACGTTTGGTGCGCTGATGTCACCGGACTTGCCGCTGAACCGCCGGCAGCACGAAATGATTACCACCATGGTCTCGGTGACTAATCGCTGCAAGTATTGAATTGAGTCGCACGCAGAGTTTCTGCGTAGGGTGACGCTGGATGAAGAGCTGGTGGAGGCGCTGGAGAAGGATTACACAACTGCGCCCATCACTTCGCAGGAACGTGTAATGCTGGACTACGTGGTCAAATTAACCCAGGATGCAACAAAGTGTTGGAAGGATGATATCGAGGGACTGCGGGCGGTAGGATTTGATGATCGCGGAATCTTGCAGATTACGCTGATTGCATCGTGGTTTAATTACATCAATCGCGTGGCGGACGCGCTCGGAGTGGGACGCGAATGAATTTTCAGCAGGCCGGCGATTAGCTATCCTTGCGATAGAGAAGGTTTCGCATAGCTTCCCTGCGAGCTTCGTTGGCTTCTTTTTGAGTCTTGCGTTCGTCGGCGTCCGTGGCTTGCTTCGATTTTGTGTCGGCTTGTTCGGGCTCGCTGCACTCTGGACAGCGATTGGCAAAGCCGGGCTTATCCGGCTTCAGTTCGAACTCTTCTGAGCATACGGCGCATATTCGGATGGGAAATGCCATAGAAATATTATGCAACAAGCCGGCGTGATCGGGCGCTGCATTTGCCGCGCGGGATATACCATTGTTCCCTTCTGCTACTAAACTTGCCTAGGGTCAAAGGTTAGGTTTGAATCGCCTCCGACTCCGTTCTTTCACTCCATGGCCGAATCGTTAGCAGAGTTTTTCCTGACGAACTTTCAGGCGCGCCGCGATGAGCGGGCCTACGGGCAGCGCCGCGGCTATCGCATGGAGTGGTTCACCTATGGTCAGGTCATGGAGATGGCGCTGCGGTTTTGCCGGGAACTGGAGGCGCAGAGAATCGGCAAGGGCGACCGCGTGATGTTGTGGGGCGAGAATGGCGCCGAGTGGGTTGCGGCTTTCTTTGGATGCGCTTTGCGCGGTGCGATTGTTGTCCCTATGGATGACGGGGCGTCGGAAGACTTTGCGGCGCGGGTTGCACCGCAGGTTGAGGCTAGGCTTTGGGTTTGTTCGCGGCGGCATGCTCAGCACTTGGGAGAAGCGAGTGCGATACCTATCACCGTTCTAGAAGACTTATCGCGGATAGCCGGCGGGACGCCGGCGCTACTGTCCGATGTCGTAGTCGGGCGCGACGACACACTGCAGATTGTGTTTACCTCGGGTACTACGGCGGAACCCAAAGGAGTCGTCATCACGCACGGGAACGTGTTGGCCAACATTGCTCCCTTGGAGCGGGAGATGCGGCAGTACTTGAAGTATGAGCGCTTCGTGCATCCGGTACGATTCTTGAATTTACTGCCGCTTAGCCATGTGTTCGGGCAATTCCTGGGAATGTTTCTGCCGCCGCTGCTGGGCGGAACTGTGATTTTTCAAGAAGAGTTGAAGCCCTCGGAGATCATCAGCACCATCCGGCGAGAGCGCGTCTCTGTGTTAGTGAGCGTGCCGCGAGTCTTGCAGTCGCTGAAACAAAAGATCGAACGTGACCTTGAGGACAGTGGGAAAATCGAGGATTTTCGGCAGAGGTTCCGCACGGCGGAGGGAAAGCATTTCCTGCAACGATGGTGGATATTCCACGCGATTCGTCGAGAGTTCGGCTGGAAGTTCTGGGCATTCATCTGCGGAGGCGCGGCGCTGGACGCGGAGACCGAAGAATTCTGGGGAAGGCTAGGCTACGCTGCGATCCAGGGATACGGGTTGACGGAGACAACTTCGCTGATCAGCGTGAATCATCCGTTCAAGTTGGGAAAGGGATCGATTGGGAAGGTGCTGCCCGGGCGCGAAGTGAAGCTCGCGGAAGATGGCGAGATTATGATCCGCGGCGGCGGAGTGGCCGCGGGTTATTGGGATCAAGGCGGGCACAAGGGAGCGACTGGCGAGGTTACAGATAAAGACGGCTGGTACCGCACCGGAGACGTGGGTGCGCTGGATGAAACCGGCAATCTTTATTTCAAAGGACGCAAGAAAGAAGTAATCGTGACGCCGGGCGGATTGAATATTTATCCGGAGGATCTCGAAGCTGCGTTGCGTCAGCAACCGCAAGTGAGAGATTGTATCGTGGTGGGGATTGAGAGTGGAGGAAATGCTGAACCCTGCGCGGTGTTGATTCTTCGCGACGATGCCGGGGCGGCGGTAGTGGTGGAACGCGCGAACCAGTCGCTCGCGGAATTCCAGCGAATTCGGATGTACCTAGTTTGGCCGGAGCAAGACTTTCCGCGGACGAGTACGCAGAAGCCTCGACGGAAGCTGATTGCCGAATTCGCCGCACGAGAAATTTTGCACCCCGGAGGGAAGCCCGCTGCGAGCGACAGCCCCGTAATAGAGTTGATCGGCCGCATCACAGGCCGCAATATGACGGAGTTAGATCATGAAGCGGTACTCGATGCTGATCTTTCCTCCGGGTTGGGTCTCAGTTCTCTGGATCGAGTCGAACTGATCAGCGCTCTGGAAGATCGATATCAGGTCGATCTGAGCGAAACTCGTTTCAGCGCGGTGCGCACCGTGGGCGATGTGGAACGAATGTTGAGCGGCGAAACGCGCCCTCGTGCGGAATACCACTATCCGGCATGGGTATTGCGATGGCCGATAACTTGGCTGCGATGGCTGGCGCAGTATTTGTTGATGAGGCCGGCCATGATTTTGTTGGGCTGGCCGCGGATCGAAGGTCGAGAACATTTGCGAGGATGGAATGGACCGCTGCTGGTAGTTTGCAATCACATTTCCGATGTGGATTTTGCATTTGTGCAGGCAGCTTTGCCCGCGCGGCTCAGAAATCGAATTGCGACGGCGACTCGAGGAGAAGCGTTGCAGGCTTTACACACTCCGCCGGCAAGCAGAGCCTTCTTTCAACGAATCTACGATCGAACTGGATGGACGCTGGGCGTGTCGCTGCTCAACTTGTTTCCGCTGCCGCGCGAGGCTGGCTTCCGGCAAAGTTTCGCTTACGCCGGCCGGGCCGTGGATCGAGGTTACAGTGTGCTCGTGTTTCCAGAAGGCCGGTATACCGTGGATGGCAGGATCGCCGCGTTTCGCGCCGGCATTGGACTGCTGGCAAGAAATTTGGGCATTCCGGTATTACCCGTGCGGATTGTGGGATTGTTTGAAGTGAAGCACGCAGGCAGAAGGATTGCCCGGCCGGGAGAGATTCAGGTGCGCATCGGTCGGCCCTTGACCTTCGCCGCCGGGCGCGATCCTCTACAAATTGCACAGGAGCTTCAACGCGCCGTGGAAGACTTGTAGGTCTGGAGCTTAGAAAGGCCCGGTGCGGTTGCTCCGGGCCTTTCCCCGGTTAAGCTCACCATAGCGACTAGGTTATGGTGAGACTGAATGTAGTGGTTTCGGTCACGCCTCCGCCAACGCCCTGGATGGTGATGGTGTAAGTTCCGGCTTTGGCGGTGCTGGCAACCTTGACTTGCATGGCCGCTGTTCCGGAGCCGCCTGCGATGGACGCGGGTTTGAAGGCTACGGTCACTCCAGTTGGCTGTCCCGAGGCGGACAAAGCAATCGCCGAATCAAAGCCACCAGAAGGAGTGGCTGTGATCTTGACGTTGCCGTTTCCACCCGGGGCAATGCTCGCCTTCTTGGGGGCTGCGGTAAGGGTGAAGCTGGCAGTCGACGACCCCACCGTGACGGCGACGCCGGTCGAAGGTATGCCGTTTGCAACCACGTATAAAGTGCTCGCCCCGGTTTCAATTCCAGCGGGCACGTCGAAGTTCGTGGAGACGATCGTGCTGCCCGTCGCGACACCCATGGTGCTATGCCCGTGAGTCTTCGCGTAGGTAACATTTCCGGTAGCGTTGTTAACAATCTGCACCAGCGGATAGTTGGTGGCGTCCTGGAAATCGTCGCCGTAGGCAGCGCCTTGGGTTAAGCCATTGAACTGGGTTCCGGAGATCGAGTAGGTCGAACCGGGAACCAGGTTTGAAGTGAAAGTTGTAATGGTCGGCTGCCACGCAGTCTCGTAGGTACCGGCGCTGGTCAGGATCTCGACCGTGGTGCTGAAGTCCGTGAACATGATCTGTCCCGTCGGCAGCACCAGCAAATGCCCGACATACGATGCATCGCTCGATGCCCGCGATGGGTTGGGAAACGAAGTCAACGTGCTGCCGTTCCATTCGTAAAAGTTACTCGGCGAAGAGAACGTTCCCCTGTAGGGACTGCCCATCACGATCACGTTGCCGTTGATCTCGATGGACGCCGGTGCATCGTTGGCTGCATCTTTATTGGGAAAAACCGGACCGGGCGTCCAGACTCCGCTGCTCCAATTGTAAGTTGCAGTATTGCCGGCGGCGCATGAACTGGCGCCGGTATAGAAGACGGTGCCATTGGGCATCAAGACCGCAGGCCCAAGTTCATAGCTGGCTCCGCTCTCGTTTCCGCAATCTGCATCCCAGAGTTGCACGCCAGTGCTTCCGGCACTCGTCCACTTGTTGGTGGTTGGATTGTAAATCTCCGAATTCATGCCGGTCTTGTTGTAAAAACCCACGTAGGCATCCACCGTGAGCACGTTGTTGTTAGGAAGCAGCGTGAAGCCCTGCTCGTCGAAGTCATCGAACTGTCCGTCGGTGGAAGTCGCCACGGTAGTAAAGTTCAACGAGCTTTCGTTGAAAGTGTAATAGAGCGGGAAGCTGCTTTTGCCAACAATGTCCGCGCAGCACGCTGCCGTCATCCAAGTTCCATCGGCCAATACAACCGACTCCGCATCGCCGTCCGCTTCCCATGAGTTGGTAAGCTCGGGCGTCAAGCTGGTCCAAGTGTTGGCAACCGGGTCGTAGAGGGCTCCTAAGCTTTGCCAATCGCCAGTGCAACTGCCGCCCGGGCAATTGTATTCGCCACCTTGAATCGCCACTTTTCCATCGGGCAGAACGGCCGAACTGAAAAAGAGCGGAGAGTAGCCACTGGGCAGCGACGCAACTTGCGTCCAAGTGCCGTTGATATAGCTTCCGGTGTTGTCCGGCGTTAGCGTGTACCAGACTCCGTAGTTGTTGCCGACGCAACCTGTACCACTGCAGTTTGGCTCCTCGTGCAGAAGGACGCGACCGTCGGTGAGCAGCAGCATTGAACCCACGGAAACAGGTGCAGGGCTAGTTACGGGTGTCCAGGTTTGGCAAGTTGCTATCCCGACCGAGAACAGAGTCAGGAGCGCGCATATAAGTGTACGGGCCCTCATCATTTATTTTCCCCCTCGATTTTCTCTTTGAACAGTTTTTATGCAGCGCGAACCGTGTGGAGTTGTCCGCAGCGCAGGCTTCTCACTCTCGATTACACGGTTCGCTTAAATGCTACCGTCACTTGGCAGCGTCGATGGTGACTTTCACCGGCTTCGAAGGAATGCCGTTAGCGACGACAAAGAGTTCACTCGTACCGGCTGGAACGGTTGCGGGAATGTCGAATTCCGTGGATACGATTGTGGATCCCGTCGCGACGCCCATTGTGCTGTGGTTATGCGTGGTGCAGTAGTAAATGTCCTTGGTGGTCGGGTTTTCGATGCGGATGATGGGATAGTTGGTCGCCATCTGCGCGTCGTCGCCATACATCGCACCTTGCGACAAGCCGTTAAACTGCGTGCCGGAGATAGTGTTGTTCGTGCTGCCCGCAGTCAGCGTGCTGGCAACTGAGGTGATGGTCGGCTGCCAGGCAGCCTGGTAGGTTCCCGCGGCTGTGTAGAGCTGAACGGTCTTCGTACCGTCGGTAAACAGAATCTGTCCAGTGGGCAGAACCAGCATTCGTCCCGTATAGGATGGATTGCTGGAAGCGCCGCTCGGCGAAGAGACCGGAGTCATCGTGGTGCCGTTGAACTCATAAAACTTGCTGCCAGATGCGTAGCAAGGAGAGATAGGAGCAGCGTCAACGAGCACGTTACCGTCCGGCAAGATGGCTGCCGGTCCGTCATCAACGCCCAGTCCGCCGGTGAAGGTGGGACCTGCCGACCATACTCCCGTTGTCGAATTGTAGACGTTGGTGTTGCTGGTTCCACCGATGGCGAACACGGTGCCGTCGGGGCGCAGAACTGCCGGTCCGATCTCATAGCAAGAACTATTCGGCAGGCTGGAAAAGGTGTTGCCGGCGAGCGACCAGTCGCCCGTGCTCGGGTTGTAAAGCTCAGACTCCTTGCCGTTGTCCATGTCGACGGTAAGTACGTTTCCTGACGGCAACAGGGTCCAACCCTCTTCGGAGTTTTGATCCGCCTTGCCGGTGCCGGTGATGGTCCAAGTCAGCGTGGTCTCGTCGAGCAGAGCTTGCTCCAGCTGAAACGGGCTGCATTCGGAACCGGCATAACCGCAGTTTCCCAGCATGAAGGTTCCATTCGGCAGCACGACGCTTGATGCATCGCCAATGTGGGTCCAGCCTGAAGGGGCTGCAATTGAGGTCCAGGTGTTAGTAGCGGGATAGTAAATTGCCCCGCTGTTGGTTTCCGACTGACTTCCGTCATACTCTCCGCCTTCGACCACAACGTTTCCGTCGGCCAAGACGGCAGAGGCAAAGTATAGGGGCTCGTATCCAGTCGGAGCTGACGCCAACTCGGTCCATGTGCCGGCGAGATAGCTTCCCGTGCTGCTGGGAGTAAGCTGCCACCACTTAACGCTTTGATACTGATGCACCATGACTGTTCCGTTGGTGAGCAGAAGCGCAGTGTCAGCGTCGAAGCTCGGGGAATTCGTGAGCGTCTGCCATCTTCCTGTAAGGTTTGATTCCTGGGAACTGGCGATACTCAAACAAACCAGCAGGGTCAGCGATGCAATTGCGAGTGTTCGGAAAGCCTTCATTTGATTCCTCTCGGGGGTCAGTTGATTTATCGAACCTTAATCGTTGTTGTCGAACCTTGTTTATTGAGTTGTTTGCAAAGTGCACAAGGCAGAGAGAGATTGCCTGGGTTGAATCTCTGCCTGAAAAGGCGAAACCGCAGGATTATATCGCGTATTCGTCGACTCAGATCGACTTGTCACCAAGATTTGACAATTAATCTTGTTCGAGACGCGAGGTTGCAAGATATTGCATACTTGTCGGCGAGCAGCGCGATGAAACGCTCGATGTTGTCTCGAAACGTAGTTCATCACACGGGAATGCCTCGATCCTATTCTTCATCCCCAGCATCTTCTTGGTGCGGCCCCGACTCGATCTGAACTTCGGGCAAATTCGCAGCTCGGAGTTGGCTATTGAGCGCCGGAAGGTCGGCGTTCTTGAGCGCATCCCAACGCTTCATTACGTCCAGGGCGTTATGTTCTGTTGCCGCGACGGCTTCAGACTGGGTCGTGGTTGGTTCGGCGTCGGCCTGCCAGACCTGGCCATATAACACTCCGACTTGTCCGTTCACCTGCGGGAGAGTGATTTCGGCGGCGTTCGGCGCAGCGCCACCGGATGGCGGACCAAGCACTGCTGCTAGCTTGGTCTGGAATGCCTCAATGGAATCGCGTGCCGTACCAGTGGCTTGCTGGCTCAGTTTTTGCAATGGCTCGCGAATCGATCCAGCTTGCGTTGCCGCCTCCGAGGTCTGGCTCAAGAGCGATGACAGTCGCGCTTCCAGTTGAAATTTCTTCTCAAGACCCGCCGCCGGGACGTGAACGCGAGGGTCCATCTTGACCGTGAAAGGCGCGGTATAGCTCTTGCCGTTCGCGGTGAGCCGCGCGGTATAAGAGCCGGGTAGAGCGGTGGGACCGAGCGGGTAACGAGGTGTGTCTCCGGGAATAGCGGCGATGGGATACTCGTGTCGCAGGGACACAGGCGCGGGATAATGCAGGTCCCATACCCAGCGGTGCATGCCTGCATCGACCGGCAGGGCGCGAAAAGGACGCAGCCAATAAAGCGGAATGAGTTGCTTCTTGAGATCGGCATCGGTGACGTCGGGCTTGTCGTCGCTGGAAAACTTTCGGACGAGTTTGCCGTGCGCGTCGAGTATTTCGAGAGTGACGGGAGTAGATGAGGCGCGCGACAGGAAGTAATCGACGATCGCGCCATCCGGCGGGTTAGCGGCGGCAGGCTCGTCGGGGGGAAGCGGGGTATCGGTGTAGGTATCGCGCTGGATTCGGTAGGCAAGTCCTGGAGTGAAAAGATGAGCGTCTGCGGCCGATAACCCAGCGGCTTCGCGCAGCGGAGTGATGTCATCGAGAATCCAGAACGAACGACCGTGCGTTGCTACGATCAGGTCGTTGTCGTGAATCCAAAGATCTCGCATGGAAGTGCGCGGCAGATTCAGTTGCAGAGATTGCCAGTGATCTCCGTCATCGAACGAGACCCAGACTGAATTTTCGGTTCCGGCAAAGAGCAGACCCTTGCGAACGGGATCTTCGCGGACCGTGTCCACCGGGCCGATGTCAGGCAGGCCTGTCGTGATCAACTTCCAATTTTTGCCGCCATCGTGCGTACGGTAAATGTAAGGATGTTCGTCGTTGATGCGGAAGCGGCTCACGGACGCATAAGCGGAATCGTTATCGAAATGTGAGGCATCGATCTGTGTGACCTTGCTCCACGGCGTGAGTTCTTTTGGAGTGATGTCGTTCCATTTCTTGCCTCCGTCGCGGGTTTGCCAGATGAAGCCATCGTCTGTGCCAGCCCAGAGCGTGTTGATGTTCTTGAACGAAGGCGCGAGCGCGTAGATTACACCGCGCTTCTTTTCCGCATCTTTTGGAACGAGATTGCCCACGCTGGCTGGAATTCCGGGATTCTGACGCGTGAGATCGTCGCTGATGGCCTGCCAGGAATTTCCGCCGTCGGTGGTTTTGAAGAGCACGTTGCTGGCGAAATAAAGAGTGTGCGGGTCCAGGGGCGAGAACATTGTGGGTTCGCTGCGGTTGGTGCGGTACTTGGCGCTGCGGAGGGGGATGGGCGTGACGTTCTGCACCTGGCCGGTGGACCAGTGAAACTTCGAAACCTCGCTTCTGCCGCCGCCGTAGATCACATCGGGGTCGAGAGGATCGGGCGCGACGTAACCATATTCGATCACGCCCACGGGATGCCACTCGCGATAAGTAATAGCGCCGTCGTTGCCGCGGCTGGAGATGCAGACCGAACCGCTCTCCTGCTGGCCTCCGCAAACGCGATACGGAAAAGTGGGCGTCACCGCGACGTGATAAATCTGCGCGGTGGGCTGGTTGTACCAGGAACTCCAACTCGTCCCGCCGTTGACAGTTACCAGCGCGCCCTGATCGCTGACTAAAAGAATAATGCTCGGGTCGTTGGCATTGATCCAGAGATTCTGATAGTCGTCGCCGCCAGGAGCGCCGCGGAATCCGGACCATGTCTTTCCGCCGTCAATCGACTTCATGGTTACAGTGCTGGCAGTGTAGAGGACATCTTCATTCTTGGAATCGACTCGGGGAATGGAAAGGTCTCCGCCGCCGATTCGTCCGGAGGGACGCGGATCGTCGGTTGCCTTCGACCAGTTCTCACCAGCGTCGTCGGAGCGATAGACGGATAGGGCGCCAGCAGCGGTCGACAGCGTGGCATAAACACGCCGGGGATTGCTGGGAGCGATTGCGACATAAATCTGGGAAAGATCTTTGGGAAGGCCGTTGGTGAGAGGATGCCAGGTTTTTCCACCGTCGGTGGATTTGAACAAGCCGCCCCCAGTCCCGTTGACTTCATTGCCATCTTCCCACGGGCCTTCGCGAGCTTCCCACATCGAAGCGTAAATCACATCGGGATTGGAGGCATCAATCTCTACGTCGGACGCTCCGGTGTTCTCGTCTTTGTAAATTACCTTTTGCCAAGTTTGGCCGCCGTCGATAGAAAGAAACAGACCACGCTCTGCATTCGGGCCGTAGGGATGGCCAAGCACAGCTGCGAAGATTCGATTGGGATCACGGGGATCGACCGCCAACGCAGGAATCTGAAAACCATCGCGCAGTCCGAGATGAGTCCAGGTCTTTCCTGCGTCAGTAGATTTGTAGATTCCATTTCCGACCGAGAGATCGGGACGGTGCAGGCCTTCACCGCTGGCGACATAAATGATGTTGGGATTCGAAGGAGCGACGGCAATGGCGCCAATCGACTGCGTAGGCTGGTCGTCGAAGATCGGGTTCCAGGTGCGACCGTAGTCGTCCGATTTCCACACTCCGCCGTTGACCTGGCCTACGTAGAACACATTTGGCTGGCTCGGAACGCCAGTGGCAGCACGGGTGCGGCCGCCGCGAAACGGACCAATCATCCGCCAATGCAGTTCCTGATACGTATTCTCGGGAACTTGCTGAGCACTTGATGCGATGGGCAGCAAAACCGAAACGCAGAAGAACAGACGAACGACGAGGTTGGATCTGGTCACCGGGCCCCCTAACTCTGAACTGCAAACTAGACAGAATAAACTAAACGGGAGTAATGCGGGCGTCACGCTCCGCTCGGCAGGCAGCCGCGGCGTCGGTCTTCACACGAAGCACCTCAGCCAATCGCAGCCAAGGTCTGCTCCATGCCGCCGGCCTTCGGGGCTGGCGTTGCTCCTGACTGGCTGGCGACCCAAGCGCCCACGCGGTTGGCCCTTTCATTGATTTGCGCCAGCGGCGCTCGCCGCAGGTATCCATGCACGAGAGCAGCGGTAAAAGCATCACCAGCGCCAACCGTGTCAGCGACTTTTACCTTAAAGCCTTGATGTTCGCTGCACTCATCAGGAGATACCAGAAGACTTCCGCTATTGCCACGGGTAACGCAAACCAGTTTCAGATCATGCAAAGACAGCAATCGCCGCGCCGAGTCTTCCTCGCTGTGATGCTCCAATTCGAACAAAAGCATAATCTTCGGGAGCTCTTCATGATTTACTTTGACGACGGTTGCGAGCTCCATCGAGTCCGCGATGATTTGCGCTGTGTAGAAGTTCTGCCGAAGATTGACGTCGAAGACTCGCACTGAGTTTGGCTGCGAAGCAAGCACAAACTTGCGGATGGTGGAACGGCTTTGCTCGGATCGTTGGGCTAGCGATCCAAAGCACACAGCATCGGCCTGTTGCGCCAGCCTATGCAAATGTGGCGTCCATTCGATGAAATCCCACGCGACCGACTCTGAAATTTCGAAGCGCGGCTGACCTGCGGCATCCACATCCACCCGAACAGTCCCGGTAAGGTGGTCCGAATCTTCTTGAATGAATGCGGTAGGAAGACCGAGTTCACGGAGGCGGAGAATCGCCGCCTCCCCCAGCACATCCTGGCCGAGGCGGCTGGCTGGAATTCCTTCGTCTCCGAGCAGGGATGTGATGTAGGCGAAGTTGGCCGGTGCTCCGCCCAGTTGTTTCCCGGTGGGGAGCATATCCCAGAGCAACTCGCCCAGACCAACGACGATATGTCTTCTGCTCGCGATTTCCTTCACCTTCTCGTTTTCCCGGAAACAGAAACTGGCGGGTCTCGACCGCGAGTAGTCTAGCAAGAGTTCGGCTGCAGCCTTGGCTTTCGCTTTTCTCAAATCTAAGGTTATCAATCGGGGGAATAAGGACAACGTTTTTTCTTGACAGGGGGGGCAGGGACTGTAAGATAGAGAATATTTATTCATATATATGAATAAATATTCATCATGAATAAAGCCCTGCGGCAGAGAGCCATTTTGCAAGCGTTGCGGCAGGGCCCCGTAGCCAGTCAGGAAGATTTGCAGCGGGCGTTGCGCAAGCGGGGGTTCAAGGTGGGGCAGGCGACGCTGTCGCGGGATATTCGCGACCTGAACCTGAGTAAGACGGCCGCAGGCTACACCTTAGCGCAAGGGGAAGGCGCTGCGGCTTTGGCTTTGCCTCCGGTGCAGCGGCTGGTTCGAGAGTTCGTGCTGGACGTGCGGCCCGCGCAGAACCTGCTGGTGCTGAAAACGATTGTAGGCAGCGCGCAGCCCGTGGCGGCGGCGCTCGATGAACAGGAATGGGAGGAAGTAGTGGGAACGATTGCCGGTGACGATGCGATCTTGATTGTTTGTCCCGACAAGGATGACGCCAAGAAAGTTGCAGCGCGCATCGAGGAGATGCTCGGCTGATGCCGGCGAAACTCAAAAGCGCGGTGATCGGAGCGAGCGGCTATTCCGGCCTGGAACTGACGCGCATTCTCGAACGCCATCCGCGGCTGGAGAAGCCACTGCTGTTTCGCCGTGAAAATGGAAGCGATGGGGCAAAAGATTTGGCCGAGCTGTTTCCGGAGTTGTCGGGCAACGGAGGTTATCCGCTTCGACTGCTGTCGTGGCCAGAGGTGAAGAGGCAGGGTGTTGAGTTGCTTTTCTTAGCGACGCCGCATGAAGCCTCGCGGTCTCTCGTTCCAGAGGCTATCGCACAAGGGTTGCGCGTGATCGATCTGAGCGGCGCGTGGAGGCTGAAACAGGAGCAGCATCGTGCCATCTATTCGTTTCAGGACGCGAATGCGGTCACGGCCGCGGAATTGACTGCTAAGGCTGTGTATGGCCTGCCGGAGTTGAACGGCGACTCCATTGCGGCTGCGCAATTGGTGGCGAATCCGGGGTGTTACGCGACCTCGGTGATTCTTGCATTGGCGCCCCTGCTCAAAGCCGGATTGGTTGATCGCGAGCGCGGAATTATTTCTGATTCGAAGTCGGGCGTGTCGGGAGCAGGCAAGGCGCCTACGTCGCGCACTCATTTCGTTTCGGTGGCGGATAATCTCTCCGCTTACTCGGTGTTCAATCACCGGCATCTGGGAGAGATGGTCGAGCAGTTGGGGTTGGAAGACGCCGAGCTGACTTTCACTCCTCATCTGCTGCCGATCCCGCGCGGGATTCTATCGACGATCTATGTGCAGTTGAACCGCGCGATGAAGCCGGCGGAAGTGGAATCGTGTCTGCGGGATTTTTATTCGGGCAAGCATTGGGTGCGAGTATTTGCCACGCCTCAGCTACCTCAGTTGCAGTTTTCGCTGCACACGAATTACTGCGACTTAGGTTTTTGTCTGGCAGAAGATGGCCGGCGACTGGTGCTGGTTTCGTGCGTGGATAATCTGCTGAAAGGCGCGGCAGGACAAGCCGTGCAGAACATGAATCTGATGTATGAGTGGGAAGAGCGAGAGGGTTTGCAATGACAATCGTGGTGAAAATTGGAGGAGCGGCGATTGAGGATGCAGCGACGCTGCGCAAGTGCGCACGATCGATCGCGGAACTTGCGCAGGACGGCCACCGCGTCGCTGTGGTTCATGGCGGCGGCAGTGCGCTGACTCGCATGCTGAACCGACTGGGAAAGAATAGCGAGTTTGTCGAAGGGCTGCGCGTCACTGATGCGGAAACTCGTGACACGGCGCTGATGGTGTTGGCAGGAATCATCAACAAGAAGTTGGTGGCCGCAATTCAGTTAGCGGGCATGCCGGCCATTGGGTTCTGCGGCGGCGACGGCATGACGTTTCGCGCGCGAAAGAAATATGTTCACGGCCGCGATCTTGGATTTGTTGGAGAGATTTGTTTCGCCGAGGCGTGCTGGATCGAGGCGCTCTGGCAGCAGGGAGGAATCCCGGTTATGGCCTCAATGGCATTAGGCGCCGATGGCGAATACTACAACGTGAATGCCGATGAAATGGCAGCAGCGTGCGCCGCAGCCTGCCACGCCAACACGCTGATTTTTCTCACCGACGTGCCCGGAGTCAGAGATGCTGAGGGAACCGTGATGCCGTGGCTAAGCACAAAGCAAGCCGCCGAACTCGAGGCTGGTTCTGTCATCAGCGGTGGCATGTTGCCCAAACTGCATGCCTGCGGCCAGGCGCTGAAACAAGGCGTGGGGCGCGTGAGAATTCTGCCCGCAACGGAAGCTGAGGTCTTGCCGCAGTTCTATCTGACCAAGCTCTCGTGCGGCACCGAGGTCACTTATTCATGAGTCAGTCAGCAACAGCTCGTTACAAGTACAAACCGCAACCGGCGGATACGCAGGTTCAGCGCAAGGAGTCAAAGTTGAATAGTCACGTGCAGGGCAGAGTTTCGGCGACTCCCGAGAGAGTGCCGCAAATTTTTTGGTGCCCAGATCTGGTTTCGACTCGCGATCTCGGCCCCTCTGGCGTCGATGCAGTGTTGCATCTGGCTGGAATCATGAAGTCGCGGCCTGCAGATTTTCATCGAGCGCTCGCTGGCAAACAGATCGTCATGTTCTTCGAGAAGCCCTCGTTGCGAACGCGGCTGACATTCGAGGCCGGAATGGTGAGCCTCGGCGGCACGGCGATGTTCGTCGACCAAACCCACGAACGGATCGACGCTCGCGAAACGCTGAGCGATGTGGCCCACAACCTCGAGCGATGGGTTGACCTGATCGTACTGCGCACATTTTCGCAGCAAACCATCGCGGGCATGGCGCAGCACGCTTCGATTCCCGTGATTAACGCGCTCAGCGATCTGGAACATCCGTGCCAGGCGCTGGCTGACTATCTCACGCTGCTCGAGCGATTCGGGGATTTTAAGAACCGCTGCCTCGCCTATGTAGGCGACGGTAACAATGTCGCGCACTCGTTGCTGCTTACTTGCGCGTGCCTTGGATCGTCGATCCGCGTCGCGACTCCGGAGGCGTATGGGCCTAATCCCCAAATTGTCGCCGAGGCGCGCGCGATCGCCGCCGAGACCGGGGCCGAAATTCAGTTATTGACCGATCCGCACGAAGCGGTCGCGGGAGCCGACGCAATCTACACCGACGCTTGGACAAGCATGGGCCAGGAAAAGGAAGAGCGTAAGCGAGCGCAGATCTTTCCGCCTTATCAGGTCAATGTAGATCTCATGGCGGAAGCCGCGCCCCACGCAGTGTTCATGCACTGCTTGCCCGCGCATCGCGGGTTCGAAGTGACGGATGCGGTGATAGACTCGCCGCAGTCGGTGGTTTTCGAGCAGGCAGAGAATCGCCTGCATGTACAGAAGGCGATTCTTTATCTACTGCTGGGCGGCAGCGATCGTCTGCCCGCAAGGAGTGCTCATGCCTGAAAAGATTGTGCTCGCCTACTCTGGAGGCCTCGATACCTCCATTATTATTCCTTGGCTCAAGGAGAATTATTCCTACAACGTCATCGCGATGGTTGCCGACGTGGGCCAGGGTGATGACATTGAAGCCGTTGTTGAAAAAGCCTACGCCACCGGTGCCAGCAAGGTAGTCGTGGAGGATCTGCGCGAAGAGTTTCTGACCGGATATGTTTTTCCCGCGTTGCAAGCCGGCGCGGTTTACGAACATAAGTATTTGCTCGGTACTTCACTGGCGCGTCCCGTCATCGCGAAGCATCAAGTCGAAGTTGCTTCGCGCGAGGGAGCAACTGCCGTGGCGCATGGCTGCACCGGCAAGGGGAACGATCAGGTCCGCTTTGAGTTGACATATCAAGCGCTCGCTCCGGAATTGAAAGTCATTGCGCCGTGGCGCGAGTGGACGCTGAAATCGCGCGAAGACTGCCTCGATTACGCGGAGCAGCATGGCATTCCGGTGGCGGCAAGCCGCGAGAAGATTCACAGCCGCGACCGCAATCTGTGGCACCTCAGTCACGAAGGCGGAGAACTGGAAGATGCCGGCAATGCGCCGCTGCCTACAACATGGCAGATGACGCGCTCGCCCCAGGATGCGCCGGATAAAAATGAACAAGTCACGATCGGCTTCGAGAGGGGGATTCCAATCTCCGTAAACGACATGAAACTTGATCCAGTGTCGCTGGTCGAGGTGCTGAACGAAGTTGGCGCGCGCAATGCTATTGGCCGTGTGGATCTGGTGGAGAACCGTTTTGTCGGCATCAAGTCGCGCGGCTGTTATGAAACTCCCGGCGGTACGCTGCTGATCGCGGCCCATCGAGAACTGGAAGCGCTGTGCCTGGAGCGCGAAGTCGCGCACTTCAAACAGCACGTGGCATTGAAATATGCGGAACTCGTCTACTTCGGTTTGTGGTTCACGCCGCTGCGCGAGGCGCTCGACGCTTTTGTCGCGGACACGCAGAAAGAAATGACCGGCAGCGTCACGCTGTCTCTTTATAAGGGAAACGTTTCCGTAATGAGCCGCGAGTCCGAGCACTCGCTGTATCGCACCGATCTCTCGTCGTTCACCATGGGCGATGATTACGACCAGAAAGATGCAGCCGGATTCATTCGCATCCTCGGACTGCCGTCGCGCGTGCGAGCGCGTGGCCGCGTGGAGGTTGCGCGATGAAGATGTGGTCGGGCCGGTTCCGGCAGCCGCTGGACCCGCAATTCGAACGTTGGCAGCGGTCGTTTGACTTCGATCGCCGGCTGCTGCGATACGAACTGGCGGCGAGCGCAGCCCATGCTCGCGCCCTGAAGAACGCCGGAGTTCTGTCGGCCGACGAACTAATCAGCATTCTTCAAGGTCTGCAGCAGATCGGCGAAACGGCAGCAGCTTCTAAGGATCTTGTGCAGGACGACGAGGCTGAGGATGTGCACCACTTCGTCGAAAAGCAACTGGTGTCGCGGATTGGCGAAGTAGGCTACAAACTGCACAGCGGCCGCAGCCGTAACGAACAGATTGCCACTGACCTGCGGCTCTATGTGCGGGCCGCCATCGATGAGTTGCGAAGCGAACTGGCCGACGTGTGCGGTGCGTTCGCCGACCGCGCCGAACAGGCTGGCAGCGCCTCATCATCAATGCCCGCCTACACTCATTTGCAGCGCGCAGAACCTGTGCTGGTTGCCCACTGGCTGTTGGCATACGTCGAAATGTTTTTGCGCGATGCCGATCGCCTTGCTGATTGCCGCAAGCGTGTGAACATCTGTCCTCTGGGATCGGGTGCCGTGGCTGGCGCAACTCTCCCACTTGATCGCGCTTTCATGGCAAGTGAACTCGATTTCGATGGCCCCACGGCAAACAGTATTGATGCCACGAGCGACCGCGATTTCGTTCTTGAGTTCGTCAGCACGCTGTCACTGCTGGCGCTGCACTTGAGTCGCTGGGCAGAGGAGATGATTATTTTCTCCACCCAGGAATTCGGCTTCGTTCATCTGCCCGAAGCCTACTCCACCGGAAGCAGCGCTATGCCGCAGAAAAAAAATCCGGATCTTCTGGAGCTGGTGCGTGGCAAAACCGGCCGCGTGATCGGAAGCGCCACCACGCTCATGATCTCTCTGAAAGGCCTGCCGCTCGCTTACAACAAAGATTTGCAGGAAACGCAGCAGCCGCTATTCGATGCCGCGGATACCGCGCTCGGCTTACTACCGCTGATCGTCGGCTGGATGAAAGCGGTTGAGTTCGATCATCAGCGCATGAACGACGCGGCTCAGTCGGGATTCATGAATGCGTGGGCGGCGGCGACCTATCTGGTCAACCGCGGAGTTCCGAGCCGTCTCGCGCACGAGCAGATCGGCAAGGCCGTGAAGCTGTGCGCGGACAAGAACTGCGAACTTCAGGATCTGACGCTGGATGATCTGCGCACTTTGAATCCCATATTCGACGAGAGTTTTCGTGACTGCTTGCAACCGGCTTCAGTGCTGGCGATTCATGATGTGGTCGGTGGCACCGCGCCCGCCCGCGTGCGCCAAGGGATTACAGCGGCGCGCAAAAAGATCGACTCTCTGCGCGAGGAGGTTAATTTCCATGCGCACGCGTAAAGCCACTTTACCGGATGCCAAGAACATCCACGAACTGATCTCCGCCTACTCGAGCGACGGCACCTTGCTGCCGCGCACGCTCGCCGAGATTTGCGAAAACGTACGGGATTTTGTCGTCCTCGAAAACGAAGGCCGCATCATTGGATGCGGCGCGCTGCATCTTTACGGCACCCACCTCGCTGAAATTCGGTCGATCACCGTCGGGCCGCGGGCACAGGGTCACGGCGGGGGCAGCAAACTCATGAAGGCTTTGATGTCCGAGGCCAAGCGGCATCGCGTGGATTGCATCTGCCTCTTCACTCGCGCTCCCGAGTTTTTTTCCCGCCAGGGATTTGTGATGGCGCGGCGCGAAGATCTTCCCGACAAGATTTACAAGGATTGCCACGTCTGCCCCAGGTTTCACCGATGCGACGAAGTCGCGATGGTGCGCGGCAAGCTGCCCACATTCGCCATTCTTCCCGAACCGGCGAACTGGCTGGTTAAGCTCGAAGCGTTAGCCCCTTGACTATGACTCAAAGCACTCCGGCCGGCGTTTATTTCCAGCATTAGCCATCGCTAAAACGCAGCGCGAACCCCTGTTTCCCGGTCCGCGATGCTATCATGCAAAACGATAGGGCTGGCCGAATTCGGGATCAAAGGACGATTCACCATGGCAATTGTCACGCCGAGCACGTCTACCACAGCTACAGCGCCTGAGTCTTCTTCCGGTTCGTACGGAGCGCCGCTGGCAGTAGTGACTACCCTGTTTTTCATGTGGGGATTTCTTACCTGCCTGAATGACATTCTCGTCCCGCACCTGAAACCAATCTTTGACCTGAACTACACGCGCATCATGCTGATTCAGTCCGCTTTCTTTGGAGCATATTTTCTATTCTCCATACCTTCGGCGAAGATCATCGATTGGATTGGCTACCAGCGTTCCATGGTGGTGGGTTTGCTCACCATGGGCGCAGGCGCATTTCTTTTCGTGCCCGCGGCGAGCGTTCCATCGTATCCACTGTTTCTGATGGCATTGATCGTACTTGCAGCGGGCATCACGTGTTTGCAGGTCGCAGCCAATCCCTACGTCACGGTTCTCGGCAAACCCCAAACGGCTTCCAGTCGACTGAACCTGACACAGGCATTCAATTCCCTCGGAACCTTTCTTGCTCCTTTTTTCGGCGGGCTTCTGATTCTGAGCGCCGCGCCAAAGAGCATGGATGAGATACGCGCGTTAGCGCCCGATGCTTTGCAGGCCTACCGCTTGCATGAGGCCGCCACCGTCAAGACGCCCTATGTGGGACTGGGCATCGCGTTAGTGCTGCTGGCGATCGCGATCGGCAGTTTCAACTTGCCGAAAATTCCTCACGCTCAACACCAGATCGGCGAAAAGGTGAACGACTCCATTTGGAATCACCCGAATTTAATCTTTGGCGCGATCGGCATATTTGTCTATGTCGGCGCAGAGGTTTCCATCGGAAGTTTTCTGGTGAACTATTTCAGCCAGCCTGAGATCGGCGGCCTGACAGAAAAGGTTGCGGCCAGCTTCGTTGCCTTTTACTGGGGTGGAGCCATGGTCGGGCGGTTCATCGGATCCGGGCTTTTACAGAAGATGAAGACCGGGCATCTGCTGGGTATTTGTGCCGTGTGCGCTGCCGCCCTCGTGGGCATCTCAATGCTTACGACTGGGCACTTCGCCATGTACAGCATCATCCTGGTCGGATTCTTCAACTCCATCATGTTCCCGAGCATTTTCACTTTAGGTGTGGCGGAACTGGGGCCGCTTACCGGAGATGGTTCCGGAGTCATGATCATGGCGATCGTTGGCGGAGCTCTTATTCCGCTGGCGCAGGGCGCAATTGCCGATAAGATCGGAATTCACCACGCCTTTTTTCTTCCCGTGATCTGCTATCTCTACATCCTGTTCTTTGCTCTAAGCGGCTCAAAGCCGAACAGCGAGCGCCACGCACGCACCTAGGCGACAGGCGCGAGAGCGCCTGTCGTGCAAATTTCGGATGAGAACGGGAAATCAGGAAGGACTGCTTCGATCCAGCTCAGAGATAGTCAATCAAGCCAGCGCAAGCAGCAGATTTAACCACGGGTCAAATCTGTACCGACACCAACTCCGGGTTACAGCGGGAATTTTGCATAACCTTGACGGCGTCTTCAGCCGTGAATCTTCCCATGGCGAGCGCAAGCTTTTTGTTGGTTGTCGTCTGAATGGGACTGCGGTCCACGCGCAACACGTATTCCGCAGCTCGAGCGCCGCCGCGGTTCACTTTTACCAGAAACTTGGTGTTTTTCATGGTTTCCCTTTCTTTGTTCAGGATGACTGGATAGCAAACAAACCGAGCGAGACAAATCCCCTGGCAAACTAACGGTCCCGTAACGCGACGCCTGCCGCAGAGCCGCGCTGCGTGTGAAGGGCTTCAGATTGGGCTGATTTGACTATGAAACGCGAAAAAGCAGGAGAGATATTTCCCACAGCTATAACTCTAAGCCAGTTCCAAGCCGTTGTCAACCTGGAACTGCGTCTTGGGCCGAGGTGCTCAGGGCTGCAAAATCTGGCCCGCCTGCGGATGGACCCGCTGATCCTTGATTTCGCTGGCGTCCCACCCCCCACCGAGGGCTTTCACCAAGTAGACCGAGTTGACCATTCGCTGCCCGAGCAATTGCGTCTCCAGCCGTTGGCTCGTCAGGAGTGTTGTCTGGGCCGTGATGACATCCAGATAGCTGGTAACTCCACCGATGTAGCGATTGTTGGCAATCTCCAGGGCGCGGCGCGCGTCTTCGACGGCCGCGCCCTGCGTTGTGAGAGCTTGCGAAAGCGTACTGAGATTGCTGATGCCGTCCTCGACCTGTTGGAAGGCCGTCAGCACCGACTGCCGGTAGTTGGCTACCGCCTGGTCATACGCGGAACGCGCGGCAGCAAGATTCGCGCGGTTTCGTCCGCCCTCAACAATGGGCTGCAATGCATCCGCACCGAGCGACCAGAAAAGGCTGGGAGCATTGAAGAGCGGCGCAAGGTCACGGCTCTGCCATCCCCCGGAACCACTCAAAGTGATATGAGGATAGAAGGCCGAGCGCGCAATGCCGACCTGCGCATTCTGGTAAGCCATCAGCCGTTCGGCCGTGGAGATATCCGGCCGACGCTCGAGTACGTCAGAAGGTACACCAAGCGGGACGGGCGGAGGCGTAGCGCGCAATGGAGCGACCGGCACGTTGAGGCTGGAAGCTGGCTGGCCCACCAACACTGCGATGGCGTGCTCATACTGCGCGCGCGATTGCTGCACCAGGGCAAGCTGCGACAACGTTGAATCGAGCAGCGCAGCTTGCTGTGCAACTTCCAGTCCGCTGGCAATCCCACCCTGATGGCGGTGGTTCACCAGATCAAGGCCCTTGCGCTGGTAACCCACGGATTCCTGCACTACCTGAAACTCAGCGTCTAATTCACGCAGAGAGAAGTAATCGGCGGCAAGCTCCGCGGTCAATACTAATTGCACGTTCTGCAGATCAGCCGCTGTGGACTGCAGGGAAGCGTTCGCTGCCGCCACATTATTCCGCACACGTCCAAAAAGATCGACTTCGTAGCTCAGCGAGAAAGGAACTGTGTAGACGCTCTGCGTGTAAGGCGAATATCCCCCGTTCGCGACGGTCGGGATCTCTCCGTTTAGAGGTCGATTGCCGGAGCCTCGCTCCCGCAGCGCGCCGGGATCTGTCGAAAGCTGGGGAAACATATCCGCCGTGGCCACCCGCGCCAACGCTCGCGCCTGGTCCAAATGATCGCGCGCAGCAATCAGCGACTGATTAGCTTGCAGTAATTGTTGCTCGTAGGTGTCAAGTGCGGGATCGTGAAATACCTGCCACCACGCGCCTTTCGGAATTGCATCTTTCGGCGCAGCCTGCTCCCAGGGCGGTTGCGTCTTCCACGCGTCCGGCGCCGGCGCGGGAGCCGCGGGCCGGCTGTACCGCGGACCGACCGTGCATCCCGCAGCCAGCGCAAGCAATGCCAGCACGGCCGCGATTGCAACTCGCCTCACGACGTGCCGCCCTTCTGCTGGCTCTGGGACGGCGCACCGGGCTGCTGCTGGTTTGCCGGAGGTTGAACCACATTTACCTGCTGCCCCTCCTCGAGCGAATCGGCCGGGTTAATGATGATCTGGTCTGTGGGCGAGACGCCGCCGAGAACTTCCAGCGTGGCGCCGTAGTCGCGTCCGATGTTGATAGGACGCAACTGCACTTTGCTGCCGGGACCGATCACGGCGACGCGCGGCCCCTCGGCACGAAACAGCATTGCATTTACAGGAATCGTAACCTTGTTCACTCCGGAGCCAACGGCGAAGTGCACTTCCCCGAACGAGCCCGGCAGCAGGCGTCCATCCTTGTTAGGCACGTCGACCTCGGTCAGCAGAGTTCGCGTAGCGGGATCAATGGCCTCCGCGGTGCGTGCGACCGTGGCAACAAATTTTTGCCCGGGAAATTCCTGCAGGGTAACGGTGGTCTTGGCCCCAACTTTTATAAATGGCGCGTAGGCCTGCGGAACGCTGGTGTAAACGCGCAACGGATCAACGCGCGCAAGGTCAAACAGCTCACGTCCCGCCGCCCCGGCGCCAGCATTGATCAGTGCCCCGGGATCGACATTGCGCTTAGTGAGCACCCCAGAGAACGGCGCGTAAACATCTTTGAACCCCTCAAGCTGTTCCAGACGGCGCACATTGGCGTCAGCCGCGGCCAAATTGGCCTGGCTCTGCTTGTATCCGCTCTCGTACTGGTCAGCTTCCTGCGCGGAGACGGAATCCGTCTTGCGCAGATTTTCCCATCGGTCCGCGCTAATCTTGGCCAAGTCCATTTGCGCCACAATCTGCTGGCGCGCCGCTCGCGTCTGGTTCAACTCCTGATCTACCTCGGGCGTATCAATCTTCGCCAGCAACTCGCCCTTGGTCACTTTGCTTCCAATGTCTTTGTACCAGCGCACAAGATAGCCGCTGGTGCGCGCGTAAATCGGAGACTCCTCATAGGCCTGCAAAGAACCGGGCAGCACCAGATCCTCATCAGGTTTTTCCGACAGCGGATAAACCACCGCGACCGTCGGCACGGTTTCGCGTTCCGTTTCCTTGGCCAGCGCGCGTTCGTGGCTCATGTGGCTCCAAAGCGTGAGCCCACCGGCAATCAACAGCACCAGCAACAGCACGCCAACAATCATCAGCGCGCGGCGCGGAGGCGCGGGGGGAACCTCGGGCGGTTTCTGGATCGCCGCAGGCTGATGCTTGGAGTGCTGCTGGATCGCTTCAATCTCCTCATCCCGCTGCGCCTGCGCGCTCCGCGCATGATGCTCCTCAGGCTGTCCGGGCTGCGACTGGTTCGCGTCCGACCCTTGCGCCGGCCGCTGTGTGGTCCCCGGGGTCAATTTCGACTCGTCTTCTGCGCTCATGCTCAACTCCAATTCCTGCGAAACTCCATCTCTGATCTCTGCTCGTAATTACATTTCTTGGCGCGAACGCTTGGCCTCCAGGCGGCCATGAACAATGGCGAACACGCTCGGCACAAAAAACAAAGTCGCGACCGTGGCAAACAGCAATCCGCCAATAACCGCGCGGCCCAGCGGAGCGTTCTGCTCACCGCCTTCGCCAAAGCCCAGCGCCATGGGCACCATGCCGATGATCATGGCCAGAGCCGTCATCAGCACCGGGCGTATACGTGTGTATCCGGCAGCAACGGCGGCCTGCAGCGCGGGAATGCCTTCATCCATCTGTTCGCGCGCGAAGCTCACCATCAGAATCGAATTCGCCGTCGCCACGCCCATACACATCACCGCGCCCGTCAGCGATGGCACGCTCAATGTTGTGCGCGTCAGCAGAAGGAACCAGCAAATTCCCGCCAGCGCCCCCGGCAAAGCCGCAATAATAATGAATGGATCAAGCCACGACTGAAAGTTAATGACAATCAATAAATAAACCAGCAGGATCGCTCCAATCAATCCCACGCCCAGTCCGATGAACGAAGATCGCATGGTAACCACCTGCCCGCGCACCACAATGTTAGTACCGCGCGGCAGGTGTCCTTCGAACGTCTTCAGTACTTTATCCGTGGCTGAAGCAACCGCACCCAGATCGCGATCCTGCGTGCTGGCGTAAACGTCGATCACCGGCTGCACGTTGTAGTGGTTCACCGTAGCCGGCCGCGCCACCGGAGATACCTGCACCAGATTACTCAACAGCTCCGTACCTTGCGGCGAAGTTACCGGTATCGTCATCAGGTCTTGCATGGTGGTCATACGGTATTGCGGCGACTGCACCGCCACCTGGTAGGTCACATCGTTGCGCGGGTTCAGCCAGAAATTAGGAGCAGTCTGAAAACTGCCACTCAGCGAAACCAGCACGCTCTGCGCCACGTCCCGCGCCGTCAACCCTACTTGAGTGACCCGCGTGCGCTCAATATCCATGTGCAGCGTGGGCAGAGACAGCAATTGCTGCACGTGCACATCGGCAGCACCGGGAATGTGCCGCATTTTGTTCGCAATCTGCTGCGCAATTGAGTAATTGCTTGCCATGTCTGCCCCGACGACTTGCACATCAATCGGCGCAGGCAGGCCGAAATTCAGAATCTGTGAAACGATGTCGGCGGGCTGAAAGAAAAACTCTACTCCCGGAAAACGTTGCGGCAACAGCTCCCGCAGATGCCGGACGTACCCCGCCGTCGGATGGTGATGCTCCGGATCGAGAGCGATCAAAATCTCCGCATCGCTGGTGCCAATCGTTCCATTCGAGCTATAGGATTGGTTGATGCCGGAGTTCGGCAGACCAATGTTGTCGAGAATCGTCTGCAGTTCATTCTTGGGGATCTCTTGCCGCAAGACCGCTTCGACTTCGTCGCAGAGTCTTGCCGTCTCCTCTACGCGCAACCCGGGACGCCCGCGCACATGCAGGCGCAGTTGGCCCGCATCCACCTGCGGAAAAAAATCCTGCCCGAGAAACATAAATATCCCAAGCGAGAGCACGCAAAAGATCAGGAAACAAATCACAAACGCGCCCCGATGCTCCAGCGTAGTTTCGAGCAACTGCTCATAGCCACGCCGGAAGTCTTCAAACTTGCGCTCGAAGCCGCGCTGAAAGCGGCCCAGGAACGACTTGGGCGCTTCGTTGCGATGCTCGTGACCACGCATGATGAACATCACAAGCGTCGGAATCAGAGTACGCGACAGCAGATAGCTGGCCAGCATGGCGAAGCTCACCGCCTCCGCCAGCGGTACGAACAAAAATTTTGCCACGCCCGCCAGAAAAAACATGGGCACAAACACGATGCAGATGCTGAGCGTGGAAACCAGTGCGGGCACGGCGATCTGCTGCGCACCGTCAAGAATCGCCTGCCTCATCTCCTTGCCCATGGCAAGATTGCGCTCGATGTTTTCGATTTCTACGGTAGCGTCATCCACCAGGATGCCGACCGCAAGCGCCAATCCTCCCAGGGTCATGATGTTAATGGTCTCGCCCATGGCGCCCAGCAGAATGATGGAGCAAAAGATGGAGAGCGGAATGGAAACGGATATGACGATAGTTGGGCGCCAATCGCCGAGGAAAAGCAGAATCATTACGGCGGTAAGAGCCGCCGCGATCAACCCCTCGCGCAGCACGCCCTGAATCGAGGCGCGCACAAATAGAGACTGGTCAAACAAAGCCGTGACTTTCAGTTCCGGAGGCAGAGTTTGCGCCGCCTGCACCACAATTTTCTTGATCCCATCGACGATTTGCAGCGTGGATGCGTTTCCTATCTTGTAGATCGACATCAGCGCTCCGCGGTTTCCGTCCTGGCGCACGATATTCGTCTGCGGTGAGAATCCGTCGCGTATGTGGGCAACATCGCGCATATAGAGCGTCGCCCCGTTGACGGTCTTCACCGGCAAGTCGTTCAACTCTGCAATCGTCGCCGGCGTTCCGTTCATCTCAACGTTGTATTCCACCGTGCCGAGCTTGATCGTGCCGCTCGGCAAAATCAAATTCTGCGCATTCACGGCGTTGACAATGTCGTTCGGTGACAGCCCGAACTCCTGCAACTTCGGTAGATCGAGATCCACCTGAATCTGCCGAATCTTGCCCCCATAGGGATAAGGCGTAGCCGCCCCCGGCACAGTCGCCAGATAGTTCCGTAGAAAGTTCTGGCCGAGATCGAACAGTTGTTGCTCCGGCAGGGTCTTGCTGCTCAATCCAAGCTGAACAATTGGCGTAGTCGAAGCGCTATAAGAGATGACCAGCGGCGGTACCGTGCCCGGCGGAAGGCCGCGCAACGCGGTTTGGCAGATTGCCGTAATTTCTGCAATCGAGCCTTGTACATTCGTGCCCGGACGAAAAAATACTTTGATGACGCCCAACCCGTTCACCGACTGAGATTCCATGTGCTCGATGTCGTTGACCGTGATATTGATGCCACGTTCGGAATTGAGCACGATACGGTCGGCCATATCCTGCGGCGACATGCCGATGTAGGACCAAACCACCGAAACGACCGGAATGTTGATGTCGGGGAAAATATCTGTGGGCGTGCGGAAGACCGTAACGACGAACAGAATTATGATGACAATCGCCATCACAACAAAGGTGTAGGGACGCCTGAGGGCTAACGCTACGATCCACATCGGCTAGGCACGACTCCAGACTTTGAACGAATGCGTTGCGCGGATGCGAACAAGAATCCGCAGACCTGATTTTAGATTCGATACTGACCGTATTGGATTCCGAATCCGAATTGATTATAGTGTAGAGTGATGGTTATGCGCCAAAAGTATCTGGCTCCCGGTAACCACGGCGGAGCCCGCCGGAAGCGCCCCCCCGGGCGTCCACGCAGCGAACAGGCCCGCCTGGCCATCCTGCGCAGCACGTTGCAACTCTTAGGGCAGAGCGGCTTTTCGGATCTGAGCATTGAAGCCGTGGCAGCACACGCCGGCGTCGGCAAGGCAACCGTTTATCGTTGGTGGCCCGATAAGGCCGCTCTTATTACCGACGCCTTCGCCAGCAGTACGGGACAGAAGCTTCACTTCCCCGACACCGGCTCCGTTCACACGGACATGAGCCAGCAGATGCGGCAACTTACTAAAATTTTTCTTAGCCGCCGCGGGCGCATTGTTTCCGCAATTCTGGCCGCCGGCCAGAGCGATAGAGATGTCATCGCCGCTTTTCGCGACCGTTTCATGAAGCCGCGCCGCCACGAAGCGTACGCGACCCTTCAACGCGGAATTCAACGCGGCGAACTGCGCAAGAACGTCGATATGGACCTGCTTCTGGATTCACTCTACGGACCTATCTACATGCGATTCCTCATCCGGCACAGAAAGTTGACGCCCGACTTCGTCGACCGTCTTTGCGATCTCGTGCTGGCCGGAGCCCGCCCTTAGAAAATTTGTGCGCAAGAGATTGAGGATGATCTGAATCCTCAGCGCGCTCCGCGGCCGTCCTCCGCAAGCTCCGCGCTAAAGATTTGGAATTTGAATTCAGATTGAGGCTATCGCGGGATCCATTGTGCGTGGTTCGTGAACAGGCCGTTCACAAAACAAATCTGGTAAGCAACGAAAAGTCCGAAGCCTAGACTGAGCAGTCCTGAAGCCAGCGCCAGCCGCCGCGAAAACTTTTGCCGGCCGCTTGCCATCAGCCTGAAGGCAAATGCAATGCTCATCGTAATCACCATCATGCCGGCAATCGTGCCCACGCCGAAGATCAGCAGGTAAGCGACCGCCCAGTGTACGTTTCTGATCGTAGTCAAGACCAGCAAAGCCACAGCCGCTGAACCGGCAAGCCCGTGAACGATTCCCACCACAAGCGGCCGAACGTATTGATACAGACTCACCTTTCCAAACACGCGGTCCATCCAGTCGAGAGGGATATGTTCAGTCGAGTCGGATTGGCTTTCGTGTTGGTGAGCATGCGAATGGTTGTGGACGAGGCCTCCGTGGCTGTGCGTGTGTGCGTGGACAACTCTCTCTGCCGCATGATCTTCAATTGACCCGGCAGATATCGACCTCACAAACCCAGCCACGTTCCATACTCCAAGGATGATCAGCATCACTGCGACCGACAGCTCCATGCTCAGCCCGAGCCGCACTGGAATGACAAGATTGAAAACAATGATCCCGGCCCCGACCACCAAGATGGTGAGGGTGTGGCCCAGGCCCCAAAAAGCTCCAATCAAAGCAGCCCGCATGCTGTTGCGCTGGTTGCTGACGATGGTGGTGACAGCAATCACGTGATCGGGATCCGTGGCGTGGCGCATCCCCAGAAAAAATCCCACCGCGAGAATGGATAGAAAACCGATCATGCCTTCCACAGAGTTAGCTGCGTGTCACAACCTTATCAGGCACGCCTCAGAAGATGCCAGCAGTCCAACCCGCGACGCTTCACGGCGCTGCGTGACCGAAACGGTAGGTGAGGCTCACGCTGGCATACGATGGAAGGCGCACGCCCACAACCTCACTCACAGGATTTCCGGGAACCAATCCGTCGGAGCCAAGGCCCACTTTTCCCGGTCCGTAAACAGACGCCGAAGCAAAGTTCTCCGTTGTCTGCCCCGTCCAGCCGGAGGCAACCATGGCGTTCACTCCCACATTCAACCGCCCTTCCAGAAAGGGCCGCGATACCGCGAAGCGGAACTCCTTGTTCGGCACGCCCAAACAGTAGTAATTGAGCGCGTTCGGGTCGCCGCTCATGTAGCTGCTCTCGCTGCAGCCGCTGCCTACGACCCTTCTGCCCACGTACTCGAATTCACCCTTCGCCTGCAAGCGGAACGGCAACTTCTGGTATGTCCCGGTGAGATCGCCGATCAGCCGCGGCGCCTCAGGCACAACGGAAAAAGATTCGGTTACCAGACGCGCATCGGCCTGCTCGAAGGTCGCGAGCAGTGCTCCGTGCGTAAAGCTTTGGCGCAGCGTGGCTGCCAGGTAACGAATGCGGCCCGGCCCCAGGTCGAATTGCAATCCCTGGTCGGGATCGATCTTGCCATACTCGGCAGTTTGCGTCTCATGCCCCAATGTCAGTTTAAGATCGGTTTTGTTGAACGTCTTACTCGCGGCCAGCTGAAACGATCGTGCGGTCTCCACTGGTTCAACGGTTTTCGGGCCATCCAAAGCTGTTCCCTCTCTTGGGTCTTCAGTGAAGAACGACCTGCCAAAACTGAACGCGATCATCGGACCGTACCATGACTCACCGGGAACTATCGTGATGGTTGCCTTCGGCGAATTCACTCCCGCCCACTTGCTCCACGAATTGGCCGGCGTGATCAGATCCTGATTATTGATGTCGATCTCGTCGCGGCGCCAGCCCAGGTAGTAATGAATGTATTTGCTCAACTCACCCTCACCCGCGACGTAGGGTGTCACCGGAGCGATGGTCACGTTGTTGCCGTCGATAGGAATGAAGGGACCGTAATAAGAAGGCGCAGCGGGACTGTAGAAATTGTAATGATCAAGGTCGTCGCGCCGCGGAGCCTCACGCTCGTAATCGACCCCCGCCAGCAACGTGAAGCTCTTCGCAAGTTTGTTTACATAGGTCGCGTTGCCGCCGGTCACGGTGCGGAACTCACTCTGTCGAATGAGTCCTAATCCGAAGTCGGAAAAAAGAGAAAGATTATAAGTTCTGAAAAATCCTGAGAGCTGCAGTTCCTGATGATCGTCCAACTTCCACACGTCATTCAGTGCCACGAGGGACGTGTGGGTTTGATCCTTTTGTCTGGGATCGATCGTATCTGGATACTCCACCCAGCCAGCGGCGGCATCGACCGAATTGAATCCGAAGATCGGCCTCAGTCCCGCGACGTAGCCGTAGCCGAGGTATGCGATTCCGAAGAGCGTCAGCGTTTGATCTCCCGCGCGGAAGACCCGCCCGCCATTGAGTTTGAATTGTTTGCGATGCTCGAGACGATCAAGGAAGCCGTTGCCGAACGAACCTTCCATGGCCAGCCATGAATTCGCTGAAGGGCTCATCCCTGCCGTGGCCGTAATGTCGCGGTAGTCTCCCGTTAGCGTGACAAATGGATCGAGATGCGAGCGCAGCCCGTAGATCGCGGCCAGGTTCAGCGCGTGATTGCCTTCGCGCACATTGAAAGCGCCACCATCTACTTGAACGCTCTCGATCGCGCTCGCAATATAAATATTCGGATCGGAATAACCGTTGCCGTGCGCGTTTGCCGACAAATTATTAGGCACCAGATAGCTGCCCACCTGAATGTATTGCGCGATGGGTTCGCCGTGGTCGCCAGCTACTCCGGGCGCAAAATATTGTGGGGCCTTGATGCCACTCGATGCCGTTTCAATTGGATACCCGGGAATTGAAATCGGAGCGCCGGGACGGCCGGGGTTGGCGTCCAGCAAATTCTCAGACGCGAAGACCTTGATGGCTGGATCGGGCGAAAGCACGTCGAGATCATTCACGTCAGCGGTGACCGACACACTTTCATTCTGAGTGAGTAGTTGGGTCACTTTCACAATGATTTCTGCATTCGCGCTCGCAACAACGTTGACGGCCTGTTCGACGGGACGAAATCCTTGTGCGTCAACTTTGATTACGAATTGCCCAAGGGAATGAAGTTCGATATGAAACAGCCCATCGGGGCCGCTGGTCGCTCGTTCTCGAACGTGAGTGCGGTCGATCAGTTCTACGGTTGCGCTCGGTAGCGCGTTTCCATCGGGGTCGATGACCCGGCCTTTCAGAGTGATCTCTTGCGCGAGTAGAGGAAGCGCAGAGAAAAGAAGCAGCGACAAAGCCAGGAATCCTGGCGCAGTCGTCTTGCTTCGTGACGCGTTGTGATTGCGCGTGGTCATTTTAAAACGCAGTGATGCCTACTCGATCTGTATCTATAGGTACGGCTGGTTTAGCCTGCCGGATTCCCTATCCTACAGATGAGGCGGATTACATTCATCCTGGCAGCTGGGACTGCCCTGAGGGGTGAGGCCGAATTGCCTCCTGAAAAGCGCTTAGACGTTCCGGTTGGAACATAGTGGCAGTATGTTCCGGCTGGAACATACTGGCGGTTTGCAATTGTATGTACAAAATGCTCCACTGGAACATACTGGAGTTATGTTCCAACTGGAGCATTTTGTACGGGCAGTAGTGTACATATAATATCATATGTACTTGTTCGCCTAAGCAATAGAGGCTACTGGAGTTGAGGAATCTGCGTGGAACGGACTGCGATTTGCTTAGCCGGGGACGCGAAGCCGATCCCCTGCGATCCGGCGGGCGCGTTGCAGGTTTCGCAAACTGGACACGCACAATTGTGCGGGCAGCATCGCGGCCCACCCTTGCAGAGAACGCAAGGATGGGCCACCTCCAGTTGAAATAGTGCATGCAAAGAGCATTCAAAAGTGTCCCGGTTTTGAGCGCTACTGCTTCAGCGTCCCGGTCCAGTTGAGGATGACTTCCTGAGGATGAGACTGGCCTCCACTGAGAGCCTTCAGCGCCGGAAAGCGCTCGCCGGGCGCGGCGGAGCCCACGGCTGCGAATTCGTTTACGTGAATCGGTAATGCCGTTGGAGCGCCGAATTCGAAGGTTTCCACGTTCTGAATTGCGACGGCCATCAATTTTTCACCGATGACATAGTAGAGTTGCTTGCCGTCCAGGCTCCACGAAGGAAACGCGCCGCCGCCGTTGGAGACCTGCCATTTTCCTCCCGGGCCGGGGAATGCGGTTACGTAGACTTCGGACCTTCCTGACTCGTCAGAGTAGTAGGCGAGCCATTTGCCGTTCGGCGACAGAACGCCGCCCATGTCATTGGCCGGCGATTGAACAAAGGGAATCAATTTCTTGTCGCCGTTCAGATCGGCGTAATAGATATCCTGCCGCGTAGCGTTATTCTGCACCATGAAGAAAAGATAGCGGCCGTCTGGAGACCAACTGTTGATGGTGGCAAAGCTCTTGGGTGCCACCAAAGTTTCCTGGGTTCCGGAACCATTGGTGGGCTGGATCCAGATTCCGCCAGAGACTGTTCCTGCGATGGTGCCGATTGCGATCCGTTTGGCGTCCGGAGAGAAGGCGTAGGTAATAATGGCCGCATCCGCGAATGTGCTGCGCGACATAGTGTTCCGGTTGGTGTCGACGACCCAAATGTCTCCCTTGCCGGTGTCAGGATCGGATCGTACCAGCCCGACTAATTCGCCATTGCTCGAGGGTTTGGGCGTCGCATAGAGGCCGGGCTCGCCGAAGCGTCCTAACTCTTTGCCAGTGCGGTCGACCCACATGGGCTGAGTCTTCTGCAAAGAGCCATGGCGGAAGACGAGCGTGCCGTGCGCGGCGGTGAAGGCGGCGATGTCGCGGGCATTCCAGTAATCGAGTTTCTCAGCCACGGGGGTTGGATCGCCGCTGAACTTTAGCGACTTGGGATCGAAGTGCTGCGCCACCAGCACGGTTTCGCGCAGGTAGAGCAGATAGCCTTCAGAATATTGAACGTTGGAGCCGCGCTCAAGTATCTGGCGCGGCTTCTCTCCAGAGAGTGAAGCGCCGAACAATGCAGCGCCGGGACCCTGCGAGCCAACGGCCTCGCGAGAAGTGAAAAGGAAGTGGTCGCCATCCGGAAGAAAGTATGGATTGCGATGGGTCCAGCCGGGTTTGTTCTCGGTGATCTTCTCGGCCACGCCACCGCCTTCGGGCACCCTGTACAGCGGCTCGAAAATGTTGGGAGTGAAAATGATTACACCGCGCGAACTCCACGATGCGCCGCGGCCTTCAGGGGCATCGCAGAGCACCTGCACGGGCCCACCGGCCAGCGCGACTTTCTTTAACTTTCCAGACGAAAAGAAACCGAGATATTTGCCGTCGGGCGACCAGAAGGGGAAGGTTGGCCGGTCGACGCCCTCGATCTCGCGCACCGTACCGGTGGTGATGTCGCGCACCCAAAGGTTGGAAGTGGAATTGTCACCGGTCAGGAAGGCGAGCTTCGACGCATCCGGAGAAAGCGCTGGGGCGCCGACCACGACACTTGCGAATTCTGTATCGGGCGGCGGCTGCCAGGATGCCGTCAGCGGCCGGCGAGCCTCTTCAAGCCGGGCGCGGCTTGAGAGGAAAATGACGAAAGCAGCGACGGCAAGAATCCAACCCACAGCTCCGGCAATCAGCAACGTGCGCTTCTGCACTACGCGGCGAGCGCGGACCTGCGCGGGAGCAGCCAGTTGACTGGCAGACGCCTCGACGATCCATTTCAATTGCAGCTTCAGATCGTGCACGGTCTGAAAGCGATCTTCGGGATCCTTGGCGAGGCAGGATTTAATTACCTGCTCGAGCGCCGGCGGGGACATCGGCTGCAACATTGAAATCGGCGCGGGCTCAGAAGCAAGAATGGCTGCGACGAGGCTGGCCTGACTTTTTCCGGCGAAGGCACGCTTGCCCGTCGCCATTTCATAGAGCACCGCGCCTAGCGCGAAAATGTCGGAGCGGGCATCGGCATCCTTGCCTTCGGTCTGCTCCGGGGACATGTACTGGAACGTCCCGACGATTGTGCCGTGCGCGGTGAGCGGCTGATCGGCGGACGGATGGGAAATCGTCATGGTCAGGCTTGAGGCCAGCGACGTGCCCGCGGGTGCGGCTTTGGCGAGGCCGAAGTCCATCAGCTTCGCGCCGGTCTTGGTGAGCATTACGTTGCCTGGCTTCAGGTCGCGATGGACGACTCCGCTCTTGTGCGCGCGCTCCAGGCCCTCACAGATTTCAATACCGATTTTCAGGACCTGCTCGGTGGGCAGCGGACCTTTTCGGAGGCGGTCGGCCAAAGTCTCGCCATCGAGAAATTCCATGACCAGGAAATCGATGCCGTCCTGATGGCCGACATCATGCAGCGTGCAGATGTTGGGATGGTTTAGGGACGAGATAGCGCGGGCTTCGCGGTCGAAACGCTGTTTGGCTTCGATGTTGGCGGAGAGATGACTGGGCAGGATTTTGACTGCGACCGTGCGGTCGAGGCGAGTGTCCTTCGCTCGATATACTTCTCCCATGCCGCCAGCGCCGACGGGAGATTGGATTTCATACGGACCGAGTTTCGTGCCAGAGGTGAGTGCCATGTGCGCGCACAATTATAGACCGATTGGTGGTAAAAGTTGCTTGACGGGTCGGCGACCGAAGAAGGAGAAACCTCTAGTCGAGATCGTTGTGTGTGGATGCAGTGTCGTCAGCAGAGTCGTTGTTCTTCCATTCGCGATCCCACTCGCGATCCGATTCGCCGCCGTCGTCGTCGCGAGTCTGATTGCGTTTGCGGTAGCAGACGAAGATCAGGCCGATGGTCATGAAGGTTGGCGGAGCGATGAGAATCAGGATTCCGCTCTTCAAGGCCTGAATCATACGAGAGCCGGAAGCGGCCGCTTGCGTATAGCAAAGCGCGCAACTCTGGGCGAAAGCCGGCACGGGTGCCAGGAGGATGATAAGTCCCACCAGGGCGATGCCCAGAATCAAGATTGATCTCGAAATTGATCGTGAAGACTTCATGCCACTCGTTCTGTTCAGGCTAGCGTGCCCAGGGTACACCATCCACCAACCGGAAACTGTCGCTCCATCCGTATTGCATTCCAAGGACTACCGCAACCGTGAAAATCAGGACAAACCATTTTAGCCCGCGATTCTCAGACAAGTGCATGAAAAACAAAAGCGCGAGTCCCGCCTCGACGACTGCCACAGACAGCATGCGGAGAAACATCTGGGACGTGCTGATATTTTGATAGGCGATGAAGAACTGGATCCCGGCCAGGGCTAGCAGACAAATGTAGACGATCAGGTCTCTGCCCATTCCAGTGCTGTGCTTTGTCTCTGCGGCGGTTGTCATAATATTTTGTCCCCGGTAATTTGCCCCTGCGATTTGCTCCTGCCTCAATTCGTCTCAGTGAGCTAAATTCAAAAGATAGACTAGCGGCACTACAAACATCCAAACCAGATCCACGAAATGCCAGTAAAGTCCGGTGACCTCGAGGTCGTCGGCGTTGTAGCGTCCAACCTGGTACTTCAGCCCGACGGCAATCAGGGCGATGACGCCTCCGGTTACGTGCAGTAGGTGCAAGCCGGTGATGCTGAAAAACAACGAGCTGAACAAAGGCGTGCCCCAGGGGTTATGGAACAGGGTCGCTCCTTCACCGATCATTCCCATCCATTCTCGAATGTGCAGTACGGCAAAAAGTATTCCAAGGACCGCCGTGATCATGGTGAAGCGGAAGGCCTTCGCTTTGTCGCCCTCGTCGGCCGAGCGCACACCGAGCAGCATAGTCAAACTGCTGGTCAGTAGAATCAAGGTCATGATCGCGACGTTAGTGATGCTGTGAAAAGGCCGAGGCCAATCGGGAGTGGCGTTGCGTATAAATCCGTAGGCGACCAGGCATCCGGCAAAAGTGGCGCTATCTGCGATGATGAACAGCCACATCGCCATTTTTTTTGCAGAGACCGAGAATGTGGGCTCGGTCATTGTCTCTGTCGCGCCTGTACGCGACACCTGCCCGTGAATTGAAAGATCGGCTTGACTCACGTTGCCTCCGACTTTTGACTGGGTTCGAGCTTCGTCGTTCAGAGCTTTGTCTACAGCTTTGTTCAGAGCTTTATCCAAAGCAGCAAAAGCAAATACACCCACAGCGCGCCCATGAAATGCCAGTAGCGCGAAGTGGCGTCGAGAGTACTCCGTCGCAGCACAGAGTGATGCACCTTCCCTATTACGCGGATCAGACCGCCGAGGCCGCCGAACACGTGCAACGCATGAGCGACCGTCAGCACATAGAAGAACGAATAGCTGATGTTTGTGGCGAGCCCGAATCCCTGGGATTTGAGTTGGATCCAGGCGAAAGTTTGCCCGGCGACAAAGAGCAGTCCCAGGAACAGGGTCACATAAAGCCAGCGCGACGGAATCGCGGAGTGATCTCTGTCGTGCACGCCTCCCATAAAAGCTGCGATCTGGCGTCGCGATAACTCCAGAGTGACACTGCTGGCAATGATCAGAAGCGTGTTCAGGTAAAGAACAGGCGGTAAGGTAATGTGCACCAACGGTGCAGTCCCCTGCCGAACGATCATGGCACTGGTGAAGGCGGCGAAGCTCATGGTGATGGCGGCAAGGCCGACCCAGATGCCAGTGCTTGCTGGCGGAGGCGAGGAGTCCTTTACGCGCCGCAAGTCTCCACTGGCCGGAGCAAGATTCCGCCAGCCGCCGTTGCCGGAGCCCTGACTCGGCAAACGTTCGCGGTCGATTGTCGGCGGTTTGTGGATAGTGGTCGCCATAACTGCTAACGCTCCTAAATAAAACTCTGTGCCTGTCTTCGACTACTTCTCTTCGTTCGCGTTCTTAAGTTGTTCTGGCGAGGTCTGCATTACATAATCGGCGCTCGCGCCCTCGACACTGTACTGATACGGATCGTGGTAAACCACAGGCATCTTGTCGCCAAAGTTGTTGTGGGGCGGAGGCGTGGCCGTACTCCATTCCAGCGAAGTGCCTTCCCACGGATTGTCGTTCGGAGCCATCTTGCCCCAGAACCGGCTGTGGATGAGGTTGTAAAGGAAAATCAATTGGGCGAGGCCCGTAAATAGCGCGGCGATCGTGATGAACTTGTGTACCGGGATCAGCGGGATCAGGTAATCGTCGGTGAAAGCCTGATAGCGGCGCACGTTGCCGGCGATTCCGAGGTAGTGGAACGGCATAAAAATGCAGTAGGCGCCGATGAAGCTCATTACGAAGTGAACCTTGCCCAAAGTCTCGTTCATCATTCTGCCGGTCATCTTGGGGAACCAGAAATAGGTTCCGGCGAAGATGCCGAACATCGCGGCGACGCCCATCACCAGGTGGAAGTGGCCGACCACGAAGTAAGTGGCGTGGAGCATGATGTCAATGGAGGGCTGAGCCAGGAAGAACCCGCTGACGCCGCCGCTGATGAACATAGAAATAAAGCCCAGCGAGAATAGCGAGGCCGAATTGATCCGTAACTTCGAGCCATACAGACTGCCCAGCCAGATCAGCACAACAATCGTCGAGGGAATGGTGATTACCAGCGTGGGGAACGAAAAGGCCAGCGAGGAGACGGGATTCATCCCGCTGACAAACATGTGGTGGCCGTAAACCATGTAACTCAGGGCGGCCAAGGCTCCCATGGAATAAATGAGCACTCGGTGGCTGAGCATAGGCCGACGCATGTTGGTGATGAGGATGTGGGAAACGATGCCCATGCCGGGGACGATCGCGATGTAGACCTCGGGGTGCCCGAAGAACCAGAACAGGTGCTGCCAGAGCAGAGTCGATCCGCCGGAGTGCGCCAACATCTGATCATTAATCACTAGATTCGAAGCCACGAAGAAGCTGGTTCCGGCGACATGATCGAGGATGAGTAGAATGCAGGCGGGCATCAGCACCGCGAACGCAGTCAAGCCCATCACTGAGGTAATGAACCAGGCCCAGGCGGTAAGCGGGAGCCGCATCAGGGACATGCCTTTGCAGCGCATGTCGAGCGTAGTCGTGATGAAGTTCAACGAACCCAGCAACTGGCCGATACAGAAAAGACAAATCGATGTCGCCCAAAGAATCACGCCCCAACCCTCGCCGGGACCGCCAGCGGAACCAATCGCGCTCAGTGGGGCGTACTGCGTCCAGCCACCGAGAGTGGGCCCATCACTGACAAAAAACGAGGCAACGATAGGCAAGAAGGCGGTAAAGGTCACCCAGAACGACATCATGTTGAAATGCGGGAAGGGCATATCTTCGGCGCCCGTCTGGATGGGCAAGAAGAAATTGCCAAATGCTGCGAACGGCGCGGTGGTGAGCACAAAGAAGACCATGATCGTTCCGTGCATGGTCATCAGTTGCAGGTAATACTCCGGCGTCATGACGTCGCCGGGAGCGCCGTTCTTGGAGAGCAGATGCAGCCCGGGGATGGCGAAACTGCCCCATCCCAGATGGATGCGCATGAGCCAGGAAAGGAACATTCCGACCAGGGCCGCGACCAACGCTAAAGCGTAATACTGCTTGCCGATGACTTTATGGTCGATGCTGAAAACATGCTTCCGGATGAAGCTGGTGGGCGCTCCGTGCGGCACCGCATGTGTGGACATATCGTGCATTGCTCACCTCAAACGAGATGTATTTTCCAGCAGATGCTGCACAGACAATAGCTATTGCAACGCCGCCTGTTGTTTAATCCAGGCATCGTAATCTTCCTGCGACATCACCTCGAGATACGCCTTCATGTTGTAGTGCCCGAGGCCGCAAAGCTGGGTGCAGACGATTTCGTACTTGCCGATTTTCGTCGCCGTGAAGTGAAGGGTGACGTCCAATCCCGGCACGAAATCCTGTTGGACACGCAATTCGGGAACGTAGAAGGAATGTCCCACGTCTTTCGCGTGCATCAGCAGGTGGATCTCGCGATTCACCGGTATCGCCATTTCAGCGGTTACGATGTCGTCTTTGGAATCTGGGTCGTTCGTAGTATCGAGGCCGAAGAAGTTCGCATTGGCCTCGCTGATTTTATCGGGGTGCAGCGGGCCGAACGTGCCATCGGGCCCCGGGTAACGGAAATAAAATGCAAACTGCCCGGCCTGCACCTGAACCGGCAATGCATTCGCTGAAGGCGCTGTGAAATACACGCTGGCCCATGCTTTTACACCAAATACGCCCAAAGCCAGACACTCGGTGCCCACCAGCAGGAAAGCGGCGATAACCAATCCTTTGGCGCCGCCGGGAAGGCTTTTAATTTTCTCGCCGGGCTTGGGGCTGGAGAACTTCCAGATGAAAAAAGCCAGCAGGAACTGAGAGGCAAGGAACGAAAGACCAGCTTCCCACATCGTGTCCGTGTATTGTTCGTCGATGAGATAGCCGTGAGTCGAAATATCCTGTGGCATGGGCCACATGTGCATGACGATGGGAATCGCCGAAGCAATTGCGATCAGAATGATCGTCACTGCGAATATCTTCGCCATATCGCCCCGCCTCTGGCCCGGATTATCCGGCCGTTTTAGGTAATGCCGCAGCGTCGAATCGCTGCGGCATTGTTAATTCGATCGATTGTCCCGCCTCTCTGACGAAGCGGCCCTGCGCGCTACTTCGCCTTGAAGGTGAAATTCGCAGTTGCAGCCGCACCGGCGGCAACAGTCACCTTTTGGTTTTGAGTACCCGCCGCTTCCTGCCATGCCGTCACGGTGTAGTTTCCCGGCGGCACGTTATTGATGGTGAAATTGCCGTTTTCGTCGGAGGTGGCATACGGCCCTTTGACCACGGCGAACCAGCCATGCATCCAGGGATGGATATTGCACTTCACTTCGATAAACTCCGGAGCCTTCCAGCTCTTCTCGACCGGCGGCGCTCCTGGCGGTTGTGACTGGTTCCACGGAATATTGCCCGTCATCGGGTTCGGATTCGGATGAATGTTGTGGGCCGTTTGATCGCTGGTCTGAACCTTGAATGTCTCGCCTGTGTCCATCGCCAACACATGCGGCGTATACATGCAATTTTTCTGATCGAAGACTGGCACAGCGGTGGTTACCTGGGCGGCGCCGCTCCAGTCGGAAATGTAAAGAACCACGTTCGCCAGCCCACCGCTGGCGCCAGCCACGTAAGTCTCCAGTTTCCCGGGATCGCTCGCATGGGCCTTCGAGCAGTACGGGTCCTTCGACATGTCGATGCCCTTCATGTGCGGCGCCGGGCCGTCGAGTTTAACCGTTCCGGTAATCTTGCCTTCGCCGGCCGCATTGACGCCCTGGCTCAGGATCAATGCTCCACAGCCCACAAGAACTACTGCCGATAGTACAACCGCAAGATTGTGTCGATTCCTCATTAGAAAGTCCTCTCGTTAAATCCACGCTAAGATTTGCCAACTAGTCGCAGTGCGTTCCTATTGTTGTCCCGCCGGAGCATTTGGATCAACCGGCTTCAGGGCAAGCTGCTTGGCCATTTCTTTTTCTTTACTCTTTTGGGACATGAAAGTCCGCAAATAGAACACCAAGTCCCAAGCTTCGTCCGGCTTAATGTTGTCGGCAAACGACGGCATGGGAGTGCCATCCAAACCGGTCATGAAGATCCGGTAAATATCCCGATCGGTATCGCCGCATTTCGGCCTCGATCCATCGGTAAAGTTGAACGCAGCTATAGGACGGCCGAGATCATCCTGAAGGGTCGAAGCGGAGGGTCCGTTAGCCATGCCTTGCACGCCGTGGCACTTCCAGCATTGCATTCGGGCAAACACATCGCGACCGGCCTTGATGCGCTCTGGGGTGACTTCTGGCTCCGCAGGAATCTGGATCGGAGTTCCTGGTTTTTCACCGACCCAGCGCGGGGAGTAGTGCTTCACCCAAGCCACGAGGTCGGCGCGCTCCTGCTTGCTTAAGGTGTTCCACTGCGGCATGTTGGAGCGGTCGAAGCCACGCGTGATGGAATCATAAAGATCCTGATCGGTGGGAAGGGTTCCGGTGGGAGTAGAGCGGCACTTGAAGATGCCCAGCTGGAAGTTACGTGGCTGTTGATACATCGGCGTCTCAAACCAGGCAGCATTTTCGCCGTTCCCATCTCCAAGGTTGCCGTGACAGCCGACGCAGTATCGGCGGTAGTCGCCCTTGGCATCCTTGGCATGGCCGGCAATGTTTCCGACGTGGCTTTCCGCGCCCAGACGCGTGTCGATGTCATTGGTCGAAAGCTGCGCCAAGGAAGCCATCGGAAGCGCCAAAACCGCAGCTGAGCTCAGCAAAAGCGTCCACTTCTGCAATCTTGTTGGCATATCTATCCCTCTCTAGAAATCAGGCTCTAGAAGTCAAAGTCAAGTCCCATCAGAATTTCGCTGGTATTGATGTTGGTAAGCGCTCCGGTAGTAAGATTCGCCGGTCCGGTACCGTCTTGATGCAACCAGTTGTACTCGTTGTGCCAAGCCAAACCGGCGCGGCTGGTCATGAACGGGTTGTAGCGGAAGCCGATGGTGTAGGTGGAGATGTTGCCGAGGTTCGAAGGACAAGCGGCACCGCCGCAGATGTTCCCATTGGCTTGTTGCGACATCCGTTCCGCTTCATACCGGCCGATGAAAATCAGCTGGGGACTGTAGATGTAGTGGCCCTCAAACGTCGCGCCGTTCCAACTGGGCGCCTGCGATCCCGCGACAAGCGTTGTTCCCGGGACATTGTTGGGAGGGCAGCCGTTGGGAATGGGACTGGTGCAGGTTGTGCCTCCATTGCCGTCTGTGGCTTCTGCATTGCCGTAGCCCTGCCCGAACCAGGCGTTATCCGAGCCGTGCTGAGTGACAACCGTGAGGCCGACGTGCGGGCCGAAGTAAAATTGGCCGACGAAGCCTTCGCGGCTGAAACTCTTGTTGCCGATCCCGGAACCTGCGATGGGCACACCACCTCCCGAGGTCAGATAGTACGTTGACGCCTCTCCGGCCATGGCGTAGAACCCGACACGCTGTACTCCGAGTCTACCCGCATCAAAAGCCTGGCTTCCGGCAAAGAACCCGGTGTAGGCATTGGCCGTCGTACTCAGACCCACGTTGCCATCACTGGAACTGACAAGGCTGGCGGAAATGCGCGTCCGATCATCGGCCGAGTGCCCGAGGTATTCCATGCCGAGCTGGTTGTCACCGATCTGGCCGAAGATGTTGCCGTCGCCAACCGGGATGAAGTGATAGGTCTGATAAATGCCACCGTTGCCGGTCAGCGTGAGAATGCGCTTTTCGGAAAGCAGGTTGTCGAGTTCGAATCGACCCAGCTTGAAGTTGAGCCATGGGCTGTGAAAGATGTTATCGAAGCGCACAAAAACCTGCTCAAAGTGAAAAGCGCCAGTAGAATCGGACGACGGGAGTAGATAGAACGAGATGTTCTTCTCGAGGGTCCCACCGGTGTGGAAGTCGAGCCCGCTCAAGTCAAAACCAGAAGAGGAGACGCGCTGGATCGCGGAGCCGGTGGGTGTGGGGACTCCTCCCACCGAGGAGTAAGTGTCAATTTGCTCCTTGCCGACGCTGACACGATGCCAGATGGGCGTGATGCGGAAGACCACCGGCCAGTATCCGGGGTTCTGCCAGATCGGAGCATCGCGATCGTTCATGAGCTGGTAGCCGTTGTCTTTGAACTTTTGTCCAAAGTAGTTCAGCATCGGCCACGACTCATGGCAAGCCGAGCAGCGCAGGCCGTACTTCCTGGCGAAGGCCGGCAAGGCATTCGCGGGCTGGCTGCAGGTAAGAACCATAGATGCGAGAACCAGAGCGACAGCCGCGAAAGGACTCGCGAGCTGCAAGATATTGCGGAAACGAAAACGATCAGAAACTTGCATAGCCGTGCTCCTCGGCAAGATCGAATCAAGATCTGGTTTGCGAAACTGGACTCCCATAGAGGTAGAGTAATGCTGACGGGTCGAACAAAAACGAATGCCGGACTGGGAGTCTTTCCCCATGTTTTCTTGCGGTACGGAGTTTCCTGCAGTGGTCCTACCACTGAACCAGTCGTGGATACTACTGCTGCATCTGGACAAACGTCAAGAGTTTTCTTAAGAAATTTCTCTTGCCTGCCTCACAAAGTGAGAACGAGGTTTTACAAAACTTTAACAATGTCAAAGAAAATGCGCCCGAAAACACCGCATCCAGGTTAAAACCGCCAACAAGGGTTGACAGGTTTGCATCCGCAGTAAGAGACTCTGTGGAGTCTGGAACCGGATTATGCGGGATTTGCGGGAGTTGTTTCGAGGGTTCGCATGGCGCCATTACCCGGTCTGCCGGCTCGGATCACGCGTGGGCCGCTCGTTTCCGCCTGCGCTTTTCCTGCTTGTCCTCGTGGCGATTCCTGTCGCCGCACGCGAGAAGGATAAGTTGCATTACGGTGAGGGGTTGATCGTCAACATCCCCATTCCGGAGAGTGAAGTGCAGCAAGTCGTGCAAGAGATTACGCAGAACGGTTTGATCCGGGGAACCAAGGAGTACAACAAAGACGAGTTCGTCAGCGGAGCGAAAGCCGCTACTTCCTGCCGTGCATTTCCGCCTTGGACCGAAGGCGGCAAGGTCTTCTACAAGGTTCGCGAGCAAGCGATCGATCCCCGCAACTTCAAGGATAGCTCCGACGTTGGGACGCTGGCCGTGCGCTACGTGCTGCAACCGCAAGGAGAGAAGAACACGGTCCTGCGCATCGACGCGCTTTTCGAGGAAGACTACCGCCACATAACTCATAAATCGAACGGCTCGGTCGAAAGCAGCGAATACAAAGACATCCAGGAACACCTTGAAGCCATCGAGGTGATGAAGCAGCAGAACGTCGAATCCGAAAAAGAGCGACAGGAACTGCTGGCGAAGAAACACAAAGCTGCCTCGCCAACTTACGCACCAACCGAGACAGAGCAGTCGTCGTCTCAGGCCTTATCTCAAGCTGCGGAACCCCCCGCAGCCAAAATGCCGGTCGCCGAAGAACGGGTCCGTAGCGAGCCTGCACCCGAGACAGCCGCATCGCAGCCTCAGGACCAAGTATTGTCCAATCAAACCGCAGCCGTGACCGCCGCGCCGAGCCAGACTCTGCCCGGTCAAACTCTGCCCGGTCAAACTCTGGAAGATCACGTCAAGGATCTACGTAAGCAGGTCGAGCGCTTGGTGAAGTCGCCGGGCGCGCCGCTTAAATCCGCGCCGTTTCACACTGCGAGTACCTTGCAGGCCCTGACCCCGGGCACGGAAGTCCTGATTCTGATTTCCACGCCTTACTGGTATGGCGTAGAGACGCACGACGGGCAACACGGATGGATCATGCGGGACGAGGTGGAACAGCCATGAAGCGCGCCTCGGAATTCCGCCGAATGTTCGCGCTGGGACTATTGGCGCTGTTCGTAGCCATTTGCGGGTTGGGGGTCCAAGCTCAGGAAGGCGGATTCGAACGTACTTTCCCGCAGTCCAAAGCAGCGGTCGAAAAAGCTTTAAAAGAAATCCAACCCGCCGCAGCCGGACGCCTTCCGGTTCTCGACGGCTTCGCTACCTCGCCGGAGCATCCTCTCGATCGCTACCAGCGCGGCTACTATCAGTCCAAGTTTGAGGTCAGCGCTGCGCCCTCCGGGGGATCGATTGTGCGGGTGGCCGTGCACGTCACTGCCTGGTACGTTGATCCGGTTGCGGCGCGATCGGGATATCAACTTTTGGTATCGAACGGCCGTGTTGAGACGGACCTGCTCGATCAATTGGCAGATCAACTCGCCAAGGGAGGTCCGCAAAGAACCCCGAAAGAAACTCCCGTCGAAGCAAGTTCTGCCCCAGTCGCTGCGCCACAGCCCTTCCCGTCGCAGAAATCTAGCTCGAAACCATCCGTTTCGGAGCAGCCTCCTTCACGGCAATCTGCTCCACAAGTTTCTTCGTCAGCCCCAGTGGCGAAGACGCCCGACGCGGCAGAGCCCGGCATCTCGGCGCCGGTTCCGCAACTTCCTCAAACTGGGAGCGGTTCATCTTCGGCTCTGGCTCAAGGTTTGGCCGAACGTGAAAGCAGTTCGGGACAGAAGAAAATTAGTGACGCATCCTCCAACGCCCTGCGAACCGAGGCCGAGAGCCTGGAAGAAATTTTGAAGAATCAGGCGCATCCCAAGAATCTGGTCGCGGTGAAAAAGTCCGGAACCCCCGTGGTCGCAACCGCAAGTTTGACTGCGAAGACGTTGTTCCTGGCCAGCGCACACGATGAGTTTGAGATGCTGGATTTCAATCAGGATTGGGTTCACGTGCGCATCTCCGGGCTGAACCGGGGATGGATTTGGCGCAACAGCCTGGAAATGCCGGATAGCATTCCGAACACTGATGCGCTGGCAAGTGCCGCGCCGGGGTCCGTCGCCGCGGATTTGTTTCATGTGACCCGGGAAGAAACAGCGCAGTTCCCGGGAAATTGGGCTCCGCTGCGCGGAAAAAGCGTAAAAATCGTCTCCGTGGAAAAAATAAACGAGACCAAGGATGCGGACTCGCACCTCAGATTAGAATTCGCAAAGTCAGTGCTCGACAAAGATTATGCTGAACTCGATCAGAAACGGGATTTGGCAGGGATCGTGTTGATCTTCGATTCAGTGGACGGAGGGATGATTGCCGCCACGTTCCCCACGCTCCAGCAATGGAAGGCGGGCAAAATTTCGGATGCTGCTCTTTGGCATCAGTGCTTTTTTGATCCGCCGGAAACTTTCAACGAATCGGAGATTTCGGCGAGCCAGCAGCGAGCTTATTGAGTTCCATCCCGGGATCGCTATGCCAGGTTAGAACTCTTTTCTTGAGTTTCGACTTGACTTTCGATTCCCGTAATAGTAGTTATGCAATCCTTGGGTACTCGACAGTCTTATGGGGCTGTCATGTTTGCTCGACACGGAGAAGCCGTGCGAGTATAACCAAACGAGCCGTACGGCGGCCACACCTTTGATCCCCTCATGAGCGCGATGACCCAACCGCTGGTTTTGTTCCGCAGGCAAGCGACGTCTCTGCTGCGCGATTACGCCGAACTAATGAAGCTGCGCGTGACCACGCTGATCGTAATGACAGCATGGTGCGGCTATTACTTCGGAGCCCAGAAAGCGGGAGTATCGTCGCTGTCTTGGGGGCTATTCCACGCATTGCTTGGGATCGGGCTGGCCTCGAGCGGAACCGCGGCGTTGAATGAAGTGATGGAGTATAAAGTGGACGCGCACATGCGCCGCACCGCGCAGCGTCCGCTGCCGACGGGCCGCATGAGCCTGCTCCACGCTACCACGACCGGCCTCCTCGCAACTTTGGGAGGGTCAATCTATCTTGCGATTTTCTCCAATCCTCTGACCGGCCTGCTGACCTTTCTGACGTCCGTTGTATATCTTGCAGCTTATACGCCCTTGAAGCGAGTCTCACCGATCTGCACCTTCGTCGGCGCTTTTCCTGGAGCTATGCCGGGAGTTTTGGGCTGGGCTGCGGCGCGCGGCCAACTGGAGTGGGGCACGCTGATTCTATTTGCGATCCTGTTTGTCTGGCAGTTTCCGCATTTCTTTTCCATCGCGTGGCTCTACCGCGAAGATTATGCGAGCGGCGGAATCCGAATGTTGCCCGTGGTCGAAGAAGATGGAAGATCTACGGCTCGCCGGATCATAGGCTATTCGCTGGTTTTGATCCCTCTAAGCCTTTTGCCCAGCTTTTTCGGGATGGCGGGAAAGATTTATCTGGTGGGCGCTCTCGTACTTGGCATTGTACTTTTCTATTTCGGTGCGCGCCTCGCCTTCCTCAAGCTGCCCATCAGCAGTCCGCGATCGAAAATGATGGCTCGCCATGTGTTGCAGGCTACGGTGATTTATCTTCCTTTGCTTTTCGCGCTGATGATGGGCAACTCGTTGCGCCCCTGAAACGCGCCAGAATCCCGATCCTTGCTAGTACGGAGCAATAAATCTCTGCCTTACTGCCATCGAAATACCTTCGCCGAGAGTGCTGTGCATGCAATAAACACCAGGGCCAGCGCCCCTACATCGCCCAGGTGCGCCGACCATGCATCGCCCTTCCAAATTCCTTCGAGCAGTGACACCGCGTAGGTTAGCGGCACAACTCTCGCCACTACCTGAAGTGCCGGCGGCAGCGCTGCAACCGGCGCGAAGAGTCCTGAGATGCCGATCATCGGATACAAAATGACAGCACCGATCGGCTGCGCAAAACGGGCGGTGGGAACGATGCTGGCGATGAGAAAACCCATCGACAGAATGCTGCAGGTGCTGATCAGAAGCGCTAGCGTAAACCCAAACAACGGAACGTCAATGCCGACGGGATAATAGCGTTTGCCCACCAGCACCATTAGAACGAGCGTGGCCGCGGTGAGCAGCAGCTTGACGACTACATGGGCGGTGAGTATGGTCTGCGGGCGCAGCGGAGTGGCGCGAAGCCGTTTGAGAATGCCACCCTCCCGGTAGATCGAAATGATGGTGACCAGCGAGAGCACGGCGCTGATGGTAATCAGGACCGAAGCCAGTACCGGCAGACCGACGCTAATAAAATTGCTGGCGGCTAGTGAAGCCGATGGTTCTCTGTGGCCGACGATCCGCCCTGTAACGACAAACACTAATACCGGAATAACGATCGTCCCGAACGCGCCCAGCGGCTCGCGGAGGAAAATCTTTAGCTCGATCCATGTCAATTTCCAGAGTCCACGCAGCATCATAAGTAAGCCTAGTCGCGAATCGAATGACCGGTGAGTTTAAGAAAGACGTCCTCAAGGTTAGGGAGAATCGTCCGAAAATCCGTGACCCGGATGCGATTCTCTGAGAGACATTGAATCACGTCGGTGACGAGATCGTCGCCCCGGCCCCGAATCGTAAACTGCGAGTCGCTGCAGGTTACCGCGTCGATTCGCGGGATGGTGCGAAAGCGTTCTGCCGCACTGCCGTCGTCTGTGGCGAGGACCACAGTTCGCTCCGGGCAGTGCCGGTTTACGAGGCTCTGCGGCGTGTCGATGTCGATGATGCGTCCGTGTTCGATGATCGCCACCCGGTCGCACAACCGTTCGGCTTCCTCCATGAGATGAGTGGTCAGGAAAACTGTCTTACCACGCGCTCGAATGCCGCGCACCAGATCCCAGATCGCGCGGCGCGCCTGCGGATCCAACCCGGTAGTCAGCTCGTCGAGAAATACCAACTCGGGATCGTTAATCAGCGCGAGCGCTATGAAAAGTCGCTGCTTCTGACCACCAGAAAGGTTCATGAACCAGGCATTCCGCTTGTCGATGAGGCCAAGTTGTTCCAGCAGCCGCTCGCCATCGATTCTCTTCTTCCTATAAAGCGACGCCCACAGGTCAACGGCCTCCCACACTTTGATCCGCTTCTGCAGTTGCGCCTCCTGAAGCTGAATTCCAATCCGCTCTTGCAGCTTGTACACGTCGCTGAAGGGATTAAGACCCAGAACGGAGATGGCGCCCCGGTCAGGCGTGCGCAGGCCCTCGATGCATTCCATCGTCGTAGTCTTGCCTGCGCCGTTCGGCCCGATTAAGCCAAAGATCTCACCTTCGTTGACCGCGAACGATACTTCGTCCACCGCCACGGTAGCGCCGTAGGTTTTGCGGACTGCGGAGACTTGAATGACTGTAGGCATGATCGTGACAAATCGCACGGCTGACTAAACCGCAGCGAGAGTCTACACGTAGCACTTAGTCTAGGGCCTGATAACTCGGATCAACAAGTGTGCGTTCTTCAGAAGTGGAAATGCGGATGCGAATCATCACCGCTGCCTGCACTCAAAGTCCCACTGTTACAATTCGGCCCGACGATTGCTGGATTGCCCGGCGCGAGACATGAGGATCTAGATGAGAAAAATAAGACTGTATTCCATAATATTTTTTTGGCTCGTTGCGCATTGCCAGGGCTACGCCCAGCAGCGCCGCAAAGTTATTATCAATCAGGACTGTTCCGGGCCGGGCGGCAGCAACATGCAGACGCTGTTGACCTTGATTCAATCTCCGCTGGTAGAAGTGCTGGGCATCACCGTGGTCAGCGGGAATCAATGGCGGGATGAAGAGATCTCACATACACTGCGACTGCTCGAACTGATTGGCCGCACCGATATCCCGGTAGTGCCCGGAGCTGTATTTCCGCTGGTGCATCGCCGGAACGAAGCTATCTTGTGGCAGGCAAGGTATGGAAAAGTAGCCTTTGCCGGCGCCTGGGATGATCGCTGGTGGCACGAACCTTTTTTGATTCCGAAGCTCCCTGAAGGCGAACCGACTACCAAACCAGCCGATGAGGACGCCGCCCACTTTCTGGTCCGCATGGTGCACAAGTATCCGCATGAAGTGACGATCTACGAGGGCGGGCCCATGACGAACTTGGCTCTGGCCAACGCGATCGATCCACATTTTGCCGAACTCGCCGAAGAACTGGTGTTTATGGGCGGAAGCTTGAGCCCGCAAACCGGCGATCCAGAATTTGCCAGCAGCCCGCGCCACGAGTTTAATTTCTGGTTCGATCCTGAAGCCGCGAAGAGCGTATTAGCCGCACCGTGGAAAAAGATCGTGTGCACGCCGGTCGACATCTCCGTGAAAACCAGAATCACTGACGCGATGATTGCAGAAATCAACAAGAGCAACAGTCCTGCGGCGCAATACGTAGTCAAATTCTTCATGAAGGATCAGGGCGGCTTTTATATGTGGGACGAACTAGCGGCCGCCGCCTGGATCGATCCGACGCTGATCACGAGAAAAGAAATCCGCTACATGAGTGTGGATATCGACCAGGGCGCGGCATACGGCAATACACTGACGTGGACAGATAAAGACAATCCCAAGCTGGGTGAGCGACTAGTCGAAATCCAGATGGATTTGGATCTGGCAAGGTTCAATCGGATGTTTGTGGAATTGATGAAGGCGCCAACCCCACCAGCGCATTGAGCCTGATCTTTCTTTCCGCCGATCCGTTTTCTGTTTGGACTTCGGTAACGGGTTGAGAGCATAATGGCGCCCTATGCCATCGCTTGCCAAAAATTGGCCGGTCCTGTTTGCGGCGTTGTGCGTCATTTTGGCAGTGGCGGACGTTTCGGGGCGCCATGTTAGCCCGACGGCGGTTGGCCTGCTCGCCCTCGCCACTGCTCCCTGGAGTCTGCCGTGGTTCGCGGACAGGGTCCAGTCGCTCAAAATCGGGACTACGGAATTGAACTTCCGCCAGCTCGAACAGAAGGTTGACGATCAGCAGAAGGCGGTTGCAGCGGCGCTCAGTTCCGGCATCGGCAGTCCTCGCCCAGCTACGTCCGATGAACCGGCGACGACGGGCCGTAGCCATCAGGCCCCCGCGGCTCCCGACCGAGGCGATCCCACAAGCTCAGACAACGCTGCACCAAAGAAAGAGGATCCGGAAGACCCCAACAAAAACCAATTCGGAGGAAAGCCTATCGACAGCGGCCGAAAGCTGTCGGCTCAAGTGAAACCGTTTCCCGGCTCTACAGAGTTGTTCCTCATTCGCGCTTCGGTAATTTCAATCGATCCCATGCGGCCGCTGATCGACGATACGCTGGTGACTTTCTATCTCCATGACAGCTTTAACCAGAAGGAGAATCAGAAGCTGGTCAAGAATGGAACCGCGGTCTTGGAATTCGTTTCCCGGGGCGCATTTACCATGGGGGCGGTCGTACACGAGGCGCAAGACGTGCCTCTGGAATTGGACCTCGCGAAGGATGTCCCCGACGCGCCGCGAGCGTTTACGTCGATCTAGGCGATCCCAACCAGTCCCCGTGCAGGGTTAGCCAAGCGGCGGCATCTCTTTCTCGTCGACACGCAGCTTGATGGCAGGGTCGCCGTGGAGAATGTAATTACGCGCATCATCGCGCGCTATCCACTGTTGCGCTGCCAGTTGATCCAATCCCCTACGAGTTTGCATCTTCTGCAATGTGTCGGAGAGCGGAATGCTGAGCGCGGCCCAACGAAAATTGAACTGATCGGTGGCGCTGCCGAAGCGGTAGCCATTCATTAGCTTCGTGAGAACATCACGGAAGCTCTGGTCCATGGGCTGTCCGCTCACTTCGTAAGAATAACTCCAGGAGCGATCGATGTGTCCGAGCACGGCAAGCGCGCCGTTCTCCTGTCCCAACAGCTTCTGCGGCAAGCGCGCCATCATTGGCGCCGGAGAAATCTCCACGTTGGGCTTGGAGTTGTACGTGTCGTACCTCGGCCATCCCGCGCCGTAACAATCGAACAAGAAATGCACCATGCCGTGAAATTTCGCGTCCTTGGGCAGGTCCCAGCCCGCGTAGTAGGTATTGTCCAGCGGCGGGGTTGGATCGCCGGGCCAATCCTGGCAAACAATTGCGCCCTGGGCGTCGGGAAGTTCCTTGCTGGTGGGCAGCTTCAGAAGGCCGTGACTGCCGGTGAACAGCAGCGTCGGCGTGCCGTCGGTCCCGGCAAAGATGTCGTTGAGCTTGCTCTTGGTGGCAGTTGCCCCAACGAAAGATTCAATCTTGAACTTTTCGTCGTGTCCGATCGGAGTCTGGATCAACGGATTCACCAGGTTGCTGCACAAGAGTTTGCTCGCTCCGTTGTCCTTACCGTTGTAGTCGGGAGCAAAGAGAACGATCTTTCGCGAAGACGAAACTTTGCTTTGGGTCTCGTAGGCCACGACCGACTGGGCATAGCGTTCGAAGGCGTCGGCGCTCTCCAGCCATAGCCTGCCCACAGCCCAGTACAAATCCAACTCGTACTGAAACTCAAACGAAATATCCTCCGGAGCCGCGACGATCAACACGTAGTACGGCACTCCCTTGGATGGATCGACCACGTTCAAACTAGTCTTGAATCCTGCCAACCAGTCGGCGGCGCTTTGCTTGGGGGCGGGTGGATCGAGAATCTTGAACAACGCATCATTGTCCACTTGCTTTTTGCGGTGCTCGATGAGCGGCGACAGATTGGTTCTGATGCTTTTATCGTTGCTGGCTCCGAACATCACCGCCCAACCGGCCTTCGCCAGATTGTCGGCATTGAGTTCGCCGCCGACCATGCCGAAGTGCGCGGCATCCGACTGTCCTTTGGCCTTGATAATGTCCTTAGAAACATTGCCCCCAGTCCCTTGAAGCCTTAGCTGTTGGATTACGCCAGGGTCGATGCCGGCAGCAAAACCGCCGGTTTCAAGAACTCCCATAGGAATGGGCATTGCGGGAGGAGAGTCGCTATCGGGCATCGAAACCTTCTTTCAGAGAAAACTGTTCATAGAAAACAGAAGGCCCCCTGCGTTCGAAGGCAGGGGGCATGTGCTTACTTTTTCTTCTTCTTTTTTTTAGCTTTCGGAGCTGGCTTCTTCTTTGCTTTTGCTTTGCCGCCGCTCTTGTTTCGGTCGGGAGCTGGCGGAGTGGGATGATCGGTACCGGGGTCGTCGGCATACAACTTTGGCCCAAAGTCCGATATCCCCAGAACTACTGCACTTGGCTCTTGTTGCACCGCAATGGTCTGCATAACGTCCTCCTTTCTCTGCTCTGCGTTGAGTTAATGTATCTTGTTCACAATTGCCTGGTAGCGCGGATCGGCGCGAAGGTTGGAAAGCTCCGCTACTTGCCCCAGGAACTGCGTGGTAATTCCAGCGGCAACGGCCTTATCGATCCACAGAAGCGCTTGATCCCTCTTGTGGAGCCGATCATACCCGAGGGCTACTTCATAAAGTACATTCGGTTTGTCGGGGGCGAGCGCGGCGGCCTGCTGCAACAGAGGAGTGCTCTCGCGCTCCATGCCGAGCGCCGCATAATAGTCACCGGCGTCGGCAAGTAAATAAGGGTCATTGGGGGTTTGTTTGCGCAGATCGCTGGTGAAGGAAATCGCCTTGCGATAAGTTTCTTCTACCTTGGCCCGGTCGACGCCCGAACTGCGATAGACCGTTGCCAGACCTCCCCAGGCGCGGTAATAATCTGGCCGCAAATTTATAGCATGTTCAAACGCAGACTTGGCTTCCGCATATTTCCCTTCGTCCAGAAAGACGTCGCCAAGATTCATGTAGTGCCTAAACGTGGGGTCCAGATCAATCACTTTACGGAACGCGGCCTCAGCATCGGCTGGCCGGCCTTGCAATCGGTAAACAAGACCCAAATTGTTATATGCGCGCGGATTGTCCGGAACCAGGTTGACGGCTTTCTGCCACTGTTCGACGGAGGGGGCCAGTTTTCCCGTCTCCATGTAAAACGAACCGAGTTGCTGCAATAAGCCCCAGTCTTCCGGCGCGAGGCTGATCGCTTTCTGCAAAGTCGTCTCCGCTTCATCGTTACGCCCCTGCCTGTAGAAAAGCTCTGCCTGGGCGCCGTATGCCTGGGCGTTGTATTTATCCTGCCGGATGGCGTCGTCCAACTCTTGAGAAGCGAGATCATACTTGCCGGTCCAGGTATACAGCATTCCGAGCGTTACGTGAGCCGAGGCAAAATCGGGTTTCAGATTCAGCGCTTGCAGACTGGCCTGGCGGGCGGGTTCAACGTATTTAGTATCGCGCTGCTGGATGAACTGCAAAACATTGGCGCGCCCCAGATCGGCGAAGGCAGGGGCGAAGCGGGAATCCTGCCCGACGGTTTTTTGAAGGAGCGGAATCGCGGTTTCCAGAGCGTGTGGCCGGTAGTAATGCTCCAGAAGATCGTGCGCCTTTTGATAGTCGTCGTGCACCGCGGCGATGGGCTGACCGCTGGATTTATCTTTGAGAAATACGTGGCGGACCTGCGGGAGCGCGAACAGAATCGCCGCCGTTGCCACAACCGCAGCCAAAATCCACCCGCTAGAGCGGCGCGAGAGAGGCGGTTCCTTACTCTCGACCGTTGCGGGTCCCAGGCCGGCGGCGTCAGTCAGGGTCGCGATCATTTGCCCTGCGCTGCGGTACCGTTTCGACGGATCGGGATTCGCGGCGACTTCAACCACATGCGCCAACTGCTCCGGCAAATCCGGACGAACATCGAGCAGAGTTGTGCGGTCGCCCGAATCATGCGCAAATTTAATCTCGCGGATACTGGATCCGTCCACGGGATACTTGCCGGTCAAGAGGTGAAACAAAAGAATGCCGATCGCGTAAATGTCGGTCGCAACCGTGGCCGGAGCGCCGGCCAACAACTCGGGAGCCATGTAGACCGGCGTCCCGCTGAGGAACTGCTCGGCCCTGTTGTCATGAGTAAGGCCAAAATCCATCAGGAGAATACGGCCGCCAGATTCACGCATCACGTTCGCGCTTTTTATATCGCGATGAAGAAGCCCGGCGGCGTGCACCGCGCCCACCGCTTTGCACAAATCGATGCCGATAAGAGCGGCTTCCCGTGCGCTAAAAGGTCCCTCTCCGGAAAGCAGCGCCGACAGCGTCTTTCCGTGGACGAAGTCGCTCCAGAAACCGACACGGCCATCGTGACTATCCACTCCATAAACCGGAACCACGTTGGGATGGCGGACCTTTGCAAGCGCGCGAGCTTCGCGGAGCAAAGCTTTGGCCTCGGTTTCCTTATCTTGTCCGCGAGGCAACAAGAGTTTCAGTGCGACTTCCCGTTCGAGCGTAGTGTCAAAGGCGCGATACACCTCGCCAAACGATCCTTGTCCCACTCTCTGGATGAGCCTCAGGGAACCCCATGTACCAACGATGCTGGGGGTTTGTTGCCTTTGCTCCGCAGTCATCGAGGCTGTAGGATCGTTCGTGATCGAGACTGTAGGATCGTCCACCACGCCTCCGCACGGCGTATCGTCCGCTGAGTATAACTCTAAACTTAAACGAAACCACAACAAAACCAATCGCGGATCATCGCAGGTTAGGGTTTCTTTCCCGTTCCGCGAGGTGTGCAGGCAAATGTCGAATTAATTCGCGGGCGCCCCTTCGCCGGAGGGCAGGTCTCGACATGTAGGCTGGTAGGGTTTGTCCTTCATGTACTTATTCCATTCGTCCTGCGAGAGGTTACGATTCGCAATGCTGCAAAGCTTTCTTGCCCAAGACTCGGGGTCGATGTCCCACTGCCAAACTCTGCCGTCATCGCTTGCCGAGATCAGGGTAGTGTCATTCGGGAACGCTAACCCGGTAATCTCTCCTTGATGGCCTTTCAGCGGTTCGCCCAGGGGGCTATAGGTATTTGTATCAAATAATTGAATCGAACCCCAGGCGCTACCCAAGGCGAGCAAATTGCCGTCGGGACTGAACGCTAAACGTCCTACCGGTTCGTGGCCTTGCAGGGTCTCGCCGTGGAGCTTAGGGGAGTACACATCGTTCCATAGCCGAATCGTCCCGTCCTCACTCGCCGCTGCCAACCGATTGGCGTCGGGGCTGAACATCATCCTCTGAACGCCGCTGGCCTTAAGGGGCTTGCTTGCCAGAGAGCGGCTAGACACGTCCCATACGTGAATCACTCCGTCATCACCTGCCGCAGCCAGATGAGTGCCGTCTGGGCTGAACACCAAAGTCGCGATCGAGACCGGTTGTTTTTTGTCAGGGAGATTGCCCGGCTGTGGTAAAGCATCACCCAACTTAGTGCCGCTGTCTGCGTCCCATAGCTGAATCGTTCCGTCGTGAGAATCCGCCACGGCCAGTCGCTTGCCGTCGGGACTGAGTGCCACCTCGAAGCTGCGGATCTTGAGCGGCTCGCTTACCGCACGACGACCGTCCACGTCCCAGATTTGGACGGTTCTGTCGGCGTTGTTCGCCAAAAGAAATCGCCGGCCGTTGCGGCTAAAAACTATCGGAACGCCGGAGACTTTCAGGGGTTTGCCAACTGGCCGCTCGTGGTCTAAGTCCCATAGTTGAAGCGTTCCGGCCATATGTGCAGGAATGCTTGAGAAGGCCAGCAACTTACCGTCGGCACTAAGCGCCACACCGGTGCTCGAGTTGGGAACAGGTTTGGATAAATCTTTCGGATTGGGCAGTAGCTTCCCTATCTGCGCTCCGTACTCGGGATCCAATAGCTGCACCATTCCGTAATTGCCCGCTGAAGCTAACAGATGAATCGAGTCGGGATATATCCCCAACGGCCTGAACGCTATCGCATTGGAATAGACTCTCATCGGTTCGACCATGAGCCTGTATTGGTCGCTGTTTGCCACGTCCCAAAGCTGCAGGAAACCGTCATCGCTCGACACCGCCAAGTGCTTACCGTCGCCATGGAACGCCATACTCACGATTTGAACCGACTTGGAGTGGCACAGGAGCGGCAGGCCCCACGGTTGGCCACTCTGCACATCCCATAGCTGGACCGTACCGTTCGCGCTCGCCACTGCCAGCCGCTCGCCGTCGGGGCTGAACGCCAAACTACTGATCCAGGTATTATTTACTTCGTCGGATTTTTCCCTTAGCGGCCCGCCCTTTTTTTGACCTTTGGCCACATCCCATAACTGCGGGCTGCCCTGGTCGCTGGCTGTAGCCAGTAGTTCTCCATCCGGGCTGAACGCCATCACCGTGCCGAGCGCCGGAGAGGGTTTGCCGTTTGTATTACCTGAGAGCACGTCCCACAGCTGAACAATACCGTCCTCACTCACCGACGCCAGAGTCTTGCCTTGCTGGAGAAACGATAAACTCGCGACAAAATAGTGTGAGTTGACCCTGAAGGGCGCGCCTTTTTTTTGGCGCGTGGTTAGTTCCCAAAGTTGAATTCCGGTATCGCTCGCCGAGGCCAGGAGTTGGCCGTCGGGGCTGAACGCCACCACATTGCCGCCGGTCGGAAGCGGATCGCCAAGTGCCTGACGGCTATCTAAGTCCCATAGCTGAACCGTCCCGTTCGCGCTCCCAGAGGCCAGCAGCTTGCCGTCTTGGCTGAAGGTAACGCTGTATACATCTCCGTGGCCATGATGCAAAACGGCCCTCAAAAAAGGGTTGGCCTGCAACAGCTTGAGCAGAGTCTGGCGAGCTTGAAAAGTATCCTTTGAACTCTCTTGGGCCTTGTTCATACCCTCGATTCCCAGGAGCGCGGCCAGGTCTTGGTGAGTCCCTCGGTAGATAAGAGCCTCCCCGAGCAATTTCCCCGATTCGGCCACTTCGGTGGCTTTTTCGGCTATGATTTTTGCGTAATGGGCCTTTGCAGTTTTATAAATGGCAAAGGCCACGACCAGCAATAGCGCCGCAATGAGTCGCTTCAGAATCAGAGCCGTCCGCACATCCTTCAACCGGCGCTCCTCTTCCACAACCCTCTGCTGCACGGCCGCGCGCGACTCCTTCAGGAAGTCTTCTTCCGTGGAATTCAGTTTGTTGGCTTGCGCCCATTCCTCGGCAGCGGGCAGCGACTCTGTGCCAAACAAAAGGTCCGGGGGCCGGCCCTGATCGTTCCACAACTCCGCCTCTCGCTGAAGCGGGTTGAGATTTTTCTGGTTCCAGGCTTCGTTGTTGGAACGCACCGGTTGAATCAGCCGGTCGTGCGACAATTCCAGCCACCTCGACCCCAGGCGCAGATCGGAATTCACTAAATGCGCCTGCTCCAGCGGCTTGATGACTGCATCGTTGTCGAGGCCATCTGTCTCATTCGGGTGCATCATTACCTGGCCGCGCGTGTGTACCTTGGTGATGAGGCTGTGTTCGAACCAGTCGCGAATGGTTCGCTCCGTGGTTCCAGAGTCAGAGGCGACCTGGGCAACCGTGGCGGCGTAGTAGTCGGCCAGCGCGGTTGAGCCGATCTGAGCCTGCGCGCTCTTGGTGATCTCCTGGGAACCTTCCGCAAGATCCTCCCATCGGCGTAGGCAGACCACCTGAAGCTGCACCGGCTCGATGACCTGTCCCAGTTGGACGGAGACGCTGCCATCGGGCTGGGGAACGTTCACCTGCCGCAAATCGTCGGCGATCTGCTGCACGGCATCGTCCAGGAACTTCACGCCTACCCTCGCCGCCGGCTCGCGAATCGCTTTCAACGAGGCTTCATAACTCAACAGGCCCAGCCGAAATGTGTTGGAAAGACGCGTAGGTATGTAATTCAAATAAGGATCGAGCGCGGCCAGAAAATCCTCCCGCATGGCAAACAACGCCCAGCGGCCGCGGGCGCGTAACGCGTGGCCGATCTGCTCAAAGAAATCACGCTTGGCCTGAATGTTTACAGCGTCGGTAGTGAGAACTTCCTCGAACTGGTCGAACACCAGCAATTCGCCGTTGGGTTCCGCATCCAGATACTGATTCAGCGTGAGTTTTTCGAAATCTGCAGGTCGCCCTTCCAACTGCAGTGAAGTCATCATGCTGATGACGTACCGGTTGCCCGTGGAAGCCGGCGGCGGCGCTGCGTTCACCCGAATCACCTTGCGTACTGTGAACCCGCGCTCCCTCATCACCGGAATCAAACGCGCCTGCAGCAGTGAGCTTTTGCCAGCGCCCGAGGGCGAGTACAAAAGCACAATGCGTTCCGCCAGCAGCATGTCCCTCAGATCCGCAACCTCCCGGTCGCGCCCGTACAGAAGCTCGTTTTCGAGAAACGCGCGCGGACCAACATAGGGATTCGCCGGTGATTTCATAGAGGCTACGCCAGACTCTTCGCGATCTGCTGCACATACCGGTCTACTGCCGGAACATTCTTGTCGAATGCCCGGGCAAATTCATCCACATTGCCCCAGAATGTTTCGATCTTGCACTGTTGAAAATAATCCTGGTAGTAGTTGGCTGCGCGCAGCGGATGATCGATCCGCCCTTCATCGGGTTGGATCTGCGCCCCGATGCATGGCAGCAGGTTCTGACCGACATTGCGCGCCAGGCTTCCTTCTTTATTGAAGATGCTGCGCAGCAACACTCGAAAGCTCCAGTCGTCCAGGCGAAAGCCGAAGAACAGCAGAGCGTTCGAGGCCAGAGCGGCGCGCACCGGCTTGGTTCCGCCTTTGTTGCCGATGGTCAGCATGTAATCGAAGAAATCGTCTTCCGTGATTACACAGGAGGCACACCCGGCAACTTCCCGCGAGGCCTTGACTTCGTCCGCGGCACCCGAGGGGTCGTCAGGAACTGCCTTCCCATCCGCCGGCGGAAGCGCTTCCGGTAGCTGCAGCTTTCCGAATAAATGGTAGACCAGCGGCTGATCTACCGAGGGACTGTAATCCGGGTAACGATCATTAATGCTGGGATATTTCCGGAAGTTCAACAAATCGAAATAGGTATTCGAATTCCAGCGGCTGAAGTCGGATCGCGGATCGCGGCCAGCCTCGCGCAACGCGTCTTCCATTGAGTCGTCCGGATTCACTGTGACGTAAATAGAGAACGGGCGCGATGCCAGCAACCGGTGCGGCTCGATCGGATTTTGCTGGCGCAACATCCGGCCTGCTTCTTTCACAATCAGCGGAGCGGAGGCGAGATCGGAAGCATCGAGCTTTTCCATCGCCGCAGATGACCAGCGCTTCTTGATACCAGCCACAACCCGCTTGACCAATTCCGTTTTCGCGAAGTAGGCCACGGACTGATTGACCGCGATGAATTGCGTCACGGTGGGCAAGTCCTCGCGCGCATTGCCGCCCATGGGGTAGCCAAACGATTCCGAAAGTTGCGTCGCGACATCCCGCCATGAACCAACCAACCCTTCGAGCGCGCCCGGACCGATGATCGGTGTGCACTGGCAATCCTTATTCGCAGTGGCGCTGGCGATGATCTTCCATTTGTCCAGTCCACTGGCAGTACCGTCAGAGCTTCCCAGGCCGGGCTGGTACCAGATACGGCCGCTGCGCAGCCGCATAAATAGAACCGGCATCCAGTAATCGTCGCAGTCTGGATCGTCTGGATCGCCCACCACTCTGCGCCGCGCTGCTGCCATCGCGCGATCGATTTGCCCGTCCTTGGCCAGTTCCTTGAAAAACTCCGGCATGAACTTCTTGACCGTCGTCATCTTGATGTTGCCCTGCATCGCGATGACTGCTGGAACCCCCGCGCCGGCGAGCAACGGACCCAGGGCGCCCAGCGTGCTCGACGCCGACTTGCTATCAGCTCCCGCACTCTGGCACGATGCCAGCACAACCAGCCGTGGCTGCTTGCTCATGAGCCGGATGCCTTCGACGAGCAGCGAGGCCTTCACCGGATCCTCGCCATCTTCCAGCCACAGCATGGGCACCTGGTCGTCGCCAACCAGGCCTCCGTGACAGACCAGATAAAGAATGTCGTAACCATTCGCCAGTTCGTTCAGGATGTTCGCCGACGTAGCCGCAACAGTAGCGTTCGGTGGCGAAGCCAGAGTGGTCACGGAGAATCCCGCATTATTCAATCCGCTTTCCGCGCGCAGCTTTTCATTCGGCACGTCGACCGGCGCCAATGCCTTGCTGGAATCCTCCGGGTCGATGCTGTCAGCAAGACGCGGGTTAGCGATGGCGATCAACGCTTTGGGCGAGGTCTTACCGCTTACGGGCCGCAACTCGGAGCTGGCTAGATAGCGAGAAAATAAGATGGTGTCGCTATTGAACAAGGACTTGCCCTTGGTATCGCGCAAGCACTCCCAGCGGACCTTGTGAAGAGCTTCGGTGCCGTCGTCGAGAAACAGTCGCACGCGAAGAACGGCATTTTCTCCCTCAGCAGTAGCTGCCGCTCGCGCGCTCTCCAACGCAGTCTGAATGTTTGGATCCTGAAAGAATACTTCGGAGAGACGGGCTCCATACTTGGCATCTTCGCCGCGAAGATTGTGAAGTTCATCAAGATCGATTTTCAGGAGGGCCGAGCCGGTTTCCGGGAAACGCCGATCCTGGTCGCTCTTCGGGGCGAAGAGGCGCATCACTACGGGGAATCCGTCCTTCTCGTTAAGAGGTCGCTCGATGGCAATCTCTAGCTCGGCAAAGGTCGCCATTTGTAGGTTTGGCGCAGAAGTATAGCACGAGGAGTATTTTGGTTCGGGGCCGCCGCCGTTGGTAGGTCAATTGCGAGTTGCTGCGAAAAAAGAGCCGGGTCCGGAGTGGTGAGCATCCGGGCCCGGGAGGGCGGTTCCGTTTACCAAGGCGAGAAGATGAGGAGACCTCCGGCTGGCCGCAAATCGGCCGGTCTAGTTTCTCGGCCGAATTGAGCCGGACATCTTCATACTCGCCTTTCGCCCTTTCAGCCGCTGCCCGCCAATCCCTCACCGCAGCGGCACACACTACACGGAACCGCCGAATCGCTACGCTTACTTTTGCAAGCTGCGAATGTATGCAATCACTGCCTTCACATCGTCAGCAGGCAGGCTCTTCACAGCAGGAGTGTGTTTTGCCGTCTCACTGATCGCTTTGGCAAAGTCGTCATCCGACTTCTTCTTGGCCTCGTTGGAGATCAGGCTTGGAGCCTTCATTGCCGGCTTGCCGGCCGCATCTGCGCCGTGACACATCGCGCATTTTGCTTTAAAGGTCGTGGCCCCGTCATCGGCAGCCCATGACAGATTGGGAATCAGCATGAATAGAGCTACCGCGATTGTCATTACCAGCATCACCAGCTTCGTCGTCTTCATGATTTCATCTTCTCCTTTTAATTAAGTTTTCTTGACCGGATGAAAACAGCATTCTTCTCGCGCTCGTGGCGTTCGTTGCGAAAGTGAACGCCGATTTCACCCTTGGGAACTGTATGTAAAAAGACCTCAGCAGCTCTTCGCTGCATTGTTGACATTTTCATCATTAGAGGAGGCGGATGCTGTGACCTGGATCACCTTAAGTCGTGACCTCAACTGAGAATGCGTAGCCAAAGCTCCACATGATACGATTCCCCGGTGAGCGATTCCGCTTGCGTCCCAAGCTCCGTAACGGCTGTCCCAGTCGCAAAGGTTGCCGCGCGGCATTCAGCCCTCGTGCGCGTCACTCACTGGATCACTACTTTCTGTTTTCTTGCCCTGCTCGTCAGCGGAGTCGAAATTGTGATCTCTCACCCTCGCTTCTATTGGGGCGAAACTGGTAACGATTTGACTCCGGCGCTGTTCAAACTGCCGATCCCGGCCTCAAGGAATTTAGTGCCGACCGGCTACGGCTATGTGCTTCCCGACCAGAACGGCTGGAGCCGGTATCTTCACTTTCAAGCTGCCTGGGTGGTGGTATTCACGGGATTTCTGTATTTAATCTCAGGCTTGCTTACGAAGCATTTCTCGAAAAACCTATTTCCGCGAGGGGCTGAGTTTTCGTGGCGGGAGTTCTCGATATCAATCGCCAAACATTTGCGCTTCGAGCGACCGAGCGATGGCGAAGCCTGGTCGTATAACCTGATCCAGCGACTTGCCTACCTGTTGGTGATTTTCGTTTTGTTTCCGCTGGTTATCTGGACCGGCCTGGCGATGTCTCCCGCCTTCGTTTCCGCGTTTCCGGCGACGGTCAACCTGCTAGGCGGCCAACAATCGGCGCGCACGCTGCACTTTTTCGTCTCCTGCGCTCTTCTGATCTTTTTACTCGTTCATGTCGTGATGGTTTGTGTTGCCGGATTTAAAAGCCGCATGCGCGCGATGATCACAGGCCGCGCCGATTCACCTATGGAGCGCTCATGAGCGAACCTTCTCGCATCAAACTGTCACGCCGCAAACTGATCACAACCGGACTCGCGGCCGCGGCGGGAGCGTTGGGCCTCGGCGCGGCCGCGCGCATCGCGCAAAGTTATGGACTAATCCCGCCCGATCACGGCGGAATCTACGGCCTCGGCGAAACATTGACCTATGCTTCTCAGCGGCTGTTAACCAGGCATTCTTTAGCCCGTGAATTTCTTCGAAGCCAGATTTCGAAGCCTCCATTCCCAAACGAGATTCCGCCTCTGAATGACGCATATAAGCGGCTTCAGGCCGGAGGATTTGCCGACTGGCGGTTCTCCGTGAACGGCATGGTCGCTCAGCCCGCTTCGTTTTCGCTTGAGCAGCTAAAGAGCTTTCCGTCTCAGAGCCAGATCACTATGCTGCAGTGTGAAGAGGGTTGGTCCTATATTGCAGAGTGGATCGGCGTTCCTCTATCTCGCATTCTGGAAAGTGTCGGAATCCATCCCCAAGCCAGATACGTTGTTTACACTTCGATTGATCCTGATTGGTGGGAAAGCATCGATATGGCGGACGCAATGCATCCGCAAACTTTTCTTGCGTATGGGATGAATGGCGGTGAACTCCCGGTAGGCAACGGCGGACCGCTTCGCCTGCGGGTTCCTCGGCAACTCGGCTACAAGAGCGTGAAATTTGTCACTCAATTGACGGTGACCGACAGCCTGAAAAAATTTGGCAAAGGTCTAGGCTCCGCGTCCCCAGAAGGAGGCTACGCCTGGTACGCTGGCATCTGACGGGTAATCTGAAGATTCGAGCGCGCAAACTTTCTGCGATCGACACGCTGCTGCACGAACTCAACGGCTGCGCACGCTGACCAGTTCGGTTCCCACCGGAACGCCGCGAGCGATCTTTACTCGCACCAGGGCCTCGAATGGCATGATCTGCCCGGCGTTGGAACGGGGAATCAACTGCAACAATTTTTCCACCGACTCCCGGCGGCAAACGAACTCCACTGCGCCTTGCGTTCCGAACGTGGTCGTTCCCGCCAGAATCATTACGTACCGCCCCGATCCTATTCCCGGCACAAACCCCACGACCGCATAGTCTTCAGTCTGAGGAACATCGGACGGAGTGGCGAGGTAGCTACTGGCCTCTCCGGGCTTGGGATGCCTGTTGACTACCGAAAGATCGCCCTGCCGCGGACCCGATGCCACTCTCTGAAAAACGAATTCCTGTGTACCCGGAATGTCGCGTAACGAAAGATTTTCCGACGGAGAGCCGACGAAGATCAGGTTGTTACTCTTCACGTCGTCCAGCGAAAACAAGCTTCCGCGCTTCACTCGCACTCTCTGCCCCAGCGTGCTGAAGGCGTCATCGAGTGCATGGATGGCCAACACCTCGCCGACGCCCGTGTAATGGTCGTAAACCGTGCTCTTGGAATCCTGACCCGACTTGTAGTAACGCATGCCGGTCTCAGGCCGTCCCACAAAAGCAGCATTGCTGAAGATTACCCAAGGTTCTTCTGCTCCCGAGGTAAACGGCCGCCAAAAGTCGGCGAGAGGTCCGGTAGTCCGCTCGATATCAGGCTTCGTCGTCGCAGATTCCGGCGCTCTACGATTCCGCAGCACGCTTCCCAGAGCGATCAGCGAGACGATGAGGGCTACCAGCAGCAAGACCCCGGCGATTCGCCAACGTGCTGGCACAACCTCGACCACAACGCTCGCGGGCGCCTCGCGCAGAGGCACGGTCTGTGGCGCAGTCGAGGAAACGACAGGCTGCGCCTCAACAGAGCGTGCCTCAAATGTAAGGTGATAACTGCCCTTCGGAATCCTCACCACGATGTGGTCGGTTGCGCCGTCGCCAGCGTAGTACTCCGCCAGCTTCAGACGAAGCCGCCCGACTTGCACTCGGATGGTAGAGTCTGATTGCGGATCGAAGTCCGCATGCCGACCGTACACCTCAGTGGCAATCTGATATTCCTTCAGTGGCGCGTCGGGATGCTCGATGGACTGTTTCGCGAGATATTGCAGAAGACGGCACAGCGATTCCGATCCTCGCAGGCTATGACTCTTAATAATGATATCTACTTCTTGGAAGAATTCTTCCGGCGAGGGCGTAAAAGTGTTTGTCACAGCCATATAACACCCGCGTAACAGGGACCGTATCCTGATGCAACTACGGCATTTTACTACCGTAACCGTTCAGAAACATAGTGAAACGTCCGCTTCTAGTGGAATTGTACTAAAACATGCAGTTCTCTACCCGGCGTTGTGAAAAGATTCAAATCTCCACCCACCAATTTTGGAGGCGACATTTTGAGGATCAAATTTTTCACCCTTCTGCTTCTTGTCCTTTGCTTAGCTGGCTTGGCTCTCGCTCAGACCGATACTGGTCGTCTCTTCGGAACAATCACCGATTCAACCGGGGCTGTCGTCTCGAATGCCACCATTAGCGTGAAGGAAGTCGCCACCGGGCGCGTGGTAACAGCGACAACGGACGCTTCGGGCAACTACTCGGTCGCCGCGCTGCCGGTGGCAAGCTATCACGTGGAAGTGAAGAAGGAAGGGTTTAACTCAGAAAGCGCGGACATCGCCATCGAAGTTTCCCAAGTCCTCGAAATCAGTTTGAAGTTGAAACCTGGCTCTTCCTCCACCAGCGTAGACGTGACCGGCGAAGTTCCGATTGTGGATACGTCTACGTCAAGCGTCGGCGAAGTGATTCAGGGACGCCAAGTGGTGGATCTCCCTCTGAATGGCCGCAACTTCACGGCGTTGGCCTTGCTGACCCCGGGCGTCAGCCGCGGTGCTTACGCCAATAACGCAGCCGGCATCGGGCCTGGGGGGGCGGCAGCCGAGACTTGGCGCAACTACGATTCGGGTGGAGGTGCGCTGGCGGTAAACGGCCTGCGCCCTCAGGCTAATAATTATATTATGGACGGCATCGACAACAACGAATCACTCGTCAACTCGATCGTGATCTTCCCGGCGATCGAAGACGTAGCGGAGTTCAAGACAACCACCAACGTCGCGCCGGCGGAGTTTGGACGCGCCGGAGGCGCGGTCATCCAAGTGGCTACCAAGTCCGGAACCAACCAGATACACGGCGCTGCGTACTGGTTCAATCGTTCCAAGATCGCCGCCGCGGATGTCTTCCAGTACACTACCAATCCCCAATGTACCTTCCTCGGCGAATCAGGCTGCGTGGCCCTTCCATCGCTAAGCCGAAATCAGTTCGGCGCGGCCCTGGGCGGCCCCATCTGGAAAAACAAAGTGTTCGCCTTTGTGGATTACCAGGGTTGGCGCCAGGTTTTTCCGGCTAGCGCTTACACCACCCACGTACCAACGGCGCTCATGCGCACCGGCGATTTCACCGAACTGTGCGGCGGTGCGGCCAATTGTGCGACAGCGTATCTTAGCCCTGCTGCTAATGCCACAAGCCTCCCTTACTCAGGACTGCCGGGATGCAGCGCCGCTATGGCAGCCAATCCAAATGCGTTTGTTTCTTCTGGCGGACTGAACGCTGGGTACGTCTTCGACCCGCAGACTTGTCTGCCGTTCGGTTGGAACACTGGCACCGACTCGCCCGGTCCAACCATCAACATGATTCCGTCCGGCAGCCAGATTGGACCCGGGATCAGTTATCTGAACTTGTTTCCTCTCCCCAATATCACGGGGGCGAACGTCGCGACGAACGACGCTAACTTTAGCCAACCACAAGTTCAGGTCATCAATGAGAACGACTACGACGCGCGCCTGGACTTCGTGGCCACTTCAAAGGACACAATCTTTGGCCGTTACAGTCTGGGCACGGATTTCCTGAATGGCACGGAAATACTGAGTGACTCCACCCACAACTTGCCCGTCGGCGGCGGTACCAACCCGTCACATCCGCGTCAGGTTGCCACAGGCTGGACCCACATCATCAGCCCCACGATCATCAACGAATTTCATTATGGCTGGATGCGGGATCTTCTCGGTTACCAACAGCCTAACGGCAGCGTTCCGACGGCGGCCAACATCGGCATCCAGAATGCCAATACTTCTCCGCTGCTCGGCGGTTTCCCCATCATCGGTGGATGGTATGGAAACATCAGCTACGTCGGTGATGGCGGCCCCTATCTCGTGATCGAGCCCACCCAGCAGTTCAGCGATGCGGTGACCTGGATCAAGGGAAAACACAGCTTCAAATTTGGCGCCAGCATTATTCATCGCGATGTGAACTGGGATCAGGGAAATGACGCCAAGGGTTATTTCTGGATCGACGATGGCAACTTTGGCGCGTATCCAGTTGCATCCTCTGGCCACGGAACCTTCACAGGCTTTGAGACTTCCGAGTTGCTTGCCGGGTTTATGGGCGCCTACTCCTTTGGCGCATTTAGTGGGTATTTTAAGACCCGCAGCTGGGAGAATGGCTTCTTTGCCCAAGACGATTGGCGCGTCAACCATAGGTGGACGCTGAACCTTGGTCTGCGTTATGACCTGCTCACCTGGCCCACGGAAGCCAGCAACCACCAGTCCAACTTCAATCCTGCGACGGGAGAACTGGTTGAGCCCGGAACAGCCGCAGCCTCTGCCGGGGGATACAACAGCGCTCTGATCAACACGCCGAAGCACGACTTCGGCCCCCGCATCGGATTTGCCTGGGACATCTTTGGGGATGGTAAAACTGTGCTCCGCGGCGGGTACGGGCTGTTCTACTATCTGGATCGCGGCGGCGTTGGCAACGAGCTTTCCAACAACCCGGACTTCAACGGGACTTCGACCGTTTATGCTTGTCCGACGGCGACGACCTGCGGAAGCGGCTACCGGATTGCATTCACGGGACAAGCACCCTTGGGAGACAACAACCCGGCCGATGCCACGGCGCCCCTCCCGCCGAAAACTGGCGGAATCGCCCCTGACGCGGTGGCCAGCTCCAACAACGTCATTTACTACCCCAAGAACAGCCCCAATTCCCACATCCAGGAATGGAACCTTCAGATCGAGCGTTCCCTGGACAGCAAGACGTCGCTGGACGTGGCCTACGTAGGAACGAAAATGAGCAATCTCGCCACCACCTTCAACGCCAATGAGAACGTTTTTGGCACTGGTTGTACCGGCTGTCCTGCAGCCACAAGTTGGTTCCCGGTTGGGGGCGCGATCAACCCGAATGGTGTTGGAGCTATCAACGCTACGGAGATGATCGGGAGCGGAGACTACAACGCTCTGCAGGTTAAAGCGACACGCCGCATGAGCGGCGGGCTCCTGCTGACGGCGGCCTACACCTGGTCGCACACCCTGGATGACTCTCCCTCTGCATTCGGCACATCCGGCGGCGTCATCATAGGAGCTAACGGGACGCCTCTGCTGAATTTTGAGCGTGGCAACGCGGACACCGACCAGCGCCAGCTCTTTACCTTTAGCTCCATCTATGAGCTCCCCTTCGGGCGGGGAAAAGCTTTCGGTAACGATGCCCCGAGGGCAGTGAATTACGCGCTGGGCGGCTGGCAGTGGAACAACGTGATTCTGAAAGCCACCGGTACGCCAATGGATATTACGGGGGCACCGACCGGCAATGGCCGTCCGGATTACAACGGTGGCTGCAAGACGAACGTCTCGTTCCATGTCTGGATCGCTTGCCCAGCAGGCGCCTTCACAGCTCCTGCTGGTCCGTTTGGGCAAGGCGATCTTGAACGCAATGCTTTCCCGGGTCCGGGAACCTTCAGTTGGGACATGTCCCTCGTAAAAAATATTCCGATCAAAGAGAGGGTGACGGCCCAGTTGCGCGCCCAACTCTACAACGTGACCAACACGCCGCAGTTCCAGAACCCGGATAGCAGATACACCGACACGGTGAGCAACGGCAGCGGCTTCGGTCAGTTGCTCAGTGCTCGGGTAACCCCGCCGAACCGCGAGCTTGAACTTGCGTTACGTGTGTCCTGGTAACCAACACCCCTCGGGAGACGCTTGAGACAACTCTCAAGCGTCTCCTGATTCCTCGGTCGAGTTAATTTTTTCCTTTCCCGGTTTCTTGCTCCGCGCTGTTCGGTGCGTCTGACCTCACTCGGGCCGCTGCTAACGTCATGAGAAATAAACGTGCCCTCGCGCTGTCGCTGATCCTGACGTGCCTGCTGACGCTGCGGGTGTGGCCGCAATCGAACGCGAGCGCGGGGAAAGACCCCGTAGTTCGCAAGATCGAGCCGCCGAACTGGTGGGTAAACTACACGCCAACGCTAACGTTGCTGCTAACCGGTGAAAATCTGAGCGGCGCTCGCGTTGAAAGCCCGAAGAAAGGGCTGACTGTACTCGGCACAGAAGCTTCTCCCAACGGGCACTATCTCTTCGTCCACCTGCAGCTCAGTTCTCATCTGCCGGCGGGAACTGTTCCCTTGCGACTAAACACTTCATCGGGATCGACCGCGGTTCCGTTGCCGCTGCTGGCTCGCGCGGACTCCCGCGGCCGCTTCGAAGGCTTCTCCCGCGACGACGTTATTTACCTGATCATGCCCGACCGCTTCGCCGACGGAGATCCCTCGAATGATCAACCCGCTGGTTCGACTGGCAGATATGACCGCAGCAATCGCATGGCATATCACGGCGGCGATCTGCGAGGCATTCGAGAGCACCTTGGATATCTGCACGATCTCGGCGTGACCACGCTGTGGCTTACTCCGGTATGGAAGAACACCGACTCCGATTACCACGGCTACCACGTCGTCGATTTCTACGCCCTCGACGACCACATGGGCTCGATGGCCGAGTACCAGGCGTTAGTTGCCGATGCGCACCGGCTCGGCATGAAGGTGCTGATCGATTATGTCGTGAATCACACCGGGCCTCAGCATCCCTGGGCGAACGATCCTCCCACGCCAACGTGGATTCACGGCACACCAGCCCATCATCTCGACCCCTCGTATAGTTTCGATGGGCTGGTCGACCCCCACGCTTCGCCGCGCGAGTATCGCAATACGCTCGATGGTTGGTTCGCCGGCAGGTTGCCTGACCTGAATCCGGACGATCCGGCGCTCGCTCTCTACCTTGCGCAAAATTCAATGTGGTGGACCGAGACGGCGCAATTGGATGGCTTTCGCCAGGATACGTTCCCCTATTCCACTCGCCAGTTCTGGAGTGGATGGCACGAGCGAATGCGTCAGGTGTATCCGCAACTCAACGACATCGGCGAAGTATCCGACAGCGATTCGACTATCACCGCATTCTTCGAAGGAGGACGCAAACAGTTCGACGGCGTCGATTCCGGCCTCGCCACGGTTTTCGATTTTCCGCTCCGCCACGCATTGCAAGACGTGGTCATTCATGGCGCGCCGATGAAGACGATCGTAGAGGTTCTGCGCCACGACGATCTCTATCCCCATCCAGAAATGTTGGTTACCTTCATCGGAAATCATGACGAAACGCGCTTCGTCAGCGAAAAAGACAGCAACCCTGCCAAACTAAAAGCCGCATTTGGATTACTGCTGACCTTGCGCGGGATTCCACAAATTTATTCCGGCGACGAGATCGCGATGCCGGGCGGCGCTGACCCTGACAACCGGCGCGACTTTCCGGGAGGATTTCCCGGTGATCCGCATGACGCTTACACCGCCGGCGGCCGCACACCCGAACAACAGGATGTATTCGGCTATGTGCAGTCGCTGCTGGCGCTGCGCAAGAACCACCCCGCGCTGCGCACAGGAAAGCAGTGGCACATTGGATGGGACGACACCTACTACGCCTTCCTCCGCGAGCTGCCGGAAGAAAAACTCCTGGTTGTTTACAACAATGCTCCGAAGACAGTCGCTCTCGATATCCCTGTTGAAAACACGGCGCTGGAAACCGCCCACCAGTTGCAGGCCGTGTTTGGCAATAGCGCTGCTGAAATTGTCGGCGGCAACGTGCGCGTCTCGTTACCGGCCCAGACGGTCTCCGTGTTCAGCGTGCGGTAGGTCACAACCATCGCAGTATTACTTAATGGAATGTCATTGCATGGGATGTTGACTTTTATTCGTTGACGACGCAAGCTCATCCGTGAGGTTCTGGATCTGGTTCCACAATTTGTCGGGAGTTCGCCGCAAGTGATAAGTAGTGCCTGGCATCCAAATCGTCTTCACACAATCCTCCTTTGCGCGGCGCTGCTTGTTTCCGCAGCAACGGCTGTTCCTGCGCAGAGCACAACCCATTCTGCCGAGTCTCCGCTAATGCGGCAAGTGCAGCAGGCGCTCGGCCTTGACGAGCACGGTGACCGGCAGGGGGCGATGAATCTTGTGCTCCGCTTGCTTGAGCAGCATCCGAATTTTGAGCCGGCAATCAAGCTGAAAGGCCTGTTGCTGGAGGAAGCCGGCCACACGTCCGAGGCAGCAGCGGCCTATGAGCAGGCGTTGAAGCTCTCACCCAACGATGCCGATGTCTTGCTGAAAACTGGCGCCTACAAACTGGCGGCGGGCCAAAAGGAACAAGCAATCAAGCTACTGCAGCGCTGCGTCAAAATTCTTCCCGGTGACGGAGACGCACAGTATTATCTGGCGCAGGCCTATCACCTGAATGGGCAGGACGACCTTGCGCTGCGCGCTATCAAGCTAAGCCTGAAGGCCGAGCCCGACAATGCAGCGGTGTGGCAGAAATACGGCGAACTGCTGTGTGTCACAGAAGATTGTGAGACAGGGTTGAAGTGGCTGCTGAAGGCCCAGCATGGGGATGCGACCCTGCCCCGGGTTGATTACGACATTGCTCTCACAGATTTGAAATTGATGGATCTTGCCGGCACCGCGCAGTATGCCGCGCGAGCCGTTAAATCCCAGCCCGACGACGTGAAAGCCCTGGAACTGCTGGCGACTGCGGATACCAAGCTTGCCCAATGGCAGGAAGCCAAGAGCGCGTTCGAACGCATTCTCGTGTTCAAGCCCAACGATGTGGATTCGTTGTTCGGGCTCGGCCAGTGCGAACTCGAACTGAAAAATTATCCCGCCGCGGTGGATAAGTTGCAGTTGGTCTTACGTCTCGCCCCGACTCGCCTTTTGGCGCATTTCTATCTGTCGCGTGCGTTCGCCGCGATGGGCAAGACCGCAGACGCACAGCACGAGGCGGCACTCCATCAGTTGATGATGGAACAGATGACCTTCGTTCGCTCCGTCGAGAGCGAGGAAAACGAAAGCCCCATCGAACCAAAAGCCTATCAACTGCTCGCCGAGCATCGCGAAGAGGATGCGTTGCAACTCTATCGAGATCGATTCAAAGGAACTGCCGCCACTGCAGCGGATGCGTATGTATTTGTCGGGAAGTTATATCTCGGATTGGGCGACAAAGAAGCCGGCCTGCGCAGCCTACATCGCGCGCTCGAACTTCAGCCTACCGTTCGAGGCGCTCATACCTACGAGGGAATACTGGCGCTTAAACTGGGCGACCTGAGCGGCGCGGAGGATCAGTTTAAGGCGGAACTCGCCAACGATCCAAACTATCAGACGGCGATTGCCGAGATCGGCGAGGTTCGTTACCACCAGGATCGCTGGGCGGATGCGGCGGAACAATTAGCGAAGTCCAGAACCATGACTCCAGAGTTGCTATACATGCTTTGCGATTCCTATTTCCACATCGGAAAAGTTCCGGATGCCAACTTGACCGCCGAAACCGCGGCGGCATACGGCAGAAACAAGCCCGAAGTGATGAAAGACCTTATCGACCTTCTCAACCGAAATGGGCAATCAGATCTGGCGAACCGCCTGTCGGCCAACCTCCCGCAAAAATAAAGTACAGAAAAATCTCAACTCACGGAGTGCTCTCGGTTACCGTGAGTATCTGATCGACTTTTACGTCTTTCAACACCTGCCTGACGCGGCTCGGCCATGTGAGTTCAATGCTATCGATGACCCCAGCCGAGCCCAGCCCAAAGTGCACACGCTTATCACTGGAAGAACTGTAGCCCACAGCGGTCGTCGCGTCGTTGTATTGAACGCCGAGAGAAGTCTTCACCTTGATCTTTGTGCCCAGGCCATCGCGATTGGATTTGACCCCGACCAGCTTCAGAATGATCCAGTGGTTGCCGCCGCTTTGAAAGCCCGAGTGGTTCATCCATATTTCCGGCGGACCATTCAAGACCGTGACCACGGCATCGATCTTGCCATCGTTGTTGAGATCGCCAAACGCCGCGCCGCGATGCGCTGCTGGAACCGAAAAAGATTTTCCCGCCTTTGAACTCACATCTTCGAACGCCATGCCGCCTTTGTTGCGAAACACACTATTGGGAAGTGCGAACGGCCGGTGCGCCAACTCCATGGCATTATCCAGAATGTCGGCGTTGGCGGTGAACAGATCTTTGTTTCCGTCGTTGTCGAAATCGAAAATCCCCGTTCCCCACGCCGTTGAGCGGCTGGTCAGCGCACTCAGCCCTGCCGTCGCGGTGACGTCTCGAAATTGACCATCTCCCAGATTTTTATAAAGAGGAAAAGCTTCCCCAAACATTGCCGTTTCAAAAATGTCGGGCTTGCCGTCGTTGTCGACATCGCGAAAATCTGTGCCCATGCCCGCGATGGCTTTGCCGAAAGCGTTGTACGCAACCCCTGCCGTCAACGCAACATTCGTAAAAGTTCCATCCCCGTTGTTGTGAAGAAGATAATTTTCGAAGGTGTCGTTGGAGACGAAGACATCGGTGAAGCCGTCATCGTCATAGTCGGCAAATGCTAATCCCATTCCTTTGCCGACATACTGCGAAATGTGGGACTGCTCCGATACGTCGGTAAAAGTTCCGTCGCCGTTGTTATGATAAAGAATGTTCGGCGTTCCCAGAAAATCGACCGGCGAGCAATAGGCTGGAAGCCCTTGCTGCACGCAGTGCGCCGCAGTTTTGATGTTGTAATTAAGATAGTTCACCACGAAAAGATCGAGCCGCCCATCGTTGTCGTAATCGAACCATCCTGCGGCTACCGACCATGCCTTGCCGATCTTGGGCACCATGCCGCCGACTCCCGCCTTCTCGGTCACGTCCGTAAAGGTGCCGTCGCCATTGTTGTGGAAAAGCTGGTTGCGGTTGACGCCGGTCACGTAAAGATCGACGAACCCATCGTTGTCGTAGTCACCGGCGGCCACTCCCATGGAGTAGCCGATGCCTTGCAGTCCGGCCTTTTCAGTCACGTCCGTGAATGTGCCGTCGCCGTTGTTGCGGAAGAGCCGGTTCGAGTAACTGGGATCGTTTTTCGCAAGCGACGGAATCGCCGCGCCGTTAGTAAAGAAGATGTCGAGCAAACCGTCGTTGTTGTAGTCGAAAATCGCGACGCCGCCAGCCATAGTTTCAAACGTATAGCGCTGGGGACTGACGCTATTGTTTAGTTTGAACTTGATCTTCGATTTTTCGATGACGTTCTCGAATTGGATCGGTCCGGCTGCCTCTGTTTTCTTTGCGGATTGTTTGGCGGTCAACGTTCGGCTGCGCTGGTTTGCCTGATGCGGCTCTTGAACGGGCACGCCCGGTGAAGCTTGCGCGGGGCTGAAAAAGCTCCATAGCAGGCAAAGGGCCAACGGAAGAGCGAGAGCGATTTCGGTGCGCCGTATGATCAAATGCAGCCGCGTCCAACAAAGAAAAATCTCACCAGGGCAGAGAGTAGCACAGGCGTCAGCATCGGTCGATCTGCGGAGTAAACTTCAGTGCGAAGTTTCCAATTCTTCCATCGCCACCCGGGCTTCTTCCAGATTCGGATCAAGATCGAAAGCTCTCTGATACGAGATCAACGCTTCCGGCACGCGTCCCGCCGCCCGCTGCAGTTTCCCCAGTTGAAGATAGAGTCTCGCATCCGGATGCGCGGCAGCCGCGCGAGAAAGCGCCGCAATCGTCTCCTGCAGAGACGGCATCTTCTCTTCCTTTTCGACTCGGGCAAGGCCCTTCAGGGCATCCGGATCGCCGGGATCAATCTTCAAACATTCGTTGTAATCGTTGCGCGCAAGATCGAATTGGCGCAACGCCCGGTGTACTCCCCCGAGGTTGATCAATGCCCTCTTCCTCAAGAACTTGCTGTGCGTCACCTGCAGCGCCGTCTGATATTCCTGAAGGGCCTGCTGCATATTCCCTTGCGTCTCGCGGCAAAAGCCGAGGTCGATGTGCCCGAGAGTGTCTTCCGGATAAATGCGCACGGCATTCTCAAAATGAAGCCGCGCTTCTGTGGAGCATTTTTGCCCGGTCGTTCTGAATGCTTCCGCCAGCACCGCCGTCCCCACAATATCCTCCGCCACGTAATTGTCTGGAGTCACTTGCAAGGAGTGCGTGAATAGGACGAAGCTGCTTTCCCAGTATCGCAACTGCCTTCGAGTCAGAAAAGATAATACGAGCAGAACTGCACAAGCCGTCGCCACACTCCAACGGAACCCAATTCCTCTTGCTTGCGCTAAGTCCGCGAGGCCCCATACGGCTGCGATGAAGAGTCCCACATAAGGCAGATAGGCATATCGATCGGCCATTCCCTGCTCGCCCACCTGAACGATTCCGATCATCGGCACCAGCGTCCCCAAATACCATAACCATCCGAATAAAAAATAAGGTCGCGACCGCCGCTCCCGCCATACTAGAATGCTGACCGCGGTTAAGAACACCAGGCACAAAATCGCCTGCCAAATCGCCTGCCGCGGGCCTTGTGGCGCATAGAAAACTGAAAGGCGCACCGGCCAGATAAATTTCCACAAATACATCACATACGAAAAAAGCGCGTTTACCACGCGGTCTCTCAGCGGGAAAGCCTCCATGGTTTTCATGGCCAGCCGGCGCTGCGCGATCACCGTAACCGCGCAACTGGCTGCGCTCAGCGCAAACAGAGGCAGCTTTTCCCTGAGCAAGCGAAGCGGTGAAGACTGCGGGAAAGGCAGAAGCGTTTCCGAACGGGATTGCCGATCTTCGCTTCCTGGCAGCTTGATCCGGTGCAACGGCCAGTAATCCATCAACAGCAGAATGAACGGAAACGTCACCACCATTGGTTTGGCCGCAAGCGCCAGCGCATAGACGGCGTCCACGCACGCGTTCCGGCCGATGCCAGGTTTTCGCGCGTACCAGAGATACGCCCACAGTGCGAGCAGCATCAACAACATGCTCAACACAGTTTTCCGCTCGGCCACCCACGCCACACTTTCAACATTCACCGGATGTAATCCAAACAGTGCGGCCACCATGAGGCTGCGACCAATTTTTCCTGTCATGCGCCACAGCAGCAGAAACAAAATCACCGCGTTGATGGCGTGCAACAACAGGCTGGTGAAGTGGTGCCCTCCGGCATCGAGGCCGAAAACGTCACAATCGAAAGCATGAGACATCCAGGTCAGCGGATGCCAATTTGAAAACTCCATGGAAGTCAGCGCCCAGCGAAAGGTTCCGAGCGTAAGCCCCTGCTGAACTTGGTGGTTCTGGCTGACGTAGTCGACATCGTCGTAGATGACGAAGGGATGATTCAACACCGGCAAGTAGACGGCGAAAATTACAACCACCAGCAGCAGACAAAGCACCCATGTACGCCACTGATCTTCTCGTGGAGAACGCCGCACGGCGACGGCCGCCTTGTGACGTTCTTGCCGGGACGAAGATCCCGCCTTGCGTGGGAAGTTTTTCTTAGGCATTGCGCCAGTAAGGAATTACGAAGAGTCAGGCCCTCATGCAGGCTCGAACTCTAATCCAATGTAATGGAAATCCAGCGGCAATGCCTGGATGCGGATTCTGTAAGGCCACAAAATCAAAACCACCAGAGGTTGTGCTCAAGGCCATACAGTCCGGATGCAAACTCCGGTGGTCTACGGAGCGATCTGGTAGACGCTGCCAACCCCATAGGCTCCGCCTTGAGCGGTGCCGTAGAGATTGCCGTCGTTGTAGTAGAACAAGCCACCAGAGGGAAACGCAGCGCCGCCGCCGGCGTCACCAAAGCTAAACAGCACGCTCTCCGTCCAGCCGCCACCGGCAGCGGGAGCGAGTTGAAAAACGGTGCCATCGTAGTTCGTTCCGCCCGCGCTGGTGGTTCCGTAGAGATTGCTTCCGACCGCGGTCAGATTCGCTCTCGGCGTTGCTCCGTCGACGCCGTCGGTATTGAAGGAATGAATGATGGTCTCCCTCCACCCGGTACTTTCTTTCACGAGTTGGAAAACGGTGCCGTAACCGTAGGCTCCGCCGTTATACGTGGTTCCAAACAGAGTGCCGGAAAAGATAATCACGCCGCCGTCCGGGTTGGAACCATCCGTGGAAGGCCGAGGGAAGAAAGAATGGATGACCTGCTCTTGCCAAGTGTCGCCAGTTCCACGCGCCAACTCGAAGACCGTCCCTGCGGAATGAGCGCCGCCATTGTAAGTTGTCCCATAGAGGTTCCCGACGGCGTCCATGACCAGCGCCTTCGTGGGATTCCACCCATCGGTTTTATCAAAGCTGTGCAGAACTTTTTCGGTCCAAGCCCCGCTGGAATTCTTTCGTAGCTGGAACACTGTGCCGTATCCGTAGGCGCCTCCTTCATTGGTGACGCCATAGAGTTTCCCGGAAGCATCGAAGATCAGGCCGCCGACAGGATAGCTGCCCTCGACGTATTTGAAATTGTGAAGCACGCTATAGGTCCAACTGCCACCGGATGAAGGCGTCATTTCGAATACCACACCGTAGCCGTAGAGCCCACCGTAAGTCGCGATGCCGTAAAGGTTGCCAAAGCCGTCGACTGCAAGACTTGTCTGACCTTCAGTGCCGGTCGTACCGTCGAAATTGTGAATGACTTGCTCAGTCCATGCGCCGAAATCGAACGGTGACAGCTCGAACACAGTTCCGCACACGCCGTTGCAATTGCTTCCTCCTTCCTCGGTTGTGCCGTAAAAGTTTCCCGCGGAGTCGGCGACGAGGTTGGGTGTGTATGGAGTTTCTCCGTCACTGGGGTAGGCGCCGAAGCTGTAGATGACGGTTGCCTGCGCGCTGGCATTGGCAACGGCAACCAAGGTGACAGCGGTGAGGGTCAGACAAAGAATGAGCTTACGTTGAAACTGACGGTTCGGCACGGGATGTTCTCCTGTGGTCGGTGTGAGAAGGGCGCTGCTACCTTGAGGGAGGACCCAAACTATAGTGCAGTTTTTATTTAGGTGTCAAGCTGAACCCAGCATGGGCGGTGTATCAGTTTGAATTTTATTGCCGGCCAGAAAGCCTGACCCAAGCGACTCGCAATCCGAGGAAGAGTAGCGCATAGACGGCGCAATTCAATACAAAGATCAACCCTATGTTTCGCAGTGGAATCGAACAAGCAGGGCAGAGCACGCGTCCCAATATCAGCCACCAATGCCTAACATCGGCCTTGTTGAGAATGGCACTAAGGAGAAATAGCTCGTGGGCAAATCCCAGCGCGCCGATAACTGCGCCGATAATTGACCAACTTATTAGCGGTACTTTTCCCATGTGCGGAATACTCTCAGGCGCTCTTCTTGTAAGCCCCGCGCTTTGCTGGTTTCGGAAGATAATTGTCGGCCATCAAAATTCAAACTGATATATTACCCGAGCATCACTGATCGTCGCTGCCACCGAATTTCCAAACTCCACCGCTGTCATTCTTTGCCGTCGGAGACGAACAGACTAGATCCCTGATAGTAAGCGGGGCATGCGTACGAGCGCAGGGCGTCGGTGACGAAAATCTCTCCTTTGGACAGGATTTGTTGGAGGAGTTGTCTGTTCGTTGTTGCGCGGGGGTTGCGGATTTTGCAGGAGTTTGCCGGACTTGCCGAGCTATCTTGTTGAAGGTCTTTGGAATCAGCGCCAGATTGGCGACTCATAATCCGTAGGTCCGTGGTTCGAGTCCACGCGCCGCCACCAATCTCCTCAACACTTTGCGGCAGGTCGGGAGGAGGCTTCATTTCCTCTGATCGCGTATCCGACCAAGCAGCGAATCGCTGCATACTTGTGAGCTTCAAAAAGCTTCGCATGCATTTTATTCACCGCTTGCCAAATGAATTGTGTTTGTTGAACCAGTCGAGGGCGACTTAAGTATATTGGCCAACTTCGATGAGGTGGCCGTCGGGATCGCGCATGTAGCAGCGCCACTCCTTTGGCGGCAGCCTATCTTTTATTCTTTTGGGGATGAACGCCCAAGTCGTGCCAGGACGTTTCCGCGAGGTTGACGCCATAGTGGTCTGCGGCCTTCTCGATGTTCGCGAAAGCCAAAGCACGGTCGGCATCGGAGACGTCGATGACTTGATCGAAACGCGCAACGGCGTTGCGCACATGTTGTGCGTCGGTCAGTGGTTCTTTACGCTGCTTCGGAAACGCGTAGACGCTGTCGGGCAGGTCGCTCTGCGTGGTCAACGTTCCGTGTTTCTCGTGGGGTTTCCAGGTCGCTTCCGGCATTTCTTTGCCATCCTTTCTTTCAACTGTCGCATGGTTTAGGAAATATTACTGGTTCAGCAGCGATTCCCAGTTGGCCGGCACCCTGCCTGCGGGTCCAGGTACGGGCTGACCTGCGGGATGCGAATGCGGCGGAGCCAGCTCCCCGCCCCTGACCATCCCCTTCTTCTCGTAGTCGTAGAACCAATCCTCACCCGGCTCGAAGCTGGCAATGATCTGGTGCCCGGTGGCTGCCGCATGCTTGGATGCATGCTGGCTCGGAGAACTGTCACAGCATCCGATGTGCCCACACTCCGCACAGCGGCGGAGATGAAACCACCAACTTTTCGGTGATGCCAGGCACTCGACACATCCGTCGCCGCTTGGCTTCGAAGTGGGGTTGATTCCGGGACGATCTTTTTTCATTTTCGATTTTCCTCTCGACGTTTTATGTGAAGCGACGAGTTCACGCTACCAGCAAAATTTTACCGCTGCTGCCCTTTTCTGCGACTGCCTGGGCCTCGGCCGCCTCGCTGAGTGGCAGCTTCTGGCTGATCGGGATTATCAGCTTGCCATCTCGTACAGCTTCGGCCATGAACTCGAGTGTTTTCCTGTCGAACTGCGAGAACACGTGCGCCACTTTTACAGATGGATATGTCGCGGCGTTCTGTGGCGCCTCGACAACCGATGCATACACTCCTCCCGGCTTGACCTTCGCGATCAGTTTTCCGGCAAGCTTTCCGCCGACCGTATCGGCAACTGCATCGAGCGGCGGAAGATTCGCAATCGCGGTGTCGTCGTCGGTTGCCACCACCTTATCTGCGCCAATAGTCTTCGCGTCATCCATCTGCTTCGTCAAAACCCCTGCGATCACGGTTGCACCACGTTGCTTCGCGGTGAATACCGCCGAACGCCCGACGTTTCCTACAGCACCTACGACCAAAACCGTCTGGCCCGCTTTGATTTCCGCAGCAGACATGAGCTGGTTGCCGGTCACCGTGACCAGCGGCAGCGCCGCCGCCTGTATTAAATCGAGCCCTTTGGGAACTTTCGCCAGAACCGCAGCTTTTACGACGCAAAGTTCGGCGTAAGTGTTGTCCGCCATCGCGAACACCTGGTCGCCGACGGAAAAGTCTTCCACTCCCGAGCCAATCTTGATCACGGTCCCCGCGATGTCGACTCCTATGAGGCTTGGGAACTGCATGGGATAAAAATCTTTTGTTAATCCAGCACGCCGTTTGTAGTCGATGGGATTCACGCTGCTGGCGGCGACCCGTACCAGCACTTCACCGGGTCCCGGAACTGGGTCAGGGTATTGCTCGAATTTCAGCACCTCAGGACCGCCATATTGGTGGACAACGATTGCCTTCATGTTTCACCTCCAAGTTGGAAGACACGCCTTAAAGAACTGTTGGATGTAGAAAGCCGGGATTGGTCGCAGTGTCGCGCTTCGAATGAATGCCCCCTGAGGGACGGCACGCGTTCCGAGCCCCGCATCGTCCGCTATTTAGCCAGAAGTGGAGTGAAAAATCTATTGGACGATGGTATCGACTGATACTTTTTGCAATTGGTGCGGCGACAAGGGAGTGTCGCAATCCGAATTCCTAAGTCTTTTCATAATCCCGTAGCATCACAGGACTATGCTTTAAGCAGGTCATCCTCAAAGATGGCGAATTGGAGTTCCCGGAGAACCGAATGGCTGGCGCAACTGAAGTTTCACCTGACATCCTGACGCCGCTTAGCGCCGACGAGCTGCGAAGGATCGATGCTTACTGGAATGCCTGCAATTATTTAGCGGCGGGGATGATCTATCTCCGCGCGAATCCTCTGCTTCGCGAGCCCCTGAGGCCGGAGCACATCAAGAATCGGCTTCTTGGACATTGGGGGTCAGATCCGGGGCAGTCACTGATTTGGGTTCACCTGAACCGTCTCATCAAGAAGTATGATTTGAATGTCATGTATGTCGCGGGGCCAGGCCACGGCGCGCCGGCAACTTTGGCCAACTGCTATCTGGAAGGCTACTACTCCGAAATTTATCCCGATAAGAGCCGTGACGAAGCCGGCCTGCTCAAGTTCTTTCAGCAGTTTTCATTCCCCGGCGGGATCGGCTCGCACTGCACGCCGGAAACACCTGGCTCGATTCACGAAGGCGGTGAACTGGGCTATTCCATCTCGCATGCGTACGGAGCGGCATTCGACAATCCCGATCTCATCGTTGCTGTCGCGGTGGGAGACGGCGAAGCCGAGACCGGTCCGCTTGCTACCGCCTGGCACTCGAATAAGTTTCTGAATCCCATTCGGGATGGAGCTGTGCTGCCCGTGCTGCATCTCAACGGCTACAAGATCGCGAATCCCACGATCCTGGCGCGCATCCCGCATGAAGAATTGGAAGCGCTTCTGATCGGATACGGGCACAAGCCTTATTTCGTCGAGGGCGATGACCCGCTTGCGATGCATCAGAAGATGGCTTCGACGCTGGAACAGTGCGTCCTGGAAATTCGCTCGATTCAGCAGCAAGCCCGCTCCACGGGCGATGCCACGCGGCCGCGCTGGCCGATGATCGTACTTCGTTCTCCCAAAGGATGGACCGGACCGAAAGTCGTGAATGGCCACAAAGTAGAGGGTTCGTGGCGGGCGCACCAGATTCCCGTGTCTGACCCGGCCACGAATAAGAAAGATCTGAAACTTGTCGAAGACTGGTTGCACAGTTACAAGCCCGAAGAATTATTCGACGCCAACGGAACGCTCGTTCCCGAACTGCAGGAGCTTGCGCCTTTAGGTCCACGGCGCATCTCCGCCAATCCGCACGCCAACGGCGGAGTGCTGCGAAGAGAACTCGAACTGCCAGACTTTCGCGACTACGCGGTCGAAGTCAAAGCGCCGGGTGGAATTTACGCGCAGCCTACTGACGTGCTCGCGCACTTTCTTGCCGAAGTAATGCGCCGTAACATGAGTTCCTTCCGCGTCTTTGGACCTGACGAGACTGCGTCCAACAGGCTCACAGCCATCTACGCGGCATCGAAGAAAACTTGGCTAGCTGAATTCGAGCCGGATGACGCTGACGGTGGCGAACTCGATGTCGCCGGCCGCGTGATGGAAATGTTGAGCGAGCACACACTTGAAGGATGGTTTGAAGGTTACGTTCTGTCGGGCCGCCACGGCCTCTTTTCAAGTTATGAAGCCTTCATCCATGTCATTGATTCCATGTTCAACCAGCACGCCAAATGGCTGGAGAAATCCAAGAAAGAACTCGATTGGCGGGCGCCTGTGCCCTCGATCAACCTTCTCATTACGTCTCTGGTGTGGCGGCAGGATCACAACGGCTTTACGCATCAGGATCCGGGATTTCTCGACGTGGTCACCAACAAGAGTCCCGACGTCGTGCGAATTTATTTACCGCCGGACGCAAACTGCCTGCTCAGCGTGACGGACCACTGCCTTCGGTCGCGGGATTATGTCAACGTGATCGTCGCGGATAAGCAGGAGCATCTGCAGTATTTGACGATGGAAGATGCAGTCACCCACTGCACGAAGGGCATCGGCATCTGGGACTGGGCGTCCAGCGATAACGGCGAAGAACCCGACGTCGTGATGGCATGTGCCGGCGACATCCCGACGATGGAGTCGCTGGCGGCGGTCGCAATCTTGAAAGAACACTTCCCCGATCTGAAGATAAGATTCGTCAATGTTGTGGATCTTTTCCGCCTGATGCCGGCGACTGAACATCCGCATGGACTCTCGGATCGCGATTTCGATTCGCTCTTCACCACCGACAAGCCAGTCATCTTCAACTTCCATTCCTATCCTTCGCTCATTCACAAACTTAGTTACCGGCGCAAAAATCACGACAACTTACATGTGCGCGGGTACAAGGAAAAGGGCAGCATCAATACGCCGCTCGAACTTGCGATTCTGAATCAGATCGACCGCTTTAATCTGGCGATCGACGTCATCGATCGCGTCCCGCGTCTGCGCTCTGTCGGTGCGCACGTCAAGGAATGGCTGAAGGGTCAGATCATCGAGAGCATCGCCTATGCTCACACCGAAGGCATCGACAAAGAAGAAATTCGAAAGTGGAAGTGGCCGGGATAGGCATGGTCCACGACCCGAGAAACGGCGGACCAATTCTGGCGCTCAACAGTGGCTCGTCTTCGCTGAAGTTCGGCATCTACCGGCGCGGCGTGACGGACCTTGGCGTCACCGATGAAGAACCCCTGCTGACTGGGAGCGCCGACGGCATTGGCCGCGACAGTGGATCCCTGCGCATTCTTCCCTCGGATGGAAAACCGCTCGTGGAGCGCGACTGCATTCATGAGTCTCAGAGCGATGCGCTTAACACTCTGGCTGCCGCGATACGGGAACACAGTGAGGACGCACCGGTGGCAGTAGGCCATCGCGTAGTGCACGGCGGCCCCAATCTCCGCACACACCAGATCATTACGCCGCAAGTTCTCGATCAACTGCGTTCGGCAACGCACTTCGCGCCGTTGCACATTCCTCAGGCTCTGTCGCTGATCGCTAGCGCTCAATCGATCTTTCCTTCGGCCGCACAATTTGCCTGCTTCGACGATGCTTTTCACCAGACGATCCCGGAAGTCGCTTCGCATTTTCCGCTTCCGCAGCGCTATTTCGACGAAGGCATCCGTCGTTATGGGTTTCACGGAATCTCTTACGAATCGCTGGTGCATCACTTCGGCGCAAAGCTCCCCGAGCGAGCCATCTTCGCGCATCTGGGTAACGGCTCAAGTCTGTGTGCCGTTCGTAATGGGTTATCGATCGATACCACGATGGGCCTCACTCCGACAGGCGGCATTCCAATGGGGACGCGCTCTGGCGATCTTGATCCCGGCATCATTCTGTATTTGTTGCGCAATGAGAAGCTCGATGCCGACAGTCTGGAGAATCTGCTCAATCATCAATGCGGCCTTTTCGCGCTCTCATCCGGCGAGAGCGATGTGAAAACGCTGGAAGAACGCGTGCAATCCGGAGATGCAAATGCCCGCCTTGCGCTCGACGTCTTTGCCGTTGCAGTACGAAAATCGATCGGCGCCTATATCGCTCTGCTGGGCGGCGTGGACCTGCTTGTTTTCACGGGCGGCATCGGAGAGCACAGCAGCCACATTCGATCTGCGGCAACCGACGGCCTCGATTCTCTTGGGTTGACTCCAGATAAGATTCAGATTGTCTCTGCACAGGAAGAGCAACAGATCGCGCGCCGCTGCCGCGAGATGATGGACTCTTCCCTCTAAAGCCCTTACCACTCGCCGGAGGTGAGATAGTCGTCAATCGATTTTGCGGCGCGCCTTCCAGCGCCCATGGCCAGGATCACGGTCGCACTCCCGGTGACGATGTCGCCGCCAGCAAAAACGCCTTTCCGCGAGGTGCGCTGCGTGGTTGCGTCCGCCTGGATGTAATTGCGCTTACTCGTATTCAAACCGGGCGTGGTGCTCTGCACAATTGGATTCGCACTGGTCCCGATCGCGATGACCGCGACGGATAGAGGAATTTCGTATTCGGAGCCTTCAATTGGAACTGGACGATGTCTTCCGGAAGCATCGGGTTCGCCCAGTGCCATCTTCTGACAGCGCGCGCCGGCCAGCCATCCCTTGCCGTCGTCGAGAAACTCTATGGGCGCCGTGAGCACTTGAAATTCGATCCCTTCCTGCTGCGCATGTTTTACTTCTTCTTTGCGCGCCGGCATCTCGGCCTCGCTGCGGCGATAGAGAACGAATGCCTTTCCCGCGCCCAGTCGCAACGCCGATCGGATCGAATCCAGCGCAGTGTTTCCACCACCGATCACAGCCACATTCTTGCCGAGGAAATCCACGATGGGCGCGTCGTACTTCGGGAACTCGTAGGCATGCATCAGGTTGATGCGGGTCAAGAACTCGTTCGCCGAGTAGACTCCGTTGAGATGTTCGCCGGGAATGCCCATGAACTGCGGCAGTCCCGCGCCAGTGCCGATGAAGACCGCGTCGTAGCCTTCTTCGTTCATTAATTCGTCGATGGTGACTGTGCGCCCCACGACTACGTTGGTTTCGAACTCCACGCCCATGGCGCGCATGTAATCGATCTGCTCGCGGATGATCTGCTTGGGTAGGCGAAACTCTGGAATGCCATAGACCAAAACTCCGCCCGGTGTGTGCAGCGCCTCGAACACATGGACTTGATGTCCCTTCTGCACGAGATCGCCCGCAGCGGTCAGGCCAGACGGCCCGCTGCCCACGATGGCAACTTTCTTGCCAGTCGGTGCGGCCTTGGGTAGATTGCTGATATCGAGGTGACGTTGCTCGTAGTCGGCAACGAAACGCTCGAGATATCCGATGCCGAGCGGTTGAACTTTCTTTCCCATCAGACATCCGCCTTCACAGTGATCTTCCTGCGGGCAGACGCGACCGGTGATGGCCGGCAGCACGTTATCCTCACGAATCTTGGCCGCCGCGCCCAGGTAGTCGCCAGCGACAATCAGCGCGACGAAGTCTTTTACTTTAACGCCGACTGGACAATCATTGGTGCAAGCTGGCTTGGCGCAATCCAAGCAGCGCAAAGCCTCCTGCCGCGCCAGTTCCTCGGAGTAGCCCAGGTTAACCTCGGTGAAATTATGGGCGCGCTGTTCCGCACATTGCTCCAGCATGTGTTGCCGGGGAATTTTCATCCGCTGTTTGAGCGGCAGAACATTTAACAAAGAAGACTTCGTTGGCTGGGTCACCGGCCACCTCCGTGCAGGGCGCATGTAGTCTTTTCCTGGGTGGGCGCCGCATCGAGGTGCAACTTCTCGCGCTGAAAATCCTGCATCGATTTCTGCTCGGCCGCTCGATACATCGAATTGCGCTGCACCAGCACGGAGAAATCCACGCGGTGCCCATCGAACTCAGGTCCGTCCACGCAGGCGAATTCGCTTTTTCCATCGACCATCACTCGGCAGCCGCCGCACATACCGGTGCCATCAATCATGATCGGATTGAGGCTGACGACAGTGCGGATGCGCTCTTTCCGCGTCATCTCCGCCACCGCTCGCATCATTGGGATGGGGCCAATGGCCAGAACCAGGTCAATGCGTGTGCCATTTTCGATTAACTGCCGCAGCTTGTCGGTGACGAAGCCTTTGTCGGCATAGGTGCCGTCATCGGTCGTGATCATCAGAGCATCGCTGACCTCGCGCAGTTCACGCTCCAGAATGACCAGTTCCTTGTTGCGCGCCCCGACGATGGAGATCACGCGATTCCCGGCCCGCTTCAGCGCCGCCGCCGTGGGGTATGCCATTGCCGTGCCCACCCCGCCGCCCATCACCACCACAGTGCCAAAGTTTTCTATCTCTGAGGGTTTCCCCAGCGGGCCTACGACATCCAGAATGCTGTCGCCGGTGTTCAGCGAATTGAGTAGATTGGTGGTCTTGCCGGCGGACTGGACGACGATGCCGATCGTGCCGCGCTCGGCATCGGAGTGTTCAATCGTGATGGGAATACGTTCGCCCTGTTCGTTTAACCTCAGGATTACGAACTGCCCCGGCTTCTGCTTGCGTGCAATGCGTGGCGCCTCAATCACGAATCGCTTGATGCCCGGTGCCAGAAATTCAGCGTGCAGAATTTTGAACATGTTTCCCCATGCCTGCCAAAGTGTTTGCTCGTAAAGGCTTATTGTCGGTGACGCGAAGCCACGCGGCTGTGACATTGGTCACAGCTGAGTAGGAGCAAGATCACCGAGAGCAGCGGCTAGTCCAGGTTTGTGGTCGCCATCCGCTGACACGGGAAGTACTCAAAAAGTTGTATCGAAATCAGTAATGTGAGGCATTACTGAAGTTTCCGGCAAGCCTTACAAATCATTGTTACTAAAGCTGTTAGCTGGCTATCCTTATACAGCGGGAGTTCGCGCGCTGGGCCCAGGTCAGCGTGGCGTAATTCTTCTGTTTGCGGATATATGTCCACTAGCGCGCAGTCGTGGAAGGGCTTATCTTCGGGCGCCAAGGTGTTTGTTGCCTTGGTGATTGTCGCAGGTATGGCGGCTCTCTTACGGGGCGCGATCCACCAGGAGAGCAAGAACATCGCGGAGTTCATCTGCTACCTGGGCATCGCGATTCTGGCGTCGCGTCTGCGCGTGACTCTGCCCGGCATCACGGGCACGCTCTCGGTGAACTTCCTGTTTATCCTGGTGGGCGTTGCGGAACTGAGCTACTCCGAAGCGATTACGCTGGGCGCAATCTCAATGCTGGCGCAGTGTTGGTCCGCAAACCGGCCCGGGGCCATTCAGTTGACGTTCAACGTTTGCGCGGGCTCACTTTCAACCGCCGCCGCCTACCTGACGTATCACAACTTGTTTGTCAACGAGCTGATCGTAAACCGCCCACTAATTCTTTGCCTGGCGGCTTCGGTCTACTTCATTGTCAACGCCGGCTCGATTGCGATTGTGATTTCGTTCAGCGAAGGGAAACCGCTTCTCCGCATTCTGGTCGATTGTTATTTCTGGTCTTTCCCTTATTACCTGCTCGGCGCCGGCATCGCGGGAGCGATTGCGTGGTTCAACCACGCATTTAACTGGGAGACTTCGCTGTTGTTCGTGCCAGCGATTTATCTCATCTACCGTTCCTACCGCTTATATCTGGGTAAGCTTGAGGACGAGAAGCGGCATGTGGAAGAGATGGCGGATCTGCACCTGCGAACCATCGAAGCGTTGGCGCTGGCCATCGAGGCGAAAGACCAGACCACGCACGATCATCTGCAGCGGGTTCGCATCTATGCCATCGAGGTAGCCAAGGAATTGGGCATAAAGGGAAGTGAACTCGAGGCCCTGCACGCGGCCGCGCTGCTGCACGACATCGGCAAGCTCGCGGTCCCCGAACACATCATCGCGAAACCTGGCCGGCTGACGCCGGAAGAGTTCGAGAAGATGAAGATTCACACTGTGGTGGGAGCGGAAATTCTGGAACGAGTTCGCTTCCCTTATCCGGTGGTGCCGATCGTGCGCGCACACCATGAAAAATGGGATGGGTCGGGTTATCCCTATGGATTGAAAGGTGCGGAGATTCCGATCGGAGCGCGCATTCTCTCCGCGGTCGACTACTTGGATGCGCTGGCTTCCGACCGGCAATACCGCCGAGCCATGCCTCTGGATGAAGTGATGAAGAAGTTGGTGGGAGAGTCCGGCAAGGCGTTTGATCCGAGAGTGGTGGATGTTCTGCAGAAGCGTTACCGCAGTCTGGAGAACCTGGCCGTGGCACAAACGGCGGCAGGTGGAACGCCTGCCTTGCCGGCAGAACTGAAGGTGCCTCGCGGGCCTTCACCGGATGCGGGATTTGAGAATTCGAGAGTCTCGGATGCGCCGGGGCGCGAAGCGACTTTTCTATCGTCAATTGCGGCCGCGCGCCAGGAAGCTCAGTCCTTGTTTGAGCTGAGCCAGGACCTCGGAGCGTCGTTGAGCCTGGGCGAAACGCTCTCTGTCTTTTCCGTAAAACTGCGACCGATGGTTCCCTATGACGCCATCGCAATTTACATTCTGCGCGACGGCATTTTGTTCCCCGAGTATGTGAACGGCGATAACTATCGCCTGTTCTCGTCTTTGCGGATTCCCTTTGGTGATGGGCTTTCGGGATGGGTGGCGCAGAACAAGAAGCCGATTGTGAACGGAAACCCTTCGGTCGAGCCGGGCTACCTGAACGATCCCGATAAATTCAGCACTCTGCGTTCGGCGCTGGCGCTGCCTCTCGAAGGAGTCTCCGGTGTGATCGGAGTTCTCGCGCTCTACCGCGCCGAGAAAGATGCATTCACGTCCGATCATCTGCGGATTCTGCTGGCGGTGAGCGGCAAGATGGCTCTGGCCATTGAAAACGCCCTGAAGTTTCAACAGGCGGAAAACTCTGCTACCACCGATTACCTTACCGGCCTGCCCAACGCCCGGTCGCTGTTTCTGCAGCTTGACCGCGAACTGGCCCGCTGCAAGCGCGATAATCTTTCGCTCACTCTGATGGTCTGCGACATGAACGGCTTCAAGAAGATCAACGACCGCTTCGGGCACTTGGAAGGAAATCGCGTGTTGCGGCTGTTTGCCCAGGCGTTGAAAGATAGTTGCCGCGAATACGACTACGTGGCCCGCATGGGTGGAGACGAATTTGTGGTGATTGCCGCGGGCCTGGCTGCCGGGGATGCCGCCAAGAGGGTAGAGCAGCTGCGTCCGCTGGCGCGGCAGGCGGGGTTCGATGTTTGCGGCGAAGAAATTCTTTCTCTCAGCGTAGGCATCGCCGCGTCTCCCGAGGACGGCAGCGACGCCGAACAACTTCTTGCGCAGGCCGACCGTCGCATGTACATCGAGAAAGAAAAACAGCCCTCGCGGAAAGATCAGCGGCTGCATGCGCGCATGAACTGCCGGCTCACCATTGAGTTGCATCCGCAGGCGGGCGGCGGACCGATCTTCGGCAATCTCATCGACATCAGCCTCGGCGGTTGCTATGTGGAAACCAGCGTCATTCTGACTCCTGGATCCGACATTAAGCTGGTCTTTTCCATGGATAACACCAAGGCCAATGCAGAAGGCGCTCTAAGCGCGGAGGGAACGGTCGCGAGAATCCATCCTGGATCGGGCGTGGCCGTGCAGTTCAAGGAGATGAGCCGCGACTCGCGCGAAAAAATGCACCGCATTCTGGAATTCGTTCAGAGTACGACCACGGCCTACAACGAACGTTATATGCAGAACATCCGGCGCTGAAAACAGTGGTCAGTGGTCAGTGTTCAGTGGCCAGTAAAAGCCTGCGGGAACTGACGGTTTTACTGACCACCGACCACTGACCACTGACCACTGCCTTCCGAACACTGACCACTGCTCTTGAAGCCTTCTGCCGGCGCCCTTACACTTAAAGAATGCACGTGCACGTTCATGGCGCCGGCAGTCCCAAGCGTGTGCTGAAGATCTCGCTGGGCGTGACCCTCGCCTATATCGTGCTGCTGGTGGTGGCCGGCATTCGCGCTCATTCGCTGGCATTGCTTTCTGAAGCGGGACACAATCTCTCGGACTTTCTCGCGTTAGCGTTGTCTCTGGTTGCGGTTTATTTGCACTCGCGCCCCGCTAGCTCCACCAAGACTTATGGCTACCATCGCGCGGGAGTGCTGGCCGCGCTGGTCAACGCCGTGTCGCTGGTCGCGGTTGCATTCTTCATCTTCTACGAAGCGTTCCGGCGATTGCAGCATCCCGAGCACGTGCAGGCTTCCGTGATGATGTGGGTCGCCGGCGCGGGCGTGGTGATGAACGGAGTGATAGCCTGGCTTCTGTACCGCTCGGGCAGGGGCTCTGGAAACGATGTCAACATTCGCAGCGCGCTGATGCATGAAGTGGGCGACACGCTTTCAACCGCCGCAGTGATTGCCGGAGGCTGGGCGATTCTGATCACGGGCGATTCCTGGATCGATTCCGCGCTTTCATTTGGAATCGGAGCGTTGATTCTCTGGTCAGGATTCGGCATCGTGCGAGAGACTTTGAACATTCTGCTCGAAGGAACGCCGCGCGGAGTGAAACTCGAACTGGTCGCCAGCGCGATCCGGTCGATCGAGGGAGTCAACGACGTGCATGACCTGCACTGCTGGAGCATCGGCTCCGAAACTCGCGCGCTCTCCTGCCACATCGCGATTGCCGATATTCCGCCGTCGGTCAGCGAGCGCATCCTGCGCGACGTGAAAGAGTGCCTGCACCACGACTTCCGCATCGACCACACCACCATTCAGTTTGAGCACGTGGAATGCGAGGTTGCGCATGGCTGCGTGATTCCTGTGGGCGAGAGCGAAGGGGAACATCACCACAGCCACTGACTGGAAAGCCGAGCAGCGAGGTCAGATCTGCGGCATTCGTGAATTCGTTGTTCACAAATTTGCAACGAAGATAGGATACCCGAATGTCACAGTCGCCACGCGATTTTCGGGCAGCGTTTCCATGTGCACGTCCCTCACGCGATATAGCGTTTCGACGTCTTTGCGTCCGCCTACTTGCGCCCCCATATCCCTCAGGACCGAGACTGGATCGACGGCGAACCGTCGCTGGACGCCGTTGTCGCTTGGATCTAACAACGGGAAATATTCGTCGAGCTTTTCCTTGACTCGGCGATCAACATCTTCGAAGATCCGCTCCGGACCTGAGCCTTCTGAAGGCTCCAGATCAAACCTTGGTTGCCCTCCGAACATTGCCGGTGGTGAGTAGCCACGCCTTCGCTCCGTACGCTTTAGTTCCTCCCTCAGTTCCTCCGTTCGTAAATTGTCGACGAAGTCCTGGTCGTACTTTTGCGCCCGCGAGAGCACTTCTTGGTAGATCAGGAGCAGTGAACTATACGCTGAACGAGCACCGAAGCCATCTTCATCGCTCTTGTGAAAGTCCTGGAGGAGGAACAACCGGTCGAGTCCCGCCGCATTATCTGCGGAGACCCAAAGCGTCATCGTTTTCGAATCGTCGCCCTTCGTAGGAATGAAAACATTAAAAACAGTGCACGTCTCCATCCGAAATACTGGAGGGTGATTGAAATAGCTCGCCCCTTTTATTCTCCCCTGGGCGAGTTCATGATGCTTTCTCAAGTGTTCTATAAGTAACTCGATTTTCTCCGATTGTGTCCTATTTTGAAGGATTTGCTCCTGCTCACCCTTCACCTTCGGGCCGGTCAAGCCGAAGATCACCGTCCATTTGGGGACCTTTATGAACTTAGTAGGCGACGCAACTTGTTCCACATACGAATCGAGTCGCGCACTGTCGACATAGGCGTAGTCTCTCGGCATTGGCGTCTTCCCGCTGTTGTGCGAATTGTACCGCTGGCAAGGTATTAGTCAACTCGCTGCCTTTCGTAAATCTCCCGCACCCGCTCCATCGTATCCGCCTTCCACCTGTGGTCCGCGCGGTGGCGGCGAGAAAGGCCAAGCCCGATCACCCTTGGCGTCAGGGCTATCGCAACATGAGGCCGCGGATCCCTGTCCCAGTGCTCGACCCGCCGCTCGTTGGCCTGCGCACTTCCGCTTCGCCCTAACTGCAGGGCTTCCGTCACAATAATTGGAACCATCACTTCCACTAGCACCCAGGGGAACTACGCAATAACGCGCAGTTCGTGCTACTACGCGAGCGATGCCGGGACTTGGACAGCCACGAAACAGTAGCACGGACGAATACAAGAAGGGCCGTTCACTCTCTGAGGGATATCCGCCGAAGCGACTAGCGCAAGACAAGTCCTGCCTCAGCCGAAAAATCCATGGCAGCAAAATCCTTCGCAAGAAATTTCGGATAAGCGGCCGCCGCAATCATCGCCGCATTGTCCGTCGAAAGCGGACGCGATGGAAAATATACCGGCAGCCCCTCCTGAGCGCCGTCGCGCTCGAATGTGCGGCGCAATTCGCTGTTCGCCGCGACTCCACCAGTAACGAAAAGTGTAGCCACGTCATAAGCGCGCGCCGCAGTCAAAGTCTTGCCAATCAGATCTTCCACAATCGCACGCTGAAACGAAGCGACAAGGTCGAGAGTCCGCTTGTCGCAATTCGCCAGATAGTCTTCGAGCTTCGGCTTGGCAATGTTGGCCAAAGCCTTTCGGCGCATCTCGATCGACCGCTGCATGTCGTGAATCTCCACATAGCGCAGCACCGCAGTCTTGATGCCGCTGTAGGAAAAATCAAATCGCGGACGATCGCTATCAACTTCTTTTTCGCCGCCGTAGTTTCCTCCGCGGTGAACCCGGCAATCGCGGTGCTTAATCTGCGCCGGAGGAAACTTCACCGCCGTCGCATCGCCGTGCGGAGCGAGCCGGTCGACAATCGGACCTCCCGGATAACCCAGCCCAACCAGCTTGGCGACTTTGTCGAATGCCTCGCCGGCCGCGTCGTCGCGCGTGTGCCCAATGTTTTCATACGTCCATCCCAGGCCTTTTCGCGCCGCGAGATATAGATGCGTATGTCCTCCGGAAACCACCAGCGCAAGCACGGGAAATTGCTGCTCGTAATTTCCCTTCTGCCGTTCCTCGAGCAGAACCGCATGAATGTGCCCCTCAAGGTGATTCACTGCGATCAACGGCTTGTCGAGCGCAAACGCCAGCGCCTTGGCGTAGCTGATGCCGACCAGCAACGCTCCCGCAAGGCCGGGCCCCTGCGTCACTGCGATCGCATCCACGGATTTGTAATTCTGATTGGCTTCAGCCAGCGCCTGCCGCACCACGGGCACAATCGCCCGCAGGTGCTCGCGTGACGCGAGTTCAGGCACAACGCCTCCGTAAGGTTGATGCGTTGCGATCTGCGAAGCCACTACGTTCGAAACCACTTGCTCACCCGACCGCACCACGGCCGCCGCAGTTTCGTCGCAGGAGCTTTCAATACCCAGGATGTAAGCGTCTGACATTAACTACAGTTTCCAGTTTCTAGCTCCCAGTTGCAAGTTCTCTTCGCGAACTCCGCGCGCCGTTCTCCGTGATCTCCGCGCTAAAGCCCGTCTCTGAAATCAGGACGAATTCTGTGCAACGAGTCAGAGTTATGATGAAGGCGTGCCGGATTTCCTGGCGCAGCTTCATGTCCAAAGACCTTGCCACCAAAATCATCCAAACCTTGCGCCAGCAAGGCTTCCAAGCCTACCTGGTGGGCGGGTGCGTGCGTGATCTTCTGCTTCAGCGCGAGCCCGCGGACTATGACATAGCAACCAGCGCAACGCCTGTGCAAGTAATGGAGATCTTCCCTGACACCTACGCCGTAGGAGTGCAATTTGGTGTAGTCCTGGTCCCGCTTTACCCCGTGAACCCCGTGGACCCCGTGGTTGAGCGTTCAGCCGGAGATGTGCAAAACGCGAAAGGAAGCCACACCATAGAGGTGGCGACTTTCCGCAGCGACCACGGCTACTCCGATGGCCGCCGTCCCGATGAAGTGCGTTTCAGCCAGGGTCCGCAAGAAGACGCAGCCCGGCGCGACTTCACCATCAACGGCATGATGCTCGATCCCGTGGGCGGCGAAGTTCTCGATTTCGTCGGCGGACGCAAAGACCTCGAGGCCGGTATCATCCGCGCCATCGGTGATCCTGCCCAGCGTTTCGCGGAAGACAAGTTGCGAATGCTGCGGGCAGTGCGCTTCGCGGCGCGCTTTGAATTCGAGATCGAAGCAAACACCTTCACCGCGATCGAGCGAGCAGCGCATGAAATCAATGTCGTCTCGCGCGAGCGCGTGCGCGATGAAATCACCAAGATGCTCACCGAAGGTCATGGCCGCCGAGCTTTTCTTCTGCTGGATCAAACCGGATTACTGAAAGAGGTGCTGCCGGAGATTTCGGCGATGAAGGGCGTTCAACAGCCGCCTGAATTTCATCCCGAAGGCAATGTATTTGCGCACACGCTGCTGCTGCTCGAGAATTTGCCAAACCCATGCCCGCCGACGCTGGCCTGGGGCGCGCTGCTGCACGACGTAGGCAAGCCCGCGACCTTCCGCGTGGCGCCCGACCGCATCCGTTTCGATAATCATGTTGACGTCGGAGTCAAGATCGCCGAAGAAATCTGCCAGCGCCTGCGGTTTTCCAATCACGACACGGCTCAGATTCTTGCACTGGTCGACAATCACATGCGCTTCAGTCACGCAACGCGCATGAACCAATCGACACTGAAAAAATTCCTGCGCATGCCCGCTTTCGACGAGCATCTCGCATTGCACCGCGCCGACAGCCTCGCCAGTCATCGCAATCTGAGCACCTATGAGTTCGTTGAGCAGAAGCTTGCCGAAATTCCTCCAGAAAAGATTCGGCCGAAACCTTTAGTGACGGGCGACGATCTGATCGCCGCCGGATATGCGCCCGGTCCAAGGTTTCGTGAGATCCTCGACGCCGTCGAAGACGCTCAACTAGAAGGAGGCCTCAGCTCCCACGAAGCGGCAATGGAATTTGTGCAAGCCAAATTTCCGCAAGACGCAAATGGCATCTCCCCATAATCTATTTTTGAGTAGTAACTCCAGTATTGGCGCTATCCTGAGCGTAGCCGCCTTTCAGGACATTTTGTCATCTTGAGCGTAGCCGCTTTTCAGGCGGAGCGAAGAGCCTGCCCTGAGCGAAGCCGAAGGATCTCCCGCTCAACCGGCCCAACGCGTAAGCCAATCCGCACCGGCAAAGCCCCGTTTTCCACAGGCCCTTGTGACATCTGACCTTGCGCCGCAACTAAATTAAGGCCATGATCACGAAGCCGGGTGAACCAGCAGTTTGAAAAGTTCACGCCCGCAAGTCTTTTGTGGTGAAGATTTTCCCCGTAAGTGATTGCAGCCCTTAGATTACTTCTCAATTTCCCGCTATCTTACAGATTCCAATATACCGGGTGGGGAGGGGGGTACCAGGGAATAAATAGAATTTCAGCCTTCATCAAGTTCGCGTCATAACAATATTTTCAGGCGAAATCCACAGCCGTATTCATGCAGGCTCGCGGCAATCTCCAGGCATGCGAACCTGCTAAAATCGGATTCCCACTCTCACTGAAAGCGGGGAGTTTCATTGGAGCCAGTAGCCGCAGGACTCGAAAAAATTGTGATGGGATCTTTGCGGCGTGTGCCGCAAGGCGAAGCCCCTGCGCTCGCGTGGCCGCTGGTTTGCGGCTCTGTCGTCGCCGATCGCACGCGAGTATTGGAGTTCGCCGGCGGTGTGCTTCGCGTTGAGGTTTCAGATGCGGGATGGAAGCGCGAGATGCAGGGCCTCGCTCCGCGATACGTCGCCCAACTCAATCGCTACTCCGGCCAAAAAGTGGAGAGGATCGAGTTTGTGATTCGGTAAATCTGAAACGGCGCTTTGTTTTTCGACGCCGTTTTCAGGAGCCATTCGCACAACATGAAAATCACAGAAAAAGACGTCACCTACGTGGCCGATCTGGCTAACCTGGAGCTTTCCGCCGACGAGCGAGCCCGTATGGTGCGTGACCTGAATTCGATTCTCGGCTACATCGACAGGCTCAACGAACTCGACACGTCGAATGTTGAACCGATGGCTCAAGTGTCAGATCGCTATGGCGTCGACGAATCCAGGCGAGGCAGCGAAAGATTTGCCTACGCAACTCGCGAAGATATCTCTGAAGGATTGCGCAAGTCTTTGCCGCAAGAAGTTGCGCTGGAGAACGCGCCAGACGCGGACGGAACATTCTTCCGGGTTCCGAAAGTGATTGAAAGATAAAGACGGTAGTCAGTAGCTAGTGGCCAAGAGTCAGTCTGCGACACAACATGACTGGCTGACCACTGATCACTGACCACCTTCCACTTTCTTTATGGAATTGTCCCAACTCACCATTGACTCGGTTCGCTCATCCATTCAGGAACGCACCACGACCGCGCTCGCTCTCGCTGAGGCGCACTACGCGCGCATACAGAAAGAAGATGGAGAAATCGGAGCGTACCTTACGCTTTGCAAAGAACGCGCGCTGGAGCAAGCCGACCGCATCGACCGCATGGCCGCCGAAGGCAAGCCCTTGCCGCCGCTCGCCGGCGTTCCAGTAGCAATCAAAGATGTAATGTCCACGTGCGGAGTGCGCACGACTGCCGGATCAAAGAGTCTCGCTCACTACATTCCGCCCTACGACTGCACCGCGGTCGCCCACATGGAGGCTGCAGGAGCCGTAGTTCTCGGCAAGACGAACTGCGACGAGTTTGCCATGGGCTCATCGAATGAGAACTCCGCGTTCAAATCTGTGCGAAATCCGCGCGATCTGAGCCGCGTTCCCGGAGGATCCTCTGGCGGTTCCGCAGCGGCGGTCGCTGCGGAGATGGCCGTGGTCGCGCTCGGTTCAGATACTGGAGGATCGATTCGCCAGCCGGCATCGTTTTGCGGCGTGGTGGGATTGATGCCGACTTATGGCCGAGTTTCGCGTTACGGTCTGATTGCGTTCGCGTCTTCGCTCGATCACATAGGACCGCTGACTAGGACTGTAAAAGATGCGGCGATTGTGTTGCGTACGATTGCCGGACGCGATCCCATGGATTCAACTTCCGCCGATGTGCCCGTGCCCGATTATGTTGCTGAGCTGAAGAAGCCTATACGCGGATTGAAGCTGGGCATCGCCAAAGAATATTTCGGCGACGGCCTCGACGATGAGGTCCGCCAGTCCGCTGAGTCGGCGATCGACAAGTTGAAAAGTTTGGGCTGTGAACTCGTACCACTCTCGCTGCCGCACACGCCCTATGCGATTCCAACTTATTACTTGATCGCGACTGCGGAAGCGTCTTCGAATCTCGCTCGCTATGATGGCGTGCGCTACAGCTATCGCGCTCCGGGAGTGAAGTCGCTCTCCGAGATGTATCGGCGCAGCCGCGATGAAGGCTTCGGCGCCGAAGTGAAGCGCCGCATCATGCTCGGCACCTACGCATTGAGCGCGGGCTATTACGACGCATATTATTTAAAGGCGCAGAAAGTTCGCACGCTGCTCACTCGCGATTTCGAAGAAGCCTTCCGCAAGGTGGATGCGATCGTCACGCCGACAAGTCCGACCGCCGCATTCCGGCTGGGCGAAAAGTCGAACGATCCGCTGGCCATGTATCTGGCTGACATCTACACGGTCACGGCAGATCTAGCGGGGATTCCAGGCATTTCCATTCCATGCGGTGAAACGAAAGAGAAGCTGCCGATTGGATTGCAGATTCTTGGAAAGCATTTCGATGAAGCGACGATCCTGCGCGTGGCGAATGCGTTTGAGCAGGCTGCTTAGACTGGCTCGTAGTAACGTTCTCCCGCGCAGGCGCGGCAGAGAATTTTTTCTTCCGTGCGAACCTCTCTGCGGAAGTTGATCCCTTCGCCGCACGCTTCGCAAACCACGCGCTCGCCTTTGTATCCAGGGAATTCTTCGGGAGGCAAATCGACCTTCACCCACTGAACCGTGAACAGGTCGTCATCCGTGATCTCGCGATAGGCGAGCATCTGCTGCTGGTTCTTGTCAGCAATCTCAGGATGCATCTGCCGCGCCAGCGCCTTGGAAGATTCTTTCGCCGCGATGCGGATCGCCTTGCCGCTGCCAACATCCACGAATGTGGCGGCAACTTTTCCCCAATCGCGAAACTTTAGCGCTCGCTTGCCCAAGCGACAGCATGTAACAACGGCGACAGCATCAGTCGCGCAGCGATCGATCTCCACAAAGGTGACTAGCCGTTTGCGGTCTTTCCCGTGAGGATCGTCGATGCCGAGTTTGACGAGACCCAGCATTGCTAAGCGCACACCGAGAACCTGGCCCGCGCACAGATGTCCATGAGCCTGCTCAGCATCGCGAAGATATTCGTCGAAGGATTTCATAGGAGAGCTGTCAGCTGTCAGCTTAACATCGCCAAGACTACTTCCTTCGCCAGATGATTCCGTCCTTCGTATTCTCGATGATGACATTCGCCGCCGTAATCGTCTCGGCACGCAGAGCGTCCGAAGCCTTGAAGTTGCGGGCCTTACGCAGCTCTTGTATCTGGTCGACCCTCGCTTGTATGTCGGCGTCAGACATCTGGCCGGATTGCACCGCTTCCCGGAGTTCCGCGCTGATATCTTTCTCGCGGCCTTCTGTCGGCGCCCAATCGGCAATCTGCTTCATCTTCGGCCCGTCGTCATCGTTGAGAACGGCGAAAATCTCGTCGAACTTTTGCAGCGGCGTGAGCAATGACGCAACGTCGTCCTTTTTTATTTGACCTGAATCCAGCGCAGAATTCGCGCTGCGCACCATCTCGAAGATGGCCGCCTGCGCCTGTGCGGTGTTGAGATCGTCGTCGAGCGCTGCGCCCATGCGCTCAGTCGCCTCAGTGGCAAGCGTTTGCATCTCCGGGTTTGAACCAGGTGGAAAATTCCCCGCAGTCAATCGCTGGCGAAAGTTGCGCAGGCGTTCCACCGAGACCGCGGCTTGCTTCAATCCATCGAAAGTAAAGTTGAGTTGGTTTCTGTATGGGACCGATGCAAGCAGATAGCGAATCGATGACGGCTTATGCCCCTTCAACACCAGATCGCGCAGCGTGTAGAAGTTTCCCAGGCTCTTCGACATCTTTTCCCCTTCTACCAGCAGAAAGCGAACGTGGAACCAGAAACGCGCAAACGTTTTCCCTGTAAGCGACTCGGATTGTGCGATCTCGTTTTCGTGATGGGGAAATACGAGGTCTTCTCCGCCGGCGTGCAGATCGAAGCTCTCGCCCAGTTCTTCCATCGACATCACTGAGCACTCAAGGTGCCAGCCCGGACGTCCCGAGCCAATTGACGTATCCCACGAAGCCTCGCCAGGTTTGGGCGCCTTCCACAGCGCAAAATCGCGCGCGCTGTCTTTGTCATACTCGTCCACATCCACTCGCGCTCCGTCGAGCATTCCGCTGAAATCCCTCTTCGACAGTTTCCCATACTGCGGAAACTTTGCGATGCTGAAATAATACGATCCATCGTCGGTGCGGTACGCGATTCCCTTCTCCACCAACTTGGCCACGAAATCCGCCATCTGCGAAATATGTTCGGTCGCGCGCACGAGCTTTGGCTGCTCAATGCCAATCATGGCTGCATCTTCGAGAAAAGCTTTCTCGTATTTCGAGGTGTACTGCTGAACGTTCACTCCGTCGCGCGCTGCATTGCGGATGATTTTGTCGTCGACGTCGGTGATGTTCATGACTAAACGAACGGTGTAACCCGACTGCCGCAGGAATCGCTGCAGCATGTCGACCGCGACAAAAGTTCTGAAGTTACCGATGTGCCCGTAATCGTAGACGGTTGGGCCGCAGGCATACATGCGAACTTCCTTGTCGCGCAGCGTGCGGAACTCCTCGACCTGCGAGGACATGGTGTTGTAAATGCGTAAGGCCATAGTGATTGTGGCGCGAGCAGACGAACCAGTAGTTCGGCGAACCAATGATTCTAGGGGTACAGAAGAAAGAGGGTCAACTGGCGCGGCGTCCCGTTGTAGCCTGCTCTGGCAAAGCGTGCGTGTGCGAACGCAGCCGCCGTTGCACTAGAAAGACATAATGCAGCGCGGAAATTATCGTAAATGCGAAAGTTGCGCGCAAAAAGACCGTGCGCGTAATCAAGATCCACCGGGTCTCCCGAATGGATGACAGCAGCACGAAGAATACAGCGGCAATTTGAGAAAACGTATTCGCCTTGCCAAAGATGCTGGGGCGGAAGTCGCGCAGTCCGGCAATGGCGAACAGCACCGCACTTGCGGCGAGGATGGAAATATCGCGGCTGAAGACCAGCACGGTAAACTTCCACGGAATTTTGTGAAGGATGGAAAGCACAAGAAACATGGTGCTCAGCAAAAGCTTGTCTGCAATGGGATCGAGATATTGGCCGAGCAGGGTCTGCTGGTGCAGCTTGCGAGCCAGCAATCCATCGAGGCCGTCGCTGAATCCAGCAACAACGAAAAGCACAAGCGCCCAGAAATAGCGGCCTTCCACCAATTCGATCACGATGAATGGAACGAAAACCATCCGCAGCAGGGTGAGCTGGTTGGGCGCGGTGAATACTTGCGACATTTTCACGCTGCGTCACCAGTTGACTTCTTAGTTCCGGCAGAGCGCAGCAACCCGGCGGGATCGAGGGCAGTCTTGGCCGAGAAGCGCTGCGAAAGTGAAGGCAGGTTTCCGTCGGGAAGATCGAGTTCGATACGCTCGATCCGGTGCATGGGAAAAAAGACGACTGCGGGAGTGAACGACTCGCCGTCTTTCACCATTACCACCATATCTTCGAAGGACGCCATCTCGACGCCGGACAGGCTGAGGCCTTCCGGAGCCAGAGCCAGAATCATGCCCCAGAATTTGTCCCGGGGATTGCCGAGCGTCACGATTACCATGGCCCCAGGCTGAAAGGGAGCGCGGGCGGGCGCTTTCGCGGAAGAACTATCGTCATCTCGCTCAGAATCTTTCGGCATGGAATGACATAACGATTGTCGCCGTCGCAGACAGAAGTTGCAACTGGCAATCGTGACCCCTCGACCTCAGAGTTGCGGGTTGCCGATCGCAGACGCCAAATCGCGCATGAACTCCGCAGCCCGCGCGCCATCTACCACGCGATGATCGCTTGAGAGCGTCAGAGTGATCATGGGACGGATGGCGGGATGGCCGTCGACCGGCACCACCCGGTTGGCGATGGCTCCGACCGCCAGAATCGCGGCTTGAGGCGGAATGATGATCGCGGTGAAGGCATCGACTCCGTACATACCAAGATTGCTAATGGTGAAAGTGCCGTTGGCAATGTCGGCGGGGCGCAGCTTGCCGCTGCGGGCTCGCTCGGTTAGATCTCGACGCTGAGTCGCGATCTCGCCCAGTTCGACTTTGTCGGCATTGCGAATTACAGGGGCGACTACGCCATCCTCCACTGCCATCGCGAGTCGAACGTTGATTTCGGCATTTTCTCGGACGCCGTTGCCGGTCCAGCTGGCGTTAATACGCGGATGCTTCTGGAGAACGCGCGCAACCAGCGCCACGAGTAAATCCGTGTGAGTCAGTTTCACTTGGTGAGATTGTTCTGTCGAGAGACCGAGCTTCTGCCGCGCTTCGTTCAGTGCTCCGGCATCGACTTCGCGCACAACGAAGAAATGCGGGACGGTCGTCCAGCTCTGCGTGGTGCGCTCGGCCATCAGCCGCGAGATGGGGCTGCCGGCGCCCACTTCGGTGGACGATGCCGCGGGCTTGGACTCTGAGGCGGCGAGAATGTCGGACGCGAGAATTTCTCCGCCAGGGCCCGATCCGCGCACATCGGCGAGATTGACTCCGCGTTCGCTGGCGAGACGCCGCGCCTTTGGGGAAATTTTAATCGCGCTTGCGGATTGAGTAGAGGTCGTTGCAGCTGGAGGTTGATTTGATGGGGCTGCGTTTGAAATGGCTGACGCTGTGGTGGCCGTGGAGGTTTTTCTTCCTGATTCGACCGCGACTTCGTCCACTGGAGGAACTTCTCCAGGTCGTACGATCCACGCGATGGTTCGACCTACGGGTACTTCGGTCCCGGCGTGGACCTTGATGCCGGCGAGAACGCCGTCGCCGGGAGATTCGATCTCCATGACGGCTTTGTCGGTTTCGATTTCGAGAAGCGGCTCGCCCTTAGCGACGGACTCGCCTTCTTTCTTCAGCCACGAAATAAGCTTGCCCGTTTCCTGCGCCATTTCGAGCGCGGGCATCACGACACTGATTGCCATAATTGTTTGCCGAGTTTGTTTGCCGTAGTTATTCGCGCAGTCTCAGTCGCCAACACCCACTCGCTCTTGGCGCGCGCTCGCTTCGATCATCTCGCCCACACGCTTGGTGGGCTTCGATTCGGTTTCGCGGATTGCGGGCAGTGGGCCATCTACCGTGAAATAGTGGCGGCCCGCCACCAGAAGTTCTTCGGCGGGAAAGCGCGTGATGATTTCGTGTCCGGTTTCGGTAACCACAATTTCTTCTTCGATGCGAGCGGCGCTCCATCCATCGGTCGAGGGCCAAAACGTTTCGAGCGCGAAGACCATACCCGGCTTGATTTCGCAAGAATGATCGAGCGAGACCAGACGGCTAATCACAGGCTTTTCCCAGATCGCGAGGCCGATGCCGTGACCGTATTGCAGCGCGAAAGCCGCTTCTTCGTTGGGGAAACCGAACTCTTGCGCCTTCGGCCATACGGCTGCAATCTCGGCTGTCGCGCGACCGGGGCGCACGAGTTCAATCGCCGCGTCGAGATATTCGCGGCAGCGCTTGTACGCATCATTCATTGCGTGCGAGGCGTAGCCGATCGTGAAACAGCGGTAGTAGCAGGTGCGATAGCCCATGTAGGAGTGCAGAATGTCGTAGTACACAGGGTCGCCGGGGCGCAGCACGCGATCGGAAAAAACATGCGGATGCGGATTGCAGCGCTCGCCGGAGATTGCATTCACCGCTTCGACATATTCAGAGCCGAGATCGTAGAGGACTTTGCTCACGAGTCCTACTGCCTGGTTTTCGCTCATGCCCGGCCTCATGGCGCGATAGAGTTCGTCGTATGCGGCGTCGACCATCATCGCGGAAGTGTTCAGTAGAGTGATCTCGTCGCGCGTTTTAATCACCCGCGCTTCTGACATAAGCGCCTGGCCATCGACTACTTTGATTCCTTCTTTCTGCAAAGCAAAGAGCACCGGCAATTCGATGATGTCGATGCCCACCGGCTCTTTGTGCAGCCCTCGCATCTCGAGTTCGATGCGAATCTTTTTCGCCACATCTTCGGCGCGCCCCATCTCCGGAGTCATCGCGCCGCGCAGTACTGAAATTCCGGCGCGCGAGCGCTCTCCGAGCCACGGACAATGCAGTTGGTGATGTTTTGCGGCGGATCCGAAATCCCACAAGATTGGTTCGTCATTTTGCGGAAGGAGCGTGAAGCGGTTCGCCTTGTCCTGCGCCCACGTGCCGATGTGGGTCGCGGTCAGGTAGCGCACGTTGTTCATGTCGAAGCACAACAGCGCTCCCATCTCGGATTTCTTCAGAAGATCCTTGGCGCGATCGAGACGCTCGCGGCGCAAGCGATCGAAGTCAACGCGGTTTTCCCAATCCACCGCCATCGTTCCATATGTAGGCAGAGCCATAGATTCTCCTTAACTCGCATGAAGCCGGCGAGACGCCGGCGCTACACTTCGCATTTAGCCGGCAGGCCCGGCGCTACTTTCCGCACATCGTACGGGCGGCCTCAAACACGGTTTGTTCGGTGGGCACGGTCGCGTCTTCCAAAGGCGGCGAGAACGGAATTGGAACATGCATCGCGCCCATGCGTTTTACCGGTGCGTCCAGATCGTAGAATGCGCCGGTCGCGACCACAGACGCAAGTTCCGCGGTGACGCCGTAGCGTTCGTAACCTTCGTCGAGAACGATCACCCGCGAAGTTTTGTTCGCAGAGTCAATCAGAGTTTTTTCGTCGAGCGGCCACATGGTGCGCGGGTCGACGACTTCGGCGCTGATTCCAATTTCTTCCAGCAACGTCGCTGCGCCCAATGCTATCTGCACCATGCTGCTGGTCGCGATCAGAGTGATGTCTTCACCGACGCGTTTCACATCTGCTACGCCGAGCGGGACGGTGTAATCCTCCGCTGGTACCGGACCTTTCAGTTTGTACATCATCTTGTCTTCGAAGAAGACAACGGGATTCTCGTCACGAATCGCCGCCTTGAGCAGTCCCTTGGCGTCATATGGCGTAGATGGAAGAACCACCTTCAGGCCGGGAACGTGGCAGAACCAGGCATGCAGCGATTGCGAGTGTTGCGCGGCGGAACGGCGAGTCGCTCCCATGGTGGTGCGCATCACCATCGGCACTCTCCACTTTCCACCGGACATGTAGTGGACTTTTGCGGCCTGGTTGACCATCTGATCCATGGTTAAAGTAACGAAGTCGCCAAACATGATGTCGACCACTGGACGCATTCCAGTCATCGCGGCGCCGACGGCGAGGCCGGTGAAACCGGCTTCGGAAATGGGAGTGTCGAGCACTCGCTCTTTGCCGAATTCTTCGAGCAGGCCAGCGAGAACTTTAAAAGGCGTTCCGGCTTCGGCGACATCCTCGCCCAGAATGAAGACTGTGGAATCGCGGCGCATCTCTTCCGCCAGCGCCTCGCGAATTGCCTGTGCGAATGTAATTTCACGATCGGCTTGCACGTGAGTGGCGTCAGGCATACACGTCCTCGCCCACTTCATCGACAGCCGGGTATGGCGCTGCCACGGCGAAGTCGACAGCTTTCTTCATTTCGGCTTCGAGGTCAGAGTGCACTCGATCGAGCGACGCCGCGTCGGCGAGCTTTTGCTCGACCAACCACTTGCCGAAGTTCGCGATGGGATCCCGCTCCGTTTTCCAAATTTGTTCTTCCTGTTTGGGGCGATAATATTCGCGGTTGATGTCGCCAACGTGATGTCCGTGGTAGCGATACGTATTACAAACCAGAAACCCAGGGCCATCGCCTCGGCGGGCGCGATCTACCAAGCGCTGCGCGACGGCATAGACTGCGCGCACGTCCTGCCCATCGACGCTGGCGGCTTCCAGGCCGAAGGCTGTCGCCCGCGCAAGAATATCTCCCGCGGTGGTCTCGGTGTAATGCGTATATTCCGTGTAGAGATTGTTCTCGCAGACATAGATCACAGGCAGCTTGAACAGCTGCGCGAGGTTCATCACTTCATAGAGAACGCCCTGGCCGAGCGCGCCTTCCCCGAAAAAACATACTGCCACACGGCCGTTACCCAAAGAGCGCGCTGAAAACGCGGCTCCCGTGGCGATGCCGGCGCTGCCGCACACGATTGCATTCGCGCCCAGATTGCCGGTGGCCGGGTCTGCAATGTGCATGGAACCGCCCTTGCCCTTGCAATACCCGGCTTTTTTGCCCAGCAGTTCGGCGAACATTAAATCGGGGGAGGCACCTTTCGCCAAACAATGTCCATGGCCGCGATGCGTGCTGGTAATGTAATCGGTTTGCTCGAGCGCTTCGCATACTCCGACTGCGACCGCTTCTTCGCCGATGTAGAGATGAGCGAGGCCCGGCATCAATGCGCGCGTGTAAAGTTCGTTGACCTGCGCTTCGAATTGGCGAATGGCAACCATCTGCCGGTACATGTGGAGCAGCAGGTCGGTCTTTTCTGAAATTTCGTTTGGCTGAGCGGCAGTCGTCATTTTTGTACTCCTGACATCCGCGCCAACACGTCGAACACGACGGCGAAGTCTTGCTTCTCCCAGCCCATACCGCGAGCTGCCGTGAGGAACTCATTGCTGATCGAAGTGGTAGGAACGGGAACATTCAGCTTGCGGCCCAACTCCATCGCCAGCAGCATATCTTTCTGCATCATGTTGACGTCGAACCACGCTTCTTCCGGCTGCTGCAGAACGAAAGGACCGCGGTACACGATCATGGGCGAAGCGATGGCGCTATTCACCATCACATCTACGGCAACTTCGCGCGCAATCCCGCTCTTCTCGGCCAGCAACACTCCTTCGCAAAACGCCATCATCTGAACTGCCAACTGCAGATTTACTGCGATCTTCATCGACAGCGCCACACCGTTGTCGCCCACATGCGTTACCTTTGGACCAATATCGAGCAGCAGCGGCTTCAATCGCTCGAAAGTTTCCTTGCGACCGCCGACCATCACCGAGAGTTTGCCTTGCTGCAACGTGATGACACTGCCTGAAACCGGGGCGTCAATCATGTCGGCGCCGGTCTCGCGAACTTTTGCTGCGAGCGCGCGGCTCACTTCTGGGCTAACGGTGCTCATATCGATGTGGAACTTGCCGGCAGTCAAGCCAGCGAGCAAACCTTCCGGACCCTCGGTCACTGCGGCGAGAGCTGCGGCGTTGGTGACCATCGTGAAAGTTACATCCGAGGCCGCGGCAACGGCTTTCGGAGAGTCGGCAAACTTCATGCCTTTGTCGATCAACCATTGCGCCTTCGAGCGCGTGCGATTGTATCCGGTGACGGTGTGGCCTTTTTCGAGAAGGCGCGCGACCATGTTGCCGCCCATCACGCCGAGACCGATGAATCCAAGTTTGGCCATGCAACAGTTCCTTTTCGCTTATTCTTGCGTCTTACTTTTTCCCAACGACGACGAATCCTCCAGCACCTGCTGGAGATGAGCGCGCATCGCTTCCCGCGCAGCCTCGGGATTGCCTTGCTCCACGGCCGCCAGAATTCGCTTGTGATGAAACTGCCCGCGCTCCGGTCCTCCGTCGACGTTGAAGATGCGGCTGCGCTGCTCGCGCAACAGACCAACGATGGAATCGAGCAGCGAGAGAATCAGGGGATTTCCCGCCGCTTCAGCGAGCGCTAAATGGAAATCCAGATCCGCTTCCACATACGCATCGGGGTCACGCAGGCTGCGATCCATCTCCTCGACGGCTTCGCGCATGGTGCTCAGCAATTGTTCCTCGATTCGGGCAGCCGCCAGGGCGGCAATCTCGGGCTCCAGCACGAGCCGCAATTCCGCGAGGTTCGCAGATCCTTCCAGCGGGTTGATGCGAATCATCAGATCCAGCGACTGGCGAATCGAATGCGACGTTCCATTCGTCACAAACGTGCCGCGGCCAGAATAGGCTTCCACCAAACCTTTTTCACGCAAAGTCTTCACCGCTTCGCGCACCGCAGTTCGGCTGACGCCAAAGCTGTGAGCCAGGTCGCGCTCTGCCGGCAGTTGGTCCCCGGGCTTGAGTTGGCCTTTGAGAATAGCGTCTTCCACCTGTTGCACAATCTGTTCGTACAGGCGAGAGGTCTTCACCGCCCGGTACATTGGTTTTGTAGCTAGAAGATCCAACGACTGATTTGTCATTCGCCCCCCCAAAATCCATCAGGCCCGAACAATTCGTAAATAGTTGTCTTGGTCTAACAATCGGTCTAACAATCGGTGCAACAACATCCTGCGCAAAACAGCCGACTACTGAATCGAAACCGTCTTGATGTTCATAAACTCGCGTATGCCTTGCGCGGCCAGTTCGCGCCCGTGGCCTGAGTACTTTACGCCACCGAAAGGCAGGCGCGCATCGGAGGCTAACATCTTGTTCAGAAAGACCATGCCGGCGTCGAGTTCGTTGATGAACCTTTCGGTTTCAACGGGATCGTTGGTCCAGGCGCTTGCGCCCAGACCGAAGCGGACGTCGTTGGCGATCTGAATGGCCTGATCGATATCCTTCACGCGAAAAATGGAAGCCACCGGGCCAAAGAATTCTTCGCTGTACGCCGGCGAATCTTTCGGAATGTCAGTAAGAACCGTCGGCGCATAGAAGCTGCCCGGCAGGTTCAAGGGATGGCCGCCAGTCAATACGCGCGCACCTGCAGCCACAGATTTTTTCACGGCCTCATCGAGGGAAGAAACGGCACTCGCGCTGGCCAGCGGACCGAGTTGCGTGCCCTCCTGGAACGGATCGCCAACGCGCAAGTCCTGCATGCGCTTGACGAACTTACTCTCGAATTCCGAAGCAATTTTTTCCGCCACGATGAAGCGCTTGGCCGCGATGCACGATTGGCCGTTATTCTGAATTCGCGCGTCGACCGCCGTTGTGATTGCCGCTTCAAGATCTGCGCTCGGCATCACAATAAAAGGATCGCTGCCGCCCAATTCGAGCACAACTTTCTTGATTCTTTTCGCGGCGGAAATTCCAACCTGAATTCCGGCGTCTTCACTGCCAGTCAAAGTCGCAGCCATCACGCGCGAATCATTCAGAATTCCATCAACCGGGCCCGAGCCGATCAGCAGCGTCTGAAAAACGCCTTCGGCAAAACCAGCGCGCCTGACAATCTCTTCAATCTTCAGCGCGCATTGCGGAACATTCGAGGCATGCTTCAGCAGTCCGACATTCCCCGCCATCAACGCCGGCGCAACAAAACGAAACACCTGCCAGAAGGGGAAGTTCCATGGCATGATCGCGAGGATGGGACCGATCGGCAAATAGCGAATGAAGCTGCGCTTCGCTCCGGTCTCCACGGTTTCATCGGCCAGAAACCTCTCGGCATTCTCGGCGTAGTAGCGGCAACCGGTGGCGCACTTCAGCGCCTCGGCGACTGCGGCCTTCAGAGGTTTGCCCATTTCGAGCGTCATCAAGCGGGCGCATTCGTCTTTTTCTTTTTCCAGAATCTCGGCCGCTCGCATCATCTTGGAGGCACGATCCGCGAACGAGGTCCTCCGATGATCCCGAAACGCGGACGCCGCCAACTGCAGCTTCTGCTCAATTTGCGCTGCGGTCAGAGGCTCGAACGTCTTCAGGACTTCTCCATTTGCAGGATTCGTGGTCGCAATCGCCATATGCGGGATTCTTCCCTTTAGTCGGCAACGGCTGGCCTGATCATGCAGATCAGGCCAGCGGTCCCTTGGGGGAGGGACGGTCTTGTGGTCGGACCAGAATACTACTTGACTGGTAGGCCGCGTCAAGGATATATCTTCCAATCGCAACTTGGTTCGCAGAATCCTACCTTGTCGCTTATTTAGGTCCGGGCCAAGAAACTGTTGTGTTCCCGATTGGAGGCAGCAATGCGTTCTCCGTTGAGCGGCATTCGGGCTGTAGGGATCGTGTGCGTCGCGCTTGCCATTTCGCTCCCCGTGTTTTCGCAGAGCACGATGGGCCGCATTCTGGGAAGGGTCAGCGATCAATCCGGCGCTGCTGTGGCTGGAGCTGTGGTGGCAATCACCGATGTGCAACGCGGCACCACCCGGACTGTAGCCACCGACGCCTCGGGAGACTATGCCGCGCCGGATTTGCAACCCGGGGTTTATAAAGTCCGCGCCCAAGCGAAGGGCTTCAAGGTGGTGGAGCGCGTAAACATTGCTGTGGAAGTTGCCGCGGATTTGCGCGTCGACATTTCGCTTCCGGCTGGACAAGTTTCTGAGACGGTGGTAGTTGAAGCTCAGGTACCGCTGATTAACAGCACGACCTCCACGCTGGGCGGTACGCTGAGCAATGAAGAGATCAACGATCTGCCTTTGAACGGCCGGAACTACGAAAACTTGCTGCAACTTCGTCCGGGAGTGATGCGCTATCCCGGTGGCGGATTCTCGACCACAAGCACTGACGGATTGCGCGCGGAAGACAATGCATACTTCGTCGAGGGCTTGTTTAATAGCGAGCCGTTTTCCGGACAAGGCATCATTAATGGTGCGGGCATCGCGGGGGATTCGGCGACGATCCTGCCGATTGATGCCATTCAGGAATTCAATGTTCAGGAAAATCCTACCGCCGAGTACGGATGGAAGCCGGGCGCAGTCATTAATGTTGGATTGAAATCGGGAACAAACTCGATCCACGGCACGGCGTTTGCTTTCGGCCGCGATGGCGCAATGGATGCGCGCAATTATTTCAACGCTCCTCCCGCGGCAAAAACTTCTCGAACGCTGGAACAGTTCGGCGGCAGTTTCGGCGGAGCGCTCATTAAAGATAAAGCGTTTTTCTTCGGCGCTTACGAGGGGCAACGCTACGATGTTGGAAACACCTATAGCGTTACCACGCCGTCGATGCAGCCCCTGTTGCTACCAGCGGGGTCGACCCCGAACTGCACGGCTGCCGCGCTTATTGCCGCTGGAGATGACTGCAATGGCAGCATTCCGAATGCGATTGCCGATCTGCTGGCCAACGGCTACACGGTCGCGACGGCTGGCCCTTGCGCTGGACCCTGCATCAGCCCCGCCAGCCAATTGATTTCCGGCTGCACCGTTTCTGCCGGCGGGGTGGTGACGTGCAACGGCTCAGGCTTCCCCACAAACAACACGCAAGGTATCGACGTGGTTCAAGGATTTCCTAATAATGTTGGCGTCGACAACGTGATCGCCAAAGTCGATTACAACCTGAATCAACGGAACAGCATTAGCGGCATGTACTTTTTCGGTAATAACTCTGGGACGGTTGAAGATTTTCCGGAGCTGCAATCGAAGTGGCGTTCGGACATCCACACCCGCGCTCAAGTGGTTGGAGGGAACTGGATCTGGACGCCTAATTCACGATGGGTCAACGAGGCCAGGGTCGGCTACAACCGCCTCTACCAGCCTACGCTGCCCGGCGATCTGGGCACGGCCGCATCCGGGTATGGGCTCGACACGGGCGTGAGCGGTCCTTACACGGGCGGCTTGCCGCGCATTGGTTTCGCTGGAGCTTTTGTCCCTGGTCTCGGCGCTTTCAAGTGGCCTAAATTTCAGGGGCCCGACTCGATCACGCAATTCATCGATCACGTTTCCTATACGCGCGGAACGCACGCGTTTAAGTTCGGCGGAGAACTTCATCACAACGATGTTGGCGGCGGCGCGTTCGGCAACGCAAGAGGCAGCATCACGTTTCTCGGCGGAGTAGCTTTAGCCAACTCCACACCCCTGGAAGATTTTTTTGCCGGCGATCCCTTCAAAGCGTCCGTGCAAGTTGGCGACCCCGCGCGACAGATTCACAACTGGGCTTACGGGTTATTCGCGCAAGACGACTGGCGCGCGACCAGGAATCTGACGATCAATTACGGGCTGCGTTATGAATTCAGCTCGGTCATCAAGGAAGCGCACAACCTGCTCGGCAATTTCGATCCTAATTCGACTACCGGATTAATTCAGGAGGGAGTGGGTGGCGTGAACGGCGTCTACAATCCCGACCACAAGAACTTCGCTCCACGCTTTGGCTTTGCCTGGGACATAACCGGGAAAGGCACCACAGTAATACGCGGCGGCGGTGGTTTGGTATATGAAACCATCAATTGGGAAGCGATGCTCGCCTTCAACAACGCTTTCGGCCTGGGCAATGTTCCGACGCAGGGCATACTTCCCGGCGGCACAATCACCTCAGGCAATCTGGCAATCCCTCCGGCTATGCCGCAATGGGATAGCGGCATACCTCTTTACGGAGCCAACGTCAGCACCAGCCAGCTCAATTGCACCGGGAACCCCTGCCCCATCATGAGCGTGGACCGCAACTTAACCACTCCTTATATCTGGAACTGGACGCTCAGTTTGCAGCACGCATTCACTTCGAATCTTTCGCTGGAAATCGCCTATGTGGGCAATCATGGATCGAACTTGACGGGTATTCGAGACATCAATCAGCCGCCCGTGGGCTCGGGCTGGCCGGCGGCGGCTATTGCTGCGTGTATCGCCTCAGGCTACACCGACCCCGTCAACTGCGCGCCCGACAGCACTGGTGGCGAAGAGGCGAACCGAACATACGCGACTAAGTTTCCCTACCTGAGCAACATCTTCCAGATGGCAAACGTCTATCGATCGAACTATGACGGATTACAGATCACTCTGAATTCGCGCAACTATCACGGCCTGAGCGTGGTCGCTGGTTACACCTTCGCGCATGCACTCGACGACGTCAGCGCAAACTGGGATTTTGGCTACGGAGCAGGTCTACCGGAGGATTCTAATAACGTTGGTCGAGAGTACGGCAATAGCGACTTTGACATGCGCCAGCGTTTCACGCTCTCGCTCACCTACGCGATCCCTGGGCGCAAAGGGATGTGGCAGAGCCTGGAAGGCTGGGAGATCAACTCAATCGTGACCCTGCAGAGCCCGCAGTTTTGGGGCCCGATCGATCTTGGAACGGACGCCGCTGGAACCGGCCCGCTGCCGGTAAGTCCACCCGCTAACGCTCCCATCCGCTGGAGTTTTTTCGGAAAGACTACGGACTTTAAATCGGGGCCAACGGCCATACCGTTCTTCGCCGGCGCATCGAACCCGACCTGCGCAGCTCAGGCCTTGGCCGTGGACGGTGGATCCGCTGGAGCTTCAACTGCGTCTCTGAACCTGTTTGGCTGTTATGCCCAGGGCAGTTCCATCATGATTCCGCCGCCGCTGGGTCAGTTAGGTAACATGTCGCGCAACATCTTCCCCGACTCCGGTTTCAAAAACTTCGATTTTTCGATTGCGAAGAACTGGCATCTCGGCGAAAAAGTCCGCGCCCAATTCCGCGCGGAGTTCTTCAACATTCTCAATCATCCGAACTTCGCGAATCCTTACGGCGGGCAGAACGGTTTCGGCTTGAACGATCCTTCTGTGCAACCGTTCGGATGCGGATGCGCCACGCCTGACGTTGCTGCGGCCAACCCGATCATCGGTTCCGGCGGCAGTCGCTCCGTGCAGTTGGGCCTGAAGTTCACGTTCTAGTTGTGGGGTCAGTTTGAGGGGGTGAAAAAAGCCGGACGCAATTCCGTCCGGCTTTTTTTCTTAGATGGCTCGCGCGATCAACGAGCCGAACGACATGGGGCCAAGCTATGAAAAGACAAAATCATTTTCTTCCGACGGTTTTCTTATCACTGTTTCTTGCATTCAGTGTTTCCGCTTTTGCTCAAACCGCGTCCAGCCAGAACGAAGAACACCGCGAGCGCAACATCGACGAGATCAAAGCTGAAGCGATTCACCGCGCCGAAGTAGGACAGTACCCGCTCATCGGACTTGACCCCGGCGACTTAAAGGAAGCGTTCAACTCCATCCACACTCGCGATAAAGACGAGTGGGCGGCCGCGTTCATGGGAGTTGCCGACCGTTACATGAACGAAGCCAAATCGCTGGAGAAATCTGATCCCACGAAAGCGAACGCCGACTACATCCGCGCCTGGCGGCTTTATTCTTTCGGACGCTGGCCCATCCCCGCATCACCCGGCAAGCAGCGCTCGTATGAAAAAGCGATTGAGGCATTCCTGGCCCACGCACGTTTTTGGGATCCTCCGCTGGAAATCGTGAGAATCCCCTTCGAAGGAAAAGAAATTATCGGCTACCTGCGCCTGCCGAAAAATGCCATTGGACCGGTGCCGCTCGTCCTGGCCGTGAACGGTCTGGACAGCCGCAAGGAAGATTTATCCGAAAGCTTCAGCGCGATTCTTCCCTTCGGTATCGGCTTTCTCGCAGTGGATGGCCCTGGTACCGGGCAGAACCCCATCAAGGTCAGCGAAAATGCCGAGCGCGTGCTCTCGCGCGTGCTCGACTACATTGCTACTCGCCCCGAGATCGATAAGAATCGCGTCGCCATGCACGGCGTAAGCTGGGGCGCGTATTGGGCCACGAAGATGGCGATCGTCGAGCACGCGCGCCTGCGCGGCGCGAGCGCCCAGTCGCCGCCTGTCGATCGCTTCTTTCAGAAAGATTTTCTAATGAACTCCCTGATCGGCAATCGCGAATACCTTTTCGATCAGGTCCCGGCGCTGATGGCAATTTTCGACAACGTGAAAACTGTCGACGAAATGGCGGAAGTTTTGCCCAAGATGTCGCTGGTCAAGCAAGGACTGCTCGGCAAGCCCATGTCTCCTATGCTTATTCTTGCCGGAGTGCGCGACACCCAGGTTCCGATCGATGACATCTATCTGCTGCTTAGTAAAGGGGACGTACCAAAGACCGCATGGGTCAACCCTCAGGGCGGTCATCTCGGGCGCCAGGTTGGAGTCTGGCCCGATCCGCGCATCTTCAAAGAAGTAATTATTCCGTGGCTCGTGCGCGTGCTTGAACCTGAGCCTGCGAAATAGTTCTCGCTAGAGTTCTCATTAGAGTTCTCAACAGAGTTCTCAACAACGACAGACCGCCAACCATGGAATCGCTCGCACCGGCACAAGCCGAGTCCGTCAATCCCCCACCGGCATCCGGCAGAACGCCCTTCTATCGGGAACTCTGGGTGCAAGTGACGCTTGCGATTGTTCTGGCAATCGTTCTCGGCTATGTCAACCCCGCCCGCGCGATTGCCATGAAGCCGCTGGGCGATGCATTCATCCGCGTGATCTCGATGATCATTACCCTGATCATCTTCTGTACCGTGGTCACGGGCATCGCCGGCATGGAGAACCTGAAGAAAGTTGGCCGCGTCGGCGGCATCGCGCTGCTGTATTTCGAAGTCGTCTCCACCATCGCGCTGCTCATCGGGCTCGTTGTCGGCAACGTCGTGCGCCCGGGCGCTGGCTTCAACGTAAACGCGGCCACGCTCGATGCCAAGGCCGTAGCCGACTATGCGGGTCAGGCGAAAGCGCAGAGCGTCACTGATTTTCTGATGCACATCATCCCGACGACGGTGTTCGACGCCTTCGCCAAAGGAGATATTCTCGAAGTAGTTTTCGTTTCCCTGCTGTTCGGCTTTGCATTGTCGGCCGTTGGAGCCCGCGCCAGACCATTAGTCGAACTCATCGACTCGCTCACGAACGTCGTATTCGGCGTGACGAAGATCCTGATGAAATTCGCTCCCATCGGAGCTTTCGGCGCCATGGCTTATACCGTCGGCAAGTTCGGTCTGGCTTCTCTCGGACCTCTCGCCAGGCTGATCGGGACTTTCTGGCTTACCTCAGTGCTCTTCGTAATAATCGTGCTGGGAGCTGTCGCCTGGGCCGCGAGCTTCAACATTTTTCGTTTCCTGGCATACATCAAGGAAGAGATCCTGCTGGTGTTGGCTGTGAGTTCTTCGGAGATCGCAATTCCCAATCTCATGGCCAAGCTTGAGAAACTCGGTTGCTCCAAATCTCTGGTTGGGCTGGTTGTTCCCACAGGCTTTACCTTTAACACTGACGGAACAAGTTTGTACATGACCATAGCCGCTCTATTCGTTGCGCAGGCCACCAATACGCATCTCACTCTCACGCAGCAACTCACCATTCTCGCCGTCGCGGTTCTCACCTCGAAGGGAGCCAGCGGCGTGCAGGGCGCATCTTTCATCGCGCTCGTGGCGACTCTTTCCGTAATCCCAAGCATTCCGGTTGCAGGCATGGCGTTAATTCTGGGAATCGACCGCTTCATGAGCATGTTCAGAGCTACGGTCAACGTGATTGGGAACGGCGTAGCAACACTGGTCCTGGCGCGATGGGAGGGAGAATTGACAGGTGAAGCGCTCAGGCAAGCATTGGCCAAACCGGTATAGCTCCCTTTCGATTCGTTACGCAAAGCTCGAGGAAGATTAGTAAAATCGAGTAGGCGTGGAAGGCCGCCCAGCGGCCCACCGCGCTCTGTGAATCGGCAAAGTAAGGAGAACGAAAATGCCTGTCGTGCGAGCCTGCCAAAGCTGCGGACAGAAAAATCGAATTCCCGCGAATCACCTTGCTGAAACTGGACGTTGCGGCGCATGTAAGGCTCCGCTGCCGCCGGCGAACGAACCTCTGGAAGTCGACGCCGAGCTGTTCGATGAAATCACGCAGAACGCACGCGTTCCTGTGCTGGTAGATTTCTGGGCGGCATGGTGTGGCCCCTGCAAGATGGCCGCGCCGGAAGTTGCCCGCACCGCGGCGAACACGGCCGGCCGCGCCATCGTGATCAAAGTCGACACCGAGCGCTATCCGCAACTGGCGGCCCGTTACAACGTTCGCGGCATTCCAAACTTCGCCGTCTTCAACGCCGGACGCCTGATAACACAGCAAGCCGGACTGGTCGACCACACGCAAATGGAAGCCTGGCTGCAATCCGCCAGCTCTTCTTCAGTGGCGTAATCAAAGTTTGGTAAACTAATCGAACGGTCCCTGTAGGCGCGTAGCTCAGTTGGTTAGAGCGCTACCTTGACACGGTAGAGGTCAGGAGTTCGAGTCTCCTCGTGCCTACCATTTCTTTTTCCAGTGTTCATGGGCTTTTCAGCCATTCCCACCGCTCTTGAGTAGCCTGACTTCATAGCATCAGCACCCGTTTATTGCACGGCGTTCGTTTTCGGCATGATCCGCTCCAGCATCGAGCCTTGGGCGGCGATCTTCTCGTCGGTCATCACGTGCCCGTAAACATCGAGCATCGAGATTTTCGACCAGCGGAGAAGGTTCTTGATTAGCACAGGGCTGTTGCCCTGCGCCAAGAGGAACGATGCCAGCGTATGACGGAAGCAATGGAACCCGAATCGCTTGATCTGGTTTCCAGCCGTGTCATACATAACGCCGTCCCGCCAGCAACAGCTTCGTTTTCATTGTTGACCTCCTTGGTTGAGGTGCCCTTCAAGAGCTTCGCTTGACAGGGCCGATCTGTTTATGTCCCCGTCCCCGTTCCACTTAACCCCACCGTCTGCGGACTCCCGCCCCCATTGTCGTCAACCGAAACGTCTGCGGTCCGCTGGCCGTCCGCCGACGGCGTGAAGGTCACGGTGATGGTGCAACTCGCTCCTGCTTTGACCGTCGTGCCGCAGGTGTTGGTCTCGGCAAAATCCTTTTTATTGGTTCCAGTGATCGAGATGCTCGTGACGCTCACGCTGACACTGGCCTTGTTGCTCAGCGTAATCTTCTTCGCCGTGCTCTTCGTGCCTACAGGTTGATTTCCGAAATTGAGACTTGTGGGAGTGAGTTGAATATCTGTTCCAGTACCGCTGAGGGCGATCTTCTGCGGACTGCCTGAAGCGTTGTCGGTGATGGAAACGCTACCCGTCAGAGTGCCGCTCGTCGTGGGTTTGAATTTCACGCTAAACGTGCAACTCCCTCCCGCCGCAACTTGTGTTCCACAGGTGTTCGTTTGGGTGAAGGGGCCGGTCACAGCAATCTTGCTGATGGTCAGAATTCCCAACCCGGTATTGTTGAGCGTCACCGTCTGCGCCGCACTAGTCGTGAATACCACCTGCGTTGCAAATGTCAGGGAAGTGCGAGACAGCGTCACAGTTGGTACTACGCCAATGCCGGTCAGCGAAACCGTTTGTGGACTGCCGGGTGCATTGTCGGTGAAAGTGATGCTGCCCGTCATGGTTCCCGCTTTTGCGGGGTTCCAAGTCAGAGAGTAGGTACAACTCGCACCCGCTGCAACGGAAGTTCCACATGTGTTGATCTGAGCATACCCGCCGTTGCTCAAGTTCACGGCAATGCTCGTGATGGTGAGAGCGATGTTACCTGTGTTCGTGAGCGTCACAGTCTGGTAGCCTTGGCCGTCTCCGACGGTCTGATTGCCGAAATTCAGGCTCGTTGGAGAGAGCAAAGCAATGGCACCCTGGACCACTTGGCTCAACACAGCCGAAGTGCTGGACGCGAAGTTTGAGTCTCCGTTGTAAGTCGCAGTGATACTTTGCGTTCCCAGGACGAGCGTGGAAGTCATCAAGGTCGCCACACCACTGCTGTTGAGATTGGAAGTACCTATATTCGTCGTCCCGTCATAGAAATTCACCGTCCCCGTGGGTTTGGCATTGAATCCTTGCGACGTTACCGTCGCGGTGAAAGTTACGGCTTGCCCGAAGCCGGACGGATTAACTGAAGAAACCAATGCTGTTGTAGTCGTTGATATGCTGACATTAATGAGCACGCCTACCGAGGATTGTATGTTTGCCACTACCAAGTCGGGCTTGCCGTCGCCGTTGAAATCCCCCACCGCTACGGAATAGGGTTGCTCTCCGCCCGAGCCGTAAGTAACTGCCGTCTGAAACGTGCCATCGCCATTGCCCAGCAGCACGCCCACGATCCCGGTCTGCACACCCGAGCAGTTGCTGCTGCCGCAATTCGTCACCACGATGTCGGGCTTGCCGTCGCCGTTGAAATCGCCCACCGATACCGAAAAAGTTTCAATTCCGCCCGAGCCGTAAGTCACCGCAGTCTGAAATGTGCCATCGCCATTGCCCAACAGCACACCGACGCTGCCGTCCTGCACATTCGAGCAACTGCTAATGCCGCAATTCGCCACCACGATATCGAGCTTGCCATCCCCTCTGAAATCCTCCACCGCCACGGAATAGACCCCAGATCCGCCCGAGCCGTAGGTCACCGCAGTCTGAAACGTGCCATCGCCATTGCCCAGCAGCACACCAACTGTGTTGGAGTCTGCGTTGGCCACTACCAAGTCGAGCTTGCCGTCACCGTTCGCATCGGCGACAGCCACAGAATCGGCTGTGTTCCCACCAGAGTCGTAAGTCACCGCTGTTTGAAAGGTGCCGTCTCCATTTCCCAATAGCACGCCAACGCCCCCATCCGTACATGCGTCACAGCTAATCTGGTTCGCCACCAGAATATCGGGCTTGCCGTCACCGTTCATATCGGCGACTGCCACTCCCTGGGCTGTGTTCCCGCCCGAGCCGTAAGTAACTGCCGTCTGAAACGTGCCATCGCCATTGCCCAGCAGCACGCCCACCAGGCCAGCCGCACATGTGCCACAACTACTTTGGTTTGCCACCACGATATCGAGCTTGCCATCCCCTCTGAAATCTTCCACCGCTACGGAATAGGGTTGCTCTCCGCCCGAGCCGTAAGTAACTGCCGTCTGAAACGTGCCATCGCCATTGCCCAGCAGCACACCAACTGTGTTGGAGTCTGCGTTGGCCACTACCAAGTCGAGCTTACCGTCGCCGTTGAAATCCCCCACCGCTACCGAAAAAGTTTCACTTCCGCCCGAGCCGTAGGCAATGGCGGGCGCAAAGTTTAGCCCTGATGTCTGCATAGGAACTGTCTGACGGGCAGCGGTGAGGCGACGCTGGGACACGCTGATCGGGGACACAGCTTTCGCGCTCTGATTAGTAATTCGAGGAACAGGTTTGGACTGCGCCAGCAGCATTGTGCTGATGAAAACTACGAACAGGCAAGCGAAGCGAAGTGGTCGCATGGTTTGCTCCAGTGGATAACTCTAAGAATGGGCCCGATTGAGCTGCGACGAATATACCCAGGGGAAGGCGTGTAAATGCTGCTCCTCCGTGACAAAAGTGTCAAGGGCAAACAACCTTGCCCAACTTAATCGTGATTTACACCTCAATGTCAGTGTGATAGAGTCCGTCCCGAAAAGAGGAAGGCATGGAAATCGCAGGCTTTATTAGCCACCGCTTGTCACTTTGCCGCTCGATGGCTCTTTGCGCTGTCGGAACGCTTTTGTTTTTCGGAACCCCGGCGGCCTACCCGCAGTCGAGTCTTGAGAGCGATGTGGACAATGCCCGCATCATTGAAATGACCCATAAGAACCTCGGGGATGACGTGATTATCGCCAGGATAAAGGCGAGTGCAACAAAGTTTGACCTTACCGACGATGACCTCGCTAACCTCAAAAAAGCGGGAGTATCCGACTCCGTTGTGGCCGCCATGATTCAGTCAACCCAGTTGACGAGTCCTAAAGTCACGATTGACGGGAACCCCGTCGAAGTCCGCACCATTGGCGAGCAGAAGGTCGGCGGGAGGCTCGGGCACGCTGTTACCCTGCACATCAAGTCCGTCAAGAACAAGGCATACTTGCAAGGGCAACACGCTTCGGTGATCGCCTCCCGGAAGACGGTCATTGATATTCAGCTTCCCGCTAACGACAATATCGACAACTACATCATTGTCGAGATGGACGACAAAGGAGACCGGAGAGAAATCGAGATGGGCTCTATTGGCGGAACTGTGGGGGAAAAGGTTGGCATTCGCGCCGACAGAATCGTGCGCACTTCTGCAACTCCGGTTGGAGGCCGTCGTTTCAGAATTTCGCCAGTAAAAGAATTGAAAAAGGGTGAGTACATTCTGTACTCAGTTGGATCCGCCGATTTCCCTCATGGCGTGTATGGGCAGGGCTATGATTTCACAGTTCACTGATTGGCGGCCATGAGAACAAGGCGAGTTTGCTTTACAACCCGTTTTGGGCTGTTTGCGTTTGGGACCCTGATCGCCCTCACGCCGGTTTGCTCCTGGTGTCAGGCCATGGAGGATGAAAAAGCTGTTACAGTCCTCCTTGCAGACGGGACGCGGATCCACCTTGTTCTAATGGACGATTTGCAGGGCAAGAAGCTACAGGCCAAGCAGAAGGTTCATTTCAAGGTGCGTGAGGATCTCGTCGTTGGTTCCAAGCTCATTGTGAAAACAGGCACGGAGGCAATTGGACACATAGACTCGATATCAAAGAGCGGTCTCTTGGGAAAATCAGGTAGGCTTGTGTTGCAGCTGGATTATGTGGACACCGTCTCAGGTGCAAAGATCCCCTTGCGAGGTGAAACTGGAGTTAGTGGAGGAAAGGGTGGTGCGCTCACCTGGGTATCGGCCCTCTGGTACGGTCCAGACGCAAGCATCGCGGTAGGAACGATCATGAATGCCTATGTTAACCAAGATCAAAAGATACCGATCCCTTAGAAGCAGGTTCCTTGTCATGCCCCTGCCCACAACCACTAGGTTTCGACCAACCTCACGATTGCAATTTGCAGCGTTGAAAACCAAGCGCTTGCAGAGGGGCATGTAACAGGGGTTTTGGGCGAGCGCTAGGTATCTGACACGGGCTCTTAACCTCTTAACATTCGCACCCGGCGGGTCCGCAAACAGAAGACGGATCGTCAGGATGCGCAACTGATCCGGGGCGTTCCGCTCCTCCTCATAAAAGGAGGAGTTCGAAGTAGTAATCATGATCGCAGTTCGAGACCGAAGAGATGCATGGGTCGGACCGAGTTCCAGACCTGAATACTGATTGCAGGCGAGCTTGGGGTTGGCAGAGCAACGGCAACAGCTTCAACGAGAGCGAAATGGCGCTCTTCTACGAGTGCATGCGGATGTGTGCTTAAAAACTGCTTGACACCGCCGACATTGTCAGAGATGTCGATTTTGGATGCGAGGAAAGCAGCAACAAACGAATGGAGCTACTTGCTTTGGAAGTTATCGTAGTGATAGGTAGCGACCGCTTGTGGTTTCTCGTGGCATGCAGACATAAGGACAATGGACGCGGCCACCAGCATCAACATTGTGAACGAGCGGAGCGTTTGACGATGTCCTGGCATGATAAATCCTCCTTACGACCTCTGCATTCCTGGGCCCTGATGCAAATCGTCTCCACGATTGGGACAACGGCGTGTATTACTCAGGCAAGTCAAGTCACCATCGAATCACGACAATGCTCACCTTATGAGATCCCTCGAGGCCATGGCCTTAGAAGAAGGTCTCTTTTTTCCCCTTAAGAACGACCTCCTAAGTCTCTCTCCTAACATAGTGACCTAACCTTCCCGTTTCACACATTTCGTCGGCATTCTCTGGTCTTCTGTTCCCTCCGGATTGGGGCCATGTGTCCTGAACATGGGCAAACCGTGAAGGCGGTCGTTTCTTGCTTTTTGATTCGAGACGCGCGTGGGTAACTCACGCGTGATCACCAGTCGTAAGCTGTCTAGAAACGGACTTGGAGGAGATCGAAAGATCGACAGATGATGTCCTCGAAGCCAACTTCTTGGGCGTCAACGAGAGCGCTTGGTCCACCAAGCGCGCTTGCCCAAGGGACCAAATTCGCAAACATATCATAAGTTGTAACGAAACTGCCCTTCGGTTCACTACCTATCAAGGGTGTCAGGTCAGCAGCACTCATCCGAGTCATTTCTGAGGGGAGATGTCATATGAGCATCACCTACCCACTTCGGATCCACCGGATGTACAACCTGCTTTTGCTCATTGCTTTCTCAACCCTGTGTTTGATAACTCGCACGCTGTGTGGGCAAACGACCATTAGTGGGATCAACTGGTTTCCCATCGGTCCGGCCGACATTTCTAATGGCCAGACCTACGGGAGCGGTCGTGTAAGTGTCAGTGGCCGTGCCACCGCGATCGCGGTCAATCCCAAAAATCCTAACGATGTCTGGCTGGGGACAGCCTCGGGTGGCGTGTGGCATTCCACGAATGGCGGAGTGAACTGGTTGCCCATGTCGGACAACGAACCGTCGCTCGCCATCGGGGCCATTACCCTGGACGGCTGCGATGCAAATCAGTGCGCCATCATCTATGTGGGTACCGGCGAAAACAGCATCCGTCGCGATACCTACTATGGCATGGGCTTGCTGATTGGGCAGACTTCGGGTGGAGAGATCCCGCAATTCGGGTGGAACCTGGTTGGAGGCGATATCTTCAAATTTGCCTCGATCAACAATGTGGTCCTGGATCCCACTACGACGGCGAGCAACAAGACCATTTACGTGACGCTTTCCAGCGGCGTAACCGCGTCCGCAACCGAATCAACCGTCACCGCACCGCCGCCTCTGCAAGGTTATGGAATTTACAAGTCAACCAATGGCGGAATCAACTGGAACCCGCTTAGCGTGCCTGGAGCGGCCGGGGCGAAGCCCACCGATCTTGAGATGGATCCCACCAGCAACACGACTCTATACGCGGGATTTTTGGGGCTCGGTGTGTTCAAGACCACCGACGGAGGATCGAGTTGGTGTCCCCTCAATCCCGGAATAGCCCTGCCACCCGGGTGCAGTGCGGCGACCGGGCTGCCCAACCCCACTACGAACACGTTTGATCACGTGCAAATTGCCATCTACAGGCCGAGTGCGGCGAGCCCTGCAACACTTTACGTTCTGCAAGGGAACTGCACGAGCCAAATCGTCGATGCCTGCCCAGCCACCGTTTATAAGTCCATCGACGGCGGAAACACCTGGACTCAACCCACGGCAACTCTCAGTTGCGGAGGCTCAGAGGGTTTCATTTACAGCCGCTATACGCACGCGCTCACGATCAATCCCGCCAACCCTTCGACTCTGTTCGTCGGCGGAGTATATCTGTTTCAATCGACCGACAATGGGAACACGTTTTGTGACGTAGGCACGAACGAATTGCATCCTGATCACCACTCCGTGGTGTTTGCCGACCCGTCGAATCTCTTGCGGATGTATGACGCTTCCGACGGCGGTTTTGCATTTACTGCGGATGGCGGAAATACCTGGACGAGCGGAAATAGCGACCTGCAGATCTCCGAATTTCAATCGATAGCATCTTCCGCGCTGACGCCCCGGGCTTTTGGGGGAACCCAGGACAACGGCGCTGAACTTTGGCTTGGCACGCGCATCTGGGACCACCGGATGGATGGCGACTCCGGTTTCACAATCCTGGACCGCGACAATGTGATGAATCTTTTCTCCAGTAACTATTACCTCTCGCCCGCCATGTCTACTGACGGCGGATCTCTGGCAGGGTGGAACTACAACTCAAGCGGAATCAACGGCAGCGATCCTGCGGCCTTCTATCCACCCTTCGTCGAAGCGCCATCCGGCGCCCATAACGTTTACTTTGGCACGAATGCGCTGTATCAAAGTCCCAACACAGGTTTATCGTGGACGGCCGTAAGTCCTGCGTTGGGTGGCACCACCACGATCTTTCCCGACATCACCACCACGAACGTGATCACCGCGATTGCGGTCGCTCCCACAAACGCGAATCGGATCTATGTGGGATATTACGACGGCGAAATCTTCGTCACGAACGCACCCTGCCCTACGACAGCCTGCTGGACGGCGATAGGCGGAACTGCGAAAGGTCTTCCCAGTGCACCCGTCACGCGCATTGCCGTTGATCCCGGAAATGCCGATACAGCTTACGCGACATTTTCGGGGTTCTCCCGCGGTGCCCATGTATTTGCGACGACCAACGCCGGCGGTTCATGGTCACCAGCAAATTCCGGGCTCCCTAGCATCCCGACGAACACGATCACAATGGAAACCAGCAACATACTTTGGGTGGGCACGGATGATGGTGTGTACCGAAGCAGCAACAAAGGCGGCAGTTGGAGCCGTTACGGCAGCGGGCTGCCCTACGCTCCGGTCTATGAAATCACCATCGATAGCACGCGCGGCCGGCTCTACGCAGGCACACATGGACGCGGCACATTCATCCTCACGCAGCCTTTTCTCAGCAACTTCGAGGGATGGGTCAATAACGACATCTGGGATATTCCGGTCTACGGCACTGGTTTCGCGGGCAGCTTAACCAATCCTCCAGGGTCGGCTTGCACAATGGAACTCATTCAGAGAAATGGCCAGGTCTGTGCGAGCTCTACGACCGACGCGATGGGCGGCACTATAAGTTTCGATAACTCTGGAGAGCTGGTGACGAGCAAAAGCAGCTACTACGATGGTAAGCCTGTGGCATGGGGCTGCTTCAACGGAAGCTGCATTCAGGGCAAGACCATCGCGCAATGCAATCCGTCGAGCAATCCCATCACCAGTGTGGTGGTTTCCTGCGGCACTCAAGTGGGTATCGATCACATTCTTGGCTGTCCTGCTCAGGCTAATCCTCCTAGCACGATTCTAGGACTTTCGGGCGCAGGAGCTGGGGGTGCTGGAGCAGGTGCAGGCGGTGGCGGAGGTGGAGCACCGGCTCCTAGTGGCGGCAATGCCGCGCCAGCGGCGTTTGACTTGATCCCCAGTGTTCAAGGAAGAAACGGCGTGCAGGTGCTGTGTACCGCCAACGTCGTGCTCCCGGCAGGCGACAGCCAATTGAACGGACTGCTGAAAACCCGCGATGCCGTCAACGGAAGTCCTTCCTGTCAGCAGAATTCGGTGACGGCGGTAGTGCGGGGCGTGCCGCCAGAAAAAAAATTGCTGGAAGACTTGCTGGTCAGCCCGCCGCGGTTGGCGCTTCACGCTTCCAGCGCCATCGGGGGACAACTATTCACAGTATTGCGCACTTCGCCGGGCTCGGCGACCGGGGAATGCTTTGATGTAAACGGAATCGGTTCTCCTTTGCAAGACCAAGTCGCGGTCATGAAAGTCGATCTTGAGACATCGCCAGGTGGAGCGGCTGGAGGCAATCTCACACTACTGGAGCGCTCGAGTCTCGGTTCGTGCTTCACCAAAATAAAGACGGATTCAGGAGAGAGCGCGGCACAAATTGCGGCCGCGATGGCAACCGCTATTCAGGCTCCGGGCGTACCCGGACCTTCCGCCTGCCCGGCAATGCAAAATCCTCGCGACATCGTCGCTGACGGAACCTCAGTTGTCAGTGTGCTGGCCTCGGAGCTACAGGTCTGCAACAGCGACAAAAACTTAGGCTTTTTGATCGGTCCGAAAGAACTGCCTAACGTGCAGCATCGTGCGCTGCAATACGCGGCCAAATTCCTGTGTGGCCCGATCAGGCGAGAAAGCGACGATCACGACCGCCATCGTTTCGGCGATGACGATGACCGTTGGCGACGCGAGGCCGGGCCGGCGGCCGAGGGCATTTATTACACCGCCATCAACCTGCACAATCCGACGGATCGCCGGACCGCGATTCGACTGAAGGTTGCCGTCGCGCTCGATGATGGAAAGCCCGGTCCGATCTCGCGATTTATTGACCTTATCTTGGGGCCCGACGAAGCCATCTCCATTGACTGCCGTCAGATCAGCAAACTCCTCGAAGCCATGCACGGATTCAGCGAGGGCTTTGTAGTAATCGAGAGCGATGTGGAATTGGATGTGGTCGCGGTTTACACAGCGGCTGGCAAGGACGGGAAGGTGCAAACTTTGCACACCGATCGAGTGCCGGCGCGATTACAGCAATAAAGGAATGTCGACGTGTTCTATCCATTATGCAAAACGTCGAGGCTGCGCGGTGCAGTTGTTGCCGGAATACTGATCTCCGGACTGCTGGTCGCCGCGCAAACGGCCCTTGCCGCGGAACCGACCACCCATCCTAATTATGTAATTTCGTGGAACCAGGCCGCGCTCGACGCGATACGAATCACCAGAACTTCTCCCCCAATTGCAGCACGCGCCTTGGCAATCATTCATACTTGCATCTTCGACGCCTGGGCAACATATGACGACGCGGCGATCGGAACCCAAAAGGGCGGCACCTTGCGCCGACCGAAAGTGGAACGCACGCTGGCTAACAAAGAAAAGGCATTGAGCTTTGCCGCTTACCGCGCCCTTGTGGACCTGTTTCCCAGCCAACAATCGACTCTGCTAGATCCACTAATGTCGGAACTTGGATTCGATCCTTCCGACAACTCCGCTGATACCGCGACACCTGGTGGTATTGGAAACGTGACTTGCCATGCGGTGCTGGAGTTTCGACACGGAGATGGAGCCAATCAGACCGGCGACCGGTATCCCGGCGCCTACTCCGACTATACCGGCTTCACTCCCGCCAACACTAACCAAATGCTGCGTGACCGGAATCGTTGGCAGCCGCTGCTGGTCAACGGCACACCGCAAAGATGGCTGCTGCCACAGTGGGCGAGGGTGACGCCCTTCGCCCTGAACTCCGGTGCGCAGTTCCGTGACCTAGCTCTCTCTCAAGGACCCTTTGTTTATGCGACCGCGGCGTATTGGAAACAAGCCTTCGATGTTTTGGAACTGAGCGCCCGACTGGGAGATACAGAAAAAGTGATTGCCGAGTACTGGGCGGACGGCTCCGGCACGATCACTCCTCCAGGACACTGGTGCGTGTTCGCCCAGGAAATTTCGCGTCGCGACCAGCACAATCTGGACCAGGATGTGAAGTTGTTTTTCATCTTAGGCAATGCGCTGATGGACGCTAGCATCGCCGCGTGGGACGTGAAACGCTATACCGATTCCATTCGCCCGGTTACCGTGATAAGGGCCGTGATGGGAAACCAGCAGGTGAGGGCGTGGGCGGGACCGGGACTGGGCGTGAGGGTGATTGATTGCAAGAATTTCAGGAGCTACGTGCCCACGCCACCCTTTGGCTCCTTTGTTTCCGGTCACAGCGCGTTCAGTGCCGTGGCTGCGGAAATCCTGAAGCGATTCTCTGGGAGCGATCATTTTGGGGGCTCGTTTGTTGCCGAACCGGGATCGTCGCTCATCGAAGTTGGTCTTACGCCGTCATCTCGCGTGACGCTTTCGTGGTCAACTTTTTCCGCAGCCTCAGAGCAGGCCGGGATGTCGCGCCGCTTTGGCGGCATCCACTTTGAGTCAGATGATCTGGCGGGTCGCGCCCTCGGACGCGCGGTGGCTGTCGAAGTGTGGAACAAGGCGGCAAACTACATCGAAGGTGAGGAAACCGACCAACATGAGCTACGCCGGTGATTGAGCACAAGAACGGAGTGGAACGCCTCAACGATCATCCTCGATTGCGTCGAGCGCGCGGACGACTTCGGAATCGGCTCGCGGCAGAATCACCTCTCTCAACAACTCGTTAATCAGATTTATTCTCTTCCTTGTTTCTATTTCCTGAGTTAGCAGAGGTGCGTCCCACACAACTGCGACCGCGAGTATGCGCTGCTTTTCACTAGCAGTCACCCGCTCCGCACCTAAGAGAAGCTCCATAATAGCGTCGCGGGCGTGCAAGGCCGACACGCGTGCTCTGGTTTCCTCGCGGCTCATTTTAAGCTCTTCAGCCAGACCAACAGCAAAACAGCGACAATAGCGCCTACTGCCGAACTCGGTTTCTAGGTGCTTACAAAAGTCAACACGATATGGCCAAATCCCCGGCTTCCGATCGCATTGCATTCGCCTAGTGCCCTACTGGAAACCGGACTGCGAATGGCCTTCCGGAGAAAAGCCGGGGCATTGACCTGCTTCGCCGATGAGCAGTCCGTTCTCTGCAGTCCGGTTAGTCGAGGGAATCGCGAAATACGGGCATCTTTCGCGTATTTCGGGGTGAGGGTCGGCCGAATTTCTCTGCAGTTCAGACTGCGTGGCGGAGAGGAAGACATTCGAACCCCCGGTACAGGTCTGAAACCTGGAAGGCCCGACGTGTCCGTAGGTTACACGCAATCAAAAGCTTTAAGAATTCTCAACGATTGCCTGCTAGCCGCGGAGTCGTCGCTAACCCGTGGGATTTCCAAAGGAGTTCGAAGGAGAATCCTTGGCGATTCTGTGGCTGAAAGTGGTCACTGCGAAGCTGCTGAATCGGCTTGGTTGCGTTGGCGTGTGGCTGCCTGCCTAGCAGGCAGCACGAGATCGAAACTTTCTCCGGTGAATCGATCTGCTCAAGTTCGTATAGGTACACCTGGGTGGATAGCACCGGCAAGGTCAGCTATCAGACGAACGACCCGAACGCAAATCCGAACGGTTTTTGCAAGGGACATGGACCAAGCAGCAGGTGGTGAATGGAAACGGCACGCAGTAGATATTCGTCGAAGATGTTGTCGAGGAAATATGGCGAAAAAGGGCATGTTTCGCGTATCTTGGCGCACCACTGACGAATTTCGGCAGTGGGCTGTTTTGAATTTTGTCTTAGGCGGAGCGTCTTTCGGGAGGAGCATCGTTTTCTCGGCTGACAAGTTTCAAAGCAGCCGTTATCCTGAGTCGCTCGCTGTGTTCAGGGAGGGCGGATTTGAGTTCTAAAAAAGACTTGCTCCGACTCGGATCCACTGACCACGGGAAGGAGTACTCCCCCCTGCTGCCAATTGAGCTTCCGATGAGTCCAGGTACTGGATACGCTCAGCATCGAAGCCTGCTGCTATCGAGTCTTTGTCGGTGTCCTCGCCAAGCGGACGGCCGAAGATCTCCCGACGGGTTCCTTTGCGCTGTGCTAAGTTAATCTCGAAGGGAACCATGAGCGAACAGAAAGGCTCGAATGGCACTATTTGAGCTGCCATTCGCACCGGACGGAACGACGTGGGAAAAGTGCCGCTGGCCTTCAGACCGCAATACTCGCGGGATAAACGGGAGCGACTCCTGCTACCCCCAACCGGGATGGCGCTCCCGACCCGTTTGCAGGAACATCTTGTGAAACCAGGCGGTAACCCTTCCCCCGGACGGTCTGAAGATAGCGTGGAGCCTCGGGCTGGGGCTCGATCTTCTCCCGCAAGCGGCGGACGTGGACATCGACAGTGCGCGGCGTAACAAAACGGGCATCCCAAACCGCATCCAGAAGCTGATCGCGACGAAACGTCTTTCCGATGTTCAAAGCCAGATGCGCGAGCAGGCGAAACTCCATGGCGGTCACACTCACCATCTGGCCTCGCACCTGTACGGACATCGACTCACCATCTAATTCCAGATCGCCAATGGTAAGCCGCGACGGCGATTGCTGCTTATCGGTTCGGCGCAGGACTGCCTGAACCCGCGCTACCAGTTCCAGCGGGCTGAAGGGCTTGGCAATGTAGTCGTCGGCCAGTTGCAGCCCGGCTACGCGGTCCATCTCGGAGGTTTTTCCGGTTACGAAAATCACGGGCGTCTGCCCCCAGTGCGGGGACTGGCGGATTTCGCTGCACAAATCCAGGCCGCTCTTGTCAGGCAACACCATGTCGAGCAGAAACAGAGCGGGCTTCATGCCCGGTGCCAGATTAAGGATGGAGTCGGCAGTGGAAAAGATGCGCACCGCGAAGCCTTCCGCCTCCAAGGTGTAGCGCAGTAGCCGGGCCATGGCCGGATCGTCATCCACGACGAAAATGGCAGGTTTCATTAGGGTCTCCTTGCAATCGATGTGCGAGAGAAATCTGTGGGGAGAGCCGATCAAACACCGAACCGCCGCGCCTAAATCGAGTCCTGGGGAGGCGCGGAGGAACAGTACTTACGTCCAACAATGAAAGCGAGGATAGCAGGGGCGTAAAGAATTGTCAACTATGTCTACTTGTATACTTGTGTTTCGTGTAAGTTATTATCGGTAAATGGGTTATCGAGGCAGACGTCGCCTGCCCTGCCTCGGCTCGACAGTTTTGTTAAGCAGTGCTGATTTTGGGAGAAAGCGGGAGAGCCTCTGCCGGCGAGCCTGCGCCCCAGGCTGCGATCCACTGAAGTGAATCACCCAAGGCGACAGCGGGAGGTTGGCTGGTAATATCCTCGGCGGTTCAAGCTTCCGTCGAGAATAAGATCCGAAGGGGGTCGGCTATTGGACGGCTGGTTCTCCGGGTTGCGTTGTATCGCGCGGTGACGGGCGATCAAATTGTTCCTTGATCCAATTCCAAAGCTTCTTTTCCTCCCACACCTTCCGGTAAGCTGCCCAATTCTCGCTCTGCAACAGTTCCGCCCCGTGCGGAAGTGCCGCGGCGATGCGCTCTCTCGCGGCAGCCGGCGTAATCGCATCGTCCCCGACCTGTTGTAACCGAACCTGCGTGGTCAATTTCGGCAGAATCCGGACCGGATCGAGCGGCGCAACCTTGTCGAGGAATTCTGGCCGCAGAAAAGCCGATCGCTGATCCTCCGGAATTAAAGCTGACTGTTTAAGCCAATCCGGCCAATCGCCCCACGGATTAAGTAGATCCACGACTGCGATTCTGGAATCCACCGAGGCCGCCAGAATGGCTATGCTCGCGCCCGATCCCTGAGCGTACATGCCAACTCGCTCCGTGTTCAGATCGCCTCTTTGGTCCAGGTAGTTCAATATCATCTGGACATCGTGAGTGGTTGTACCCAGAGACTCTTGCAATTCACTGACGAACCACTCCTTTATGGGCCGGCCACGGTAGCGTTCGCCGGTCAATGCGGAAACGAAACCGACAGCTGCGAATCCCTTTTCCACGGCGCCCTTGCACCAGGAATCGCTGGTGAACCTTGCTGAATCATTAGGAAATCCGTAGAGGTATAGAATCACCCGCGGCTTGCGTACCCCATGCGGCAGGACGACAAAGATATCGACAGGGTCGCCGCGGCGCCATTGCAAGCGAATGAATTCACGCGTGAATTCGGGACGCTCGACGGTCCCCCCCGGCATGGGCGGCAACGGCTGCCAGCCAAGACCCTTGACCGAGAGCGCTGTCCAATCCTCTATCGCAACATTCTCCCGCTTATCGAGACGATCCGGCGGTACAGGAGCGGACTGTGCGGAGGCGGCGAGCAGGAAAACGAAGAGAAGTAACCGCGTCAACGTCAAAATGGTAATGACACTCACTCCTGTAGCTCTTTTTTTCGTTGTCATGATCATAGATACCGGAAGTCAATCAAAAGGGGCACCGACTATTGAAAAGGGGCAGACCGGCAGATGGCCGGTCTACCCTCGCCACACATCTTCTAGAAGAGTAGCGATGAAAGGCTCATTGGTTATTGGCGGACGCCAAACGATGCAGTGTTTGTGGGACCTACGCCGCCGGAAGCGCCATAGTTGCCCTTCAGGACGCAGAAGTCGCCGCCTGCTTGTTGCGTGAATACCAGGCCGCCCGAATCAGCACCGTCTTCCGGATTGCTGCCAGCGCCGCAAACCTTGGTCCCATCGGACGCCGTGTTCGTCGCGTTAAAGTTGACGAATACAGGAGCATAGTGTGCGTGGAAGACAGTCAAATTCGCTGCCGTAATGAAGTCCGGCTGGGTGGCGCCAGATCCGAACGAAACCTGAGCTTGAGCAAACGCCGCCATATTTCCCGCTGCCGTCGCACCTGCGGAGTAGCTGATGAAACGCACCTCGGTCCAAATCGGATACCCTCCGTCAGCCACGTGTTGCAGAGTAACGCTGGGTAGCAGACCGTTGCTGGTCTGAGGAATGGTGCCATTCGTATAGGTAGCAAAGAGCGGATCGATTCCATCCACTTGCAGGTACTTGATGTTGGACGTGCCGGCAAAGTTCCCGGCGCTCCAATAAGCATATCCGATGGAGTCCTCGACCGCTTCCGTCTCACTAATCATTTGACCGGTTCCAATCACGCGGTTGCGGTAGCCAGTGGTTGTGCCGACCGTCCGTGACAGATTCAGCGGATTAGAAGTAACGCCGTAGGAACCATTGGTGCAATTGCCCGATTCTTGCGACCTGTAGATCTCTTTGTTGTTCGGAATCGAGTGGTCAAAGACATTGTAGGTGCCGGAAAGGGGTTCGCGAATCAGAGCAGTGATCCCGGCATAGGAGGCGCCGGTACCGGCGAATCCCTGGGGTATCAAATCGGCAGTGCGAACGAAAATTCCGCCAAAGACCAACCCTAGTTCCGCGCGGTTGATGTTCGTGATTGCGGACGAGCCAAATCCGTTAGCGTCTGTCGTGTTCACAATGATCAATTCTGGAGCCGCGCCAACCGGGGTAATCACATAAGAAGGGATGGGATTGTTTGTGATCGGATCGTTGCCGTAGACCTCGAAGTTGATGACGTGGTAAGACGCCGAACTGTAGAAACTGCTGATCGTCGTACCGTAGCCACTGGGTGCGGGACCGTAGCCGAGGCCGACGAACTGAGTGCCGGATGACAGTGGACCGCATGGGGCTAAGGCGGAATAGGTGGCGAACTGGGCATCGGCAGGCAGGATGTCGGTTGCGGCGACGTTGATGGGTTGACCATTGAATGCGGAGAGAACACCTGACGGCAAGGCAGTATCGGTGACGCCGGGCAGCAAGTTCTGACCAGCCGTGCCCGCGGCCGCAGTGGTATTTAGCGTGCACTGGGGCTGGGCAAACAAGCACCGGTTACCGAGCGTCGAATCGAGGTTGATGTAAGCGTACACTTGCGAATTAGCGGTTGGGGAGGCGCAGGTGCCACCTGTTCCCGGTGACCACGAAACCCAGAGGTTCCCGTTTTCCTGGTTGTAGGGCGACGGTACCCGGCTGTCGAGGGTATAGGTTACGCCAGTGGTTTTAGAAGTCCAGGCGCAATTCCCATTTGCTGCAGCTCCTTGCCCTGACTCGATCCAGAGGCTGGAAGCGCCAGCGACGTTGGCTTGCAGGACTTGAGCATTGAGTTGCGCGACGAATGGCACCAGGAGCAGTGCCACAATAGAGAGATACTTCGCCAGCTTCATCTTCGTTTCCCTTTCGGAATCGATGGTTAAGCCGCCTCATTGGCACTGAGACGACGTCACCCTAATTCCTATCAACGCGATTGACGTTCAATGGGAAGACGATTTGCGGCGTGTTACCTCCATGGGTGTGGATATCAATTCACCGGCTGTTGATACGGCATTAGCACTGGCGAAACAATCGGGCCCTAGACCAGCAGGGCTGCAATTTTGAGGGGAGTGGTTCCGCGTTGTCGCTGGAAAAGTCTGGTGTGCAGGTTATTAGAAAAGGGCAGACCGGCCGGATGGCCAGTCTACCCTCGCCTAACATTTCCCCCGGGGAAGGGTGTATCGGTTGGCGGTTAATCCGGTTATTGACGTACGCCAAACGACGCGGTGTTGGTGGGACCTACGCCGCCAGCAGCGCCGTAGTTGCCCTTCAGGACGCAAAAGTCGCCGCCTGCCTGCTGGCTGAACACCAGACCGCCCGAATCGGCGCCGTCTTCCGGATTGCTGCCCGCGCCACAAACCCTCGTTCCATTGGACGCTGTGTTCGTGGCGTTAAAGTTGGTGAACACCGGAGCATAGTGGGCATGGAAGACGGTTAGATTCGGGGAGGTAACGAAATCTGGCTGCGTGGCCCCGGCACCAAACGAAACCAGGTTTTGCGCGAACGCCGACAGGTTCGCCGCCGCAGTCGCGCCCGCGGAATAACTGATGAAACGCTCCTCGGACCAGATCGGATACCCTCCATCCGCCACATGTTGCAGAGTGACGTTAGGTAGCAGACCGTTTCCGGTTTGCGGAATGGTGCCATTCGTATAGGTACTAAACAGGGGATCGACTCCATCCACGGTTAGGTACTTAATGTTGGACACGTTGTTAAAGTTCCCCGAGCTCCAATACGCATACCCAATTGAATCCTGGACGAGCTGCGCTTCAGAGATCATTTCGGTAGATCCAATGACGCGGTTGCGGTAGCCGGTGGTAGTGCCGACGGTCCTCGACAGATTCAGCGGATTAGTGCTAACGCCGTAGGCACCGTTGGTGGGGCAGTTGCCGGACTCCTGCGACCGGTAGATCTCTTTGTTGTTCGGAATCGAGTGGTCAAACGTATTGTAGATTCCTGCGAGAGGCTCTCGAATCAGAGCGGTGATTCCTGCGTAACTCGCGCCCGTACCAGCAAATGCCTGGGGCAGCACGTCGGCGGTACGAACGAAAATTCCGCCAAAGATCAACCCCAGTTCCGCGCGGGTAATGTTTTGGACGGCGGAAGAGCCAAATCCGTTGGCGTCTAAAGTGTTCACGAAAACCAGGATCGGAGCCGCGCCGACCGGGGTAATCGTGTACGAAGGGATGGGGCTGCCGGTGATCGGATCGTTGCCATAGACTCCGAAGTTCACCGTGTGGAAGCTGCCGGAGCTGTAGAAACTATTGATCGTCGTGCCATACCCACTGGTTGCCGGGCCGTAGCCCAGACCGACAAACTGTGTGCCGGATGACAACGGACCGCAAAGGGCCAGCACCGAGTATATGGAGAACGCCGCGTCGGCCGGCAGCAGGTCGGTTGCGGCGATACTGATCGACGTTCCATTAAACGCGGAGAGAACGGCGGCCGGCAAGGGGGTATCGGTGACGCCGGGCAGCAGGTTTGCGCCGGACGCGCCTGCCGATGCCGTCGTATTGATCGTGCACTGGGGCTGGGCAAAGAGGCAGCGGGTGCCGGTCACCGCATCCAGGCTGATGTAGGTGTACACCGCTGAATTTGCTGTCGGGGCGGCGCAGCTGCCGCCGGTTCCCGGCGACCACGAAACCCACAGGTTCCCGTTTTCCTGGTTGTACGGAGAAGGTACCCGGCTGTCCAGCGTGTAGGTTACGCCTTTGGTTTTGGAGGTCCAGGCGCAATTTCCATTGGCCGCCGCCCCTTGACCCGCCTCGATCCAAAGGCTGGCCGCACCTGCGACGTTGCCTTGCAGGACTTGCGCATTGAGTTGCGCGGTAAACGGCACGACGAGGAGTGCCGCAATGGATAGATACTTTGCTAGTTTCATATTAAATTCTTACCTTCCCTTTCGGAATTGATGGTTGAACTGCTGGGCGGGGGAAAATGCCTTGCAAGCTTACGTATTGCTGCCGCTTCTACCCACTTACCGTGGACGACATCACCCTAATCCCTATCGAAATAGTTGACATATACTTACAAAGACGATTCGAGAAGTGTGTTTGCCACGTGTGGCGAGATAACTTCATCAACTCGTAACATTCGCGCTGCTGTGGGACGGTCCTGACTCACTCCCGGAATCATCCGACCGGACGCAAGTCAGCCAGAGTTCGTCCACTCTTAGCCTTTGGAACCCGCCGAATTCTCTCCGAGGCGCTTGAGGCCGCGCCGGATCAGTTCGGCAACGCTGCTGGTCGTGCCCTTCAGTTGATGGGCAATGGCCTCGTGGGTAAACCCGGTGATCCGCAGATGTATGGCATGACGCTGGCGCGGGGTCAGCCTGGCAAGATTGTGCTGTACCACTCGCCATTGCTCGCTATGTAGATAGATATTTTCCGGATTGGAATTTGGACTGGGATGCATGGAGACAAGCAAGTCGAAATCGGCATGCGAATCCACCAGGTTTCTCCAGCCGGATCGCTGCCGGTCGATCGCCAGATTATGAGCTACCCGAAACAACCAATACCGCGCGTTTTCGGCCTTGAGATCTTCCGGGCCGTGAGAAAGGAGACGAACAAAAGCGTCTTGAACAATATCTTCTACTTCCTCCGGTGGCAAGTCCCAGCGGCGCAAAGAAGCGGCCAAGGGGGAACGAAGTTCAAGGTAAAAGGCGGCAATCTGATCCCGGGCAAAGGCTGCGGACCGCGGATTCTCAACCGCGGCCGGCGGGGCCGGGAAATAGCTGTGCGAAATTTTGATCGGAGAAGCCACGCGAGAATTAGAAATTCTGGGTAAGAAATTCTGCGCTAGAAATTCTGCAATTGAAGAACACCCACAGCAGGGACTGCATCGCCTTCCAGCAGCAGCACCGTGGAGTCATCGACAACGTAGAGAATGACTCCCACGGTGCCTAGCTGATTCGTCGTGAGCGATCCGGTAAGTCGCCCTTGAGCGCCAGCCGTGAAACCACCGGTCAGGGACGCGCTGGGAGTCTGTGCCCAGAAGTTCCCGCTCGGGCCGAGGAATAATCCGTTCACCTGGTCGATATCAAGCGACCCCGTGATCGCCGAGGAGGAGGTGGCGATGATCTGGCCGGAAATGTCGCTCCATGCACCCATGGGCAGCCCGACCGTCTGAGAATTCCGAGTTGAGGTGACCAGTCCCAATTGTTGAACGCTGCCAGAATAATTTCCCTGGAAGGTTGGCACCGGCACGGCTTGCACTAAAGCTGTTCCTATACCTGATTTCTTGGTGTCGAGCTGGAACATGAGCAGACCGTGACTGGCTGTGGGATATGCAGCGAATTGGGACGCTCCACCCCCGCTCAGTGTTAAGGTCAACCGTCCACTGACGGCGCTTGGAGCGAGAGTTCCGGTAACTGGCGCACTCTCCACTGTGCCGTTGTTGTTCGTATCCAGGTAGCCGACGCTAACGTTTCCGTTCGAATCGCTCGTCACCCATCCGCCGATCGCCTGCGGAGAACTGCCGACTGCGGCAGCCCCATTGGCGGAATTGATCGGAGTTGAACCGGCCAAGGCAAACATGTAGGTGCCGGCAAGTGAGGCGGCGGACGAAGACTGCGAATACATATGTCCAGCCGGAAAACCCGTGAGATCGGAACTGGAACTCGCCAGAACAATAATGTGTTCGGAATCTACTACGAAGTAGTTGAGGGAGTAGGGTCCAACATTCACCGTGCCGCAGCCAAAACTATCAACAGTACCGAATGTCTGCGGGCCGTAGATGCCGCTCACGATTGAACCCGTGATGCCATCGATATAACGGTCCATGTAGAAGCTGGTGACATTGCCCGCGCCGTCCGTGTTGAGTACTCCACCGTAATAAGCGGCATAGGGTGTTGCGGACGACGTGGGACCGCCATGGGTCCAGGCAAAGGCATAAGCACCAGCGGGTGGAACGCTGAAATCTGCGGGCTGCTGAAGTAAAAGATCTCCACGCAGAGTGCTGCCGTACCAAGGGCTCACGCTGGGATTCGAATTAATGTTGTAGTGGCCCGTGCCATCAAACTCTTCCATGAACACGTGCGTCGAATCGACCGCCGCGAGGGAAAACATCTGTTGTCCGTTCAGCCAGCCGCCGTATCCGTATCCCGGAAGTCCACTGAGGGTCATGGTGCCGCGCCCGTCGCTGCCGATAAAGTACGAGCCTACGATTCCGCTGACCAACGGGGTTTGTCCGGGCAAGCTCTCCTCGCCCGCAGTGATGTTGCCGTTGCCATCCGCGATGATGCTTCCAGCTAGCGCTGAGGCGCCCTCAACTTGTACACCACGCAGCAGAAAAGCATACTGTCCGTTCAAAACGCTATTGTTGAGAGTGACCGACGTTACCGTGAGGGTCGCTGAGACTTGCTGGGTCGAGTCCGCCGTGGCTGTAGCCGTAAGGGTTACAGTTCCTCCCGATGGAACCACGGAAGGCGCCGTGTAGCTGGTGACCACGCCGCTCGCAGTGTGTTGAGGAATAAAGGAGCCGCACGCAGTGGAGCCGCAAGTAGCGCTCCAGTCCACCCCAAGCGGGCTGACGACTGTGCCGTCTGTAACGGTCGCGGAGAGGTTCGTTGCAGCTCCCGCAGAGATCGAACCCGGCGGAATCTGAGCGAACACGATGGCAACCGCCGGAAGAGTAATCGTCACCGCAACCGTGGCGCTCTGCGTGGGATCGGCTACCGATGTCGCGGTGAACGTTACGGTTCCGTTGGCCGGAACTGTCGCGGGAGAAGAGTAATAAGTGGACCCGTAGGTTGATCCAAAGACAGATCCGCAGGTCCCTGCAACTGCACACGTAACACTCAGCGTGTATCCCATCGGCTGGCCGTTGCTGCCCAGATGATCGTTGTTCACAATCACGAAAATTCCCGTCAATGTATTCGTCACAATCGACGATGGCGGAGGCGGCGAGAAAACGACAGAGATAGGGCCGTAAACAATTGGAGTAATGGTTATCGTAGCGGTGACGCTCTGAGCCGGATCGGCCGATGAGTTGGCTTCAATGGTGACGCTTCCTCCCGGCGGCGCCGAAATCGGAGCGATATAGGTGGCGGGAACTCCGCTCGCGGTGTGGTGACTGATCGATCCACAGTCTGCCACCGTGGGGCTGGCACAGGTCAGCAGCCAACTCACTCCCAGGTTCTGTGGATCGTTGGTCACGACTGCAGCGAACTGCGTCGTCGAATTCGCCGCCACGGAGGTCGGCGGCGCCATCTGCCCAGGCGCAAAAGCAATGGTCGTCGGTGCACTCTTTGTCGGGCTGCACGCGGTAAACAGCATGGCCGAAAGTCCGCACAAAAGCAGCAGCAACCACCGTTTCGATGTTGAATACGTGGTCCGGCGGTACCAGACCGATTTACTGTTCATCTCAATTGTCTCCACGATTGCAGGCATTTATGGCGCAGCTGCGCCGAACGGGATCGAACATCGGTACACATTTAATTAAGAAATGGATTGCTGAATCAGAGAATCGCTCTGGCGGACCTTCCGCTCGCCGAGCAATGCGAAAAATCTCAGAACTGTTGCAGTTGCAGAGCGCCCGTAGAGGGTCCGGAATCCAGTCCCAGCGAAAGCACCATAGAGCTGTTCAGGATGTAAAACACCTGTTGCGATGTAGCCAGCGGTGGAACGGTGAACGATCCGGTGAAGCGACCTTGTGGCCCGACGGTAAAGCTGCCGGTGAGCGTAGCATCGGGTGTTTGTGTCCAGAACGCCTGTGAGCTTTCGTCGAACCGATCCAACGCTATCGTTCCCGAAAGATTCGATACGCCATCGGCAGTGATCACTCCCAGGAAATCATTCCATGAGCCTACTCCACCACTCGCGGCATTGATTTCTCCAAGAGTTTGGTAGGCGGCAGAGTAGTTGCCCGAGAACGTAGAAGCCGTTGCTGTAGTCCCAGTTGTCTGAGGCAATGCGACTCCCACCCCCGACATCTGCGAATCCAACTCCAGCATCAGGACGCCATGTGTCGCCGTTGGATAAACCGCAAATTGTTGGGCCACTCCACCTGTCAACGTGAGAGTGCCGCGTCCGTTCGACGCCACAGAAGTGGTGCCCGAGACCGCGGTACTACTCACGGTGCCGTTGAGGTTCGCATCCAACAAGCCGGTTACGTTTTCAAGAGAATCCACCGAGAAAAGTCCACCGAGCGCGAGCGGCGAACTGCCTTGCGGCAGCGGGGTTGCGCCAGCCTCGGTAAATGCAAAGCTGCCTGCCGGAGCCGCAACCACAGACGGTTGCAAGTACAACTGTCCCGCCGGAAAGTCAGTCGATCCCGCGCCCGCGATGAGAATCCAGTGGCCGGAATCGACAATGTAATACCTCAACGAATACGGGCCGATGTTGACATTCCCGCTGCTGTCGTCCGAACTGACGGAAT